>Ga0160427_10002244_pt1 | contig 11714 bp, 11 predicted proteins | sample SolpanmetagenomL_FD_108194 | JGI IMG/M metagenome (GOLD analysis project Ga0160427, IMG submission 108194) | Solar panel surface microbial communities from Lawrence Berkeley National Laboratory, California, USA - L | ecosystem: Engineered > Built environment > Solar panel > Unclassified ...
AGTTTATCAGGAGCCAAGAAGACTCGTCTCCCTCTGCCCGTTTAAAGCCCGGGTACGGAGACATATTCCAAATGAGATTCTATTCATAACATATTCATAAATCATAATGCAAAGTTTTTGTGTCATAAATTTAATCTGATCAATATTGGCTCGCCATGACAAGAAAATGAGTTACTGACGGGGGTGGGATTTTTTGTATAAGTTGCTCAGGTGGCTGGTTTCGATATGCATATATTTTTGTGTCGTTGAGAGCGATTGATGACCCAATAATTCTTGAATAGAGCGAAGATCTGCCCCCGATTTTAACAGGTGCGTTGCAAAACTGTGGCGCAGGGCATGGGGGGTGGCGGTCACTGGAAGGCCCAGGTAGATGCGGTAATCACGCATATATTTTTGTGCAACGTTTGCTTGTAAAACTTTGCCGCGCACTCCTAAGAACAACGGGGCATCAAGTTGATCCAGTTGTGGATGGACTGCTAAATAATCCTGAATGCTGTGCTGTACAGCGGGCAGAAGGGGCACGTGGCGCTCTTTACGCCCCTTACCAAGAATAATCAAATGACTGGATACTGGTTTAACATCCTGCAGGGTCAAGCTTAGGGCTTCTGAGATACGCAAACCACAGCCATACAATAATGTGAACAAAGCTGCATTACGCTTAAGGCTGAAAGGACTAATGTCCATGACTTGCTCATTGGAACTTACTTGCTTTGCATCTTGTTCATTTAAGGGGCGTGGTAAGGCATTTAAAAATTTGGCGGCTTTTAAGCGCAAGATGTCAACATTATCAATATCGCAATTCAGGCGGATAAACTTATAAAAGCATTTAAGGGCAGATATGCAGCGGGCATTACTGCGGTGGCTAATATGATTGTTAAGGCGATTTACTAAGTAGGCACGAAAATCACTCAGTGTAATTTGTGGCAATTGCTTGATCGTGATTATGCCCCCTTGATGCTTGCACAGGAACGTAAAAAACGACTGCAGATCGTGCAGATAATTGACCTGAGTCAGATGAGAAAAATTACATTCATGAATTAGATAATGCTTGAACTCAGTTATTAGGTCACCCACTTGGGCATCCACACTGGTCAGGGTGAGGGCGACTTGCTGACCAGCATCATGTGTCATTAAGCAATCTTTTGCTGCGTTGCGGCCCAATCTTTCATGAAGATGTCAATGCCTGCATCTGTTAAGGGATGTTGATACAGTTGTGTCATAAGTTTAGCAGGTAAGGTGACCACGTCCACCCCCATGCGCGCACATTCAGCCACATGGTGCGGATGACGAATGGATGCCCCCAACACTAGGGTGTCAAATAGGGGATAGTTGTCATAAACGGTTAAAATATCTTGGATCAATTGCAGGCCATTGTGGCTGATGTCATCCAGGCGGCCAACAAAAGGTGAGATGTACCGCGCACCAGCCTTAGCAGCCAACAAAGCTTGATTGGCTGTGAAGCACAGCGTGACGTTCACACCTGTTCCTTCATCTGACAATGTTTTGCAAGTCCGCAAGCCGTCGATAGTCAAAGGTACTTTGATGACAACATTTTCGGCAATTGCTTTTAAGATATTTGCTTCACGCATCATATCATCATAAGCGGTGGCTGTTACTTCTGCACTGACATCCCCTTCAGGAATCAATCTGCAAATTTCGGCAATCACGTCTTTAATCTGACGCCCGCTTTTGGCAATCAAACTGGGGTTAGTTGTCACGCCATCAATCAGGCCAGTTGGCAACCACTGCTTAATTTCATCAATATTGGCAGTGTCTAAGAAAAACTTCATGACTGGTGTATCCTTTGGGTGCGGGTTATAGTTATGTTATGACACAGATAATACAATAAATTTTTGGTAAATCCTATGCAATTTATGAACCCTGTTGTGACTATTTTATTACCGCTGCCATTTGATCATGGTTTTAGTTATACGTGGCCATATCCTGAAGACCCGGTCATAGGAAGCATTGTTCAAGTACCATTCCGCAGTCAAGAATTGTTTGGTGCAATTATCAGCGTGACAAGTGCGTCTGATCCCAAAGTTCATAACAAGCTAAAACAGGTTCACCTGCGCTCTTGGGCTAATCCCCTGACAGCACTGGACCTTAAATTTTTGAACTGGATGGCTGATTATACATTGATCCCCCAGGGTTTAGTGTTGAAAATGATGTTGAGTGTCCCCCCAGCCTTAATGGTTGACACCGCGCGTCAACAGCAACTACCAGATCCTGATATTCCTGATCAAAACCTGATGACCTTAGATTTTAAAGATGATCAACAAATGGCCGTTGATCAATTATTGAGTTATTGCAGTCAAGATAAACCCAAGCCTATATTACTGGAAGGCGTGACTGGATCAGGAAAAACAGAGGTATATTTTACAGCAATTGCCCAGGCCTTGCGCCAAGGTAAGCAAAGCCTTATTTTACTGCCTGAAATCTCATTGACCCCGCAATGGTTAAATCGCTTTCTACAAAACTTTGGCTGTTTACCAGTTGTATGGCATTCCAATTTAACGCCCGCCAAGCGGCGCCATTACTGGCGTTGGATCCACCAAGGATCGGCCAAAGTTATTGTGGGGGCAAGGTCAGCATTACATATTCCTTACCATGATTTGGGATTGATTGTCGTTGATGAGGAGCATGATACCTCATTCAAACAAGAGGAAATGGCCTTTTACAATGCCCGTGATATGGCGGTAGCCAAAGCCAGTATTTTTAAGATTCCGTGTATTTTATCTTCTGCCACACCCGCCCTCGAGAGTGTTTATAATGTACAGCATGATAAATATCACCACATTACCCTAAGTCAACGCTATGGTGCCTCACAGTTTCCTGCCATCAAGCTCATTGACTTAAAAGAAAACGAAGTAGGGCCAACGGCCGGCTGGCTGAGTGCACCCCTTATTGAGGCCATTAAATCCCATCTTACCAAAGGGGAGCAAACGTTGTTGTTCCTCAACCGCCGGGGCTATGCGCCGCTAACATTATGCCGCGGGTGTGGTTTTCGCATTCAGTGTCCCAACTGTGCAATTTGGTTGGTCGAGCACAAATCTGGTCATCGCTTGCTGTGTCACCATTGTGGATATAACTGCGCTGTACCTGCCAACTGTCCGGCTTGTAATGCTGTTGATAAATGGACAGCTTGTGGCCCCGGGGTTGAGCGCATTGCTGAAGAGGTGTTACAAAAATTACCTATGGCGCGTAGTCTTGTAATGGCCAGTGACGTAATGATCAGCCCTATTGAGTTGAACAATGCTTTGGATCAAATTCATCATCAACACGTGGACATTATTATTGGGACCCAAATTATGGCTAAGGGCCACCATTTTCCACATCTAACCTTAGTTGGGGTCATTGATGCTGATGTGGGGTTATCAGGGGGTGATTTGCGCGCCTGCGAGAAAACCTATCAGCTGTTGCATCAAGTGGCAGGACGGTGTGGCCGCGCACAATGGCCAGGCGAGGTTTATATTCAAACCTATAATCCAACTCACCCCGTAATGGAAGCTTTACTAGAAGGTGATAAAGACAGTTTCATACAACAAGAACTATATATGCGTGAGGTTGCGGGGATGCCGCCCTATGCTAGATTAGCAAGTGTCATTGTCAGCACGTTTAATCAAGATACAGGCAATCAATTTACACGTCACATGCGCCGTTGTACCCCTCCTGATGCAGCGTTAGATCTATTCGGCCCAGCCCCTGCACCCATTACCTTTTTACGTAAAAAATATCGCTGGCGATTTTTACTTAAGGCCAATCAAACTGGCTATTTACAGCTTTACATTAAGCAATGGTTATCAAATATAGGTAAAATTCCACCTGCTATTAAAGTGCAAATTGATATTGATCCCTTAAATTTTATGTAAAAAACTTATAGAGTATCAAAAGCTGCACTTCCTAAGCATAGTTGCTAAAGATGAAGTTTCGATCTTTTGACGTAATTTGCTTAGAAAACTTGTTACTGTTTTGGTAGACTTAATTTTTTCAACATATTTATAATTAAGATAGAATGTGCAGATCTGTTTAGTTGTTACAAATTCGCATTTTATTACACTTTTGTAGCTATTAAATGAAAAATTATTATGTTCAAGTTTTTCATATAATTCTCCAATAAAATATCTTTTATATTTATCAATAAAATTTTTAAATTCTGCTCTGTTATACTTGGAATTTTCAAACATATTATTGAGACTACTCAACATCATAAATTCAAACTCGCACTCATAAAATTTTTTCCAAATTGCTTGCAGATGACAATTTTTTAAATCATTTAACGCTTGATGCCATGATTTGCAAACTTTTGTCATCTTTAAATGATCATGCATGGTTAGCAAACTGCTGATTAAAACGATTATATCTTTTGGTAAAATAACTGTCTCAATAGGCATTTCATAATTTGTTTGGCTGCTTATTATTTTGTCTGTGCGCTGTATTAAGTCTTCGCAGCTTATTTGTCGACCAATTTCATAATTATGTGATTCCGTTTCTTCATTAATATCAATAATAGAAAACGATGCATTTAAAGATAACACTGTGAAAAATATTGCATAAAACGTTTTGATATTCATAATAGATAATTTCTATTTGATTAAATATGAATTTAATTAATTAACATTTTGTTAATTGAATATGATTTAAAGTAATAAAAAACAGGAACCATTATGAAAAAATTACTACTTACAACTGTTGCAGCCTTTGGATTGTTTGGATCAGTTGCAAACGCAATTAATTGTCAATTTGATTGTACAAGGCTTAACTGTAAATCACCTGACAAGTTTGTTAATTGTTTTCGCCAATGTTACCATGGCCAATCAAGCAATTACATCGGCAATTGTATCAAATCTGCAAAAGAAAACGGTGTTGCAAATAATGGTAAATTAGCCCTCATTATGGACTTTTTTGAAAACAAGGATAAGCCAAATCTTAGAGATTATGAGAATTAGTCAAGCTTTTACCATATGATTCTGCGGTAAAAGGCCGCAGGTCATCTATTTTTTCACCAATACCAATGGCCACAATAGGCAATTTAAATTTTTCAGTAAGGGCGATAAGTATGCCGCCCTTCGCTGTTCCATCCAATTTTGTCATTATTAGACCGTCCAACTTTGTAACCTGATTAAATAAGTCCACTTGTTGATGGGCATTTTGACCAACAGTTGCATCCAAAACCAATAGTGTGGCATGAGGTGCCTCAGGAATGACCTTTTGAATGACGCGCTGAATTTTCTTCAATTCATCCATTAAGTTTTGTTTATTTTGCAAGCGCCCGGCCGTATCAATAAAAAGTATATCATAATTTTCTGCTCGAGCCATCTCAACAGCACTGAAAGCAAGGCTGGCTGGATCTTGTTCAAGTTGACCAGTAATTAATTTAACATCTGCACGCGTTGTCCATTCTTTCAATTGATCAACTGCTGCTGCGCGAAAGGTATCGCAAGCAGCCACGGCTACTTTCAAGCCTTGATGTTTATAGTAGTGCGCTAGCTTACCAATGGTGGTTGTTTTACCAGCCCCATTCACCCCCACGATCAATACAATAAGAGGTTGGGCTGCCTTAGTGTCAAGTGGCACTGCATAGGGTTGCATACGTGCTGCTATATCAGTTGCCAAGAACTGCTTAATTTCATCTGATGAAATTTCTTGGTTAAAGCGACTTTGTGATAATTTCTTAATGATATCACGTGAACTATTGATACCTATGTCCGCTGTAATTAATAACTCTTCTAATTCATCCAACGTATCTTGGTCTAATTTACGATCCAAGATCAGGCTGGAAATACCTTCGCTTAACTTTTGTGATGATTTTTTGAATCCGTCACTCAGCCTTGAAAACCAACCTTTCTTTGCGGGCTCATCAGTCATAACAAATTTGTCCTTTCAGGGATGTTGCCGTACAGTCTGTGATCTTGGCCATAACAATCTGACCGCATACCAGTGAGGTATCATTATCAAAACTGACCGGGGCAAAATGTTGCGTATAGCCTTTATTGCGTGATTCGATTAATACTTGCTCCATTTTACCAATGCGGCTGTGATAGAATTTATGTAACTGTTGTTCACCTAATTGCCGTAACTGTGCAGCACGTTGTTTAATGATGGCCCCATTGACCTGGGGCATGCGTGCTGCAGGTGTATTGGCGCGTGCTGAATAGGGGAATGTATGTAGGTAAGTTAAGTCACATGCTGTAATAATGTCACAAGATTGGGCAAACATGGCATCGGACTCAGTAGGGAACCCTGCAATGATATCGGCACCGAACACAACGTCTGGGCGCGCTTTGCGTATCATTTGACAAAAGTCGATGACGTGATGGCGTAGATGCCGGCGTTTCATGCGCTTAAGAATCATGTCATCGCCTGCTTGCAAACTGATATGGAAATGCGGCATGATGCGGGGCTCATGCATCATCAGGTTTAACATAACCTCATCAATCTCAGCTGGATCAATGGATGATAACCTAAGGCGCTGCAGATCTGGTACTTGCGCCAATAAACGTTTACACAGTTGGCCTAACGTGGGCTGACCCGGCAGGTCCTGGCCATAGTCAGTAATGTCAACACCCGTGAGTACAATTTCCTTACAGCCTTGCTGAAGCAACAGTTTAATTTGATCGGTAATAGCACCCAGGGGGACGCTGCGGTTTTTGCCGCGAGAAGCCGGAATGCTGCAAAATGTGCAAGAATGGTTACAGCCGTTTTGAATTTGCACAAATGCGCGCACTTTGTCTTCAAATCCTGATACCAAATGATGGGCTGTTTCTTTAACATCCATAATATTATCAACGTGGACACGTGCATGCCAATGTGCTGTATCAAAAGCATCAGCCTGCATCTTTTCATGATTGCCCAATACCAGATCAACCCCAGGTAACTTGGCGTACAGATCGGGATGCAACTGTGCGCTGCACCCTGTTACGACAATCTTGGCACCTGGATGATCACGTTGTGCCTTGCGCACGGCTTGGCGACTTTGACGCTCTGCCTCATTGGTCACTGCACACGTGTTGATAATGACGGTTTCACCAAGATCAGCTGCTTGTGCATGCTGACGCATAACTTCTGATTCATAAATGTTTAAGCGACAGCCTAACGTAATCAGTTTGATGTGCGCTGAGGATTGCTGTGATGAGGGCGCTGTTGGGGATGCCACGGTTCAAACTCTTGTTCTAATAATTGCCGGTCAAACTGGCCTTCAAATGAAAAGCCGACAGGTCCCGTAATCTTTACCGTTTCTTCATAGGCAATGTCAAGAATTCCTCCATCCAGTATAACTTTGACATAACGGTCAGTCAGGTCACGGTTACAGGCAGCAACCACACTGGCACATGCCCCTGTACCACAGGCTAATGTTACACCGGCCCCACGCTCATAAACGCGTATGCGAATGGTACTGCGGTCAATGATTTCAACAATTTCAACATTGGCTTGCTGAGGGTATAATGTGTGATGGGTTAAGTGTTGACCCACATGATGTAAATCAATGCCAGCCACATCAGGTACAAAAAATACCATATGGGGATTGCCCATAGATACAGCATCAGGGGCAGTTAACACGCCATGCTCAATTGATAAATGATGGGTTTCACACGCATGGCTTAGGGGAATTGTATCCCAAGTCAAGCGCGGCGCGCCCATATCCACGCACACATGGCCATCGTCACTGCGATGTGTGCTCAACAAACCTTCTTTTGTTTCAATAACACAATCCGGTCGCTTAAATTCATCTGCCAATAAATAGCCTAAACAGCGCGTAGCATTACCACAGGCGCCAGCCTCGTGACCGTCAGCGTTGTAAATACGCATAAAGACATCAGCCTCAGGATGTTCAGGATTTTCAATAATAATTAGTTGATCACAGCCAATACCATAATGGCGATCACACAGAATTTTAATTTTATTTATATTTAGTGAGAATAATTCATCTCGGTTATCAAGTAAGACAAAATCATTGCCAAGGCCATGCATTTTACGAAAAGCAATTTTCATCATTAAATCCCTGAATTACATCTGTTGGCACAACAATAACTTACTTTACGCAATCTTGGCAACGTTTGATTAAGCCAACAGTACAATTGTTAATGGCGCTCTCAAAGTAGGGGTCTAACTAATATGTTTTAAAATTCTACAACCATGCCGTCATAGGCTGGCCTAATATTTTCGGGCAACTGCTGACATAAGGATGCATAATCCATGGTATTGCCCATGTGCGTCAGGATCATGCGTTTAGGTTGAATGCGCTCATACCACTGCAGGGCGCATTCTAAGTTAAGGTGGGCTGATGATTTAGCTGTTAACCAAGTGCAATCCACAATCCAAGTGTCTAAATTCTCAAGGACTGATATATTGCCGTCAACCATACCGGCAAAATCTGTGGAATATGCCAAATTGCCAAAGCGAAAACCTAAGCTTGTCCCTTTACTATGTATTTGATTGAACGCAGTGACGGGTGCTGTACCTATCATAAAATTTGACATAATGGGGTGTACATTAAAAATATTGTGCTCAAAATAAAACGGATAATGATGCCTTAATTTAGCAATAATCTCGGCCGAACTACACAGATCAATTTTGTGTTTGCTGGTTTGATATAGCGTATTGAGCTCAGCCATGCCAAAGATATGATCCGCATGGGCATGGGTATATAGAATGCTATCGATATGACTGAGGTGTTCCCGCAAATATTGCGTGCGCAGATCCGGCGTTGAATCGATCAACAAGCGCTGTCCTTGATACTCAATATAAACGGAACTGCGGGTGCGGTTATTTTTTGGCTCAAGTGGATCACAGTTGCCCCAATTACCTCGAGGGTATAAACGGTCAACTTGCGGTACCCCTTGCGAGCTGCCACAACCCAGAAAAATAAGCTTATTGCTGTGCATCATTACTTTAACTATTAATGACAAATTATTAAAGCATTTGCAGCTAGGGATCAATTATAAACACTAGTTTTGCATCACAAAATAAGTTAATGTAAGACAAAATTCTTGGTTAAACATGGAAATTATTTTAGGCGCCATTATTGTTGTATGTGTACTTATCGGTTTTTGGAAACTGCAGCAAAGCGAACAAGTTAAAGCAAATCAATCCATAGTCTATGGCTTACTGAGTTTAGGTGTAGTGGGTTTTATCCTTATTGCGACAACGGGTATATCCTATGCCATGGTTGTTTATGTAGTGGCCCTCACACCGGTTTTACCTTTTGCCATGCGCCTGTTTCAGCATAGTTATTATGAACAACCTGCCTATGACGAATTATCAATCGTAAATGCAGCTGCTCTTATGCAACGTGAAGAAGCCTTACAAGTATTAGGTTTAGATGAGATGGCAACAGCGGATGACGTTAAAAAAGCGCATAAAGCTATGATCCTGCGTGTTCACCCAGATCAAGGGGGATCTGACTATTTGACCCAAAAAGTTAATCAAGCCCGGGATATGTTAATTCAACCCCGCAAAATGAAACCCAAGCTGTAAGATAAGTTTTATGGCACATCCTGTTCGCAAAGCTGTCTTTCCTGTTGGTGGACTTGGTACTCGTTTCTTACCGGCAACCAAGGCAATGCCTAAAGAAATGCTGACCGTGGTGGATAAACCGTTGATCCAATATGCAGTGGAAGAGGCTGCAGCATCTGGTATTACTGAATTCATTTTCGTAACGGGACGCGGCAAAAGTGCGATTGAAGATCACTTTGATTATTCTGTTGAACTGAACGTGCTGCTAGAGAAAAAAGGGTTATCGCAAGAACAATTGCAAGCTCATCAAAAGCGTTTAGCCCCTGGTTCAATTGTTTATACCCGTCAGCAAGAACCTCTTGGCTTGGGCCATGCTGTGTGGTGCGCGCGCCATGTCATTAACAATGAGCCCTTTGCCGTCATTTTGGCTGATGAATTAATGTTTGGCTCAACCCCCTGTTTAAAAGGCATGATTGACTTGCATCAACATTATAACAACAGCAATATTATCGTGATTGATCAAGTGCCCCTTGAATATACATCGCGTTACGGCATTGTTGATCCCGAACAACGCCCGGCGCGCGGCCAATCAACAGCTATTCGCGCCATTGTCGAAAAACCCAGCCCTGGTGCGGCGCCCTCTGACCTGGCTATTGTTGGGCGCTATATTTTGAATCCGGAAATTTTGGATTTATTAGCACAGCAAGCCCCTGGTTCTAATAGTGAAATTCAATTGACTGACTCCATTCAAGCCCTTAGTCAGCATCAATCCTTGCGGGGCTATTTTTATGATGGTCACCGCTTTGACTGCGGCTCTAAGGCAGGATACGTGGCAGCTACTCTGCATGTGGCCATGCAACGCCAGGACCTGGAGGCCGAACTTGGAGACTATCTAATGAAAATGGGATTCTCGTCGAAATCATTAAAATTTATATCAAACTAAATACAAGGTACTTTTATGAAAATTGCTGTAGTTGGTACTGGATACGTGGGCTTAGTCTCGGCTGTATGCCTAGCAGAGTTGGGTCACCAGGTCATTTGCATTGACCGCGATGAGGCCAAGGTCAACAGTCTGTGTCAAGGAATTGTTCCCATTTATGAGCCCGGCATTGAAGAATTATTAACGCAGCAAATTAACAACCAGCGCATTAGGTTTGCAACATTTGATCCAACGCTCATTCAAGATTGCGATATCTTAATGGTGGCAGTTTGGACGCCTATGAGTAAACAAGGCGGACATGCTGATCTATCAGCCGTTTTTGATGTTGTTGCAACATATGCGCCGCACCTCAAGGACGATACTGTCATCATTGTCAAATCAACAGTGCCCATTGGTACCAGCAAGAAATTACATGATTTAATTGCAGGTTTGGATTTATCCCACCGGGTGCATTTGGCCTCTAATCCCGAATTCCTGCGTGAGGGATCAGCAATCAATGACTTCATGTATCCTGACCGCATTGTGGTTGGGGCCTCATCCCAGCTTGTATTTGATCAGTTAAAGCTTATTTATCAACCTCTGATTGATCAAGGTTACCAATATTTTGAAACGGACATTGTGTCAGCTGAAATGATTAAATATGCAGCCAACGCTTTTTTGGCCACTAAGATTACGTTCATTAATGAAATGGCTAATTTATGTGAGAAGGTGGGGGGAGATATTAACAGTATTGCCCAAGGCATGGGCCTTGATCAACGCATTGGCCCACAGTTTCTGCAAGTAGGACCTGGCTATGGGGGGTCTTGTTTTCCAAAGGACACCAACGCACTTGCCGCAACCGCAGGTGAATATGGCGTGAATCTAACGCTTGTTAATCAAACAATCGCTAGCAACAGTCACCGTTTTGACCAGATGGCTCAGAAAATTAAATTGTTGTGTGTTGAATCTGATCGGCCTTTAAAAATTGCTTTTCTAGGTCTTTCTTTTAAAGCCAATACTGACGATGTGCGTGATAGTCCAGCTATTGACATTATCAATCGTTTAGGTCCTTTGCAGGAGTTAATCCATGTCTATGATCCCAAAGCCCACGATCAGGTTATGACACTAATTCCACAATGTCAGCGTCAGGCATCAATCACGGATGTGTTGCACGATGCAGATCTTACCATCATTGCAACCGAATGGGATGAGTTCAAAAATATTGACCCCACTGACTTTGTCAAATATATGAGAAAACCGTATGTGATTGATTTACGGAATTTATTTGATGTTAAAGTGATGCAGGCTGCAGGGGTGAGTTATCATTCATTGGGGCGGA
>Ga0160427_10002245_pt1 | contig 11711 bp, 11 predicted proteins | sample SolpanmetagenomL_FD_108194 | JGI IMG/M metagenome (GOLD analysis project Ga0160427, IMG submission 108194) | Solar panel surface microbial communities from Lawrence Berkeley National Laboratory, California, USA - L | ecosystem: Engineered > Built environment > Solar panel > Unclassified ...
AGCGCCGTCGACCGAGCCGCCAACACCTCTACCAACACTGACATCATCAATTTTGCCGGCTAAATGCCCTTGATTGAACAACGTCAAGACTTTATCGCCAGTCTTCCACAGCCTGACTTTTGATCCTACGGCTTCGACGATACCAGCTCCATCTGAAGTAGGGACAACTCCATCTCTTTGACCAAATGGATATTCGCCCTTTGATGACTGTTAGTCATGCCAAGCTTTTATTGATTGCATGATGGAATTGTGCTCCTACCTTTGCTATAATGAGATCTCGATAGTTTATGGATGCGCCGCGAACTGCAGTTATGATTAGCTGTAACTTCCACAAGTGTGATGAGTTGCAATGATCCGAAGAGCTTACATTTGACAAGGACATCTCTGTCACCTATTTGTGGTACTTTTGCGCTCTTATTCAACTTGAGATTATCGAAACTGCCTGTTCCCTGGACAGTCCACTGTTTTTGTGTTGTCGGCGCCATTTTATTTTATTTTTAGTTTTAAAAGAACTTCTTATTTGCTTATGTGGATACAATGTGCTTGGTGTTGCTGCTGCTCTTGAAATCGATTTTCGACAGCTCGAGCTTCAATTTAAACTTAGCGGACCCTGACGAGCATGGCTTTTTCAATTGCATCATCGCGTCCGCCGCTGCGACATCAGAATGCCATCATTACAAATCTTGAATTGCGACAATTGCGAGGCGAAAAATTTCCATTTCACCGAACGCAGTAGAATATGAGGATAAACCCCACTGCCGGGTCCGTACCATTGAGAAATTTCGTCGTTGTCGTTGTATCTGCTTTATCAGGCCTAACTATGAGCTAATCTCGAATGTGGATCTAGACCAGGAACAATCACGAGCGATTGATGTCGCTATTGCTTGCTGAGTGATGACCGGCAATCCTCCACATGTGTTATGGTTTCGCTGCTTTGTGGAACGCGAGAGAATATTGCTCATGCCAGAAAGCAAATAGTGGGTCCTGATGATGTCGATGATGTAGTCAAACGTGGATGGATATATGATAGAGAAGAGGCATGACTTGGACTTGTCCGACTATTATTCCCGCCACAGCTCACTGATCGTAACCAGCCACAGTCGAGCACGAGCCACATTATAAGTATGTCCAAAGTTTGGTCACATGATATGATCTGAAAGCTTATGTAATCCATCTACTCCTTTCGACGCGTTTTTCTTCCAAACTTTTCTTTTCCCATAGGAGCACATACTGAACAGAGAGAGAGAGAGAGCATCAAGCAGTTACCCTCCCTTCCCTCTTGTCTCTTCTCCTCTGCTCTCTCCCACTCCATCCATCCATCACAGCCATTACCCTGCCTTCATCAGACATTCCGACAAGTCACGCTCTTTCTCTTCGCTCATATATATTCTCTCTCTTTATTGAGCAACAACAACAGCCAGAATTCTAGCCTTGAAATTCTATGCCTGGGTCGAATTGCTGGTCATTCTTGACACTCTCAGTTGCTGCGTGTTTTCCACAGACAAATACTTAATCAACCATAATTTTTCAGTCTGGGTGTAGGCACTGGAAGCATTGGTCCATGGTCTGAAAACAAATTAAAATAATCTACCATTGGACTTTTGACTTTTTAGATTCAATGTCAAGTCCTGCTAGAAAAAAGTCCAGGCAGGACTCGAGCAAAAATGGCGAAAAGACGTCAATTGAGGAAGAGGCCTCAGCACGTGCTCTTCTAGAACTCAAAGACGCACATGAGAAGGCAGGAATCGACAAGAGTAGCTCCAAAAATACAAAGAAGAAGGATCTTGCAAAGTCAAAGAAACGTAGATCCAGTGCAGGTGACTCGGATGATTCCAACGATTCCTTGTCTAACTCACCTGGCAGACAATTACATACAGAAATAGCTACAAGTTCCGCACAAACTTCTCCTGCTGCCATTCCAAGGGTGCGCCCAACACAAAAGGTCTTTGGTTCGAAAAAGCGGAAGCGAGAAGTGGAGCCCGCATCATCATCAAATATCACTATGGACGATAGTGTCGTCGACCCACTGCTAATGCAAGGGATGGCGGCAGTGGAAGCATTCAATAAAGAAGTGGATGGCTTGACCGACAAAAGCATCGAGAGTGCTACCCAGGATGGAGTTGAAGATCACATACAGAATCAAGATACGTCAGCATTGGATGACGAACCCGTACCATTACCACCTTCAGAAAAGTCGACTTCATCAAAGAAGAAGAAGACCAAACGTAAAAAGGAAGAAAGCACAGAGAGAACCCAGAGTATTGTCAGAGACAGACTAAATCATCACGTCACGTCTTACAACGCTCAAGGAAAACCTAATGGGGGTGCCTTCACTCCTGATGAGGTTGAAACTCTTGACAAGTTTCTCGTGCTATATCGTCACGCTCAGAATCCAGTCATGACACAAGAAGAACTTTGTGCTCGTGTCTGGGCCACTGACCGACCAAACGACAAATTCTGGGACCAAGTGGCTGAGGCTCTACCACTACGAACGAGAACATCCATCTACAAGCATGTTCGACGTGCTTACCATGTATATCAAGTACGTGGGGTCTGGACTCCTGAAGACGATGCTCAGCTGAAAGACTATGTGGAGGAATTGGGTACCCAGTGGCGCAAGATTAGTGAAATTATGCACAGAATGCCTGAAGACTGTCGTGATCGATGGAGGAATTATCTCAAGTGCGGTGGCCAACGCAATTCAGACGTATGGACCCACGAAGAAGAAGACAAGCTCAGAGATGTCATAAATGTATGTGTCGAGGCCATCCTCGACTTGAAAGAGAAAGCTGGAACACTGCCACCTGTGCCAGATGATGAAACTGAAGAAGAGGCCAAACTTCGTTTGAAACAATTAAGAGACTCTTGTCAAGATGAGGTCAATTGGAATGTTGTCTCAGAAAAGATGGACGGTCGGCGATCCAGGATTCAATGTCGTTACAAATGGAACAAGATGAAGCATTGGCCCAACGGACACAATCCTCTTGAGGAACGTAGAAACAAGACTATCGTGTTTGACCAAGATGACAAGCCTCCTAAGGGAAAGAAGTCGAAAACTTCCACAGCTAAGAAGAGTAAACCCAAAAACGATGATACAGACTCGAAAGATTTAACGCCTGTACCGATTTCAACAACGAAAGAGCCTACAGCAGATCTTATGCTTCTTGGTGACAAGATTTGGTACTTGAAGCAGTATGTATCCCAACTTGCGTTTTTGGCAAGCCTAATGGAGATGAAACTAACATCACTTGTTCCTAGGATACAACAACAATTATCAGTCACTCCTCTTATGAAGTCTATTGACTGGAATCTAATTGCTGAATCCGACACTATCAAATTGTGGACGGCTAGTTCCTACAAAGAATCTTTCGAATCTCTTTTGAAAGCCATGAGCATGAAATCCTCCCACAAATTGCTCGCAAAGAATATACGCGAGTTGTTGGAAGCATTCGAAGATATGCCAATAATGTTGGTTGAACAACGGTATCAACCAACATCACCTATGGACCATACCTTCGTGGCTAACACTCCTGTCACATACGATGTGTCACATGAGGAGCCTGCTATCTCCTCTGATGATGTCCCTCTTGTCGATGCGTCGCAGTCTCCAAATCTTGAGGACAGTTCCAGAGATCAAATACAAGGCTTGGATGATGATATGGAGTCAATGAATATGTCATCGGTAACTCGTCCGGAGATTCAGGTACCCGCAAGTTCTCCTGTTCAGAATGTCAAGCCAAAGAAGTCTAAATCTGCCAAATCTGTCAAATCTGTGAACAAAAAATCCAAGAAGGGTGCCAATCAAGCACGGCCCGACAATTCTTCACAACCAATTGATGGTGATGATGAGGTCAACGAAGGAATTCTTGGTGCTACAGCTAAAGCTGCTATGCGGTACGTGAACGACGCTGCCACCGGGGAGGACGTGATAATGGACGGTGGGAAGGAACACGATGTCGAATATGACAGCGAGGGCAACACATAGTTTATTGGTCCTTTTGATTGGATGTAACCCGAAGATCTATGTTATATCCACTAAACTTTTGTGAACTTAAATCACTAATCACTAAGTACTAAGTACTAAGTACATATTAGAATTAGTGATTTGTTGATTGAGGTTGTGGATGTTTTGGACAGCCAACTGAGAATCATGATTCAGTTAATATCATTGATATCAATTATTCAGTCAACACTTATGAATGCTCAAAAGCCTCTGTGACACCTAAATGTCGGATAAAGCAAATTAGAATATATATTCATCCAATGTACCTTCACTCAATTGAGGGGCTGCGATGATACTCTATCAATTTGATCACTTATATTATTACCTTCACCTCAACTTTTAAAATTTGACTTTGCGCAATAATTTAAATTTGAAGATAAATTGAATTTTAAAAAAATGATACAAATGAGACTATGAATTAAATTGTTGGAAAACGGAGCGTCATACGGCATCATGTGGATGAGTGTGTATATCAAAATTGACAATTTGCGGGATTTATTGATTGCTTAAGTCTTTTAGATTATCGATTGTGGATGTATTGAGCATGTAGCAGCAGCAGCACCATTTGCTATCAACAACAACAACACCCCTCAACTGAGTCAACCCCGCCATGTTTGACATGACTTGACGACCCCTTTCACCACCAACAGCAGCAGACATTCACATCATTCGCAAAAGATTATCTTCGTTGTTGGACTGGTTCGCGCTTTCTGACTTCCTGACAATATAACTGTTTCAATAACGGAAGGTGAAGGTTGTGTCAATTCTAGTAACTGGGCGTTCTTGGGCTTCGACTGACCGAGTATTCACCAGCTTTTCTACTTTGTGTGAGGAGCCTCTCTGATCTGTCTATCCATATCGCTTTCCAAAAAAACATCCACCATTTTACATTTATCTTCGATTATTCTTACGCCTGTACTGACAATTTCTCTTGAGTCTAGAAATAAAGTAAAAGAAGCGATTTCACCTGGTGCAAGTACTGTCGACAATTCTCTCTGAGCTCAATTGAAGCGAAACCCCACTCTCCGACTCTCAACAACAACTATGTCGGCGACAAAGATGAATGTTACCGCTTCAATGGATGGAACGGATCCTTCACAGGCTCCTTCGTCTTTAAAGTTGACGGGCAATGCGATACTGGCGACGGCTACGATGCCTTATAAAGCTCTGTTTGTGAAGGATACGCATGGTTGGGTTAGTGCGGCACTTGTTCTTTACAATTGAATGGATTTTTGGCAAATCCCAATTGGAATCCTCTGTCCACATATATATACACATACTCTCTCACTTTTCCACTTGGGCAATTATCCTATCTACCGAACCTATTGTTGTCGTCGTCACTTTAAGCTACAGAAACACTAACTTTTTTTCTGGACACCGTGAGGGGTTCTGAGGGGGAAACTTTTTACAGGAACTAAAACCTCGAACCGGAAATTCTGCTTTATACGCATCATTCAACTACCTAGCTTCACAAACAAAATGGAACACAATCCTCGTTGCCTGGCCGGGGGAGATTGAGTATACTACAAAACAACGAGATCATCAGCAAGAACATGCCGATGCGTCGGGGTCTGCGCAATCAGCTCCGATTGAAAATGTTACGGTTGATAATTATGAAGATTATTCGGCGGAATTGCTGGGCGATGTTGTGTTGAGTAAACAGGATCGAGAAGGGCTGGAGGAAGTGTTGGGCAAAGGTGATTTGTGTGGAGGAGCGACGATACGACCAGTTTGGATGGTGGGGGATAAGGATGGGGATTTGGTGGAGGGGGATGTGACGATGAAGGATCAGGGAAGGTGGTTGAAATATGCACAACGAGGTTAACCATCACATCTCTTCCGGCTCTACTGTTTGAATCTTGATGAATGATGATGCTGACCTTTTTGATGCTTTTTTTTTGCTTTGGGAAAAAAAATAGAAATATGGCCGACGTTTCATTATTTACAAGCGGAGCCTACGGATGGACGGTCGGAGAGAGCTTGGTGGAAGGATTATGTCAAGTTTAACCAGGCTTATGCGGAAAGAATCTTGGCGGTGTATAAACCTGGAGATGTGGTTTGGATTCATGATTATCATCTATGTTTGCTTCCGAGTCTGCTGCGACAAAAGATGCCCAAGATTTATGTCGCTGGGTTTTTACATGCTCCGTTCCCAAGTTCAGAGTTTTTCCGTTGCATGACTAGTAAGTTTTTCTTTTTTTTTCGAGTTCTGTTATCAATTGGCAACCCATTGAGTGGGTTTGAACTTTTTTTGGCTAACTTGGACATTAGAACGCAAGGAATTGTTGGGAGGTATGCTGGGTTCAAATATGATTGGTTTCCAGTCTGTTGCTTACTCCAGACATTTTGTTTCATCGTGCACAAGAGTTCTTGGTATGGAATCCGACGCGGAGGGTGTTGATGCATATGGTGCGCACGTAGCGGTGGCTGCATTCCCTATAGGAATTGATGCGGCAAAAGTAGAGCACGATTCACAATTAGATGAGGTCTTGGAGAAGATGAAGGCTATTCGTGAAGTGTCTGCTGGAAAGAAGATTATAGTCGGTCGTGATAGGCTGGATTCTGTTCGTGGTGTTGTTCAAAAGTTGAGAGCTTTTGAGATGTTTCTTGAAGAATTTCCAGAATGGCGCGACAAGGTATATCACTCTTTCAATTGATGCGATATCATGGAAATTAACATTGCTAGGTCGTCTTGATTCAAGTCACTTCACCTAGTAATTCTGAAGGACCAAAATTGGAGCAACAAGTTTCTGAATTGGTTGCCCATATAAATGGCACATACGGATCTTTGCACTTTTCGCCTGTACAACATTATCCACAATATCTTACTCCAGATGAATATTATGCCCTGTTGAAGGTAGCAGATTTAGGTTTGATTACATCAGTAAGAGATGGGATGAATACCACCTCCCTCGAATATGTAATCTGCCAAAAAGATAATCACGGACCAGTAATTCTGTCAGAGTTTACCGGCACCGCGGGAAGCCTGTCGGACGCGATCCAGGTTAATCCGTGGGACACTAAAGGCGTAGCCGAAGCCATCAACAAATGTCTCACCATGTCTGATGCCGAAAAAGAATCACTCTCCGGGAAGCTTTATAAACATGTCACCACCAACAACATTCAAGACTGGACGAGAAATTTCTTGAAGCGACTCATTATGAATTTATCGTCCTACGATCAATCGGAAGCCACTCCACCACTCGACCGAAATGTCTTGCTGGAACAATACAGCAAAGCAAAACGTCGACTGTTTATGTTTGATTACGATGGCACATTAACTCCGATAGTAAAGGATCCAAATGCTGCTATCCCAACTGATAGAGTAATTCGCACTATCAAGAAACTTGCGGCAGATCCCAACAACAATGTCTGGATTGTGAGTGGACGCGATCAAGCATTCTTGGAACAATGGATGGGCGACATCAACGAATTGGGTCTAAGTGCAGAACATGGAAGTTTTGTCCGTGAGCCAAAGAGCACAACTTGGACGAATCTGACCGAGAAGATGGACATGAGCTGGCAAAAGGATGTTATTGATATCTTCCAATACTACACTGAGCGAACTCAAGGTAAGGGGAAAAATCACGCTTCCTACCCTTTTTCTTCCTTATTTTGCATCCCATCCCACCTTACATCCCAATAGATTTTCCGGAACCTATTTTTTCCCTCACTTTTTTTTTTCCTTCCCTAAAATCCCTCAAAACCCCTCTTCTGTTCCTTCTTTTACCCCTCACACACATGATCTTCACAAAGTTTAATTAAGCGAAAAAAGAAAAGAAAATCCTCTCACAATTCGTCCCATGCCTTCCTCAAGCAATCATAAGCTAACCAGATTTGATCAAATTCTTTTATAGGTTCATTTATCGAACGCAAAAAATGCGCATTGACCTGGCACTACCGTCGCGCCGATCCGGAGTATGGCGCCTTCCAAGCTCGAGAATGTCAAGCACATTTGGAAAACACCGTTTCGCAAAAGTATGAAGTAGAAGTCATGACTGGTAAGGCGAATTTGGAAGTCAGGCCGACATTTGTGAATAAGGGCGAGATTGCGAAAAAGTTGGTGGGAGAGTACAAGGATGATGAGAAGCCCGAGTTTATATTGTGTATGGGAGATGATACGACGGATGAGGGTATGTTTTTATATTCTCTCTCCCTGACTTTTGTTTTCTTTGTTGTGTTTGTGTTTGTTTTTTGTTTTCCCTCTTCCTATGCCTTCCTTTCGGATTTGTTTTCACTGCTGTCGCTTTTAAGCAACAAACCTTCCCTCATTACCAATACTCTGTTCATGCGATGATACAAAAATGTTGAGGCTTTGGCTAACACCCGAAATCACTTTTTCTGACAGACATGTTCCGCTCTCTACGTCGCGCCAACCTACCATCAAATCACGTCTTTGCTGTAACCATTGGCGCAGCAAGTAAAATGACATTGGCGTCGTGGCATCTGTTGGAACCAGAAGATGTCATTGACACGTTGGCGTCGTTAGTAGGAACAGATGAAGGTGTGAGAGGTGATGAGCAGCAGCAACAGCAACAAAAGGAAGTGCAGAGCAATGGTGGTGGGTTGGAGGCGGTGGGTATTGAGAAATAGTTGATTGATGAATGTGGATATAAATATGGATGTTGATATGAGGAGCAAGGAGGTGGGGAGCAGGAGGAGATTGTGTTGATGGTGTGGCTAAGGCCTTTTTTTATATCTCTTTCGATTTGAAGATTTGAGCTATGTATTTACTGCTGCTAGTCATGGTCGTATTTCTTTTATTTTACTGTACCTGGAATACGCAAGCAAGCAACACGTACTATTTGAATGTAGGATGTGATCAAATCTGTTTCCATCGTTCTCTGGTCATAGAGAACATGAACTTTTGTAACAGGCATGGTTTTGTTGACGGTTTTCATTCTTTTTCCCGGTTGAATTCTTTATTTATTTTCGTAGTTTTGATTCACTGTGCATGTCTATGATTGTGATGATTGTTAAAAGTGTGTATTAGAGGTCCAAATGTAAGAAGTAAATGATTGTCATGTTTGACGTCAAAAAGTTAGTGCATGAAATCATATTTTAAAGGACATCAAGAGGTTCATTACAAGCTACATGCCATGTTTAGATCTACGTTGCTGGAGTTTTACGATACGTTTTTTCCTTGTTCTCTCAACTTTCTAGCAGACAGCTTTTTGTGAGCGTTGGAGTCACTGCAACGCCCTTATTTCCTCTTGCTTGGCTACGATAGCGCAAGGGTGATTGGCCTTTTTAGGTATAAAATATCGATTCAAGGCCCTAATATATCAATCATGATTGTTGCTTTTTATACATTTATTTGCGCTATTTATGATTTTTTGCGTCCTCAATTGTGCTGAGCTATATGTGAGCTCAAAATGTCTATATTATGTAGTTTATTTTTGAGAAGGATAAAAACTTATTCACTCAATTACCTAGGTACTCATCCCCTTAGCATAAAAAGGGCTGGTTCGCATAAAGCAAGGGGCCATTCATCAAGTCAGGTATCGTAAGCTTTACGTATCAGAACACTCGTTATCGAAATCTCGACAGTTCACCACAAGCAAGCCCTATACCAACCTATAATCGCCAGGCGTAGAGCTCGTAGTCTGAAGCTAAACGCCCTTAGTCACTCTAGTAGTTTTACATGAGTTCTAGCTCGACCTAATGCAGTAATTGAAGACCAGTCTTCTACTGTAAACATAAAACAGACGATAAAATTCTCAGTTAACGATGCCGCGTGGAGAACCATATTTCGAAAATTCAAAGATGGCGACGTATGGAAAGCATCGTATGCTAGCATGGTTGAATTCATGTGCTCACAGTGATGTGGAAGACTTGTATAAAGAAATGCTCATAATCTGCCAGTAGATCAAGAAGCAGAAAGAGGAAGAGGGGAATGAAGACGATGAGGAAAGGAAGAATCATAGTCCGATAAAGAACAGCTCGTTCTGTGAGATATTGGAAGAGACATCAAAGAAATCCCTATTAGAAACAGACGGCGAGCCGCCTGTTTATGTGAGCTACATATTTGCCAACCGCTATCCTCTGGATGGAATGGGACGAAAGCCAGACTTGGATACATATGACGAAAGAGCATTCCTCGTCAACTTGAATCACAGCAAGCTCTTTGCGATACCCCGACATGATCATATTGAAACGCATAAAGATCTTGTGGTGGAGGAATGTGCATTGGAAATGTTGTTGGCGAGTGCGCGTGCAAATGCGTACAAATGTACAAACATTCTTGGCGTCAAACCAGGACTCATCTCGCACCAGATCGTTGGTCGTAACGGTATGTGGCCTTCTCTCGAGGATCAGATACATCATTCCAAGAAAGAGTATGATTTGTTCTCATGTTACACCTTCTTGAAAATTTGTCGTACATCTATAGAAGCAGCAATTACTATTCTGTCAGAGGCTCTCGTTAAATACGAAGAAGATCCAGAAATCTTATGGAGCCTACTTAATCATCAGAGCGTTAGCTACTCTACCAATGGTAAAGAAGCTTTAGACTTTTTAGTAGACTATGCTGATGTTCCTTTGGCGAAGAGGGCTGTGGAGGAATACGAGGAAAGATCGAGCGAGATGTTTGATGAAGTCGCTGTTATGGAGGCTCAGAATAACGCTCGCGTTAATTTTCACAAGCGTGTTGCAACTGCGACTGGAACTGAACCGGTATGTTGCACAACCTTCAGACCACTTCTCACCCCTATCTGCTACTAGCTGAGACTCATTTTCTTCTGACTAAAGAGATGAGACATGGTACTGATATGAATTTTCCCAATATAGGAACCATCATGCTCAGCCAAATGTCCATGTCAAGAAGGGTTTGTTGTCATGAGACAAGACAAGGACTGGGCAAGCAAGATCATAGACCTGTTTAGAAAGCCAGAAGCTAGCTGCGACAAGTGTCAAAAGAACAAAAAATTGGAAGATCCTAAAAGTTTTTGGATCATTTTGAAATCGGCAGTAAAATGTACAGAATGAAGAGTGTGGTCACAAAACTTGAAGTCCGTTTTTGGAGACTGCATGTGGGTGCTTCTGGTCATATTTGAGTATTACAGAACTTTTCAACAGAATTTCTTGAATTCGCGGCAACTTTAATTTATCAATGTTTCTCAAACCTTCAGATAATCGCAGAGTATTCTATACACAGTCTTGTCATCTAAGTAGAATCTCAGAGGCAGCATCAGTTCGAGTCAATCTGATTTGTCAAGGAATTGCGCAAGATTGGTCCAGTTCTTTGAAGAGTTGGTACCCTGTTTTCTATCCTCCAGCCTTGAAACGGAACTGTAGTATAATATCAGTCAAAGTAAGGTATAAATTTATAAAGTGCTCTCCCTGACGTTCAAACGTTCTCCACGGCTCTCTTCTTGTCCTTTTTTCTTTCCAAATTTGTGCTTCATGGTTATGATTATGATTCTCACACCAGCTAGCTTGTACAATTGTGAGGGCAAGAATTTTGAACCATGTGATATATATTTGGTTTCAAGGAAAAAATTCGTTGACTTCAGGGCCGTTGAAATATCTACCCCAGACACATTTGCACAATTTGAAAGAGAACCCATAACATTCCTCGAATTTTTGTTATAGTTTGACATGAAAACTCAAAGGAACAAATTATCCTGATGATAACATGTGAATACTCTTCACGGATTTTGGACACCTACGCATAAACAGGATTCTCTTTCTTCTTGTTTCAATAATG
>Ga0160427_10002246_pt1 | contig 11710 bp, 13 predicted proteins | sample SolpanmetagenomL_FD_108194 | JGI IMG/M metagenome (GOLD analysis project Ga0160427, IMG submission 108194) | Solar panel surface microbial communities from Lawrence Berkeley National Laboratory, California, USA - L | ecosystem: Engineered > Built environment > Solar panel > Unclassified ...
GGGACTCGAAGACACCCACATGACGGCTCCAGACCGACTTTCCCGGCTGTTTGGTCTGCTCTGTATCGTGCTGGTCTGGATGGTTCGGGTTGGGGAAGCAGCGCAGGAAGTGGACCCACCTACACCGGATAACCGGGGGCGGAAGGCCAGAAGTACGGCGCGAACCGGGTGGACACTGCTCAGTCAGGCGGTGCGCTGGGGTTTGGACGTGTTCTGGACGTTCCTGAACCTCTTGCAAACAGCTTTTCCCTCTCTAGGAGAGGAAAAAACACGAAGTGTCAGCTGCTGAGCGGTCTGACAGAGAGTATGAAAAAGCGTCCGTGATAGAGAACATGTTCTGTTTGTAAAGGCCGAAAATGCCATCAAGGACGCCCCCCAACTGTATCAAGCAGAGCTGAGCCACCTCCAATCCTGATTCTGCCTTGACTCCAGGTTGCGTCAGCGCTTCGCTTCCATCAGGGATACTGCACGCTGTCGGAGTACGGGCGCCAGGACAGGTGCTCACCGCACAGATCGAGCAGCGTATGAAGCACCCTTGTCGTTCTAAAGAAAAATCTTCAGCTCCAGAAGGGCTTGGTCAAGCATCACCAGCGCAGCGACCTGCTGCGCTTCCTTAATGATCCGTCCACCGAGCCGACCGACGATGCCACTGAGCGAGCGTAGCGTCCAGCGGTCGTCGCTTGGAAGGTCTCGCAGTGCAGGACGATCACCGTCAGCAATGAAGCCTACGCCATCTTCAAGTCGCTGATCCAAACCGCCCGCCTGCATGGACTCGATCCGTTCCAGATCCTGCTCGCCCACCGCAAAGAACGGAACACTTGATGGTCATGTTCGCAGCCTCTGAATATATCGGGTGACCGCTTTCAAGAAGACCGGAATGGTTTGACTTGCTCCAGCTTGCACACATCCACAATCACCTTTACGACGTCCTCGAGGCTCGACGATTCGTCAAACATCTGCTCCTGCACGAAGGGGAGGAGATCAGTAGGCTGGTACCATTCGCGCATCATTTCTGGACTGAATTCACTCGACTGGGGGCGGGTTGCATGGCGGCGAACGGTTTCTTCGAAGGAGAGGTCGAAGTAAAAGAAGTGGGCTGAATAGGTGTCTGAGAGCCGCTGCAGCATCTCGCCGTAGCGCTCGGCGTTGAGAATGCCCTCCAGAACCGTGTGATAACCGTGTTCCAGCGCATACTTTACCGTCTGTTCAATTAGGCCGATGTTGACGCCGCCTGGTTCATCAAGTTCCTTGAGCACGATGCGCCGCAGGTAATCCTGCTCAACCCAGGCCAGGCAGCGTCCGAAGCGTTCCCGAAGCGCTCGTGCCGCTGTGCTCTTGCCGGAACCGGAATTGCCACGGAGCACGATCAGTTGGTTGGCCTGCGCCCGTAGGACACTCACAGTGAAGAGTCTATGGCACCATCCATTGGTAGTCCGTCAACTCCTCAACAACCCGTTGATCTCCCGATTCCTACCCAGCAATCAGATACGGAAAGGGTTGTTCTGCAGGGTGTAGGTTGCTTCAGCGCCTGATGAGTACGCGGACTGCTCGAGGGCAGGCTGAGGTCGGCGAATTCGCGCAGCATAGTGTACAGGCTGCCCTGTTTGAGGGCATGCTTCTGCATTGCGGGCACGCCGCTGGGCGGGACGCCTTTGACGCCCTTGAGCATGGATGGGTGATGAGGTCATGCGTCTCGTCACCGAGAACCTTGATGATCTTTAGCATGCTCGTCCGGACCCTGCTGCCAATCATGCCTCCGAAGGCGGAGGCAATCTCGCGCTCTGAGACGACTCGCTCGGCGCTGAGCAGGCGGGTGCCCTTGAGGGTGGCGTGCATGGTATGTCCGGTGCGAAAAGGGGGAGGGTGCTGTTGAGGCATTGCTCGCCGTTCCAGAGATGACGTACCTGGTCGTGGATGGTGACAGTGCACGGTTCCGCGGAGACGGGCAGGCCGGACATGACTTCAAGCGTGCCGCGCCTGGCGGTGACGCAGGTCGATGTCCCTTCAGCGCTTGATCAATACGGTAGGGAAGTATTCGGTAGGGCTGTTGCTGTAGTTGTCGGGAATGAGCCAGGCCCGGTAAATCTCGCCGTCGTAATCCCCGAACGCTGCGCCTTGGGTGTTGATCAAGGTGTACTGATCCAGTCCACTGGTCGCTATGAGGCCCAGGGCTGAGGTTCCCCATTGTGCGAAGGCCTCGCGTTCTGCGTCTGAGAGCGTCTCCGGGTCGAAGGTGATCTCACGACCGATGGGATCCAGCCTGAGTCGCCCGGTCTCACTCACTCGAAAATCGAAGCAACTCAACTGGACGGGTTCCGACGGGAGGACTTCCGTGAGGAGTACCCCGTTTACGTCACGCTGGCCGGCAGGTGCGTCTGATGGTGCGTTCTGCACAGTGGGAGCTGACTGGCCGCCGCCTGCGCTCACGGCAGGAGCGTGTGGAGCAACCTCTGGTGTTGTCGTCGGCGGCGTGTATTCGGTGATGCTCAAATAGCGGTGGGCCTCCATTTGGAACCGTTCCAGTGACCAGATGAGGACGATCTGCTGGGTGCGTTGCAAAAATTCCGCGTTCAGCTCCCAACGGGCAGATTTGGGCTGTTGTTGGTCGAACCAGTCGGCCTTCTGATCGTTCGTCACGAAGATCGCCGGTTTCTGGGTTTTTTCCGCTTCCCTGATCAACTCTTCCCAAAGCAACAGATCGCCGTAGCGTTGTGGGTCCGGTTTCGTCGCGTCCGCGTATCCTGGCGGAATTTTTCTGGTGTAACGTGTTCTGCCGCTCTCGTAAATAGCTTGCCTTTCATTCTCGTTGAATGGCTGACCCGTGTGAGGTCCGGTGATGCTCTGCAGGCGGTTGTAGATCGGGTCAGGATCACCGATCTGTTGTTGCGGGATGCGGTCCCGTTCCGCTTCGACCTGACGCTTGATCTCGGCCGTGGCCTGACTGAACGCAGCGTCGATGTCCCCGTACTGGATATGCGGGTATCGGCTGGGTGGGAATTGCTGCCTGAGGTTCTCTTTCGCTTTCCGAACCTCGACTTCGACCTTGGTAATCATGCTGTCGTAGGCTTGTTGCCATTCGTTGAGCAGCGCTCTGCGGTTGGTGAGGACTTCCCGCTGAACTTGGAAGGGAAGGAAGAGCCGGGAGTTGAGTTCAGTCTGTTCGAGCCAGATGAACCACGCCTCCTGCTGTGCTTCTCCCATTCGATAGGGTGCCAACAAGACGTTGGTATCCAGGGCGATGAACCCGTCCTGAAAGATCTGCCTCATGCGGGCCTCGTCGAAGGGAACGAGGTCAGGGAAGTATCTATGCATCGAAGTTATGGTAATACGTGTACTTCGGAGCTGGGCCTCAGGTTGTCAACGCTCCTGGCAGTAGTGCGCAGAGATGATGTCTGCGACCTGCTTGCCGAAGGTGTCGGCGCTCGGGGCCTGGAACGCCAGCACGGCCTGCGGCTGCTGCAAGGCCAGTGCGATCTTGCCACTGCCGAGATCCACCACCTGCAGATCGACCTTTCCGACACGGTGGCTGGTGTCGCCCAGGTAATTTTTCCAGGCGTTTACTCGGCCCTTGATGAGGATGGACGTGACATCCGGCAATTGGTACGTGTAGTCGGGATGAACTTCGAATCCGGCACTCTTCAACGCGTCCTCTACCGCGTCGGTGTACTCGACGGAGTGATCGCCGTCGAGAAAGTGCTGTATGGCCACCCCGAGGATCGGCGTGACGGTGGCCGTCTGGACGCAGGGCGCGGCGCTGGGCGGGACGGACACCTGAAGCTGAGCCGTGTCAGGGGCGCAGGAAACGAAAAGGAGCAACATGACGGCGAGGCGCTTCATCCCGGAAGGGTAGCAGCGTATGAGGGTTTTGGCGGCCAAGTTTGTCCTGCTGGCCCGATTGTCTGTCGTTCGCTGGCCTGGCTGGTCCGCCTTCGTAGGCTGGGCCATGATCTTGAGCGCGTGTCCTCGACCTTCATCGTCTTTCTTGTTGTGGCTGCGTGAGTTCTGCCTCCAGATTCAGGAGCGAGAAGATGGACGGACGACACAGACTGTCTGTCGTACGCACTGGATGATCCCGATATCTTAATTTTCAAAGAAGAGTACATGTTTACTGTTTTACATATTTTGGAACAACTTACTGGTTTTAGGATATATTGCTTACAGGTAAATAATTCTCAAGCGCAGTTAATACTAGTTATGTAAACAATTTAGTAAATAACAATCGTGGAATATAATTAGACCGTAAAATTGGCGTAAATCAGTTGGAAGTTGACATCGCTGCCGACTCCAGAATGCTGTTTGACTAACTCATAAACTAGTTCTATGCTTTGGAAATGAAGCGCCACTTGATATTTCTATCAACCCTAGCAGTCATCGGTAGTCAGGTTTCATTGGGGCAAGGAGACCAGAAACAACTCATCACCTATTCTTTCCCAAATCTGACTGCCGATCGGACGGCTTATCTGACCTGTCACAAGGTAGTAGTTGCGCACCCTGACTACACACTTAACTTCAGCGGGCGGTCGAAAGGACGCGGACCTATCGAGAATGCGGTGATGCAGGTCCTGCTTAATCGAAAAATTAGTACAGACAGCATGAGCGAACGTAACCGTACTTCGGACGCCACCTACACATTATTTTTAGGACGCACCACTGGATTCTACGGTAGCGTTAAAAGTAATACGTTCTGCTTGTTCAACAAAAAGACTGATAAGTAACGAATACCAGTAGAAACAGATGGAGGCTCTCTGAGCCTCCATCTGTCAGCTTCAAGGATTGTTGAGCAGGAGATCCTCGTCGGTGTACTTGGCTTCGTTGGTCACGACCACGTTACTCGACGTGGTCGCATTGGCTGCCAGGCTAGCAGTGAACGGACTGGTCGTCGTCGCGGTGCTCAGGCTTACAGTTCGCCAGAATGCTTTCGTACTGCCTGTTTTGTTCAGCAGCAGACTCGAGATGCGCCGGAGATATAGATTGGAGGCGTCCGTCGTCAGATTTGGCACATTGAAGTACTTGATGGTCTGGACGGCCCCACCTGTCACGTTGTACTGGAACACGGCAGCAGGTTGGGTCGTTCCCGTATCGGGGTTCACCTCGCTGCTGACGAACAACCGGAATGTAAGCTGCGTGCTGGGATTGAAGACTGCCGGGTTCCCCTGTGGCTGTTGCCCGATCTGAGCGCCACCGAACCGTCGGTAGATGAGCCACTTGCCACAGTACTGTGCTGAAGTGCAATCCGTGTACAGTCCGAACTCAGCGTTGAGACTGGGGTTCGAATCCAGATTCGAGCTGTTGCTGAACCCGAAATAGTTGTATGCGCCTTCTCCACTGGGATCACTCAAGCCGTTCACACTGGCCGGGAGCGTGATCTGCGCATTGATCTTTCGGTAACCTGCCTGTGAAACGACGCGTCGGAGCGCAGTGTAGATGTTCTGAGCTCCGACGGCACTGGCGCCCAATGTTCCCTGAGCAGATGGGACGCGACTGGTATGTCCATCCGGCCAGGTCACGATACCAGCCGCTGAGATTTTCCCGACACTCAATTGCTGTACGCCAACCCTCGGAGTGTAGGAGCGTCCGCTCGCGACGTCGACCACCTCGGTATTTTCCGGTGTGCCCTGGTAATCGGGCTCGTCGAGGGGTTTGGAATAGGCCAAGCTGCGGAGAGCCTCGTTTGACAGGAAGGTCGTATTCCCTGTCGAACTTGTCTGTCCAGCGTTTTGCTCCTGCTGAGAAGCTGTGCTGCTGTTCTGATTACAGGACGCCAGCCCAATACTGCAGATCACGATAGCTGACAGCTTAAGGTTCTTATGCATTGAAGTGCCTCCTGAGCATCCAAAACGATTTTCATACTGGATGCAGCTCCGTTTCTTGGTGACTGGGCGCGAGTGCGTCTGCCATCCACTCCTTGTCTAACAATGGTGTCCGCAAATCTGAGATGACCGCGGCGAACAGAACAGTCCTGCGACCGACACAGGAGACGCTTGTCTTTTGACCGGCTCCAGTGGCCTCCTCTTGAGACCGACGGTTTGTTTCGCTGGTGCCGATATGGTCTTGCGCTCAAGTTGCGTATTGTCGGTTTCCAGGTTCGCGCGTTGCTCTGAGTAGCTATTTCGTCGGTGTTGCGACGACCTGAGTGCCGTGGGTGAGTGTAGGGCGAAGGCCAGTGCCCGAGCCGTTGCCCGGGTCGGCCGCCGCCAACGAAACCGATAAGGCGAAGAGGATGGCCAGGACGTTTTTGAGCTTTGTCATCGTGGGTCCCTCCCAGGACCCGCAAAGGCTAAATTTGAGGCGTCCAGGCTCCGTTTAGGGCTTAAACTCGGGTCGTATATGGAAAATCCAGACACCGTACTGACCTGTGTTCTTGCCGGGAACTACCTCGACGGTCTACGGGTGTATGAGGAACTGCAGGCTCCGACCGCCGAGGATGACCGTTGGGCTGGTCTCTGCTTACATAACCTGGGTCGCCTCTTCGAGGCGAAACTTCATTTCGCGAAGGCTGTGGCCCGAGGCCTCCCTCAGGCGAACATCGAACTGGCCACCCTCTATCGCCTGACAGGGCTCGGTCGCTTGGCCGAAGAGACGCTCGCGTCAGTCTTCACCAGTGATCTGTCGAAATTTGACCGGGCATTGGCGTTGAGAGAACGCGGGGCACAGGCGGTGCAGAACGGTGACCTTGCCGGGGCGGTGGTTCATCTCGAGCGCGCCTGGATAGAAGGGCAGGGGACTTTTGCGGAGCACAGCCTGCTGGCACCGATTGCTCAACTGCTCGGAACGGCGCTGTCCGATCTGGGACGGGAGGTCGAGGCCGTACAGTATTTCGAACATGCACTGCGGTCAGCCAATCCTGCCAGACGGGCCTATCTGAATGCGGCGTATGGCCGCAGCCTGATCTACCTCGGACGCTACGATCAGGCGGCCAGAGCCCTGGGTTCTTCCCAGCTCACCGCGCATCACGTGCCGCTCTCCAGACCACTGCTGATCTATTACCAGGGGGTTCTGGCGCGTGCACGTGGAGCCTGCCAGCACGCGACCGAACACTTCATCCAGGCGGCTGAACTCTCGGCCGTTTCAGGCGAGCCGCAGATCGAATGTTTCGCTCGGCTTGGCCTGAGTGCCTTGGCGACGTCGGGTGGGCAGGTCCTAGAAGCCCGACGTCAGCTGGCTCGGGCCCGCAACCTGACGGAAGACGCACGTCTCTCGGCCTACGTCCAGTGGCGGGAGGGGATGTTGAAGTCGGCAACCGGGAACCCGCAGTGTCTCGCCGACCTTCAGGGAGCGGTGGCAGCATTTCGCCTCCTCAGCCTTCGGCGGGAGGAGATGTGGGTCTGGGTCAGTCTCTGCGAAGTGTATCTTGAGTCAGGAAATGCGGATCGGGCGGACAACGCTCTGGAGCACGCCGCTGACCTCCGATTCTGTTTGGGTGAGGGTGCCCCGATGGCCGTCGAGCTGCGGTACCTGCCTACGACACTCACCTATCTGAGTTCGGTCCCGAGAGATCACTATGGCCGGGTGTTCTGGGAAGACTTCCAGGCGGTCCAGGGCGGCGTCCCCACGGCCGTCGAGATCATGAGTCTGGGAACTTCCCAATTGAAGGTCGGGGGACAGGCCGTCCGACTCGATCTGGCCCGCAGCGTCGAGCTGCTGGTCTACCTGTTGGATCACCCGGGTGTCCGCCTGGACCAGATCCAACTGGACCTGTTCCCAGAGATCGAACACCGGACGTCGAAAAGCTATATCCATCAGGTCAGACGCGAATTGGAGCAGGCCGTGCCAGGGCTGCGGATTCCTTACAACAGGGCCGACAATACCTACCGTGCGGTCTATCCGGAAATCGACCTGCGCTGGGATGTCGCCGACCTAAGACGGACCTTAAACGATCGACATGGTATTCATTTGATGGAAATGTTGAGTCGGTACGGCGGGCCCTTTCTCCCGAAGGCAGAGAGCCGCTGGGCGGACATGGTGAGGAATGACTTGCAACGATGGATTATTAGGGTCGGCCTTGAGACACTGGACGACTGGTACCGGCAGGGTGAACATGGCAAATGCCTCGATCTGGCGTCTCGTCTGGTCGAGATCGACCCGCTTGATGAGGGCCTGAACGAATTTCTGCTTAAGGCGACCTTGATCGTCCAGGGTCCCGCGGCGGCCCGGCTGGCGTACCGTCGGGTGAGGGAGCGGTATGAAGATGAATATGGTGAGGTGCCTCCGCAGATCGGACGGTATCGGTACCCGGGGCAAGCACCGAATTAGACCAGGCACCCGCGCGAGTGGGCAGTGAACGTGGAGAAGCGACGGGCCGATCTGGAACCGAGGTGGAGTCGCATGGTATGGACAGGAAGCGTGGAGATCGTCGGCGGGTCTATGGGCGGTTAGAGAAATCAAGCCTTCCCATGCCGAGCGAAAAGACTTTGCGCTGTCGACGCGGCCTGGAGCTGATCGAGAATCTCGTCCGCCAGGGGGGAGCTCGAGGTTGTCAGCAGCTGGATGACGTCGTCCGTCAGAAAGAACCGAGCCGTCCGGCACTGCCAGGCGATCTCGGCATTCTGGGCGACCAGCAGGTTCGGCTGAACCCCTTTCAGATGATGGTACAGACGTTCCAGCGGTCGCCTCAGTCGCCGATGGAACTCCCAGCCCATGATCCAGAATTCGATGTACTCCCGTTCGCACCTGCTGGCCGCATACGAGTCCGGCAGTTGCTTCCAACCGGTCTTCACGGTCAGCCTGTACATATAGGTTTCGAGGGCGTTTCGCCGCGCATCCGGATCACCGACGTCATCTGGGAGCATGGAGAGGTCGTCGTCGACGAGTTCCCATTGCTCGTCAGTGAGGCGGAACTCGCCCAGCGGAACACTCGACCTGAGCGGGTCCTGACCGATCAGGGCCGAGCTGAGGAACGAGACGAGGGCGGGCCAGGTCCAGAGAAGTTCCTCAGGGACGACCTGGACCAAGCGCCGGGTCGACCAGCTGAGGTATCTCCAGCGAGGACTGGACATCACGGCGTTCGCTGGGCGACTTTCATAGATGCTCTGGCTCAGGTGCCGGAGGGACGCGCGCAGTGTGTCGCCCGGGCGCGTCGTCAGCGCGATTCGTTTGATCCGCTCGGCCTTGAACCGGCTCGTGGCGGTGCCCGCGTTGGACCAGGGAATCGGGCGCAGCGGGTCGTGCCGCGTTCCACCCTGCCGCGGGACGCTGGTCAGGTGGTCACCCTCGACCTGCACCAGATCGATCACGGCGAAGGCTCGGACGAGCAGCGCTAACGCTGCCGTGAACGGTTCCCAGTCGGCGGCGTTCGGGATGGAGAGGCCCTCGAACACGGTCGGGAGGATCGGTTCGGGTGGCAGCGGCGTCGCCGGCCAGCGCTGATCGGATAGGGGCTGGCGGCAGGAGAAGCAGGTGTCCAGAAAGAACGGGATCCAGCGGGAGACCCGCAGGGTCCCGGGTCGCCGGGCCGGGGGGCGGGCCCTGAAGATCTGGAGGTGCCGACGGCAGTGCGGGCAGTGGTCGAGCAGCGGGCCGCCATGGACGGCGCAGGCCACGGCCGTTCCCGTGAGCCACGCGGTCCGCAGATACGGCTGCGTGTCGGTGGCTAGGCAGAGCGGACAGACTTGGAGGAACTGGAGGCCGAGGAAAGGCAGCACGTTGTGGGCACGGCTGCTGCCGATCGAGGAGAGGCCCTGGCCGGGATGCAGGACCATCGCTTCCAGCTGGTCGGCGGGGGTGAGGGTCGCCTGGGCCAGGCGTTCGAGGCCCGCTCGGTCCGGGGGAAGGTCGGGCGCAGATTGAGGAGCGTCAGCAGCCGGGCCAGGGGAAGGCGGTTGGCGGTGGCGAGGCGCTGGAGCCAGGAGCCGATCCATTCGTCCGGGAGGGGAGGAGGACGGAGGAGAAGGTTCATGGTGTCACTGCCAGTTTAAACGCTACTGCCAGCTCAAACGCTCCGTACTGCCAAATCAGACGCTAAATCACAGCGGAGTATCCCTGGAGGCTATCCCAGACGCTTGTTGCACCGCGGGGTGAGGCCGCGGCCGTGCGCTTTTGCTACGAATATCCGGGCGGTCAGTTCTGTCAGGTCGATCTGGTTCGCCCCGGCCTCCCGGTCAAGGTGCTCAAGAACGGCAATGTGACCCGACTGCTCTGGTCGCCTGATGGCCGGTCGCTGATCGGTGCCGGAACAAACACGGTTCGGCTCTGGACCCTGTCCGGCACGCTCCGGACGGCTGTGCCATCGTCACCGTTAATCGAGCCGGGCGACACACAGACGTCGTCGCAGATCATCCGGCTGTGGCTGAACCGCGGCGACCTGTGCGTCTCTACCAGAGATCAGCTGTTCGATACCCAGGGGCAGCAGAGGCACACCACGGTCACCACCACCCGCTACCAGCTGGCCACGCTGCAGGGCCTGACCAGCTCAACCCTGCCTGGGCCACGGGAGGCCGACTGCCAGGCCGTCCGGCGTTCGGATTGAAAGCACTGGAAAGTCCAAGGCACCCGCCATGAATCTCCTCCAGACCGTCACTCAGCTTTCAATCAGCGGCCGCATTCTGCAGCGGAATATTGTCCGGTCAAGGCGACATCCCTCCTCGACCGGGAATTACCGCTTACGCTGGGCAGCATGCTGGCACTCGATGATCCACGTTGGGATACCCTGTCCTCCTGCTACGGGGGATGGCCGGTGGCCGATCTACTAGAGCGGTTGTTGACCGAGTCCTTCCCACTCCCTCACGTGGAGCACCGACCGACCCTGTGGGACCAGCTGTTCAGTGAGTTGTACCACCAGGGCACCCTCTACCCCGCGACCATCGCAGCGATGCCCCATCTGGTCCGCATCGTGGCCCGAGTAGAACCGAGACAGCGAACTGAGTGGCTTTCACTGATTGCTGACATCGAAGCCATGCGAACTGTAGGAAACGTCTACGACCCGCAGGAACAACTCACGCCCGATCTGGTGAACGCCTATGAGGAGACTTTCCTTGAGGTGACGGTACTGGCTCAGGAGACCATCGCTGCTGGAGGATGGCGGGAAAGTGTTCGTTCCGAATCCAGCCTGGCCGCACTTCTCTCACTGTCGGCATTTGCCTCCGGAGAACGCCGCCTCGGATATCTCCTGTCACGGTGGTGGCCTTACGCTGAAACTCACACGGCACGGGGACTTCTTCCACTTGCCAGCCTGGAAAAATACGAGGACCTAACCGGGGATATTCGTGACCGTGTATGAAGAGCATACGGACCTTCCTTCTTCGAATCTGCCAAGAACGCCCCCGTGACGACCAGGAAATCCACGTCGTCGCCCTCATCGGCGTCGCCGAGGGCGAAGAAGCCGGAAAGAGCGATGCTAACCAGATTTGACCCCACCGCCTTCCGGTTCCCCTCGACCAGTTGCGGCAAGACGTCATTGAATTCAGTGAACGGGGGGGGTTCCATGACTCGCCTCCTGTAGGTCATTGAAGCCAGGGGGAGCAGCGCGAGGAACCCATCGTCGCGCTGTGGGCTTACCTCTCGTCGCAGGTGACGTCAGCACAGGTTGCGGCGATCACTCTGGCGTTCGCTCGCCCCAGGTCTGCGGTGTCCTCCCTACCGCTCCACGAGACTAGAGCATTTGTCATAAAAACATGTGAGGATGGGCGTGCTTAAACCAACCGAAGGTATCGAAGGGCGTCACCGCTTGAAGCGCTCGACCAATGGCATCCATCAACGCGTCCACGGTGGACCA
>Ga0160427_10002247_pt1 | contig 11706 bp, 8 predicted proteins | sample SolpanmetagenomL_FD_108194 | JGI IMG/M metagenome (GOLD analysis project Ga0160427, IMG submission 108194) | Solar panel surface microbial communities from Lawrence Berkeley National Laboratory, California, USA - L | ecosystem: Engineered > Built environment > Solar panel > Unclassified ...
GAAAGGCGTGGTGATGGGGCCGGGCGGCAGGCCCTTGTGGCGGTAGGTATTGTAGGGCGAGTCCACTTTTTTGTCCACGTTCAGCACGCGCTTGCGGGTGCCCAGGCCGTGCAGGGGCCAGAGCAACGTAGGGTCGGCTTGCAGGGGCTGGCCAAGGCGCAGACGGTTGAGGTACACGCCCGCGATGAGGGGCTTATCGGCGGGCTGGGCGGTTTCGCGCTGCACGATGCTGGCCAGCACGGCTACCTGCACGGGCGTCAGGCGCAGCGAGTCGGCCTCCCGAATGCGCCGCGGATTCCAGAAGCGCCGGTGGCGCGCCGCTACCGAATCGAGAAAAACCGGCGCCGACGTAGCCCAAAATAGCCGCTGCGGCCCCGGAATAAACAGCGTGCGCACGGTGGCGGTATCGAGGCCATAGCGGCTCACCAAATAGGCGTTGTCGGCCAGTAACTTACGCAGCTGCAACGTATCGATATTGAGTTGGTGGCCCGCCTGGCGCGGCAGCTGTGGCAGGTAGTGAAAAGGCTTGAGCGTGAATACCAGCGTATCCTGACGGCCACTTTCGAGCAGGTGCAGCAGGGCGAGGTTGCCCAAGCCCGCAGGCAGGGTATAACGACCGGGTTGCACCGGGTGGGCGGGCGTGCCGTAGCCGCGCCAATAGGCCAGCCAGGCAAACGTAGCCGGCCGGGCCAGCTGCCCCGGTCGGCGCAGCGAGTCGAGCACGGCCTTCAGCCCCACGCCCCGCCTGATGTAGAGGTAGGCCGGGCCCTCGACGGCCGCGGGCACGTTGGGGCGATAAAGCAGGTGGTACACCAGCGCCCCGAGTATGCCTAGCAGCGTCAGCAACACGGCCGCTACCCCGCGCCCCAGCCAGCTGCGCCGGGGCCGCGGGGCTAGCGGGCCGGTAGCCAACAAGGGCACGAAAGGGTCGGTCATAAGCGGTAAAACGGGCGGCCAGGCGAAGCCGCCCGCTCAAAATTAACGCCCTACGCCCAACGGCTCGGGCCTAACGCGCCAGCCTGTACAATTCGTGCTGGTGCCCAGCGGGTTGCCGCCAATACCAACTTGCGCGTTCGGAACCAGCTGGTAAGTATCGGCGTCGAGCACACGGCCCCGCAGCACTGAGGCGTCCTGGGCTAACGCAGTCCCGACCAACAGGCACAGCAATGTCAGCCGCTTCATAAGCGCCAGGTTGCGCCAGGTAAAAAGAGGTTTCGCCAGGCATATCATTGTTGACAAACCTCGCGAAACTTCTTTTTACCTGGCGCAACCTGGCGCGCTAGCCTTGCAGTGGTTCTTCCAGCTCTTGGATGGTCAGGCCGTGCTGCCCGGCAGTTTCGCCTAGCAGCTGGCGTTGCCAGGGCCGCAGGGCAGCCAGGCTACCCTGCTCCACCACGTCGCCGATAAGGCGGTTGCTAAGTACAGTGTTGGCCAGCACGGGGCTATAGTCGGCGGCCAAGTGGTTTTTGAGGGAGGTGAGCAGTGTTTCACGGGCCTCGGCGCGGGCCGCCAGCGGTCCGCCAAAGCGCCGCTTGAAAGGCGTGGGCCGGCGCTGGTCGGCGGGCAAGGGACCATCGGGAGCCAGCTCGGCGGTAGCCAGGGCCACTAGCTCATCGGCGTAGGGCCCACGCTTTAGCTCGGGGTGCAGCCCGCCGGCGTTGCGTAGGGCGCCGTGCGAGGCAATGGGCTGATGCGTGATTTCGGCGAGGCGGTCGTTGCTAAGCACCATGTAGCTGGGGCGGTCGAGCAGCCGCGCTACCCGGTCGCGTAGCGCGTACAGCTCCCGAAACAGCGGCAGCTCGGCCGGACCAATCCGAAACTTGCCGGCCAGCCGCAGGTGCGGCCGCAGCTCGTCGCGGCCGTAGCGCACCGCTTCGAGCGCCTGGTTTTCTTCGGCGGCCCACTGGGCGCGGCCCTGCTCCTGGAGGCGCACCGCGAGGCGGTCGGTGAGCTCGAAGAGGTAAAGCACGTCGTTGGCCGCGTACTCTTTTTGGGCTTCGGTTAAGGGGCGCTTGAGCCAGTTTGATTTCTGCTCGCCCTTATCGACTTCAAAGCCTAACTCGCTTTGGATGAGGCGTCCCAGCGAAATATTGTTATCTTCGAGGGCTAGCAGCGTAAACTGCACGCTGGTATCGACAATATTGCGGCAGTGTACGTCAAACAGTTCATCGAGCAGCAGAATGTCCGACTTGCAGGAGTGGAAAACCTTGGCCACCGCCGGGTCGCGCAGCACGGCAAAGAGCGGCTCAAGGCCAGCCGCCATCTCGGGCTCAAGCGGCAGCGGATCGATAAGATAAACCACTTCACCATCAAACACCTGGATTAAAGCCAGGTGGCGGCCGTAACGGTAGCGGTTATCATCAAATTCCAGGTCGATGCCGATACGTGGCAGCGTGGCGAGGCGGGCGGATACGTCGGCTACCTGGGCCGCCGTGGTGAGGTACTGAATGGTGCTCATGCCCCGCAAAGGTACGGGGCACCATTGGTGCAGCGGCGTTGCTAATGAAGTTGTTTGCCTAACCTAAAAACTACTAAAAAGACCAAGCCTGTCGGGGTAAGCCTGAACAGAATGACTGCTCAACTAGCATCTATTCACTGTTCCAAAATACTTACTTCACTTAAGTAGCCCCTCTAATATAAGGCCTTACCTGACGTTTTTATCCCACTAGACAGAGTAGTGACTATGCATTTTAGAGTGCTTTCTTATATTTTTTAGCATTATTTAACTCACGAGGCCTTTATTTGCAATAAGTCATTTAACTAACGTGCTAGTTCTTGGCCTAGCATTCCTTTTATCATTTTTTTTACTAACTACTCTATGAGGAACCTCTTCATTCCCTTAATAGCAGTGGCAGCCCTACCAGCAGTTGCGCAGACGCAGGCGATCACTGGCCGCATCGTGGGCTCCGATGGTAGCGGCGTACCAGGCACCACCATAGTAGAGCGGGGCACTACTAATGGTACTACGAGCGACGCTGATGGCGGCTTTCGCCTTGCAGTGCAGCCGCAGGCCACGCTCATTATCAGCTCGGTAGGCTACACCACCCAAACGATAGCCGTAGCGGGCCGCAGTTCCCTCAACGTGACGCTGCTCGTAAATGCCACCGACCTTGCTGAAGCCGTAGTGGTGGGCTATGGTACCCAGACCAAGGCCGACCTGACAGGCGCGGTGACGCAGCTAGCCAGCAAAGACGTGGGCGACCAGCCGGTGCAATCGTTTGAGCAGTCCATCCAGGGCAAGGCAGCCGGCGTATTTATCGAAAACAGCAGTGGCAAGCTGGGCCAGGGCATTCGGGTGCGGGTACGCGGGGTATCGAGCATCAGCGGGGGTACGCAGCCGCTATACGTGGTAGATGGGGTACCGGTAGTAGCGGACAACCTCTCGTCGACTACGGCGGCCACCAACCCCATTGCCGACATCAACCCCAATGATATCGAGAGCATTTCGGTGCTGAAAGATGCGGCGGCGTCGGCTATTTATGGCTCACGGGCGACCAATGGCGTAGTACTCATCACAACCAAGCGCGGTAAGGCAGGTGCCACGCGCTTCAACTTCAGCGTGCAGGGCGGCTACAGTGAGCCTACCCATAAGCGCGAGTTCTTGAATAGCCAGGAGTATGTAACGCTGCTAACAGAGGCGCTCGTTAACCGGGGTGGCACCTACGCTGTGCCCGCTAACATCGCGGCCCGCCTGAGCAGCTACGCTGGCGGCGTTAGCGACCCGCTTACATATGATACCGACTGGCAGAACCAGGTATTGCACAAGGCTGGTTTCCAGCAGTATGACTTCAATACCAGCGGAGGCAACGAGAAAACGCGGTTTTATTTGTCGGGGCAGTACAGCAACCAGAAAGGCATAATTGTCAGCAACCAGTACGAACGAATTGCAACTCGCTTCAACCTTGACCACCAGGCTACCGAGCGGCTATCCTTCGGCATCAATCTGACGGCCACACGCTCGGTCAACAACCGCGTACCCAACGATAATGCCTTTAGCACGCCGATGCAGACGGTGGCGCTAGCCCCCATTACGCCCCTCATCGACCCGCGCTCGGGCCTGTTGAGCGGCGCCCTTGACCCTACCACGGGCCTACCCAACACAAGCTTCCCATTCTACTACAACCCACTGCTAAGCATTCAGGGCGGCTCATACGTGGCGACGACCTACCGGCTATTGGGCAACGTGTATGCCCAGCTGAAGCTTACCAAAGACCTTGCTTTCCGCTCCGAGCTGGGTGCTGATGTGTTGAGCCAAGACGAGGAGAATACGTTGGGCCGCGTCACCTCGCGCAACTCTGGCAATACCAATGGCTACGCTTATAGCGCCACCACGACGGATGCCAAGCTGGTAGTCAACAACTACTTCTCTTATAAGAAGGCCATCACCGAGAACCATTCGCTGGACGTAACGCTGGGTACTAGCTATGAGACGGCGCAAATCAATAGAAATAGCGTAACGGGTACGCAGTTTGCCTCGGATGCTTATAAAACGATTATCAGCGCCTCGCAAATCACGGCGGGTTCTTCGTCTAACACTGCTTATGCCCTGGTGTCGTACTTCGCCCGGGCTTCATACGCCTTTGCTGGCAAATACTTGGTGGGTGCCAGCGCTCGGCTCGATGGCTCGTCGCGCTTTGGAACTGAGCGGCGGTACGGTATTTTTCCGGCGGGCTCGGTAGGCTGGATTATCTCGGAAGAAGACTTTTTGAAGAATAACCCTACCCTAAGCTTACTCAAGCTGCGGGCTAGCATTGGCAAGGTTGGCAACCAAAACTTTGCTGATTTTGCTTCGCGCAGCTTGTGGACGGGCAATCTAGCGGGCTACGCCGGCACGCCCGGCCAGCGGCCCTATCAACTGGGCAACAACTCCCTGACTTGGGAATCGACGGTGCAGTATGATGCGGGCTTGGAGTTCGGCCTGTTCAATAATCGCCTCAGCGGTGAACTGGATATCTACCGTAAAAACACGACGGGCTTGCTGCTGTCACAGTCGGTGCCGGGCACTTCGGGTTTCGCGGCTATCAACCGAAATGTGGGTAGCCTGCGCAACCAGGGCATCGAGATGACATTGACTTCGCGCAACTTCGTGGGCGACTTTACCTGGACAACCAGCGTGAATGCCTCTATCAACCGCAATAAAATCCTCGACTTGGCGGGACCCGACGTCCTGGGTAGCTTCTTGAACCGTGCCACGGCTGGCCAGCCCTTGGGCGAGTTTATCGGCCCCGAATACGCCGGCGTAGACCCGGCCAATGGCAACGCCCTCTACTACTTAAACACGACTAATGCGGACGGCAGCATCAACCGCAATACGACTACTAATATCAACCTTGCCAACAACGTACCCATCGGCAACCCCAACCCAACCTGGACGGGTGGCGTTACCAACACGTTTACTTACAAAGGCTTTGATTTAACTGCCACGCTGGTAGGCGTATTTGGCAATCAGATTTACGATGGAGGCGCGCCCTTCTTCTCGGTAGGCTTCAACAACGGCCCCGACAACCAGACTCGCGACCAGCTGAACCGCTGGCAGAAGCCTGGTGACATCACCAATGTGCCCAAAGCCATTTATGGAGGCGGCAACGGCACTGGCCAGTCATCACGCTTTGTGCAAAACGGGGACTACGGCCGTCTACGCTCGGTGGTACTGGGCTACAACCTGCCCAGCAGCATTGCCAAGCGGGGCTTCGTACAATCGGCCCGCGTCTTTGTACAAGGCTACAACCTCCTGACCTTCACTAAGTACACTGGCTGGGACCCCGAGGTTAGCTCCGACTACGTGACGGGCGGCACCAATACTTCCTCCAACAACATCAGCCAAGGGGTTAGCTTCTACACCGCGCCGCAGGCGCGCACCTACACGGTAGGCATCAATGTAGGCTTCTAAGCTTGGTGACCAGTTCTCTCTCCCTTTAGCATCTCTACGACATGAAAAAAATAGTACCTGGTTTAGTAGTCCTTACCTTGCTGGCAGCGGCTCTACCGGGCTGCAATAACAAGCTTAATGTGCAGCCCACGACCTATATCGACTCAGCTACCGCCTTCACCAACTCCAGCGACGTGCAGGCCGCATTAGTAGGCTGCTACACGGGCCTGCAAAACATTAACCTTTATGGAGGTTATATTCAATTCCTAACCGACCTACTGGCCGATAATGGCGACGAGAACTTTATAGGCACCTTTACCCAGCCTCAGGAGGCGCAGCGTAAAACAATACTCACCACCAACACCCAGGTTAGAGAAACTTGGCTGAGTGCCTACGACGCTATTAATCGCACCAACAATGTGCTGGCTAACCTAGGCAAGCTCGACACACCCGCCCAGCAGGCTAGCGTAGAGGGGGAAGCAAAATTTATTCGCTCACTAGTCTACTTTGATTTAGTACGCATGTTTGGCAAAGCCTGGAACGACGGCACGCCTGCCAGCAACCCTGGCGTACCTCTCGTGCTAACGCCTACTACTTCGGCTGCCGATGCCTTACCGGTAGCTCGTAACACGGTAGCCGAGGTATACGCCCAGGTTATCACCGACCTCACCACTGCCGAAGCCCGGCTCACCACCAGCGCTGGCCTTAATACTTTTTCGGCTTCACGCTATGCCTGCGCGGCGCTATTGGCACGGGTATATTTGCAACAGGGGAATTTTGCCAGCGCAGCGGCCGCGGCCAACCGAGCTATCGCCGGGAGCTTTCGCCTGAATTCCTATTATGGCGACAACTTCGGCTACAACCGAACTGCGGCTACAACTAGCTCGCTGGTAGCTAATACGACGGAGGATATTTTTGCCATTCAAATCACGGCTCAAAGCGGTACCAACCAGCTGTACACCTTCTACTCCCGCACTGGCCGGGCCGATGTCAACATTCAGCCCCAATTCACCAGCTTGTTTGAGACTGGTGACACCCGCGCTACGCTGTATACTACCGCCACTGCTTCAGTTCCCTCGTTTACCCGTAAGTACGATGCGCAGTATGGCAATATTAAGCTCATGCGACTGGATGAAATGTTGCTGACCCGTGCCGAAGCTAACTTCCGCGCGGGCACTGAGCTAGGAGCCACCCCGCTAGCCGACGTGAATACGGTACGCGTCCGCGCTGGCTTAGCGCCCTTAGCTACTGTCACGCTAGCGGCCATCCTGAAGGAGCGCCGCATTGAGCTAGCCTTCGAAGGCTTCCGCCTGGGCGACCTCAAGCGCAATCAGGAATCGACCATCGACCCGATTACCTACACAGTTATTCCGTGGAATGCGGATCGCTTGGTATTTCCCATTCCTTTCCGCGAAATCAACGCCAACGTCAACCTCGTGCAGAATCCTGGGTACCTGTAGGCAACGAAAAAGGCTCGCAACGCTGGTTGCGAGCCTTTTTTATAAAGGGTGCTACTACTCTTACTCCGCGTCATCAGGCTCGCGCTCGAAATTCAGCTCGCGGGCCAAGTCTACGGCTTCGGCTGCTACCTGGGCCAGCAGGTCGGGCGCGTCGGCATCGAGGGCGCGGGCAAAAAGGTCGAGCAGGGCTTCGCCCTCGTCGTTGACGTAAAGGTTGGTGTAAATCTGCTCGAACAGCTTGTTTTCTTTGCCAATCTGCTTGTCGATATCCTGGGGTGAGCGGGCCGTTTCGAGGGCTCGGTGTAGCACATCGCCGGCGCGGCGGGCGTCGTCGTGGTCGCCGAGGTCGCCGAGCAGGCGCAGCAAGCTAGCCGCCACTCCCAGTCGCCACTGTTCGAAGCGAAAGGATTCCTCCGCTTTGGTAGCCCGCTCAAAATTGGCTTCCGCGCTCAGTGTAGCGGGCGTAAGGTAATGGGCCACGTCGGCCGGAGTGCGAAAAGCCAGGCGCAGGAGGGTTTCGTAAGTCGTCATGTTATTACTGTTAGCCATCAGCTGCTAGCTCAGGAAAACACTTGCCACACCAGCAGCGAGGCGGCGTAGGCTAGCCCGGTCATGTACACGAGCTGGCCGAGCGGCCAGCGCCAGCTTTTGGTTTCGCGATACGTGACGGCCAGCGTGCTCATGCACTGCATGGCGAAAACGTAGAACACCAGTAGTGACAGCGCCCGCACCGGCGTAAAAAACGGCCTTCCCTGGGCGTCTTTTTCGGCGGCGAGCTTCTGCTGCACGGTACCGAGGTCGGCATCCTGGCCCACGCTGTAAATGGTGCTCATGGTGCCCACAAACACCTCGCGCGCGGCAAAGGACGTGAGCAATGCAATACCTATTTTCCAATCAAAGCCCAGCGGCCGGATGGCTGGCTCGATCACGTGCCCAAAGGCGCCGGCGTACGACGTTTCGAGGCGGGCCGAGGCCACGCGGCGCTCGGTTTCGGCGGCGGGCCAGCGCTGGGCGGCGGCTTGCTGCTGCACCTGGGCGGTGGCTTGGTTTTGGCGCTGCCCGGGGCCGTAGCTCGCTAGTACCCATAGCAATACCGAGATGGCAATGATGACTTTACCCGCCTGAAAGATAAATGCTTTGACCTTTTCCACGATGGTGAGGCCCACGTTTTTCCAGCGCGGCCAGCGGTACACCGGAAACTCCATGATGAAGTAGCTACGCTCGCGGGCTTTCAGTACCTTCTTTAGGATAAAGGCCGACACCAGCGCCGAGGTGAGCCCGAGCAGGTAAAGGCCCATCAGCACGAGCCCGCGCATATTGAAAATACCGAGCCACGCCTCGTCGGGCACTACCAGCGCCACCAGCACCGTGTACACCGGGATGCGGGCCGAGCACGACATGAGTGGTGTCACAAAAATGGTGAGCATCCGGTCTTTCCAGCTCTCGATCGTGCGGGCCCCCATGATGGCCGGCACCGCGCAGGCCAGCCCCGAAATGAGCGGCACCACACTCTTCCCGCTCAGCCCAAAGGGCCGCATTAGCTTGTCCATTAAGAAGGTAACGCGGGCCATGTAACCAGTTTCTTCCAACACCGCCAGAAAGGCGAAGAGCAGGGCAATCTGCGGAATGAAAATAAGTACCCCGCCCAGCCCGGCGATAACGCCCTCGGTGAGCAGCCGCACCAGCGGCCCGCTGAAGTGCGCCTGAATGGCCGCGCTCAGCCCCGAAATACCCTGGTCAATCCAGTCCATGGGGTATTGCGCCCAGGCAAAAATGGCCTGGAACAGCAAGAATAGAATCCCTAGAAAGATAAGGTAGCCGAATACGCGGTGCGTCAGCACCTTATCGATGCGGTTGGAAGTGGGCTCGCGACGCTCGGTGCGCGTCACGGTCACGATGTCGAGCAGCAGCTCGTTGATGCGGGCATAGCGGCCCACCGTTTCTTCGGCCTGCCGAGCAGTAGGGTCAAAACCAAACTTTTCGGTGAGGGTGGCCAGGTACTCGCGATCGGCGTCGCTGAGGAAGTGCAGATGCCGAAACTGCTGCGCGTAGTGCAGCGCCAGGTAGTCGTTGTGCAGCTCGAAGTGCGCCCGAATCTCGCTCACCAGAGCCTGCACCGTAGCATCGGGCTGCCAGAAATGCACGGCGGGCGCGGTGGCTAGCCGGTCGGCCATCACGATGCGCAGTGCGGCCACACCCACTCCCTTGCGGGCGTTCATGGGCACCACGGGCACACCCAGCTCGCGCTCCAGGGCCTGAATATCAATCTGCACGCCCCGCTCAGCGGCCACGTCGGTCATATTCAGGGCCAGGATGGCGGGCAAGCTCAGGTCGGCGAGCTGCGAAAACAGCAGCAAGCTGCGGCGCAAATTGCTGGCATCGACGGTCACGACCACAAAGTCGGGGTAGTCCGGCGACTGCGGGTTGTAGAGCAAGTCGGCGATTACCTGCTCGTCGAGGCTTTTGGGGTAGAGGGAGTAAGTACCGGGCAGGTCTATTATTTCGGCCCGGCGCTGGCCACCAAGCTGGGCTAGTCCCGTCTTGCGGTCTACCGTCACCCCCGGAAAGTTACCCACCTTTTGGTTGAGGCCCGTGAGCTGGTTGAAGAGTGAGGTTTTGCCCGAGTTGGGGTTGCCGATGAGGGCTAGCCGGGGCAAGCGCTCTGCTACGGGTAAGGGCGCCGCGCCCCCGGTGCCGAGTTGCGGCGCTACCGGCCGCGCTTCCTTGATAGCGCCCGCCATAAGGATTGGAATTAGTCTTTAAGCTGAATGGTCACTGCTTCGCTCACGCGCAGCGACAACGTGTATTCTTCCTCCCCAAGCACGAGCATCAGGGGGTCGCCGAGCGGCGCACGGCCTGCCATGCGTACCCGCGTACCAGGGATGCATCCCATTTCCAAAAGCTTGAGGGCCATCTCGGGGTCTTTCAGGCAGCACACAGTAGCAGCTTCTCCCGGCCGCAAGTCATTGGCGGTGCGAGGGTGAGAAGCAAGCTGCGGCACAGCTTTTGTAGGAGAGCGACGAAAAATAGCCAAAACAGGAAGGGAATACTATTTAGATTTAATTCAAACAAAGATACGCCCATTTACCAGCACTTGCTACAGAGCAGCCTGGCAGGGCTTTTTAGGGCCATTAAACAAGCTTTTTGCTACTGTTGACGGGCGTGCCAGCCAATAACTAAATTTTTTACTCGTTCAGAATGTAGCGCGATTGCTGACTAGCGCATATTTTTGCATTAGTGAGCCCAAAATCTACTTTACAATGTTAAGACACCTACTTTATCTTGCATTATTTTTATGCACATTTAACAGTGCAGTACATGCTCAGAACGCCGCCCCAGGAGCAAAACTCCTTTCGGGACGCATTATTGACAAGACGACCAAAGAGCCTCTGCCCTTCACTTCGCTTAGCTTAAAAGAAGAGCAAACAGGCGCACTCAGTAATGAGTTCGGGGTTTTTCAGCTGCCGGCACCTACCAAAAATGATTCCGATTCCCTCATTGTAATGGCCCTGGGCTACGAGCACCTGGCCATCGTGGTTCGTAAGAATGAGGTGCGGGAAAACATGGTGCTGGAAGTAGCGCGCCGAGCCGTAGCCCTCCAAAATGTACTTGTTAAAGGTGGCAAGGTCAAGAACCTGGGCTTGGGCGCCACCACCAACCGGCCGGGCGAAGGCCTACTACAGGGCCAGCCCGGCAGCCAGTGCGCCTTCTTCGTGAAGAATGACAAGAACAAGCAGCTGGGCAACATTCGCTCGGTATCGTTCTACATCGGGGAAAATGGCTTTCCACGCGAGCCCTTCCGGGTGCGCCTCTACAAGGCCGACGGCAACTACAATGCGCCTAATACTGATCTTTTGACCGACAACGTGGTTGTGTCAGCCCCTAAGGGTGGCCAGTGGTATACCGTCGACCTGACTTCCTACAACGTAGTGGCACCGGAAGAAGGCTTTTTTGTAGCGATGGAATGGATCGTGAGCGGCGACGCATTCTTTAAAACCGATTTTATGGACGCCAGCTACACGCCTTACGGCCAGATCATGCGCCCCACGTTTGAGTTCAAGGAGAGCCGCACTTGGAACTTCTCCATCGGCAAGGGCTGGAACCAGCTCACGCTATCCAACGGCGAAGGCCAGCACTACAACGCCATGATTAAGGCGGAAGTGGACATGATTAAGTAAATGCCTAGTCTCGCTTTTGTATTTAGGCTAGCAAAGCGGTCAACATGCCCTATTTGCTAATAAGTACCCGTTGGTAAATAGTTTATCTTTAAAGACCGTCATGCTGAGCTTGTCGAAGCATCTCTACCGCGCAAGTAATCTTAACGCTTAGAGTTAGTTACGCAGTAGAGATGCTTTGGCAAGCTCAGCATGACGCGCC
>Ga0160427_10002248_pt1 | contig 11705 bp, 6 predicted proteins | sample SolpanmetagenomL_FD_108194 | JGI IMG/M metagenome (GOLD analysis project Ga0160427, IMG submission 108194) | Solar panel surface microbial communities from Lawrence Berkeley National Laboratory, California, USA - L | ecosystem: Engineered > Built environment > Solar panel > Unclassified ...
AATTGCTTCTATTATCTTTATTGTCTATCTAAGTACTTCATTTAAAATTGATAAGTATCCCAACTTATATTTCAAGGATTTGTCAATCTTGACGTCTTTTTGATGTGTTAACGTTTAGGCTCGAACATATAGCGTACAACAACTTAATGATCTTTAAGCAAAAGACAGTAGTGTTAAATTATAAAAACTATTTTAGGTGTTGATTTAAAGTTCAGGGACCTCCACTTTGACTCACATAATATGAGTAAAATCATATTTCTCAATTGATCTATCACTGTTACAGGTGCTGTGAGAAGCTAGACAAAGATAGCTTTGGTAATATCGTCAATAAGAGTTGCACGCACAACCTTTTAAAGCAACCATGTGCATGACTATTATTATTAAAGGAATACAGCTATTTCCATTTCAGTCATAAACTAAACTTGCGCTTCAACAATCTACTTAGAGTACTGACCTCACCTCCATAAATGTAACAGCAACAACCTTATAAACAGTGCACACGAATATGATGGTAGCGACATTGATATTTTAAGTAAGTAGCATCATCATCACTACAACTGCCTCAATTACCTCGATTAAGACTAACATTCTTGTCGTCTTGGCAACCATGGAATTCATTAGAACGATGAACATGTACAATGATTGTCGCAAACAGTACAAAAATTACTTTAACAACGGCAACGACGTCTCTAGCTACCCCCTAGATATCACCCTTCCATTCTCTTTACTACTGAACATCGTTGATCATCAGAACATGCTGTACGTTGAAACAGACTATATCGAGAACTGTAGAGCTATCAGTTCTAACACAAATCAACTTAATTGACAAACTCTGACTTCTCGATTAGCCACTTACTATACACTAGACCATACTATATCAATAAGCATACCAGTGATCTCCTGTGAATTGTATTATTTGAGATATCAGATTAAATTCATCAAGTTAGTTAAGTGACTGCTATCTGTTCTGACTAGACGATGTGCCAATTTGGAATAAGCAGGGAGACACTGTACTTGAATACACATGGCAGATGATGCTAGTCCAGACATACTTTGATCTAGCCAGGGACTTTCATAACTCTTGTAAGATCGCAATTCAAAGTATAGTCTGAACGTCTGCTAAAGTAGGACATTCTTTACGCTCGATTTACTCATATGTTCACGATTTATGTTTATATGATACTCTTTTTATTTTGTTGATTTGAAAACTAAACAGAATCACGATCAGGAGAACACATAACATTATATGCTTTATCTTGTTTTAGAGAAAATGATTGGTATTAATTTTGGTGGAAAACATATAATGAAATAATCGAACCTCTCATATTTTCAATATATCAACTTCTTTTTGCTTTTTTTTGGTACATTGAAAGCAATGTGTCTCGCTCTCTTTTTGTCGTCTTCTCTAAAAGTAGAGCTGCAAATTTATCCAACATGTAAATTAATTGTGTATCACATCAAAGATTCCACAACAGTTTAATCCATCGATTTTTCAAACTTAGAAGCATTTTGGTTTTAATACGTTTTATACTATAGTGACGGCTGGAGGAATGGCTTGCCAAGCTCTAGCGCTAGTCGCAGGACCACTAAACACACAAGCAATTAGCCAGACCTAAAAACCAGTCGTAGCCGAAGAATGAATTCACCCCATCCCATCTTACATATTACTGTCATCATTGTGTACAAAATGTATTTAGTGGATAATCCAAGCGAGAGAGGTTTCCATCACGAAGCTTCGAGACTCTGATGTTCATAAGATACGGTTGATACAATTCAAACCTGTAATCACAATATGTTGATTCTTGCCAAGCGAGAATTCAATGTGTCTAAGCGCCGACGAGAAGCCCAATGCTCTCTCACAATCGCGCTAGGAAGCAACAACGAAATGACTTCATCGGGCGTATCGCCTTCATGTCAAAAATTTACCAGGCAATATCATGTATATAGCCAATAAGAAACTGTAACTCATCATCCCTCTTTGGTTTATTGAGATTTACGGATAATAACAATGATGATGTCGAGTTTATATAATTGTGAGAGTGGCTGAGCATGATGAGCACGGATGTCAGCGGCGAATTGTGTGAAGACGCTCTCCCATCCTCTCTCTGTAATTATCTTGTTTTGTCTGACAATCATCATCACCATCAGCCTTATGTCACACACCCTGAATCTCAGAATAAAAGTGCATCATCATCACATTCTCGCTCCAACAACTTGACATCATCATCAGCAGCAGCAGCAAAACGTCTCAAGCGCAGACAACACCCAACGCCTGCAATACATCACTGCACAACATTCCGACAAAAGCTAAAAGGCAGGAATCCACCATGGGAATAAACAGTCCTATTCCGTCGAATCTCGGAAGTAAGCTGTTCTTTAGACACTCAAGTCCACAATACAGCTCCGAAACGAAAAACTAATGTATGTCATCTTTCCGAACAGGCGAATGTCGAAAAGTCAGTAAGATTCTCGCATCATTCATAGATCCACGACAAGCTTTTGGACCAGATAAGATTATACCGCCTTCGATTTTGGCAAACGCAAAGGTCAGTTCAATCACATTGGAGGGGATTGGCGACTACCCGAATTATGGTCACAGATGTTTTGTGGTAACTATAGGGTTTTCTGCTGACAGATGTATCTTCAAAGGGCCTTGCTATCATCACAGTCATCAAAGCTGGTCTCTTGTTTTCAGCACGAGTTGGTTCAGGATTGGTTATCGCGAGGTTACCAGATGGATGTGAGTAGATTTGTAACAAAATGTTTTATGCACTATTCGGCTGGATCCTTAGCTGACGTTCAACTTTTTTTAGCTTGGTCCGCACCATCAGCCGTTGCGACGGGCGGGTAAGTGTCACAAGGCAAAGTACTCCTCAAAGAATTACAAAAACTAAGACAATGATAGAGCTGGATTTGGTGGTCAAATTGGCGCAGAATTGACAGATTTTGTTATGATCTTGAACGATGCAGCTGCTGTAAAAACATTCTCACAAGCCGGCAGTTTAACTCTTGGCGGAAACGTCTCGATTGCTGCGGGTCCTGTTGGTAGAAATGCGGAAGCATCTGGAATGGCAAGTTTAAGGAGTGTTGCTGCTGTGTTTTCTTACAGGTTTGTTGTCGACTCCTTCGCTATCGCCATCCATATCGAAAGCCAAGCTGACAAGTTGTTTCCATCATAGCAAAACGAGGGGAGCCTTCGCCGGTGTATCAATAGAGGGTTCCGTCATCGTTGAACGAAGAGACGCCAACAAGAAGTTCTACGCCGCCAACGTCACCGCCAAACAACTACTCAGTGGCACCATTCCAGCACCTCAAGAATGCGACTCTCTTATGCGTATACTCGATTCCCGAGTTTTCCGCAGCCAGCATTACGAAGAAGATATTTACAACGACGTCCCGATCTACGATGATGTCCACGACGATCATCTCTGGGAGGGCAATCGTGGCGACGCTATGGGTGAGCGATCGCGAAATAACAACAATCCTACAAGAACAAAACGAGCTTCAACTTGGCAGGATGATGTGTACGACAGAGACACATACAACCAAAATCCATCAAGGCGGGATGACGGAAATAACAGTTTTGTCGCAGAGATGTCTGGGCATAGTGCCGGCGGCGGTGGAATGAATAGAGATAATTCATTTCAAAGACAACACTTCCAATCCACCTATTCAGATGATGCACCCACATATTCAGATTCAAACTCAAAAATATCACCTGGCCGTCCATCAGCTCCAAAACCAAATTTCAATAAACCATCAAGATCAGCCACTCTGGGAGCGAATCAAGCGATAGCCTTGTATACCTTCGAAGCAGGTTAGTGCTTTCCTTGTATATTCACTTATTTAAACTGAGAGAAAGTTCACTATATCATAACGAACGGGAAATCAAAAAACTAACATAACTGCCAAAAAAACAGCCCAAGCAGGAGACCTGGGCTTTAAAAAGGGAGACATCATCACAATCACAAAGAGGACAGACTCTAAAAACGTAAGAATGGAGAGACATCTTAAATCTATCATACCGATTTACTAACGTACTTTTTTAAACAATAGGATTGGTGGGAAGGTCAATTCGGAGGTCGTAGTGGTATATTTCCGAGGTTTGTAACATTGCCCCCCCTCCCCTCCCCAAAAAAATCAATATATTCCTCTTTCCACCTTCACAAGTCAGTTGTTATCATGAATTGTCTTATGCAACTCGTAGGGGCAAGAAGAAACTTATTCTAACATGTTCCCTCTGTTTCATAGTAATTATGTCGAAGGTGTATGAACATCAAAAGGAAGGCACTGTAACAAAACGAGATATGAAACACTAGTAATGTTAGCAGTCTCGAGAAACCATAACCAATATACCATAAAAACTTGGGGAGTTGAATCCAATGTCACAAAATGCCCTTTGTTCTCTTCCTTCCTGGCTCCTTTCCTCTGATTTTGCTATGAGTCGATTCGTTTTGAATAGCTTGGTGTTTTGTCGTGTTAGCGGTTGATGTATTCTTATTTTTAAATCTTCTTTCTTGATTATGCATAGTATTCAAGGTGATTAGTGTCTCTTTCAAACTCTTCTCCTCTTATCGGCATTCCGTGCTATATTCTCTCAATATCACTAGTCTGATTTGCCTTGTTCTATATGAAACTTACTGTGTGACAATAGTAATCATGGTCTCGACTTGTTCTTGAGCCATCAATTAACATATCCTGTGTAATCATTATCATTTCTTATAGATTGGGTGGAAAAAAGAGAATGCACACCCCACACTTCAGCTTATAACACATATTACAATATTGTTATATCTACCCATTGCAGATCTGACGCCTCCACCAAACATGTAGAATAATGTCAATCAAATCAAGTTTTTCCTCCAACACTAGCGTCTCGTTCTCGAGTTCCTTATATCAACCCAAGTATCAACTTGAGCTTTTTTCCCAGTTGCCAAGTGAGAACTCAATCCTCTCATCGCAATATCGTGGGAGAATATACAACAATATTTTGTGACGACAGACAATTGAAATCCAGCGCACAGTGACAATTGTATATGAAGCAAAGTTATGATGAATTTGTTCAGAGCAGGAGGAATCACTTTGTTAAAATGAATTTGCAAAATCATGCGAGGTGGTCTATAGGATGCTGCTAAAAAGAGAGAGAGAAACCATAATATTGATGCCAACTACTATTGCGTTTTCACTAAAAGTTGGGCGTGAGGAGTGAAAAGTGCAAATAAAGTGGGGCCATTTTTTGATCGAATCGGCAGATGAATTTCAATTTGTGCTTTCACAATTGGGAGTATTTTGAGACTATTTGTGTGGCTAATAACATCTCAAACTTGAATTATTGATTTTCCTTCTCTATTTTTGTTTCTTCTTTCCTCTTTCCTCTCTTGCTTCTGTTTTCGTAAGCTAAAAGGAAGATCCACAAAGGAAAGATGGTGAGTAATTCGTCTAAATTCAGTCCTAAATCACAAGATTAATCATGAAGAAAAAGATCGCAAGGCAGACTTCTACAAAATATTATTATAATATTGTTCGGGTGCTTGTCTGTGTAATAATACTTTTATACAGCAGGTATTGCTCAGTCCTGTGATATATCTGTGCACGATCGACGTCTGCAGACACTATTTTGTTGTTACACATTGCTTGCTCTTTGTGACTTTTGTTTTATTTTATTTTTACTGAATTTCGAGAATCGTGTGTTCACATGCTTTAGGAGATTAGTAATCATGGTGGTACAAGGTCGGAAGAGCTGACTGGCTGAAGGATTGATTGAGAGATCGTGGGGTTGAGCGAGTGAGGCTGGAACATGCATGCAGGTTCATCATCATTTGAATTAAGGTTGTAAGGGGGATGGATGCTCACTCACGAACCTTCTTGATGGGTGGTGGGTGTTGTTGCAATTGATTGTGGCGTAGGATCCAATGCAGTGACAGGCAGGCAGGCATCGTGAAGGAACCATGCAGATCATCAACATCAAAGATGGACAAGCAAACCGTTCCACGAAACTTTATGCGACGCGTGAATGGAACAACAATAAAGTCATCATCATTATCATCAGCGTCATCAGCATCGTCTTGACTTGCCATGACTGATCTCAACGACGTCGAACACGCAAAGCAACCAACATGTCGACCATAGACCCAGAATCAGAACAAGGCACAAACATGTCGAATATGTTTTCAAAACAAGATCATCCAGGATGGTGCACAATCGAATCTGACCCTGCACTTTTCAACTCCCTGCTTTGTGATGCAGGTGTGACAAACGCACAAGTCGAAGAGATATATTCTCTCGACGATCAAATCACCAGTGATCAGGTTGACAACTGCTTTGGATTCATTTTCTTGTTTCGCTGGAAAGAGGAAGAAGAAGTCGAAGATATGGAGAGCACTTGTCCTGAGAACGTCTGGTTTGCTAACCAGGTTCTTGATAATTGTTGTGCAAGTTTGGCCATGTTGAACATCGTCTTTAATCGAAAAGAAGTCGAATTAGGCGATCACCTAGCAAGCTTCAAAGCCTTTACGCAGGAACACACACCACCATTAAGAGGCTTGGCCATGCAACATTTTGAGTATCTTCGAAAAATACACAATGCATACGCGAAACGAGCAGAGATCATGCAAAGCAATATCGACATCTTGGAAAACGTAGAAAACGCCAAGAAAAAGAACGTGGAAGAGGAGGAGAGCGATGAGAACGCATACCATTTCATTGCATATGTGCCTGTAGGGGGGATATTATGGGAATTGGATGGGCTCAAGAAACAACCTATCAATCTTGGTTCTTGCAGCGCTGGATCAGAGGATTGGATATCAATGGTGAAGCCAAAGATCAGAGAACGCATGCTTCGATATTCGGAGAACGAAGTCATGTTCACCTTGCTCGCTATTGTGCGCAAGCCTACGTTGGTGGTAGAAGAACATTTAAGGCGTATTTCTACCTACCTTGATGCTCTGAATGCTCGATTAAATGATTTGGGCAAAGTTCAAGTCAATGGGACATCTCAAGAGAATGGTTCTGGCAACGATATTCAAGACACTAAGATGCGGCAAGGCAGTGACGATTCAGCGTTGACAGAAATCTATGCCCAGAACTTGAATGATAAAATCATTGAAGAACTGTCAAGCATACAAGCAGAAGCTGATCGAAATGTGCTTTTGGACAGACGGCAAGTTCTCCTCAATGAGCAGCTGCAATTTAGAAAACAACTTGGCCTCGAGCTAGAGAAGCTTGAGACGTACAACAACCATGCTAAAAGGACTAAGCATGACTATACACCATTTCTGAGAAGGTACATCGAACTTTTAGCACAAAAAGGCGTTGTTGAAGATCTGGTTAGATCGGATGGTGTTCTTGTTTAATCATGCTTTGTATTCACATAGCGCGATAGTTCCTGGGAGATTCGTATATGCACATGCATAAAACAGAGCTTTATTATGTAGCACCGCCTTCTTTTTCGTTTTTGATGTGCTAGGATAAACTTCTTTATACATGCATATCAAGGTCTCAAACAGCAATGTTAACATCAAGACAGCTCCATTCTGGCCTTGAAAGAAAAAGCAAAAGACACACACAAAATATATAGCGATCACTTTCGGAAAAACGCTAGGAACATCCTGAACATGAGCGCTGTCAGGGTGAAAGGAAAAAGTAAACCTTACATTCACATCTACAATCTAAGAAAGAAAATTCTTTCTATGTTTTACACCCCACCGTTGAGAGCCGTATCATTGCCATCTTCTTACCTTCTAGCCTCAAAAATTCAAGGCAGATGACCATGCCTCCTTTTTCTCCCCTGGATTATGGAAGATGAATCCGTTTATTGGAACTTGCATGGTCCATTTTCTTTACTCCAGCATTGGTAGAGCTCTCTAATGGTTTCAAATTGTTGAATTAAAAGTTATGAATCGAGAGGTTGACGCGACGTGGAGGTCCGACCAGTTTGTCTACTGCTATCTACTCAAGCAGATTTATCCTTACTCATCGCCAGCATCTCTTGACTGAGAGTGGTTATAATAGATTATCTCGGCGTGTTTGCGAACAACAGGAATATTCTGTGGCAAAGCAATGAAATTTCCACTATCGAGGAAATCTTTATCTGTGAAAAGATGAAGATCAGTGCTATTGAAAACGGCGATTCTCGATATCGAGATGTCAAACATCACAAAAGGACCTAAAAACATTTGTTGTTGCTGTTGTTGTGATTTGTATAACAAGTACCTATTGTTGGTCTGATGCTTCGTGTGTCTTGGTCTGGGGAAATAATAACGGCAGAAAAAAGCAACGTCCCGAGATTGTGGCAGAAGAGAAGACTTTATTTCTCCTTTTTAAGATTTTTTTCCCACGATGCACGATTTGGTGCTGCTATGACCTAACGCTTAAGGTTGCATGTCACTTTCCATTCCGAAAATAAATTGCAACCGGCTCCCCCAAGGAAGAAAATAGAGTAGATCCGTCGGGACCAATTTTAGACATCGTGAGGAAAGAAAGAAAGAAGAAGAAGGGTCCCTCGTTTAACAGCAACGATAGACCAGCTGTCTAGCCTTTTCACGACATGAAACTCTGTCGACCCAAATTATTTCAGCCTTATGTACTACAACCAGTACATACTATATGTAGCACAAAATTGAGGTTTTTTATATATAATTACTGGTCCTGCACAACAAAGCGCAGAACAAGTCTTTCCAATTGACTTGCTGATCCGAGATACATTCAGAGTCAAGTAGACAAATTGTAGGACGAGACCAAAAAAAGAAACATCTCCATATCACAAGCATATGTTTCCCAATCTTGCATGTCGCTATCACTCGTGAATGCATAAGAAATGTCCTCCAGTAACACCCCAATTTTTCTTCTTGGAATGTACAGTCATAATAGTAAAAAACCCTCCCCACGCTCGCGGCCATGGTATTTGAACGCCGATATGCTATCACTTCTTACTTTCTTATTCTTATTCTTATTATTCCTTTTCTTTTCCTTGATCTCCCCCGTTCATTCCTCTATGCCAAAACCCCGCACACCGAATCCTTACGGATGGAAGAGAAGAAGTATGATAGGCCAGCTTGTTCTCAAAATGTCTGTCTTGGGGAAGTGAAGCATACCTTCCGGGCCAAGATCTTGTGGTGGTGCTACCACTCATTTTACTGAACCGCGTCAGCTGAGCTCTTGATGTTTCTGATAATCTCTTCGACCAAATTCTGCCATACAGTAAATCTGTCCACAATGTCTGCTCGCGTTCACCTTTTTTTCTTTCTTTTCGAAACAACCAAAATCTGGTGCTTTATTTGTTTTCCTTTAAAATAGTAGTAATAGTAGTTATCTAGCCGTTCGTTCCAGGTGATCTAGTATGATCTTTTTTCCCCCCCTTCTCTTCCTCCTCTCGCTTCCGTTTAATTTCAAGGATTTATTGATGCGTCTTTACTATGCTATATTTAAGTAATTACTACATGCAACCTTGGGACGTTGTATATTTTCTTTTTTGGATGATAGTCTCTAGGAATATCCTCCCAGTCGAACATGAGATGGTGCAAGAAAGAAGGTTTTTTTTCTCTCTCTCTCTTGCTCTCTCTCGATGCCAGCCCTGCAAATAAACTCGCCACACCAGTGGTAATTATAACGAGAAGGTGTGCAGATCACCAAGCTCTGAGGCAAGTTTTTTCTTTTCTTATTTTCTTATTTTTATTTTTATTTTTTTCCTTGCTTGAATGCATGCACAAGCTCATGATGGGGGCATAGCAATAAGCAATATCCTAGTTTCTCCATGAGACTAAGCTCACAGCGCTCTGTAGATGTGCAACTGGTGAGACAAGAGAAGAAAACATCTATCTAGGTGTATGCTGTGCTGCGCTGTGCTCGACTACTTTCCGAAGCCATTGCATCCACTTCATTTCATTCCCACAGTGGTCGATTGATTATTCATACTCACTTACTTCCTCTCCAAGTTGTTTATTCACAAGCACCACAAAGAAGAAGAAGCAAAAAGCTCAGACTTGATCCTTAGTGCTCCATGTAGCTTCTTCTGCTCAGACTATATAAATACAACACCTCTGCCCTCCTGCTCCTCGACGTGTTTTTTTTGTCAATTCTGTGAACAAGATCCTTTCTCAGTCGAACATCTCTTACACAAGACCTCTTTGTCTCTCTACAACATTCTTTACGTCCCATTGACTCTTTCCTCGCCTACAATCACAAATCTACACTACTCAAGCTTCTGAATACCTATCCTCACGGAAACCACCAGTCAAATTTATAGAGCAGAATCAGCAAACATGGTCATGATGGCAGATCAAACTTTGCCAGTTGTTCCTTCAGCGATCGCAGTCAACCGTCCACAAATTGTCCCTCCCTCTCGCAAGAACACCAATGGTGTCGTTACTGGCCCAGTACCTCACATTCTCAGCAGCATCAATGATCTTCCTCCAACTCTGCAGAAATTCAGATTGGATGGAAAGGTCGCCGTGGTCACAGGGTAAGACTTGCTTCCACTTTAATACAACAACATCAAAACAAGTTGGAGCTAGAAAACTAACGAGTGATTTGTCAAAATTGTAGTGGAGCTCGAGGTCTTGGTTACAACATGGCCTGCGCCCTATGCGAGTGTGGTGTGAGAGCTATTGCAATCATGGATGTGTTGCAAGAACATGGTGACGATGCAATTGCTGATCTCCACCACAAATACGGTGTTGCTGCTGCATTCTACAAAATCGATGTTCGAGACGAGGGTGCTGTCGGTGATGTGATGGATAGCGTAAGTTGCTCAACTCTTCATAGTAACATTATAGGAATCATGGCATGGCTAACATTGCTTCGCAGATCGTACAACATCTCGGATCAATCGACATTCTACTCTGCTCAGCAGGTATTGCCGAGTAAGAAACTATTCTCCTTGTCATTATCTGAAAATACAAGTGCTAACATGAAGAATAGTTCCAACATCAAGGCTGAAAACTACTCCATTGACATGTTCCGACGACTCATCGACATTAATCTCACTGGAAGTTTCATCTGTGCTCAAGCAGCAGCTCGCCACATGATTGAAATTGGCCGTGGTGGATCCATCATCTTTATCGGCTCCATGTCTGGACACATTGTCAATTTCCCACAACAACAATCCTGCTACAACGCTTCCAAAGCAGGTGTCATTCATCTTTGCAAATCTCTTGCTGCAGAATGGGCACAGCACCGAATTCGCTGCAACAGTATCTCCCCAGGATACATGGACACTGCTTTGAACCGAGTACCTGCTCTAGAGGCTCAAAAGGTCATCTGGAAGGAGAAGACCCCACAAGAGCGTCTAGGAAATGTTGATGAGCTCAATGGTGTTGCTGTGTTCTTGGCATCAGAAGCTAGCTCTTTCATGACAGGTTCTGATCTCATTGTTGACGGAGGATATTGTTTGTGGTAGAGAAAAAAGCAGTGCGCATCCAAGCCTGCTTAATCTCAACATAAGAAATTCTCGAAGAAATAATGACGAACCCTTTGTTACTTGGTACAATTTTTTGTTTCCAGTGTCGATTATGTTCTTCACGAAAAAAAGATTAATAGTCCTGTTGGATGATTAGGTTGGAGTAGAGATTTAGTTTTGTGTAGGCGTTTCTGGCGATGTTCCTTCTTTGTCTGTTTTCTTCTTCGCGTCTTGGTTATTTATATAGCATGTTTTAATTTGACGATCAAACATCGGTTTACGGAAACTGGTCATTAATATCTGTTTTCAT
>Ga0160427_10002250_pt1 | contig 11698 bp, 14 predicted proteins | sample SolpanmetagenomL_FD_108194 | JGI IMG/M metagenome (GOLD analysis project Ga0160427, IMG submission 108194) | Solar panel surface microbial communities from Lawrence Berkeley National Laboratory, California, USA - L | ecosystem: Engineered > Built environment > Solar panel > Unclassified ...
ATTGAGTTTATCTATACAGACAAAGCAGCAACAACAATAATCATCATGAGTTTAATTGTAACGGTTTCTCATATCGCAATGCTCTCCATCGGTTACTAGCAGAAACTAAATCAGAGCATCCTTGCATCAACCAACCCCATTTCTTTACAAACCCAGGTGTGGCTTCCCAGTTGTCTGCAACCCATGGATCGCCCCAGACGATTAAGCACCTTCGGCCAGCACTTATATCATCATTATATTCGTCGTCATTGTCAATTCCTGACAATGAGGACGAAGATGATAATGATGATGTCGGTGTTGGTGTGAGACACCCTTCAGGTTCCATCTCGTTGTCCTGATTATAACACAGGTCGCCAAACAAGTCAAGAAAAAAATATCTAAAGTCATTAGACTTGTTTTCTCGTATCAAGTTATCACGAAACCTAGGAAATGGAAACATGTTCATCCAGGAGGAGTGGGCTATCGCCATCTGCGGCTGGGTAGGTCGTAAAGAATCTGGAAGGTGACCGTTCGATAATGCACGAATGATGGTATATCCATCGCAGATATTTGTGTTGGAATGAAAAACACTCTCCGGTTGTGGATATGGTTTCATCAAACTGGTATTATCGCGAAGAATGGCCTTGTTAGTTATAAGAGCACGATAAGTGTTGTGATGTACCAGCTGAATCAGAAAATGATCTGAGGATAAGGGAAAGTTGAAATGTGTGCTGATTGACGGTATCTCTGTATCTTCGTCTGATGGTGGAGTATTGGGGCTGAGACTGGAATCAAATCTAAATGTTTGCTTCTGAGTAGGAACATCAAGTGAATGAAGGTCTTCCAGATGGTTATTGGCGACAGACAAGTCACTATAACCATGCAACTTTTCGGAGCTATAGGAATCGATGCGATCCTCGATAGAGATAGGCATCATACGCCTATAGGTAGGCGAGGCATTAGATGCAGATTCGTCTATGCGCCAACGATGCACACTATATAGTTTCTTCCCCCTTGACTGATTTGCCTTTCCTTGTTGTCTCCGCCATCCTGTTTATTTCTTAGTACAAAAGTATAGAGTTTATGTGCTGTTCACTATATTTGCTCGTGAATATTATCCTGCAGCTGAGGAGACACGATCAAATGGGTAAATTTTGGATTGTAATAAGAACTCGAATTCTTCCCTTTACTTACTTGAAGCTCTCTGATTCAACAGATTTTGCCGCTTCCTTCTCTCATGCTTGTCACTAGTGTCCACATGAACAATATGGATATCATGAGTTTGCGGAAGACTCAGCACAAGGTCCACGGTCCCACAAGCTGTTTTGTTGTTCATAATGCAAGCCCAACATTCCGTTCGAATGATGGCATTGGAGGCGTTGTTTGAGGTTGATGCAATCAAGCTCTGCGGCCTGCGAAGAAGCCTCCAAGCCGCTCCTGCATGTTGGCGAAGGTGAACCCTGTATGCGGTGTGTATAACTGAGCATAATGATCGGTGATGCATTTGGGACATGATCGACAAACTTACCCGCTAGTCTGGAATGGGATAAATATGTCATCTTCAAGCATACATCTCAAAAGGGTAATAGTGGTCAGCATTTTTGTTTTTTAAACCCGCACGACCTGCATACACAAGTATGGTGCTTGGATATCTCTGGTCTACCGTAGCATAAGCCCAGGTGTGCAAGTTTTTGAATATGTGTGGAAGTGGCCTTCTATAAGTACGACCTGTTTATCTTGATGTCTTCTTTCACCCCGATCTTGACATCTTACAGCTACTTGAGTATACAACAAATCATAATCACTTCAGTAATTCCAGACCTTCGAACTTCAATTAATCAATCTGAGTACGGTCCAAGCGTACAACAAAACTTATCCCATATATCATATATCGATCGATCGGAGCCACGATGTTCCAAATGTCTTCTCTTCCGTCCCTCAAGGACAAAATCTATATCGTCACAGGAGGCAATACTGGAATTGGTTATGCTACTTGCCTAAATCTCGTCGCTCATGATGCTCGTGTCTATATGGGTTCCCGATCCTCAGAAAAGGCAGAGACAGCAATTGCAGAAATCAGAAAATCACATCCTAATGCCGACCTACACTTTCTACAAATAGACAATCAATCACTTTCGTCTGTAGTCGAGGCAGCAAAAAGGTTTAGTACCAAAGAAACCAAGCTCCACGGCCTGATATTGAACGCTGGTATCATGGCTGTGCCCTACGAAGTCACAACTGATGGATACGAAGTCCAGTTTCAGGTCAATTACATTGCTCACTGGCTACTCACGTATCATCTAATACCTATTCTTTTGTCGACTGCTCGATCCTCACCACCTGGAAGTGTTCGTATCGCTTGCGTGTCAAGTGAAGGACACAACTCTTTCGGCGTCAAAAAGGTCTTGTACAACCCTACAGAGGTTGAAAAGTTTGGAGATTTTGGTCGTTATGGCTTAAGCAAATTGGCAAATGTTCTTCATGCCAAGTCATTAAATGATCAGTATGGACCAGGAAGTCAGAGCGCGAAAGCAGGTGAAGGAGAAATCTTAACAGCAAGTTTTCATCCTGGATTCATAGACACACAATTGAACATCAAGAACCGTGACAGAGCGTCATGGAAGCTGAGCTGGATCCATCCAGTTTTACAAATGTTTGGTATCATGAGGCCATGGGATGAGGGGTGTATCACCAGTCTATTTGTGGCAGCAAGTCCAGAGTTCACGTCAGAAATGAGTGGATTGTACTTCAACGAGAAGGCGACAGTCAAAGAACCAAATCCGGTTGCTAAAGAGGTGGACGAGAGAACGACATTGGAAGAGTGGACAACAACAGAGATGAAATCTGGTGGTTGGATATGATTAGCAGGATGGCGGAACGATCACCGACTCATATGGCTTACGCAATTCTGTCTTTTCTGCGCGATCAGTAAGTCCAATTCAGAGCCATCGTTTTTATTACGGAACGATTGCAACTCATCATGAGTGTCTTGCTTCACCCTCATATGGATTCTCTACGAGCTCTAGCTTCCTACGTGGGCATATCGCAAGGTTGTTTGCTTTTGGTGGATCTTGTTTGTTCATCTTGTTTGTTTGTCGATAACACCAAGCATGTGAAGATGACATAAGCACCAATAAATAAACATCTGGCCCAATCACAAACAAGCCCATTGTTCAGTAGCCAGATAGATGAAATCTATAGATTCCAGCCTTCCGGGTTTGTTCATAGATGTAGATAGTGAAACAATTATTTTTTCTACATCACAAGAACACAAAAATTAATATCAGCACTTCGGATATATATGTGACTAGAGACTGAAAATTCATAAAGTTGGCAAGTCGGAATCTGATTATGCTTGACTTCTCTTTAGCTGCCCGTTCATTCAACACATCCTTCCTTGCTCCTGTGCTTTGACCCCAACTCTCTCTCTCTCTCTCTCTTTAGTTATTGACTTTCTTCCTTATGCCGTCAATCTCATTCCCAACCCTGTTTGTTACATTATTGGTCGCTGCGTCTTCAGTATACATAATGTCTTTCTTCAGGAGAAAGAACCATTTGCCAGTTGCAGGTAGAGTATGTTTGTAGTCCAGTTGAATAGAGCGAATGGTATACATTGACTAACATGGGACATTTAGAATGTGATTGTCACTGGTGGATCGCAAGGAATGGGTAAATCTGTCGCCATATTACTCTCGTCTATGGGCGCAAACGTCGCGATTGTTGCACGAGATCCTCAAAAATTGCAATTGGCCATAGCAGAGATTTCTGTGAGTAATATATTTGAGCAAAGTGTACACTCAAGTCGATCAAGCTTTGTTGCTGACGAAATGTGGGGAAATTTTGTAGAATGCGGCACAAAACTCAACATTGCAAAAATTCACACATATATCAGCAGACCTTTCTCGAGCGGCGGAAGCAAAAAGAGCTATAGATGATGCTGAAAAGAGTCTAGGATCTGTAGATATTTTGTGGCACTGTGCTGGTATGATCTACGTCTTTTTTTATATCTTTTAATGGGTAGAACTTTATGACTGATTGATGATAAGGTGGTGCTACACCCGGTTTCTTCAAGGATCAAGATCCAGAGCAATTTGAGTACGGCATGAAGATTAATTACTTTTCAGCAGTCTATACAGCTCATGTATGCCCCATTACAAAGTCCTTGTTGCTCATATGATTTGATTTACTGACTTTTCTCCTAATCATACAGGCTGTTTTAAATGCCATGCTACGAGCTCCAACTCCGTCTTCATCTGCACCAAAACGAACATTAATCTTCACCTCCTCAGTTCTCTCATTCGCTCCAATCATTGGTTACGCACAATATTCTCCCGCTAAATCAGCTATCCGTACTCTTGCCGATACTCTCCGTCAAGAATGTCTCCTCTATGATATATCAGTTTCCTGTTGCTTTCCTGGCACTATCTATTCTCCTGGATTTGACCAAGAAAACATCACAAAGCCCGAGGTTACCAAGGTCCTTGAAGGCGCGGATGAAGGACAGACGCCTGACGTTGTCGCACAACAATGTTTGAAGGGTTTACAGAAGGGCGAGATGCTGGTTACTACAAGCTTCCTTGGAGACCTCATGAAGGGAGGAATGTGGGGAATGAGCCCTAAGAGTAGCAAACTGTGGGATGTGATATTGAGTTATGTTGTCGCGATCGTCTGGTTATTTGTTGGACCTGATTTGGATGGAAAAGTACTCAAGTATAAGAAGGAGCATGGAGTTCCGGCGAAAAATTCATAGGATTTTTATTCTCATAATTTTGAAAGAATTGATGACGGTGACGATGATGCTAGCACGATTATGAAATTAATGGTAACTTTTTGAACTTCATGGCTTTTATTACTTGTGATCATTCGTATAAGTTGGTCGAACTATGCCATGATATAACCTCAACACTGATCAAATAATCAGCCTCGTATCTTTGTTCCACTATAAGTATTTAGTAACTGACCTTACACCATGAAGGCTCTATTTCAATATAGAAAAACAAAAAATAAGATAAAAAAAGGCAAGATCTGCTCAGAACACTACATCTCGTAGGAATTTGGAATTATCCACAAGGACATTTTGTCTCAGACACAGCTTTGGTTGTGCTATTGGTCCTGACTGTCTAGCCTCGAATCCAGCCCCCTGCTGGTGTTGTTGTTGTTGTTCAGCCCCAAAAGACAAGGGAAGTAAAGTACAGTGCAGCACAGTGCATGCTGTTTGAATACGCGCGGGGATCTCCAAAAAACAATTGATTAGTACTTTCCATGGCCTTTGTTGCTGGCCCCCCACCTAATCTGCTGAAGCTGAGATCTCGACAAGTGCAAATCTAGCGGTCAGCCTTCTAAACTTCTTGACATTTCAATCAGTCAATCAGTCAGTCAGTCAGTCAATCACCTTGAGATCAGTCTGGTCTTTTAGTGCAAGAGGATTGCGAAGGAAGCCAGTATTTTCAATTCTACACCATACTATAGAAGCTCGATTACAGAATCACCATCAAATATTGTTGAAGATATAATCACAGACAGCCAACAATACCAAAAAAACACAAAGACGAATCACATTACCTACAACAGATCTCCTCCTTATTCAATACGTACAGAATGGCTATTCCTGGTCGAAAAGTCTTCAAAGTCTTCAACCAAGATTTCGTTGTCGACGAGCGATACACTGTCACAAAAGAGCTAGGACAGGGAGCTTATGGTGTAGTCTGGTGAGCCTCATTACTCGGTTTTTTCCCCTCCTCCAGCCATTGATGAGGCTCTTGCTGCTGCAACGAAGTATTGGACAATTGAGTAAAGCTGACCTTTTTGACTCCTCTCCTTGACTATAGTGCTGCACAAAATGCCGCTACAGGCGAAGGCATAGCTGTGAAAAAGGTTACCAATGTGTTTTCAAAAAAGATTCTTGCCAAAAGAGCTCTCAGAGAGATAAAGCTGCTCCAGCACTTTAGAGGTATGTTGGGTTTCGGGCTCTTACTTTTTTATCGTCAATCGTGTTAACCAAATGGATGATAGGTCACAGAAATGTATGCAATCCGAAAATACAAGTTATAAGCTCAGAACTATCAAAGCTGACAACGACGGCAGATTACATGCTTGTACGATATGGATATCCCTAAGCCTGATAACTTTAACGAAGTTTATCTATATGAAGGTCGGTCTGGCTCGTAATACTGTTACAATGCGACAATGCTAAGCTTTACTAGAATTGATGGAGTGCGATCTGGCGGCTATTATTAGAAGGTATTCACCGATCAATATCGAGTGCGAAACACGAAACTAATTGATCGTCATATATTAGTGGTCAACCGCTCACGGACGCACATTTTCAATCCTTCATCTACCAGATTCTATGTGGACTAAAATACATTCATTCTGCCAATGTTTTGCACAGAGATTTAAAACCAGGTAATCTGCTTGTCAATGCAGACTGCGAATTGAAGATTTGCGATTTTGGTTTAGCAAGAGGGTTCTCCTTGGATCCAGATGAGAATGCAGGTTATATGACGGAATACGTTGCCACGAGATGGTACAGAGCACCAGAAATTATGTTGAGCTTCCAATCTTACACCAAAGCTAGTAAGTTCATAATTGTTTATCGAGCCAAGCAGTCCTCCCTTTAAAGCGAAAAAAACTAACAAAGTTCAAGTCGACGTGTGGTCTGTGGGATGTATTCTAGCAGAATTACTAGGCGGACGGCCATTCTTCAAGGGTCGAGATTATGTTGATCAACTGAACCAAATTCTCCACTATCTCGGTACACCTATCGAGGAAACCCTCGCTCGTATTGGTTCACCTCGTGCCCAGGAATACGTTCGAAATCTTCCATACATGCCAAAAGTCCCCTTCCAAAGACTTTTCCCCAATGCCAACCCCGACGCTCTTGATCTGCTAGACAAGATGCTCGCATTCGATCCTTCGCAGCGAATCACTGTTGAGGAAGCTCTCGAACACAGATATCTTCAAATTTGGCACGATGCTTCAGATGAGCCAGCGTGCCCGCAAGAGTTCCAATTTGCTTTTGAGGTGGTTGAAGACGTTGGCGAAATGCGAAAGATGATCTTGGATGAGGTAGTCAAATTCCGTCACACTGTACGACGACAGCCTATTCCAGCGGCTACAACGGCAGAATTACAGACACCGGTCGTGGGTATTCCACCACATCAAGACATGCCGTGGGGTGATCAAGCTCCTCGACCTCATGAGACGACGGATATGGCGACACATGCGGCTTTAGAGCAGGAGCTTGCTGGTGGTTTGGACGCTATGACTCACTAAACAATGAGATAGAGCGTTTGATTGCCGGTAAAGGTTCTCGATATAGGTGTAATCAGGTCAAATGTAGAATTTCTTTTCTTGAACGATGTGTGGTTAGGTATATAATTTCATAGTGTTGCATCATGTAAACTAATTTAGTGTATCCTGGCTAAAGCTTCGATATGGGACAAGTTGAAAATTGTCTCAAACTATATAAACCTAGCAAGAATAGAGCCAAATTTGATTTGTGATGTTCTGTATGTAGTAATTTGGTATACAAATTCCCCGTCATCTAGTAATACTCTAGACTCTTTGTCAGAACACTATCGTGTTTAGGGATCAAGACATTCCTACTATTAATGATTCAACTTACTAGAAAACTCAGAAGGTTTGCAAAAAATGAAGCGGATAGTTAGCGCTCAGGTGTTAGATGAATAGTGTTAGAGTAGTACTAATGGATTAAGCGTATCCATGTGTGAATACTTGGAACGTCTAGCCTGTGATGAGAAGGCGGAGGTGGGGGCGGGAAGGAAGCAAAAAAATGGCCCATCCGGATAATCTACTAACATCACTGACGACATGTCAACAATTTATATTCAAACCGAAACAAAGCAACTTGAGGTTATCCTTTTATTTTGCAAATTGCGACCTTTTTGGCAAAACCATCTTGTACCTGAAAGTTCCCCTGTACCACAAAACGTATCTGCAGACGTCTGTTTGAAGGAAAACAACAACTTTTAAGCTTTGCAAACTTTGAAGAAGGAGTAACCGAAATAAAGATATAGGATATGGCAAGAACGTTAACAAAAGAAACCATGTCATCCAACGAACACCAAGGACTCAATCCTGACACTGTCAAAGATGATCGGACGAGAATGAAGGAGCATTTTGAAGTGTGAGTATCTTTTCCCTTCCCCCCCCTTCCTCTTCTCATATTTTGATTCTCTTTTTTCTTTTTCAAGAATAAAAAGATCAAAAAAAGGGTCTGTTCTTAAATTCCGCCTTTCTGTAACTTCCTCGAGAAAAGTATTTTATACATTCTATTACTCGTCGTCGGTTTATCTTGTTTTCATGACTACTTTTTCAAGTACTCCATGTGTAACATTTACTATGCCTTGTTGCCCTACCATCGAGCGTTTTCCTTTTTGTAATTATTTACATCTAAACTTAAAACTTGCCTGTATCTGACTTTTTGAGTATGAGCACTTTGTTTGTGATACGTTATTTTCTTCTTTTTCTCTTCAATAGTTCATACCATTGTATATCATAAATTATACATGCACTAACCGCCCATACCCTGGCAACCATGAGAATGATACTCCTTTTCGTGGGATTCAATCCTTGGCTTGTTAATCTTTTTGTTATCACCTTTGAATTGCAGAACATACTAGATTTAGATACAGAAGTAGGATATATATTATTATACTGCGTCTAGTCTTCCCTTTCCCCTCCCCTACTTCCTCTTTTTGGTCGTTTGTCAGAATTATGCATGATACTTTGTTCTAAAATATTCTTGTAAGATTGAAATATGAAAGCATTTGACAATTGCGGGCCTCTTTTTTTTCTGTCTTACTATTTTATTCCTCGTCCTCCTTCTGATCTTTCTAACAACAATCGCAATATAACAGACCTCACGACCAACATACAAGCCGCTGGTCCAATCTATGGGATGCAAAAACCTTTTTACCTTGGGATAAAGGATTCGCTGCACCTTCACTCGTCGACCTGCTTGATTCCCCTGTCCATTCTCATTTATTCTCATCGTCATCCTCCGCATCGTCGGCGATGACATCAACAACGGGAGCATCATCATCAGGCCGAAAACGTGCACTTGTCCCCGGTTGTGGACGCGGGTATGATGTCCTCCTCTTCGCTCAGCACGGTTACGATGCCGTCGGCGTCGAAGTAGCAGAGAAAGCAGTCGAAAGCGCCAAACAATTTATCGCAGAGGAGGAAGAAAAGACCAGAAAGTCGAACCAGAACGGTGAGATTCAACAACAAGGAAAAGCCGAGTTTGTTGTCGGTGACTTTTTCCAAGATTCTTGGTTACATAAAGTCGGCGTTGAAGCAGGACAGTGGGATGTTATATACGACTACACTTTTCTCTGTGCGCTTCCACCTACATTTAGACCAAAATGGGCAGCTAGAATGAAGAGTTTGTTGAAACCGGGTGGATTGCTCATCTGTCTTGAGTTTCCTCTGTATAAAGATCCAGCGACGGGTGGACCGCCGTTTGGACTTACAAGTGAGATATATTGCGACTTGTTGGGTTCAGCAAGTAGTGATGGTGCTGATGGGAGTGATGTTGTATTGGAGAGGATCGTGCATGAGAAGCCGAAGAGATTCCATGCGATTAGCAAGGAGACGGATATGATTACTATTTGGAAGAAGAGTGACAATTGAAAGGAAGATATTGATAAATTTTGTAAGAAGTGGGTACGTTGAAACAAGTAGATACACACAAAAGAATAGGGGTATCGAGCGGTTCAATAATCTGTTATACAAAAATAGAACGCGACAAAATTTGATCTTTATCTTGAAAATATTGGTGAAGAGAAAGATGAAGCAAGGCTACGTAGCGATGAGTCATGGGAAGACGATAGTGTCAAGAGCAAGAAGCGGGTAACAAAAAGTCGTACGGCCTGGATCCTCAACCCAACTATCCGACAATCTCCATATCCTTCTCATTACCTTGACCATATTCATGTCTATGTCTCTCAAACAATGCTTTCAATTCACGAATATACACTTCTCGCAACTCGTCAATCATCTCCTTTGGCACTTCATCCACGCCTTCGGGCATCTTCGGCACAGGAATTGGCGGTCCAATAACACTTGTGACTCGTTCTCGCATAGGCAAGAATCCCCAAGTCTCACCATCTCGTAAAGGAGCACCCCAGAAAAGTGTAGGGGACATTCCGATAAACTTTTTGCCGGCCTCCTGGAACAATCGAAGCCAGGAACCTTGAGGATTGTCCTTTTGTTCAAATATGTCGTTTTCGCCTATGGTCTTTGGTTAGTATACATGGAGGTGAATGAGGTAACTAAGATAAAATGGAGAAGGGCGAGCAGAGGAGGTTCTTACCAAATGTGAAAACTGGTACTAGATCGGATTGAGTCTCAATTGCCAAACGCAAGAAACCAGTTCGTCGCTTCAATGTCAATTTGGTGGTACCAGGTTTCTGATCCAAAGACTCGGCGCTTCCGCCTACAACATCAATGACTACATTGCCAGACTTTTGATATGTTAAGCAATATCGAATCGACTCTTCAGATACTGGTATACATCCCAATGCCATCAAGAGCTCCCGGAGGAATGGTATTTTGAAATTCGATGGCAAAGTGCAGAGGAAAATGTTGAGTCCAGGTAGAACTTTTCCAATGTCGTTTGCCTCGGTGCTAAAGTTACACCAGAGACCTAGAGGGAGGATACCATGAGGATGAGCCGCGAATAGATAATTTTTGTCGGCAGGCAGATCTTGTTCTTTGTGTAAACTGACTGGAAAGTAGTCTCTGAAGAGGATCCAAATGAATAACTTGATTTTTGCACCAATGTCAGTAAAAAACAAAATGGAAACCATTTGATTGCGCTTTTCCTCATAATGCTTACACTTCGAACCCATCCCAAAACTCGACCTCCTCGTTCAGGCGCTTTATCGATCTGAATCCACAACCAATAAGGCCACAAGAGCGGACAAAATATGGTGACCAGCTGCAAGAATGCGCTCAATGGCATGAGAAACATCCATGCTGCGACAGCAAGACGTTCAAGTTGTTTTTTGTACTCTCTGAGAATAATATAACATATTTGATATATCAACGACAGGATCGCGAGGTAAAAATCTTGTAGTTTGCTGAAGATTCGCTTTGTGCCTGAGGTTGTCGCTTCATTTTCTAGTTTGTCGATTCTAGCGGATGGTGGGGGAGACGAGTTGTGCTTTGTGTAATCAACGCCAGCCATGATGATGATGTCGAGGCAAGCACAAAGTTTGCGCAAAAAGACTGCTGTGATGGTGTATCTTGTATCGCGATAAGGAAGAATGCTTATAACATCATCTTTTATTAAAGATGAAATCCAGGAGAGGCCAGGATGTATATATATACTTGGTGAGTATCTCTCGTGTTGTTGTTGATGATGATGATGATGATGATGCTGCTAGGGATTTCTGTTGATGGAAGAACTGCCGGAAAGCGCATGGATTCTCGGCCCCAACGTCATTTTCGTCTCGTCTCTTCTGTCCTGTGTATATCGCGCTGACAGCCTTTTCTTGTGTTGTTTTTCTTCATGTTTTATATAAGTATATTTAATTCTATCATATTTCAATTGAGGTGTATCTTCTCCTATAAATATTCGTATGATTCAAGTTTGAGTTCATCTTTTTTATATACATGTTGTATTTATTATTCTAGTGCCATGATAATCACATGTGCTGCTCGCTATAATGGTGTACACCGTCATCATTTC
>Ga0160427_10002251_pt1 | contig 11694 bp, 6 predicted proteins | sample SolpanmetagenomL_FD_108194 | JGI IMG/M metagenome (GOLD analysis project Ga0160427, IMG submission 108194) | Solar panel surface microbial communities from Lawrence Berkeley National Laboratory, California, USA - L | ecosystem: Engineered > Built environment > Solar panel > Unclassified ...
AGCGGGTTTTGAGGAGGTCATTCCTTCAACTCACCGCTTTTTGCCGTCTTTGTCGAGGGACAAGAGGGAATTGATGATTTTCCCGTCTAGGACAGCCTTAAGCCAAAGTTGTCAGGTACTGAGAACTCACCGTAACGCTTCGGTAACATACCGGGAGCACGGTAGCCAAGGTCTGGGTTCGGCTGGTGACTTGTATTGCATCTTTTTCAACATGATCTAAAACTCGACAAGCCAAGGAGCGCTTCTCACCTTGCTAGATAAATTCAGAAATTTATGGCGAATTTCTCTTGACCTTGCCTACGTTTAAATAACATAAAGATCGATTGCCCACCTATGAAACAATAAGTAGTGAAATGAGGTGTTTTATATCTGAAGGATCGATATACTAGAGACTAGCTAATGAATATTAGATTATGAAACCCCGTTTCTGCTCACTCTTGTCAATCAATCGAGTTTTTATGCGGTTTATAAAATAACAATCAACTTCCTTAATAGTTTTACTGGAAATAACTTTCCCAGGCGTAGTTCTCGTCTCACTTTAGGCCTGGCCAACCGAAACGAGGCCACTGGAGGCTTTATGCAGACCAATATTTCTCATTTGTTAGTGCCGCTGGATGGATCATGCGCTGCCGAAATGGTGCTGGCCCACGCGGTGGCACTGGCCCGCACGCTGGGAGGCAAAATCACGTTGCTGTGCGTGCTAGAAGGCAGTGAGGGCCACCAAAGAGCGCATTCGCCTCCCGCGCCGCTGAGTTGGCAACTTCGGCAAGCTGAGGCTGAAGCGTACTTGTCCAAGATGCGTCTGGAGCTGCAACCTTACCTGCCCCACACTGAGATTGAGGTGGCGCTGGAAGCTGGCCCACCGGCCAAACGAATTGTGGAGTTCGCAGCGGCACACGGGGCGGATATGGTGTTGCTGTGTAGTCACGGGCAGGGCGGCCCTGCGCCGTGGAACCTGGGAAGCGTGAGCTTAAAGGTGGTGTTGCATTCGCACACTTCCGTCATGCTGGTGCGAGCGTTTGCCCTGACCCCGACCCTGATAGAGAATGGAGGCGCATGTTACCGCCGGGTTCTGGTGCCTCTGGACGGCTCGGTGCGTGGGGAAGCGGCCCTGGCCCTGGCGAGCAGCTGCGCTGATGCCAACGGCGGCGAGATCGTGCTGGCGCAGCTGGTCGGTCCACTGAAGTCGCCTGACCACGGACACCTGAGCGGCGAGCAGCAGGCCGTTCTCACGACGTTGCGCCGCCTGGCCCGTGACGAGGCCCAGACCTATCTGGATTCGGTCCGCGAACACCTGCGCCCCACGCCCCTGAGCGTGAGGACGAGGGTGCAGGTCAGCGACTCGCTGATCGCCCTGCATGACCTTACCGACGAGATGGGCGTGGATTTAACGGTGATGACAGCGCACGGCCAGTCAGGCGTGCGCCGCTGGCCACTGGGCCGTGTTGCCATGAACCTGCTGATCTTTGGGAACACGCCGCTGCTCCTCCTTCAAGATGTGAAGGCGCACGACCTCGGTCTGTCCGTCAGTGAGCAGGCCACCCTCGAACTGGCAGGTCACTGAGATGACCGTCTACATCACCGCCCCCGCAGATCGGAAGAAGGGCACTGCTCCAGTCACCGTTGCCAGCGTGCCCACCCGCCGGGTAAACGAGCTGCACAGGGTGGCGACGCACCTGCCCAATGCAATTCGCGCCAGTCGCCATCCTGATATTCGTCAAGCGGCTCTAATGCTTGACCGGGCTATAGCGACTCTGCGCCCGGAGTTCACCTTGAGGATCCTGCGTGGTCTGCCGTGTGATTCCGTCGGAGGCGTGCGCGTCTGCGCGGTGGCGGACGCGGCGCTGCGTGCCAGCGGGACGACCTTCGATTCCAGGCTGGTCGCCGAGTTTCTGCGGACGGACACCGAGGCTTTGACGCTCACTTACGGTGAGGTCAGCGCTCTGGGCAGCTTCTGGCGACTCTCGGCGCTCGAGCAGCTGCTGACCGATGGGGGGGAGACGGCTGGCCTGGCGAACTTGAACGCCCTGGAGTCGCTGGCCTGGACTCCCTTTCTGGAGGGAGTCAGTCAGCTTGAAGCGGCGTTGAGGCTCGACCCGTCAGGTTTCTACGCCGCCATGACCCCGCGGACGCGGCAGACTTACCGCGCTGCTGCGCAACGACACGCGCAACTGACGGGTCACACCGAAAGCGAAGTGGCCCAGGCCGCGTTGGCGCTCGCGGCTGAAGCGGGAGGTGCGACGGCTCTGCCCGCGCGACTCGGACATGTGGGCGAATACCTGATCGGTCACTCGGCAGACAAATTGCGGGCCAGACTCGGCGGCCCCGCGCTATGGACGCGGCGCAGGCTCCGGCGGGTCAAGCTCTCCAGCTATCTGGTGGGTCTGGTGGGACTGGCGGCCATCACGGTTACGGCCCTGCTGATGCTAGCCTCCTCTTTAGGCGCGTCACCGTGGGTGCTGGCGGCTCTAGCGTTGCTGGCTGCGGTGCCTGCCCTGGTCAATGGGGCAGGCCTGGTGGCCTGGGCCACGACGCTGCTGGTGTCGCCCCGCGCCCTGCCCGAACTGGATTACGGAGCTGGGCTACCTGCCAGCGCCCGCAGCACCATCGTCGTCCCAGTGCTGCTGCCCAGCGCTCGCCAGGTCAGCGCAATTCTGGCGCGACTGGAACGTCATTATCTGGGTACGCATGACCCACAGGTGAATATGGTGCTGCTCAGCGACTTTGTCGACGCGCCCACCCTGGAAAGTCCTGGCGACGCGGCCTTGCTGGAGCAGGTCAGGGCTGGCATTGAGGAACTGTGCCGTCGGCACGGGCCGCATTTTTTTCTGTTTCACCGCGCCCGCGAGTGGAATGGGCAGGAAGGCACCTGGATGGGCTACGAACGCAAGCGTGGCAAGCTGGAGCAATTCAACGCGGCGCTTCTCCAGGAGAGGACCGAAGGTTTCATGTTGCCCACCGCGTTTCCAGAGGCCCTGCGCGGCACACGCTATGTCCTGACCCTAGACGCCGATACCCAGATGCTGCCAGGGACACTGCGGCACCTCGTGGGCATCCTGGCCCACCCGCTCAACCGCCCCGACCTTGACCCAGACACCGGGCAACTGCGCTCCGGTTACACGCTGCTGCAACCGCGCCTGGTGGCGCAGCCCCGCGCCGCGCGCCGTTCGCTGTTCACGCGTCTCAGTGTGGGCGCGAGTGGCCCTGACCTTTACTCGCCGCTGGTGTCGGAGGCGTACCACGACCTTTTCGACGCGGCGGTGTTCACGGGTAAGGGACTTTACGATGTGGCCGCGTTCTCACGGACCCTGCGCGGCAAGGTTCCCGAGAACGCGCTGCTCAGCCACGACCTGTTTGAGGGACTGCATGGGCGGGTTGGCTGGGTGGGAGACAGCGTGCTGCTGGAAGATCTGCCCAGCCACCCGCAGGCTTACCTGCGGCGTTTGGAGCGCTGGGTCCGGGGTGACTGGGCGCTGCTGCCCTGGCTGGCCCGGCAGGTTCCACTCGTCAGGGGCCGTGGCCGCCCGGCTTTCGGCCTGCTAGGGCGCTGGAAAATCTTTCATAACCTGCTGCGGAGTCTCTTTGCGCCGATGCTGCTGGCGCTCCTGTTGTTCTCCTGGCTGTTCTTGCCGTCCCCTGCCTGGGCCTGGACGCTGCTGGCGGTGCTGGCGCTGGGACTGCCCTTTCTGACGAATCTGGTGCGGATGGATTCGGGCGCACTGGCTGAATGGGGCGGCGACCTGGAACGCTGGGGGCTGGCCCTGGCCCTGTTGCCGCAGGAAGCGGTGACCGTGCTGGGTGCAGCGGGACTGGCGGTGAAGCGGCTGAGAACTGGGCGACAGCGTCTGGCATGGCTGACCGCTGCCCAGGGTCAATCCACGAGTGCCACCGGCTTGCCCCTTACGCCCGTGCTGGCGGTGGGGTTGGGTGCCGGCTTGCTTCTGGCGCGGCCCAGTCACCTGCTGGCGGCCTTGCCCTTACTGGCGACGTGGACGGTGTTCCCGCTGATGTCCGGGGTGCTCTCCCGCGAGGAAGCGCCGACGACCACCTCGCCTCTCGCATCGGAAGAACGCGAAAAGCTGAGGCGACTGGCGCGGCGCACGTGGCTGTACTTCGAGCATTTCGTCGGCCCTGACGATCACTGGCTCCCGCCCGATCACTTCCAACAGATGCCACGTGGCCTGACCGCACACCGCACCTCGCCCACTAACATTGGCCTGCTGCTGCTCTCCACCCTGACCGCCCTCGACTTGGGTTACCTGGGTTGGAGTGAGCTGAGCGTGCGCCTGAGCGAAACCTTTGATACTTTAGACCGCCTGGAACGGTACCGGGGGCACTGGCTGAACTGGTACGACACCCAGACGCTTGCTCCACTGCCCCCGCGGTTTGTCTCCACCGTGGACAGCGGCAACCTGCTCGGCTCCCTGGTCGCGCTGCGTCAGGGACTCCTGGAAGCGCCGGGCAGGCCCATCTGGTCAGAGGACGATTGGCACGGCTATCTGGACACCCTGAGCGCATTGGAGGGCAGTTTCGAAGCGCCGGGACTGGACATTCCGCCCGCGTTGCAGTCCTGGATATCGGACACGAAAACTCGTGTGCTGGACGCCATACGGGAGCCTCAAGCATGGTCCTCCCTGCTGAACAATCTGCTTGGCGACGGTCACCCAGCCTTGGAGAAAGTTGTTCTGAACGCCGTTCAGCACCCAGTGGGCCTGTATCCTCCTCCGCTGATCGAGGAACTCGCCGTCTGGATGGAACGCCTCTGGCATCACCTGACTGATCTGCGTGATCGACGTGACCTCTACCTGCCGTGGTTACCATTTGGTTTGGCGGTATCGGTGGACCAGATGACCCTGGCTGACTTACCCATGCTTTTGCAAGAGCTGGGAGGAAAACATCCCGAAGCGGCGGACGCCCTGAACACGGCGCGAACTGCTGCTGGCAACCTCCTAACAACTCTGGAGAGACTGGCCGAGCGAACAGAAACATCCATTCAGGAAACGCAGTGGGCTTTCCTGGACAACCCCGAACGCGGCCTGCTGAGCGTGGGGCTGAATGTCGACACCGGGCTGCTGGACGCAGGAACATATGACCTGCTGGCCTCCGAAGCGCGGCTGGGATCGTATCTCGCCGTGGCGCTGGGTGGGCTGGACGTGCGCCACTGGACGGGGTTGGGGCGGCCCATGACCCGGCTGACGGGGAAACGCACGCTGATGTCGTGGAGCGGCACCATGTTCGAGTACCTGATGCCCGCGCTGCTGCTGCGCTCGCCGAGGGACACGCTGCTGGACGACGCCTGCTTGCGCGCTATCGCCGAGCAGATCACGTATGCCCGCGCCCGGGGCGTTCCCTGGGGGGTTTCGGAGTCCGGGTATTCGCGCCTGGACGAAATGCAGAATTACCAGTACCGCGCTTTCGGCGTGCCCCGCCTGGCGCTGCACCGTGACGCCGAACCAAGGCTGATCATCACGCCGTATGCTTCGCTGCTGGCACTGCCCTGGGACGTGCAGGCCGTTCTGAGCAACATGGACCACCTGACCCGCGAGGGCCTGAGTGGCCTGTACGGCTTTTACGAGGCCAAAGATTACGGCCCAGACGGAGACGGTGGCCCGAACGGACGGCCACCAGGCGACGCGGTGATCATTCAGTCTTTCATGGCCCACCACCAGGGGATGACGCTGGTTAGCCTAGGCAACGTGCTGAGCGGACGGAGCATGGTGGAGCACTTCCATAAAGACCCCCGCGTGCAGACCGCCGAGATGCTGCTGTATGAAACCACCCCGCTGCGCGGCACGCTGCAAAAACCGTGGATAGCACAGGAACCCGTCACCCCCCGCCCACGCACAATGGCCCGTCCCTGGCAGGTCGCGCCGCAGCTTCAAGCCGGGGCGGTGCATCTGCTGAGTGGCGCTGGCACAAGTGTTTTGCTCACCGCTGCTGGCGGTGGAGCCAGTACCTGGAGGAGCAGCACTGGCGAGGCGGTGCAGCTCTCCCGCTGGCGTTCGCAGAGCGGCAATTACGGCACCTGGATTTACCTGCAAGACGGACAGCACCTGTGGGCCGCCACCGCCCAGCCCGTCCCCGCTGCCGCCCAAGACACGCAGACCGCACAGGACACGCAGGTTACTTTTTTCCCTCACCAGGCGACGTTTCGCCGGGTGGTCGACGGAGTGGAATCTCTGCTGGAGGTGCTGGTCACCCCGGAGGGCGTGGAGGTGCGCCGCCTGACGCTCACCAACCAGGGCGAGGCGCGCCAGTTGCGCGTCACCCTCGCGGCAGAAGTCGCGCTGAATGCTCAGCAGGCCGACATCCAAAGCCCAGCCTTCGGCAATCTGGGCGTGGAAAGCACGTATCAGGACGGGGTGCTGGTGCTGCGCCGCCGTCCCGGTGGAAATTCAGCCGGTGGTCTGGTTTGGGCGCACACGCTGCAAAGCGACTCGCCCCTTGTGACGGCGATCGGAGTGGAGACGCGCCGGGACGTGTTCTTCGGGCGAGGCGGCGGGCCTGCCCAACCAGCCGCACTGCTCGCCGGACCGCTGGCCGGATTCACGGGGGCACCGCTTGATCCCGTACTGGCGCTGAGTGCAGATGTGACGCTGCCTGCCTCGGCACAGATTCGCTTGACCTTCCTGAGCGCCGCCGGAATGGATGAGGGGCATGCCAGGGACGCGCTTCAGGGCCTTGCTGGTGAGGCTGCGCTGCTGGACGCTTTTGCCCGTACTGAGAGGGCGGCGACTGATCTGCCGCCCGGCGATGACGGCCCGGAGGATTTCGTCCTGGGTCTGGAACTCCTGTCGGCGCTCGTTTTTCCCCGCACCCACCTGCGCCCCGACATCCTGACCCTGGCCCGCAACCTGCAGGGTCGCGAGGGGCTATGGGCACACGGTATTTCTGGTGACCTGCCTATCTTGCTCCTGGACGTGACTGCTGGCGGTGACGATGAGCTGGTGATCCAAGTTCTGGCCGCCCACCGCTCCTGGAATACGCGGGGTTTTGCCAGCGACCTTGTCCTGTTGAACCTGGGCGATAGCGGCTACGCGCAGGACATCCAGGAGGAATTGCAATACGCCCTGCTGCCCAGTGAAACTGCGTCTGCTCCAGGCCAAGGACAGGTGCACCTGCTGCGGGTGGGTACTCTTTCCACGGCTGACCTGAACCTGTTGCGAGCGGCGGCAGACGTTTCCCTTTCCACCGCAAGGGGAAGCCTGGCCGAACAACTCCGAGTTCCGCAGCGCAGCGCCGAGCCGGAAGAACCCCTGATCTCCTTTCAGGCTGCGCCACAGCCTCCCCCTGACCAGCCAGTGAACGGCCTGGGCGCGTTCTCCGACGACGGTCGCGAGTACGTCATTTCACGGCCACCTGGGACCCAGACGCCCGCGCCCTGGGTGAACGTGCTGGCAAATGCGCTGGCAGGCAGCCTGATCACGGAATCGGGCGCGTCCTGCACCTGGGTGGGCAACGCGGGCGAGTTTCGCCTGACGCCCTGGAGCGGCGACAGCGTGCTGGACCCCTCCGGCGAGGCGCTGGGTCTGCACGACCCATCCACGGGCGAAACCTGGACCCTGCCCGCCCTGAGCCCTGACACTTTCACGCGGGTTCGGCACGGTGCGGGCTACACCATTTTCGAGACGGAATTGGGCGGACTTGCCCTGGAGGTTCGGGTGTTTGTGCCGACAGACGCGCCCCTGAAGGTCATCACCCTCAAGATTCGCAACACGGGCCACACGGCCCGCCATCTAGAAGCCAGTTATGCCGTGCGGTGGTGCCTGGGGGCCAGCCTGGAAACGGGGCAGAGCCTGCTGAGTACATTTCTTTCACCTGAATTCAGCGCGGTACTGGCCCGCCAACCCTGGAGTCCAGAGTGGCGCGAGCAGATCGCCTTCCTGAGTGCCGACCAGTCCGCCGAAGCCGAATTGCCCGGTGCTTTAAAGGTGCAGCTCGACTGTCCATCCGGCAGCGCGGCACAAGTCTCCTTCCTGCTCGGCGCTGGTGTGCACCTCAGCGGAGCTGAAACCCTGCTGCGCGAGTACCGTGACCCGGCCCGCCTGAAACGCGCCTGGGATGACCTGACCCGCCACTGGAACGACTTGCTGGGCGCGGTGCAGATTCGCACGCCTGACCCCATGCTGGACATTTTCATGAACCGCTGGCTGCTGTACCAGACGCTGAGCGCCCGCATCTGGGGACGCACGGGCTTCAGTCAACCGGGCGGGGCCTTTGGTTTCCGCGATCAGTTGCAGGACGTGCTGTCGCTGCTCCACACGGCACCGGAACTGGCCCGCGCACATATCCTGGAATGCGCTCGCCATCAATTCGAGGCCGGGGACGTGCTGCACTGGTGGCATCCTCCGGGCGGCGCAGGGGTCCGTACCCACATCAGTGACGACCTGCTTTGGTTGCCCTACGCGCTCGACGAGTACGCCCGTGTGACGGGTGACACCGGAATCTTCGACGAACAGGTGCCCTACCTGCAAGCGGAGGGCCTGGGTCCAGATGAACACGAACGTTACACCACCTACCCACGCACGGCAGAGGCCGACTCACTGCTCGGTCACGCATTGAGAGCGATCCGCCGAGCGGACCGGCGCGGCGCACACGGCCTGCCGCTGATCGGCACAGGCGACTGGAACGACGGCCTGAACCGGGTGGGCGCGGGCGGGGTGGGGGAAAGTGTCTGGCTGGGCTTCTTCCTCGCCGACCTGCTCAGGCGTTTCGCCCTGCACCTGGACAAGATCAGCGCCGCTGACTTCCTTGGCCGCGCCGAGGGTCTCCGAATCGCGCTCGAAACGCATGGCTGGGACGGCGAATGGTACAGGCGAGCTTACGACGACGCTGGCTTTCCGCTGGGAACACGGGGGACACCGGAAAGCGAAATTGATCTGCTGCCTCAGGCGTGGGCTGTCCTATCTGGCATGGCCGACCCTGCCAGAGCACGGCAGGGACTGGAGTCCGCCCGCCTGCGGCTCTGGAAATCAGTGCCCGCCCCTGGGATGCTGCTGCTACTCGCGCCTCCCTACAACGGACAGCGCAACGTGGGGTATATCACCGCTTATCCCCCCGGCATTCGCGAGAACGGCGGCCAATATACGCATGCTGCGGCCTGGGCTGCCCTCGCCTACGCCCGCTTGGGCGAGGGTGAACGCCTCCATCAACTTCTGCACCTGCTGCTGCCCGCTGCCCATGCCGAGACGGCAGCGGCTGTCGCACGCTACCGGCGCGAGCCTTACGCCGTGGCAGGCGACATTTCCAGCAATTCGCAACACCTGGGTATGGGCGGCTGGTCCTGGTACACCGGGGCCACAGGCTGGATCTACCGCGCTGCCCTGGAAGGATTACTGGGCATTCAGCGTGAAGGAAGCACCTTACGCATTCACCCCTGTTTGCCTGCTGACTGGCCCGGTTACGAGCTTTCCTACAGGTCTGCTGGGAAGGTGCATCACTTTGCCGTGACCAGGCAGGAGAGCGGCGGCATCGAAATCAAGGCTGACGGTGTGGTGATGGATGGTCACCCCTCCTTTGAGCTTGATCGCTCGTAACTACTCAGCAACTGTGTTGATCGTCAAGAGGGCAAGGGCCGATCGGGTGAGAAGGCGGCGAGCGGTGATAGCGGCAAGGGATTTAGGCAGGCGGTTGGACATGCCACGGGGCCTGTGTCATCGGCAAAATTAAGCTGGGTCTCCGCTTAACCTGCGGGAGAGCCATCACTTGGCGCATACGACCGGAATACGCATCATCGTCATGATTGTGGAATCTTGCCTGCGGTACTGCTCGGTTGGGCGTCCGCCGGCTCTCGAAGCTTCCAGCGAAAATCACACACTGCCGCTCCCGATGCAATCGTTCCAGTGCGAAGCAACTGTCCACCCCACTTTTCCGCGAGCGGAGAATCGAGCTGGCAAAAGGTTTGGACGCATAGCTCACTCGCATCGTGCTTCCTGAAGAAATCGGCGACTGGGCATTTCGTGCAATCGAATACAATCGAGACGTCTGCGCTCATGACATCGCGCCATTGATAGCTCGGCGCGCCGAACGAGTAGTACCACAGGACAGCGTGGAGTACGCCCCAAGCAGCTTTCTGGGTTGGGGGTACACGAAACCGGAGCAGTTCCTCGATGGTCCACGGGTGATCCGTCAGGCCCGCGACCATCCCGGGGTTGCGTTCCACCCAGCGTCCATTTACCTAGAGCTGGAGCCGGAGTGAGCGGTGAGGTCGGACAAAGTTGTAGGTGGCGGCGGTCAGGAAGCACCGCCGTTCCAAGCGTTGTGCGTCGCTCCCGGCAGCATGCCGGGAGCGACGGGTCAGGGCTGGCAGTCAGGTGCGCAAGGTGGCATTGAGCCGCTCGACGAAGGCGGGGTTGACTGTCCCAAAACGCTGGTCGTAAGCCATGCACTTTAGTGCAAGTCTTTCAGACGGTGGGTGGATCCAGAAGCGGCTGGTAGAGTCGAGAAGTGCGAGGCAGCCGCCCAGGAAGCCACACGGTCACGAGATTGAGCGTGCATATCGTGTGGGCGACGAAATACAGGTACCACGTGCTGGTGGGCGAGGTGAAGCCGCGATGCCGCGAGTTGCTGATTCAAATTTGTGACGCTGAAGACGTCCGAATACTGAAGGGGGTAGTGAGCAAGGATCACGTCCATATGCACGTGGAATATCCGCCGATGCTGTCGATCAGTGATCTGGTGAAACGGCTGAAGGGGCGAACATCGCGACTGCTCCAGAAAGAATTTCCCCATCTGGAAAAACGGTATTGGGGGCGGCATTTCTGGGGTGTCGGGTATGGAGCATGGAGTACGGGGAACGTAACGGAAGAACTGGTGCAGGAGTACCTAGAACACCACCGCAACGGCTCTAATCAAGACCAAGACACCATGATTCTCGAAGATTGAAGACGACTTTAGTCGCGCTCAAACCCATGCACTTTTAGTGCATGGTCGTTTAGTTGGCGGTGGACACCCTGGGTCATCTACTGGCCGTCTTGACCTCACCCGCCAACGAGCAGGACCGAGCACAGGTCTTTGACCTGTGCCTGGACGTGCAGGAGGTCACCGGCGTCAAGGTCGAAGTCGCGTTTGCGGATCAGGGTTACACGGGCCAGGACACAGCTCAGCAAGCAGCTGCAGCTGGAGTAGAACTGATCGTCGTGAAAAGACCTGAAGCCACCAAGGGCTTCATCCTGCTCCCCAAACGCTGGGTGGTGGAACGCTCATTCGCCTGGTTGTCGCGTTTCAGACGACTTGGCCGAGATCTCGAACGCCTCTCCAGCACGCTGATTGGCTTTCATTTCGTTGCCGCTTGCCTTCTGTTAGCAACAAAACTTAAACCCCTTTTAGTAATCCTTGCCGGGTAACTTCTAGATTTTCCAAGTGGCAGAGGACATAACTTAAGAAGCACAAGCAGTCGTAGCGAAGCATGCCCCGTTTGGTGTACTGCCCGGAGCGATGCAATCCGAATCGGCTTTTCAACGTCTTGAAGAGCGCTTCGATCCGCCAGCGTTTTCGACCGTTGGCCCGGATGGTGTCTGGAACGACGTTCAGCGTAGAGACAACGTCGCGTTTCTCACGTGTGCCATCGCCCGAACTTGACAGCCAGCTCAGTACCTGACAACTTTGGCTTAAGGCTGTCCTAGACGGGAAAATCATCAATTCCCTCTTGTCCCTCGACAAAGACGGCAAAAAGCGGTGAGTTGAAGGAATGAC
>Ga0160427_10002252_pt1 | contig 11688 bp, 13 predicted proteins | sample SolpanmetagenomL_FD_108194 | JGI IMG/M metagenome (GOLD analysis project Ga0160427, IMG submission 108194) | Solar panel surface microbial communities from Lawrence Berkeley National Laboratory, California, USA - L | ecosystem: Engineered > Built environment > Solar panel > Unclassified ...
GGTGACGCTGCTCGTTGTGATCCTGCCCATTCTGATCGGGCTGTTGATGCTGGGTCACGCCACGGCGCTGCGGGGCGCAGCCATCTTGTGGATCAGTAACATCCTGACGGTGCTGCTGTTGCCTATCTTCCTGGCGTTGCTGACGGGCGTGATTCTGAAAGCACCCGTGCAGGCACTGAACGAGACGTTGACCTACGACGTCCAGGTGGGTCAAAAGATGGTGGACGAGACGCGCACGGCCCTCGATCAGTGTGGGGGTGTGCTGTACGTGGCGTGCAACATCAAAGAGACGCTGATGAGTAAAATCTCCGGCTACGGTCAGAGTCTGTCGGATGTGTTCTTCGGGATGGGGCAGGTCATTTTCGTGCTGATCGTCGTGTTCGGGATTGGGCTGGCCCAACTGCGGCGCATTCCGGCGATGGTGGCGCAGATTCTCGGGACGATGGCAAGCGGAGAGTCGAGCGGTGTTCGCACGGCCCTGCCAGGGATGCCGAGGATGCGGATGCCGGAATTCAGTGGTGGTGGTGCAGCGCCTGCCGCTCAGGGTGGCGCAAGACCCGTCACGGTCAGCCGTGTTGGTGGCGGCGGTGGCAGTGGTGGTGGGCCAGGTCGCCTGGGCGGTGGTCGCGGTGGGGGCGCACTCGGCACAGGCGCGTCGGTCAATCCGAAGATGGTCCTGACCAAAACCATCACCGTGCAGGCCACCAGAATGCTCCCCAAACCCCCGAAGCCCTGAACGTTCCCATGATTTGTTTCGAGCGGCCTTCGGGCCGCTTTTCTTGTGGCGTTCACCTGCGTGGGCTGGCCCAACCATGACCCGACCAATGATGGAGGTATGGCTCAAACATTACCTTCAGTCACGGGAGTTGAGAAGCAGACGGGCGCGACGACCATCCCGTTCGGCTGGCTCTCCATCTTCCTGCTCTCCCTGGTCATCCTCCTGTACTTCGCGCTTCAGACGGCGGGGTTCGTGTCTCACGCCATGATCCTCAAAGGCTGGGCCAAAGCACTGCACAGCAATCTTTTCTGGCTCGACTGCCTGACCAGCAACGCCTGCACCGCGGCCTTCCAGAACGGCTGGGTGTATTACTTCCCGAAGTGGACGCTGGGGTTCCCGGTGGTGGGGCTGGTGGTGTACGCGATGGGCGCGAAACCCAAAACCTACATCACCAAGGACCCTGGCCTGGCGCACTGGGCCAGAGAGTCGGATGATGGCCTCGACGAGTACCGGGGGCATGATCCGGACCGCCCCAGCAACAAGTTGCATGGTTACCTCGGCCATTTAATGAGCGTCAACAGTGAGGGGCAGATCGAATACAAGAAGACGATTCCGTTGTATGTCCGCATGGAGGCGCTGGCGGAGAACGTCCTGGTGCTCGGCGGTGTCGGGGCGGGCAAGACGCGCGGGTACTTCCGCCCGCTGATCATGCTCGGCGCGATGCTGGGCTTCACGGTGATCGTGTTCGACTTGAAGTACCCGCAGGCGGATTCGGGCTTCTTCGACATGATCGGCCTGTGGAAGAAGTGCCGCAGGCCGGTGATGATGTTCACGCCCTTCTCGCCCACGACCATGCGTTTGCCACTGATGGACAACGTGCAGGATTACGCCAGTGCACTCTCGACAGCGACGACCATCATGCCCCCGCCGGAGTACGGCCTCGAAACGGGCAAGCACTACCGGGACCGTGACCGGGGGGTGCTCGCCGCGTTCCTGCTCGCCGTGGCCAAGAGTGACGCGCCGAACTTTGGCGAGCTGCTGCGGATGGGCCAGTACACGCCCACCGAACTGAAGAAATGGTTTGCGATTCAGGAGGAATTCGATCCGGAGAGCGAGGTGGTGCAAAACCTCAAAGGCCTCTTCGCACAGGGCACGGAAGATGTGGCGTCGGTGCTGCTCGGCATCAAGAACGCCTTACGGGTCTTTTACAACCCGATGGTGGCCCGCGCCACGCAGAGCTTGCCGGGCGAGAACATCGACGTCGCGGCGGCGTTCCGCACGCCCACGTTGCTGTACGTGGGGATTCAACAGGAATTCATGATGGAAGGTGACGGCGTGGTGCTGCTGCAACTCACCAAGCGCTACATCGACCGGGAGTTGCAGCGCGAGGCCGAGCGGCAGGGCGGGAGTCTGTTTCGCCATGTGGCGTATGTGCTCGACGAGTTTCCCAACTTTGGGTTGCTGCCGTACATGATGCGGGCGCTGGGCACCATGCGGAGTTACAACGTCTCGCATCACCTGGGCGTGCAGAACCTGGCGCAGCTGCGGGTGGTGTACGGCGACAATTACGCCGAAGCGCTGACGACGAACGTGATTGGGCGCAAGATCTTCTTCCCGCTGGCAGTGGATGCCGGTGAGCGCAAGATTTTTTCGGAGACGCTGGGGATGACGACGGTGCACGAGTTTAGTGAGTCCGATTCGCGCCGCAAGACCTTCGGGTCGCCCTTGGATGAAGGCACGCGCCAGGGCGTGAGCATCAAAAAGGTGCAGCGTCCGCTGCTCGCGCCGGAGGAGTTCCCTCACTTCCGGAAGATGGAGGCGGTGGTGATGGTGCGGGGCAGCAATCCGATCCGGGTGTTCATGCCCGCCATCGAAGATGAGTTCCTGAAAACGAAGCACATGCCGTCGAAGATTCCCAACGGCCTGTATGAGCTGTACAAAATTGAGAATCCGCAGCGGGAGAACATGGCGGCCTACACCCAGCGGCTGCTGCTGTCGGGTGAGTTCGGGGTGGCGAACGAAGTAGGCGTGAGCATGGATCAAGCACGGACCCGGTTTGAGACGTGGGTGCAAGCCGCTGTGGACGCCGGGGTGCGGATGCGATTCTCGGGTCAGGAGCGGCGACTGTACGTGCGGCTGTCGGACCTGCCGAGTGAATTGAAAGACGAGCGGGCGATGGCCGGGCACCGCTCGCGGGATTGGACGGGGTCGGCGCAGGGTGACGAGATGCGGATCACGCCGGTGGGGTGGCAGTTGTTGACGCGTGATCTGCGCGGCGAGATCAATAAGCTCGCGACGTTTGGGAGTGTGCTGTTCTGGCTCGACCGGTATCCGCACCTGGTGGAGGGCCGTGAGGAGCGCGAGGCGATTCCCGAAGACGTGCGTGCCGAGGCGCAAGCGATCCTTCAGGGGAAGGCGGTGTTGCTGCGACATAAGGTGTGCCGTGAGTTGTTCGGCGTGGTCCCGGAAGAACTCAACAAACGAATCGGCAAGGACAACTACATCCGCATTGAGCTGACGGACGCGACGGCGTTCTGGGATGCGCTGCAAGACGCCCGGAACGAAGAAGAAAAAAGCGGCAATAAAAAAGCCAAGAAAGGTGCTGCACCCAAACAAGGGAAGCCCGCCGCCCCCTGGGACCGTCAGAAGGCTCAGCAAGACGACGAGGACGATGATGAGAGTTCGTCCTTCCCTGATGAGGAACCCGAGGAGGCTGAGCCACTCACCCAGGAGCCAAGCGCGGATGATCTCGCAGAGCGCATCAAGCGTGGCCGCCTGAAATAACAAGCACCACGTCCATGCGAATACGCCGTTGTTCGACGCTGACCCCCCTCACCATAGGGGGGTGAAACATGTTGTGCTCAGCGCCCTGCTGCTCTCGTCCGCCCTCGCTCAAACCATCACGCTCCCGTCTGTCACCACCGCCGTCAACGCCGCGCAGTCACAGGTGTCGGCGTACCTCCCGGACCTTCAGAACGCGCCGCTCGGCAAAGCTCTAAAGGTGGCCGCCAATGCAGGCGTTCAGGTGAATGTCTTCGCGCCAAGACAAGCGCACTTGATTCGCGGTTCGTTCCTCCCCAGTGTCTCGCTCGCCGCAGCGCTGCGTCCACCCGCGCCGATGTTCTACCGCTTCGCGCAGTTCAACAGTCCCGCCTTCGTGCTCATTGATCAGCGTCAGGTTTACGTCGGACCTGGTCTGATGGATGGACACTCAACCATCCAGCTCGGCAACACGGCGTTCCTCAAGTACGCGCTTGGTGTCACCGCCCGCGCCAGGCAACAAGCGCAACCGATCAAGCCAGCGCTGCTGATCCGCGAGCGTTACGGGCTCAAGCAGTGAACGTCCTCTCCCCTTTCGCCATCGTCGACCTCACCACGGACGCGGAGTACCGAAGCATCCTCAATTGCCTGCCCCCAGAAATCGCGGAGATCATCGAGCCGAACATCCGCCAGATGGACGAAATCATTCTCGATGTCATGCAGCCGCTGAGTGTGAGGTGCGGTGACCTGCGGATCGACTACCCGTTCATCATTGACCCGGTGCTCTTTGACCGCGTGGATGCTCAGGTGCAGAGTGGCGTGGCGCAGGGGTGGCGCAGTGATGGACGCATCGGCATTCCCGGAACACTGCACCGCATCAGTCGGGAAACGAACCTCAGTGGCAAGAGCACCATGATCACCGTGCGGTTAGGGCGAGCGCTGTTCGGGGTCGCGGAACCGCTACGCGAAGTGTTGATGGATGCGGTGACGCGCAAGTACGGCATCGCCATCATTGGCGCACCCGCCGCCGGGAAGACGACGTTGCTGCGTGACATTGCGCGCATCATGGCCGAGCGGATGGGGCGGGGGCTGGTCATCATCGACACCAGTAACGAAATCGCTGGAGACAGTGACGTGCCGCATCCCATTATTGGCAAGGCACGGCGCGTGACGGTGGGTGACCCGGCGTTGCAAGCGGGGAAGTTTGCGCGGACGGTGGGGAACATGGGACCGCAAGGGTTGCTCAGTGATGAGATTGGCTACCGGGATGACATTCCGATCATCGTGACGAATGCGCCGCGTGGCGTGTCGGTGACCGCGACCTTGCATGGCGAGAATCTCCACAAGGTGGTGAAGTCGCAAAATCTTTGGCCGTTGCTCGGCATCATCGGCGGGCTGAAAGTGGACCCCGCGATTTTCCCGGTGGCGATTGAAGTGGTGAAGCGTGGTCACTTCCGGGTGCATCGGAACTTCGACGAGAGCATCAGTGCACTCCTCGGTGGAGAAACACCGACCGTCGGGGTGTTCGAGATTCTGCCACCAGCGTCCTGAAGTTCAAGTTGCGCGCAGTCCAGTGAAGAAGTGACGGACGCGCAGTGGTCAAGTCGAGCTGGTGCGTGACTCAGACGCTGAGGTTTTTTTGCACCACGTTCTGTCACTTGCATCCTGAAGTTCAAGTTGCGCGCAGTCCAGCGAAGAAGTGATGGGCGCACGGTGCTCAAATGGTGGTGCGGTTCTTAGTCGGAGTGCCGTCCTCGGCTCAACCTTCTGTGTTCGTGACGGATGTCTTCAGTTGAGGCTGGAGATAGGTATCGAGTCCACTCGTCATCGCCTTAAAGTCCTCCTGAATATCGGAGAGGCTCCCGATCAGCACGTCCGTATCCGCTTTGATGTTCGCCGATTCCGTTTCGACACGCGCGACTTTTTCTTCCAGGGCCGTGAAACGTTCAAGGAACGCATGCCAATCTTTCGCAGTGATGGTGAGCGGTTCAGCGTCATGGGAGGACCGTCGGTGGTGCGGTGTGGTGTGCGCCTTGAAAAAATCAAGGTAGTCTCCCTGTTGTTCGCTGACATAGGCGACCGCGTTCTGGATGATCTCAAACTGTTCGGGCGTGAATTGCAGAATCAACAAGTGTCGCTGCTTGACGCGCTCAATCTGGTCGCCCGTATAGAGCTCGTACTGAACGGCGACCTGATGCAGCGTTCGTGCACTCCGTTGTGTGGCGGCCACGAGATCCTTGATGGTCATTTTGGCGTCAGTCATCTTTGTACTTCCTTATGGCGGCGTTATTGCTGCTATTACGCTTCGATATGTCTGCTGTTTCCCTTCGATGACGTCGCCGTAAAGTCATTGTAGTGGGGGTGAGTCGTTTTGTCGTGAATCACTGGATTTCATTGCGCGGCGATTGCGCGGCGATATGACCCCACCTATACTCATTCCTTTAATTTGTCTTTATTTTGGAGTCAGTTTGGAGTCAATTTAGGGTCGAGGGGGATTTCCAGAGGATTCGATGGGGTCTCCAAAATTTCCAAAACGAACCATACGTCTGCTGGAAAAGTTTTTTTGAGGTGGCTTGGTTGTTGTGCTGGGGCGGGTGGAGGCCTTTCCAGAGGTGTTTTTGCATATGGTTTTGCATTGTGGTTTGTTTTGTACACTTGTGCCTCTCATGTTGTTCATGTTGCTCTTCGCCCGGGGGGGCACCGGGCAGGGTGTGGAAATGATGCAGATGCGTGGAGAGGGCTGTACCGTGGAGCAGGCAAGGGCGCTGGCGGTGTTGGGCATGGACGTCGATCAGGGTGCGGACGTGCACCTGGTGGTGCGGTTGGCGGGCCAGCACCGCGATGAGCGTGGCCAACGCACCTTGGACCCATGGAACCCCAGCAGTTTCGGGCAGACCGTCATGGTCATCGACGAGCAACACCACGTCGCGTTCGCCTGCACCTTGAGTGTCAATCGCCGCAACACCTCACTGAGCTTCGCGGACGATTGGTGCTTGAGTGCCTTCCGGTTCCCACTTCCGGCAGACGCGGACGTCCTGCGCGCGGCGTGGTTGATCTGGCAACAGACCATTCGGTGTGCGGTCAGTGACGACAGACGCTGGCAAGCGGAGCGAACGATATGGATCTAACCCCGTTCATTTTTTCGCCCAGCGTTCCAACGGATCTTCAGGAGCAACCATGCCCAAGCTGAAGTGGCGTGACGTGTGGGCGACGTTCGTGGCGTCCCTTCAACCCCAAGCACGGCCCGACGTTCCCCCACCCTCCCTTTCAGGATGGCGGATCGATCCCGTCAAGCCACGCGCCCAGACCTGGAGCATGTGCGTGGCTTGCGCGGGACGAGGCTCCATCAGCCGCGACACAACAGACAGCGACACGACACTGGAGATCTGCTCGGTGTGCGGCGGGGCTGGACGGCTCCCCGACTGAACACCTCACACCTGCCCCTCCCCGGAACAACACCGGGAGAAGAAGCAACGTCGGTGCAAGTGGTCACGACGCGCCAGGTCAGCAGCACACCAACTGATCCTGGCAAGGAGAACGCGATGCGCTTAAGGACAACCTCTCGGCTTCCCCGACACCGCATACCTGCGTGGCTGTGGCCCGAACGGACGCGCCTTCCTCAAACGCTTCACGCGCCGCACCTTACGTCACGTCCTGAATGCGGAGATGCGCGAGGCGGTGCGCTGATGCTGACCTGGTTCGTGGGCGGCATCTGGCAAGACCGGCAGCTGCTCTTGCGCTTCGTGGTGTTGATGTTGCCGTTGGTCTTCTTCTTCAACGCGCAAGGCGAAGCGCACTTCGCTCGCCTCGGTCACTTCGCCTTCGCGTGGTGGGCCTGCTTGTTGCAACTCCTTGCCGTGCTCGGTCTCTTGTTCGTCAGTCAGCTGTTCGTGCGCCGCAGCCGCGAACATGCCCTCACCCGTATCCCGTTGTCCATCGTGCGTGTGATCTTGAAGTGCAGCGCCGCGTACTTCGTCGGTTACCTCGTCGCCATCCTCTAACCTCAACGCGCGCAGACGTTCAGCTTCCCCGCTGAGTGCCTGCGCTTTTTTCATGTGGCTTGACCGCCATGATCCGCCGAGGGTGCCACAGTCACTTGTGCTTCACCTCGGGTCGCCCCCCTCCAGTCACCGTGACCGGCCCACGGACTTGCCATCACCCTCACCCGCCTGACGGCGTCGGGTGCAGCGGCGCACATGAAACGCATCGCACACAAATCCAAAAAGACGTTCCCCAAGCCCACCACCCGCCAGGTCAAAGACGACACCAAGTACCGGACCTGGAAACACGGCACGTCATGACCGCCACCTTCCGTCATCCCACCATCGAGGGCGCACCGATCAGCGGACCGAAAATCCTGAGTGTCCTCTTGCAACTCGCCAACGAACTCGATCAGCTCGCGCCAGATCTCGAACGGCAATTCGCCTTGAGTCTCGTGACGAACGTGCCGGTCTTGCAAGGCGATGATCTGCGAACGCTGGCAGGCCAGGTGCTCTGTGATGCGCGACGCTGGCGGATCAACCCGAGCATTGCTCAACTCGCTGCACAACTCACCACCGCGATTGAGCAGTTGCCCAACCTTGACCCCCTTTACGCTTGATTCAAGTGTGTTGAACCTTCGCCCCGAACGGAGCGGGGCAGAACACAACCATCTTCACCACTCGATGCCCAGCGCATCACAAGGAGCACTATGAACAAAATTATGCTGATCGCTTGCCTGGCCCAACTCCCCGAACTCAGCTACACGCCCGGCGGCGTTCCCATCCTGCGCGCCACGCTCGCCGGTGAGCGCACGGTCGTCACCGCCAACGGCGAAACGAAGAACATTCCCTTCTACACCCAGATCGAGCGCATGGGCAAGTATGCCGAGACGCTGGCCGATCGGAACATGCAGGCGGGCGACGTGCTCCTCGTGGACGGGCAGCTCGATTACAGCCAGTGGGAAAACGAGACCGGCAAGCACAGCACGGTGCGCGTCAAGATTACCGGCGCGGTGCGCGAAGTGGCGGGTGACTTCGACGTGGTCAAAGATGCGGCGGGCAGCTCGCGCCTGAAGGGTGGACGCAACGTCGTGTCGATCATCGGCAACCTGGCCAGCGACGCGGAGATTCGCTACACCCCGAGCGGTGACGCGGTCGTGGAGTTGCGCATCGGGGTGAACGAAAGCTGGAAGAACGCCAAGGGCGAGAAGGTGGAGAAAGTCCACTGGATCACCGTGGTGGCGTGGCGCGAGTTGGCCGAGCAGCACAAGGATCTGAAGAAGGGTGATCCGGTCATGGTGGAAGGGGCCTTGATCGACGAGGCGTTCACGGACAAGGACGGCAACAAGCGTCGTCAGCAGAAGGTGGAAGCGAGCCTGGTCGTGGCGCTGAAGAAAAGCGGCAGTGCCACCAGTACACCGAGCGCACCAGTCAAGCGAGAGCGGGAGCTGGCCGCTGTCGGTGCATCCAGCCGCACGTCGGACATCAACAGTTTGGACATCGATCAGGATCCTTTTCCGCCAGAAGTAGATCTGCCGTTCTAAACACACGAGGGAGTTGGGTGGGCCGCACGAGGCTCGCTCAACTCCCTTTTTTGTTATGGCCCTCCCCGCCATACGACGACGGGAACGCACACGGCATGCCAAGCCAGAAGACCAAGAACGCCACACCACCGGTCAAGGCCGCTCACCGTTCTGAGTTGCATCGCCTCATGGCCGGGAAGAACCGACGGTTCGAAGACAGCCGTAAGAAGCGCGAAGCGCAACAACGCCGTCAGTACATCCACGAACAACTCAACTGAACAGGCGTCGTCTCCTCTGCGGGGCTGCGCCTTTTTTCATTTGGTGCTGCGCAGCAAGTGGCGTGCAGGGACTGGCTATCAAAGGCGGGCCGTGACGACTCAGCGTTTAATGTCTCCTTTTCACGCTGAGTCGTCACGATCATTCTCCAGAGCGTCGCTGGATATTGGAGCTGTTGTCTCTCCGTGCAAAAATGACACGATGACCAGGACAAAAGGGCCCGCACAGACCTGCCCTGCGCCTGCTCGGATCTGGGGTTTGCTCGCCAGCACCGCCAGCACCGCTGTCCTCTTCCGCCGTGGCCCGAGCCGCTGGACGCGCTTATATACCTGGAACACCCGCACCGATACCATCACGCCAGGATCGTGGTTCACTGGCCGGTTGTACGAGTGGATGAGCGACCTCTCACCCGATGGTCAGCACCTCTTGTATGTCGCGCGAAATGAATCTCCGCACCGAAAACAAGCCGCGAAGGAAAGCCTTGGAGCCGAATCCATGGTGACCTGGACGGCCTTATGCTGTCCCCCATGGGTTCGGGCCTTGGGTCTGTGGAATGCCTCGGACGGGTGGAGTGGGGGCGGCATCTTCACCGACAACCGTACCGTGCACCTCAACCATCTCGCCAAGGGGTTGAAGGCATTGATTGAGCCCACAGGCTTCACGATTCGAGGTTTAGACAATAGCGCGCGCGTCAGTATGCTCCTGAAGGCGATGGAACGGACAGGGTGGCAGCTGACCGCTGTTCCTGAGGGGCGGGGCCTCGGTGAGGCACACCCGATGATCTTTCGCAAGAAGGCGCTAGAAATGCGCTTCATCACTTCGCCCAAGTACCGCCGATATGTGACCTACCGCTGGTTCGGCCCAGAGGTGATTCCGGAGTTGGAAGGCGCGACCTGGGCGGATCTCGACCAGCAGGGCCGCTTGATCATCGCTTCAGCAGGGCACCTGTACGGGTTGCAGGGCACGAAGGTCCAGGAACTGATGGACTTGAACTTGGATCAACCTCGGCGGCTTGTTCCAGGGGGACCACCTGCGGGCCAAGTTGCTTCCAGGATTCAGACAAGCCCCCCTGGTGAGTAGTTACGGCGGGCCTTCCCTCAGCAAAAAGCGCTGAGGACCAAGATTGCATGACCACAGAATGCTGGGAGCTGATCTCGTTGTTGTTCGTCATTGGTCTCGCAGGTGGATGAACAAACCGCCGTCAAACTCGGCCACCTCGCCACACTCATGAGCTACGCCACCAGCGACAACGAACTCCAACGCTACGTCGCCGTCGTGCAGCTCCTGACCGGAGATCTGAACCGAGCCCTGAACTGAAGCGTGTGCCTCACACTCCAAGAATTTTTTTGGCTCTACACTGAGGCAGGTTGCTATGACGAAAACGCTGAAACCACATCCACTGGCCACGAAGTTCCTGAACGCCACTCGTGACATCGCTGTGCAGCAACGCAATCAAGAGCGTTTGGTCGACAGCATCACCGGTAGTCTGCGCGTCGAAGGGTACGACATCAAACGGGAAGACGTCGCGCGCCGGGTTCAACAATTGAAAAAATGAATCCAAGACAACCAAGGAAAACCCAGCCCCAAGACACCCGCTTGGGGCTGCTTGTTGCCTACGATGAGATCGAACCCCACCTCATCGACGGTGAAGTGCTCGGGCGACAGTGGCTGCACCGCCGAGCGATGACCCCGAAGATCAGTCCCTACTTAACGGATGAGGATGTTTTTGAGCTCCACCGCGCGGCATTCGGGCATCTCTATGCCTGGGCGGGGACGCCGCGCCGTAATGATGTTGGACCGGGCGGCATCGTCTATGTTCGCTCGTTTGAAGTCAGGGTGCGTCTGCGCGAATTGGGCCAAGACTTCCGCGTTTGGTATGACCAGCTCTCAGAAAACTGGACACTCATCGAAGCCGCCGAGTTGCTGGCTCGGACGCATCACAATTTTGAATACATCCACCCGTTCCCTGACACTAACGGAAGGACAGGGCGACTGCTCGATCAATTTGTTTTGTGGGTCAGCTTGGGCATCGCGGCCCCCACCCTGGAGGCTTCTCCACAACTGATCCATTTCCCAAATCCCCAGGTAGAAGGCGATTATTTCGCGGGATTGCACGACGCCAGCAACCGGCGCGACTACACCAAATTAATCGCCTACTACCAGGACCGGTTGCTTGAAGCGCTGAACACTTGATGCTGCACGGGAAGATTGGCCCTCACTGGGCTGATCTTCCCTTTTTTTTCTACGACGGTAAACTTGACCTGATATAGCATTTTGGGCGATGGCCAGACGGAACAAACGCACTCCAGCTGACCGGCAAGAAGTGCTGCGCTGCGAAACCACACGCTGCCCGGTATGTCACTGCCCGACCTGGATGACCCACCATAACGCTCGCCGCTTGATCCTCCTCACCGGCAGCGTGCACTACACC
>Ga0160427_10002254_pt1 | contig 11678 bp, 9 predicted proteins | sample SolpanmetagenomL_FD_108194 | JGI IMG/M metagenome (GOLD analysis project Ga0160427, IMG submission 108194) | Solar panel surface microbial communities from Lawrence Berkeley National Laboratory, California, USA - L | ecosystem: Engineered > Built environment > Solar panel > Unclassified ...
GAGCTCCTTAAAGACCTGCAGCGCCTGGCGCCCGTGCTGGCGAAGTACCAAGACGCCAAAACCGGCACCTGGAGCCTCGTGATGGGCCACGAAACCGAGAAGGGTAACTACGCCGAGGCCTCGGGCAGCAGCATGTTTGTGTACGCGCTGGCCAAGGGCGCGCGCCTGGGCTACCTCGATAAGAAGTACGCGGCCGTGGCCCGCAAGGGCTACGAGGGTATTGTAAAGACCTTTCTGGCCACCGAAAACGGCGCCCTGGCCTTCAACGGCACCGTGAGCGTGGGCGGCCTGGGCGGCACGCCCTACCGCGACGGCTCCTACCAGTACTACCTCAGCGAGCCGCTGCGCCAGAACGACTTGAAGGGCGTCGGGCCCTTCATCCTAGCCAGCACGGAGCTGGAAATTGCCCAGGAAGATGCCGTCGGCCAGGGCAAAACCGTGGGCCTCGACTACTACTTCAACCACGAGCTGCGCAAAAACGCCTTTACCGGCCAGCCCGAGCAGTGGCACTACACCTGGGAAGAGCGCACCCACGGCGGCTTCTGGCTGTGGGGCAACCAGCTGCGCGAGCTGGGTGCCCGCACCGTGCCGGTGCCCACGGCGCCCACCGCCGCCAGCCTCAAGGGCCTGAGCGTGTACGTGCTAGTGGACCCCGACACCAAGAAAGAGAGCCCCCAGCCCAACTACGTTTCGGCGGCCGATGGGCAGGCCGTAGCCGACTGGGTGCGCGCCGGTGGCACCCTCGTGCTGCTGGCCAACGACACGGCCAACTGCGAAATCAAACATTTCAACACGCTGGCCGGGCGCTTCGGCATCCAGTTCAGCGACCAGAGCGTGAATATGGTGCAGGGCAGCCAGTTTGAGCAGGGCCGGGTGGATTTGGCGAGCGGCGCGGCGGTTTTTAAGCAAGCTAAAACGGCGTACATCAAGGAGCTAGCCGTGCTGAAGCTGCAAGCGCCTGCGCAGCCCCTCGTCACCGACGGCGGCAAGGTCATCATGGCCACGGCCACGCTGGGCAAGGGCCGCGTGTTTGCCCTCGGCGACCCGTGGCTGTACAATGAGTACGTGGACGGCCGGAAAATCCCGGCCACGTTTGAGAACTTCCAGGCGGGCAAAGACCTGGGGCGGTGGCTGTTGAAATAGTTATGAGTTAAAAGTAAGGAGCTATAGAGTTGGGTGGATTGTGCCTCCATTAGGCTGAATTGGCTGGCTACGGGCAAGATTTGTGCGTTAAGAGTTGCTCGTCACTACGCCTGCCCAAAGCCCGCTCAATCCAACTCATAACTGCTAACTCATAACTAGAAAATTCCATGCTGCTTATCCGCCACGGCCAGCCCGGCCACGAAAAACCCGGCATCGTTATCGACGGCCACCGCTACGACCTCAGCCACTTTGGCGAAGACTTTGATGAGAAGTTTTTTGCCTCCGATGGGCTGGCGCGCCTGGCCGCTTTCGTGGATGTGCAGCGCGAACTGCTGCTGCCCATTCCGCCCACCGAGCGCCTGGGGCCGCCGGTGGCCCGGCCTTCCAAAATCGTGTGCGCGGGCCTCAACTACACCGACCACGCCCAGGAAATGGGCCTGGGCCTGCCCACCGAGCCGGTTATCTTCCTCAAGGCGCCCTCCGCCCTGTCGGGGCCGAATGACGACATTATCCTGCCCAAAGACTCGGTCAAAACCGACTGGGAGGTGGAGTTGGCCGTGGTCATCCGTAAGCGGGCCAGCTATGTGGCCGAGGCCGACGCCTTAAGCTACGTGGCGGGCTATGCGCTGCTCAACGACGTGAGCGAGCGGGCCTACCAGCTAGAGCGCGGCGGCACCTGGGACAAGGGCAAGGGCTGCGACACTTTTGCTCCGCTCGGCCCCTGGCTGGCCACCCCCGACGAGCTGCTCAACCCCGCCCGCCTTAAGCTCTGGCTTTCGGTGAACGGCGAGCAAGTGCAGCAAGGCAACACGGCCAACCTCATTTTTCAGGTGCCCTACCTTATCAGCTACATCAGCCAGTTTATGACGCTGCTGCCCGGCGACATCGTGTCTACCGGCACGCCGGCCGGGGTGGGCAGCGGCCTAAAGCCCCCGCGCTACCTGGCCTCCGGCGACGTGGTAGAGCTGGGCATCGATGGCCTGGGCAGTGCCCGCCAAACGGTGCGCGCCTTTACCGGTGCCGCCTAGCGGCTGGCTTTTTGGCCTCATTCCTTTTGCTTGCCATGACTCTGCTACCTGCTATGCCTACCACTATGCTAGCGCTTCCTCGCCCCCGGCCGACTAGCGGCCGGGCGGCCGAGCAGCGCCCGTCCTATTCCATTTCCCACCCATTCCTTTTCCACCATGAACGTACGCTTACTCCTGGGCCTGCTGGCCCTGGTTGCCTTCACCGCCCGGGGCCAGGCCCGGCAGGTAGTAGTGGCCGCCGACGGCACCGGTAACTACCGCACCGTGCAGGCCGCCCTCGATGCCGTGCCCAAAGGCAACCGCACGCTATTTACCATCTTTATCCGGCGCGGCACCTACCGCGAAAAGCTGACCCTCAACAAGAAACAAGACTTTGTGAAGCTGCTGGGAGAAGGCACCGACCCGGCCGCCGTGGTGCTCACTTTCGACGACTACAAGGGCCGGCTGCTGCCCGGCGGCGACACCCTTACCACCTCCAACTCAGCCACGCTGCGGGTGTTTGCCGCCGACTTTGCGGCTGAGAATATCACCATCCAGAACACGGCCAGCGCCAAGGCCCAGGCCGTAGCCGCCTGGGTATACGGCGACCGGGCGCAGTTTAAGAACTGCCGCTTTCTGGGCTCGCGCGACACGCTGTACCCCTACGGCTACGGCAGCCGGCAGCTCTACCAGGGCTGCTATATCGAGGGTGGCACCGATACCATTCTGGGCTCGGCCACGGCTTTGTTTGAAGACTGCACGCTCTTTGCCAAGGCGGGCGGCACCTGCCTGCTAGCTCCCTCCACCCCCGACACCGTGCGCTACGGCTTCGTGTTTCAGCGCTGCCGCCTCACCGGCGATGCCCCGGCCGGCGCCTACTTCTTGGCCCGCCCCTGGAAGCCCTTTGCCAAGGTAGTGCTGCTCAACTGCACCCTCGACGCCCTCGTGAACCCCCGCGCCTGGGACCACTGGGGCAAGGAAAGCAACAAGCAGGACACCTTTTTCGCCGAATTTAAGTCGCTCGGGCCAGGGGCCCAGCCCAAGCTGCGTGCCCCCTGGGGCCGCCAGCTTACCCCCGACCAGGCAGCCTTTTACACCCGCGCCGCCGTGCTGCACGGCTGGCAGCCCGAGGCAGGAGCCCGGTAGCTGCTGGCCTGGCGCACTGCCTTTTTACCGTACTCCAGCCTTTGCTTTTTCGTAATCCATGCGCCCGTTTTCTACTCTCCTGGCTGGCCTGCTGCTGGCCAGCCCGCTGGCCTGCCACGCTCAAAAAAGCCGCCTCGTAGTAGCCGCCGATGGCAGCGGCGACTTCCGCACCGTGCAGGCCGCCTTTGATGCCGTGCCCGATGGCAACGCCACTTGGCTCACCATCGTCGTCAAGCCCGGCACTTACAAAGAGAAGCTGACGCTGACCAAGGGCAAAACCCACGTGCGCCTGGTGGGCGAGGATGCCGCCCGCACTATCCTCACCTTCGACGACTTTAATCAGCGCATCGACCCCGCGACGGGCAAAAACATCGGCACGACCGGCTCGGCCAGCACGCACCTCTACGCCGACGATTTTGCGGCCGACAACATCACTTTTGCTAATTCGGCGGGGCCGGTGGGCCAGGCCGTGGCCTGCTGGGTGAGCGGCGACCGCAACAGCTTCCGCCACTGCCGCTTCCTGGGCTGCCAAGATACGCTCTACACCTACGGCTACGGCAGCCGCCAGCTCTACGAGGACTGCTACATCGAGGGCACCGTCGATTTTATCTTCGGCAGCAGCACCGCCTGGTTTGAAAACTGCCAGGTGGTGGGCAAAACGGGCGGCTTCTTCACCGCTGCCTCCACCCCCGACACTACCCGCTACGGCTACGTGTTTTACCGCTGCCGCCTCGGCGGCGAGGCCCCGGCCGGCTCCTTCGCCCTGGGCCGCCCCTGGCGACCCTACGCCAAAACCGTGCTGCTCGACTGCCAGCTTGGCGCCGTGGTGCGCCCCGGTGGCTGGGACGAGTGGGGCAAGGAAACCAACAAGCAAACCGCCTACTACGCCGAGTACCAGTCCACCGGCCCCGGCGCCGCCCCCGGCGCCCGCGTGCCCTGGAGCCACCAGCTTACCAAGGCCGAAGCCACCGCCTATACCCGCGCCGCTGTGCTGCGCGGCTGGCAACCGCCCAAGTAGCCCGGGCAACGGTTGGGTGGTTGTGAGAGTTGACAGGATGCCCGCAACCAAGCACTCGACGCACGAAAACACTCCCAACGCCGCCCTCCTCCAGCCTACGCCTCCTCCTCCCTTTCTATGCGCTTACGCTACTTTTTCTGGGCCGGCGCGCTGCTGCCGCTCGCCCCGGCCTTTGCCCAAACCCCGGCGCCCGCCGCTGCTGCCCTGGGCATGCCCCCGACCCGCCCGGCCCCGCCCCCCCAGGTACTGCGCATGACGGTGGCCCCCGATGGCTCGGGCGATTACCGCACCATCCAGGAGGCGGTGAATGCCTCGCGCGACTTGTCGCAGGTCACGGTGACCATCCTCATCAAGCCCGGCACCTACCGCGAAAAGCTGGTGGTGCCCGCCCACAAAACCCACGTAAAGCTGGTGGGGGAGGATGCGCGCACCACCCTCATTACTGGCGCTGACCACACCGGCGACGCGGCCGGCCACAACACCTACTCTTCCCAAACGGTACTGGTGCAGGCCACCGACTTCACAGCCGAAAACCTGACCTTCGAGAATGCCGCCGGCCCCGTGGGCCAGGCCGTGGCGCTGCACGTAGCTGGCGACCGGGCCACCTTCCGACGCTGCCGGATGCTGGGCAACCAGGACACCTTATTTCCGGCCGTGGAGGGCAGCCGGCAGTATTACCAGGACTGCTACATCGAGGGCACCACCGACTTTATCTTCGGCACCGCCACCGCCGTGTTCGACCGCTGCGAAATCCGCAGCAAGCGCAACTCCTACATTGCCGCCGCCGCCACCACCGAGCGCCAGGCTTACGGCTTCGTGTTTCGGGACTGCCGCCTCACGGCCGATACGGCCGCCCACAAGGTATTCTTGGGTCGGCCCTGGCGCCCCCACGCCCGCACCGTGTACCTGCGCTGTGAGCTGGGCGCCCACATTCTGCCCGCTGGCTGGGACAACTGGCGCGATGCCGCCAACGAGCGCACCGCCACTTACGCCGAGTACCAGTCTACCGGCCCCGGTGCCGCCCCCGCCGCCCGCGTGCCCTGGAGCCATCAGCTCAGCGCCCAGGAAGCCAAGCGCTACACGCTGGCCCGCATCTTCGGCGGCACTGCCGCCTGGCAGCCCGAGGAGTAAGCGGCGAAGCGGCACCGGGCAATTTCTGCTTTGACCAAGTCCTATCCCAGCGCGACAAGGCACCGAGTTCAGCGGGCATTTTGGCTGGCTAATTGCTGCCTCAAAGCCGCAACGGGCCCACGTAGCGGTAGGTATTGAGGAGCACGCCCGTGGCCGTCGCCTGCGAGTTGACAAACGCGAGCTCGCAGGCATCGGCCGACGCTGAGAAAAAGCGCTTGCCCTGGCCCAGCAAGACCGGGTAAACCAGCAGCAGCACCTCATCGACCAGGCCCTGGGCCAGCAGCCCCGACGTCAGCGTGGAGCTACCGCAGATCATCAGGTCGGGGCCCTCCGTGGCCTTGAGGCTGCGAATATCCGCCAGCATATCGGTGCCGAGGGCCTGAAACGGACCCCAGGCGAGGCTCTCTGGCCGGTGGGTGGCTACGTATTTAGTCGCCGCATTCAGCCCGTTTGCCAGCGGGCTATCACCGGCCTGCGGCCAGAAGTCGGCCCAGGCGTCGTAGGTGCGGCGGCCCAGCAGCAAATCAAAGCGGCTGCCGTAGGCCTCCACCACGGCCGCTAGCCCGGCCGGCGTGCGGTAGGGGGCCGTCCAGTTGCCATGCGCAAATCCTGCGTCCGCGTCGTGCTGCATCACGCCATCCAGGGAAACGTGCTCCATTATGCTGAGCTTTCTCATGTAGTGTGTCGGGGGTTAGGGTTTGCATTAAGTCGCCTACCTCAAAATATGCTGTGGCTAAGGTAGCACAGTGTTTTTCAGCTGCTACCGCACGCTAGCCAGCCAACGCAACTACCAAAAAGCGCCCCCAGCCAGGGGCTGGGGGCGCTTTTGTACTAGAGGCAATTAGCGAAGTTAGTCTTTCACGATGCGGGCCGTGCTACGCTGGCCGCCATCGGCGTACTCTACCAGGTAGAGGCCCTTAGCCAGGGCGTCGAGGCGCACGGTGGTTTCAAGCGAGCCAGGCTGGGCAGCCTGGGCGAAGATGCGGGCACCGGTAGTGCTGTACACCACCACTTGGGCGGCCGGGCTGGCGGCGGCGTGGGGCACCGTCAGGCTGCCCTGGGCGGGGTTAGGGTACACGCCCAGGTTGGTGCTGGCCACGGCACGGGTGGCCAGGGCAACCTGCTTGCTCTTAACGGTCACGTTTTTGAGCAGTACGTAGCGGCCATCACTGCTGCTGCCCACGCCAAAGTGCATACGCACGGTCAGCTTGTTACCGGCTACTAGCGCCAAGCCATTGGCCCCGTTGAAGGCCATGCGAAAAGTGCGGGTGGAGCCAGCCATAGTAGCGTCGTAAGAAGGCAGGGTCAGGCGGTTGGCGGCAGCTGCGTTGGAGGGCGCGCTACCCACAGCGGTAAAGGTGCCGTTGGCAGTAGCTGCCAGTACGCCGTTGGGGCCTTTGCCGCCCGTAAATTCGGCCGAGTCGGTGGCGAAGCCCGTGCGCGAGTAGGTTAGGGCCATTACGCCCGCGGTGCTATTGGCTACCGAGCAGGTAAAGATGAGCGAATCGGCTTGCGCCGCGCCGCTGGTAGTAAAGGAAAACTCTTCGTAGTTGCCGCGGCGCACGGTGCTGCCAGGGCCGGGGGGGGTAGCACCGCTGCTCCAGCCGCCGCCCGCCGCATTCCAGCCCAGGGCCTGGCCCATTGCTTTCGAATAGGTTGGGTATGCCATAGTGTTGCCAGTCGAAATAGTTACTGGCTGGCCATTCGATACGACAAAGTGCTTGAGGGTAGTCGTGCCGGGCGTGATGCCTGCCGAGCGCACGGCGGCGCTATCAGCATTGCTGCGTGAAAGCGGCCACTGCACAAAAACGGGCGTTTGGGCAAAAGCCGACGTTACGGGGCCAGCCAGTAGGCCACCAGTTAGAAGAAAGGCCGCGAGTAATTGCTTTTTCATAAAGAGAACTAGGGGGTGGGAACAATGGGCATAGCGTAGCAGGGCGCACTGCCCCGCCGCTTTCTGCCCGCAAGTTGCCAATAGTAAGTGCTTGCTCACCCCTACCTCACCGCCTTTATTTATGCAAACGTTGCCGGCAACGTTTGCCAGGCGCCCCCGCTACCTCCTCCACCTACCGCGTGGTAGCCTCCTACACCTCCTCCACCAGTCGGAGCGACGACTCACGCACCACCATCGTGGTAGGGATGGTGAGCGTGGCAGGCGGCGCAGCGCGGTGCTTCAGCTCAATTAGGTCGAGCAGGCGACCCACGGCCACCCGGCCGATTTCGGTGGCCGGCTGCACCACCGTGCTCATTGAGGGCGAGAGCATATCGGCCACTGTGAGGTTGGTAAAGCCGATAAGCGACACCTCGCCGGGAATGGCAATGCGGCGCTGGCGCAGTGCGCCCAGGCAGCCCACCGCCAGCCGGTCGCTGGCTGTAAAAAAGGCATCGGGAGGGGGCGAAAGAGCTAGTAGCTCATCCACGAGTGGGCCCACCTCGTCGGGGCCGAAGGTGCCGAAGCGCACCAGGCTCTCGTCGTAGGGCACACCGTACTTTTCGAGCGCCGCCCGGTAGCCCGCCAGCCGCTCCTGCGTGATGCTAAGCCAGGGCTGAATGGTGAGGTGCGCAATGCGCCGCCGCCCCGACTGCAACAGGTGCTCGGTGGCGGCAAAGGCCCCGCCAAAGTTGTCGGCCACCACGCGCGGCGTGTTCAAATCGGCCGAAACGCGGTCGAACTGCACGATGGGCGTGCCCTGCTGCTGCAATTCCTGCAAGTGCTTCACGTCGCTGGTTTCGCTGCTCAGCGAGATGAGCAAGCCATCGACGCGGCGGGCTAGGGCCTGGCGCAGGTTGGCCACTTCGCGGTCGTAGGCCTCGTGGGTTTGGAAGATGAGCACGTCGTAGCCCCGCTGATTGGCCACTTCCTCAATGCCATTGATGGCCTGCGAAAAGTAATAATTGGCAATTTGCGGCACGATAACCCCGATGGCCTTGCTGCTGCTACCCTTCAGGCTGAGCGCAATCGGATTGGGGCGGTAGTGCAGGCGCGCCGCGCACTCCATCACGAGCCGTTTGGTCTCCGGGTTGATTTCGTAGCTGTCGCGCAAGGCCCGCGACACGGTCGATACGGAGATATTCAGTTCGCGGGCAATGTCTTTGAGGGTAGCAGCTTCCAAACTAAGACTTGTTAAAATGCAATTCTCGGGTAGTCATAAACGCCCGACTTTCGCGGCTAAAGATAAAGGTTAAATGAATCTGGCGGGGGAATGAGTCCCGATTGCGCAGCCAGCCCACCCTACTTGGAAACGTTACCGATAACGATTGCACAAATAAAAACGGTCCCCGGTGGGTGGGCCGCCCGGTTTCGGGCCTAAACTTCGACACTGCCGGCTGCCCCCAGGTTGCAGCAAACGGCTTTTTCTTCTTCTTAAAATTAAACCCCGCCCCCTTCTCATGAGCCTTTCCGCTAGTTTCAGCCTGGCCGGCAAGCGGGCCCTGGTTACGGGCTCCGACCGCGGCATTGGCCAGGCTATTGCGCTGGGCCTGGCCGAGGCGGGCGCCGACATCATTGCCGTATCGCGCAGCCTGCCCGAGGGCGGCGAAACCGAGCAGGCCGTGCGGGCGCTGGGCCGCGACTTTCGGGGCTACCGCACCGACCTGGGCCAGCCCGCTGCCCTCCAGGGCTTTATCGAGCAAGTGATGGCTGACTTCCCGGCTATTGACATCCTCTTTAATAACGCCGGCCTCATCCGCCGTGCCCCCGCCGCCGAGCACTCCGACGCCGACTGGGACGAGGTGCTGCGCGTGAACCTGGACGCACCCTTCCGCCTGGCCCGGGCCCTGGGCGGCCCCATGCTGGCGCGCGGCAGCGGCAAAATCATCTTCACGGCCTCGCTGCTCACCTTCCAGGGGGGCATCAACGTGCCGGGCTACGCGGCCAGCAAGGGCGCCGTCGGCTCCTTAGTAAAGGCCCTGGCCAACGAGTGGGCCGGGCGCGGCGTCAACGTCAACGGCATTGCCCCCGGCTACATCGCTACCGACAACACCACTGCTCTGCGCGCCGACGCCGACCGCTCGGCCAGCATCCTGAGCCGCATTCCGGCCGGTCGCTGGGGCGAAGCGGCCGATTTTAAAGGCCCCGCCGTGTTTCTGGCCTCCGAGGCCAGCGCCTACGTGCACGGCACCATCCTCACCGTGGACGGCGGCTGGATGGGGCGATAATTACTTATGAATTATAGATTAGGAGTTTACGGTCTTATCCATCTAGCCGCTGTGGCGCGAATGAAATCCCTGACTCGATTCATAATTCTAAACTCATAATTCCAAAGACATGACTTCCCGCTTTGCCATTGGTCCGCGCGAAACTGCCAGCCTGAACACGGCCGGTTTGCGCGAGCACTTTTTGATTGAGAACATCTTCACGCCCGGCGCCATTGAGCTGACGTACACGCACTATGACCGCATGATTGTGGGGGGCGCCATGCCTACCGAGGTGGCCCTGCCCCTCCCCTGCCCCGGCGGCCTGAAAGCCAACTACTTCCTAGAGCGCCGCGAGTTGGGTGCCCTCAACGTGGGGGGCGCGGGTGAGATAGTGGTCGATGGCACCACGTATGAGCTGGGCAACCAGGACTGCCTCTACGTAGGCAAGGGCAGCCAGCAAGTAGCGTTTCGCAGCCTCGACGCGGCCCAGCCGGCTAAGTTTTACCTGCTCTCAGCCCCGGCCCACAAGGAATACCCTACCACCCGGCGCACGCAGGCCGAAGCCACGCCCGTGGAAATGGGCGCCCTCGAAACGGCCAACCGCCGCACCATCTACAAGTACATTTTTGGCGAGGGCATTGCCAGCTGCCAGCTCGTGATGGGCCTGACTCAGCTTCAGCCCGGCTCGGTATGGAACACCATGCCAAGCCACGTGCATGACCGCCGCATGGAGGCTTACCTCTACTTCAACTTGCCCCAGGGCCAGCGCGTGCTGCATATGCTGGGCGAGCCCAGCGAGACGCGCCCGCTGTGGGTGAGCAACGAGCAGGCCATTCTTTCGCCGCCGTGGTCCATCCATACCGGCTGCGGCTCCAGCGCCTACGCCTTTATCTGGGGCATGGCCGGCGAAAACCTCGAATACACCGACATGGACGCCGTGGCCCTGGCCGACCTGCGCTAGCGACCCAGCCGCTGGCCGGAGCCGAGCCTTAACCAGCTCCGGCCAGCGGCTGGCTAATCGCCCTCCCAACTTCTCTTATAAATTTTTTCCCACCCAACTGCTTCTGGCTGCATCTTTTATGAAAAAACATCTTCTCATGCTCTGGCTCGTGCTTTGCGGCAGCATCGGCCTGGCATTCGCCCAAAATCGCCAAGTGACCGGCGTAGTGAAGGGCTCGGACGGCGAAACGCTGCCGGGCGTAACGGTAGTACTCAAGGGCACGACCGTGGGCGCCTCCACGGGCGCCGATGGCGCCTTTACGCTGAGCGTACCGGCGGATAGCAAGTCGGCGGTGCTGCGCTTCAGCTTTATCGGCTACGTGAGCCAGGAAGTGGCCGTGGGCGATAAGACGACGTTTGCGGTGACGCTAACCTCGGACACGCAATCGCTCGACGACGTGGTGGTTATCGGCTACCAGGCCGTGCAGCGCCGGGACGTGACGGGCGCCGTATCGTCGGTGAATGCCCAGCAAATCAAGGACATTCCGGTCAACTCAGCCGCTGAAGCGCTGCAAGGCCGCCTGGCCGGCGTGCAGCTTAATGCCTCCGACGGGCAGCCCGGCAACCAGGGCTTCCAGGTGCGGGTGCGCGGCGGCAACTCCATCACCCAGGACAACACGCCGCTGTACGTGGTAGACGGCATTCAGGTAGAGAATGCGCTGGGCGTGATTGCCCCGCAGGACATTGCCTCGGTAGACGTACTGAAGGATGCTTCGGCCACCGCCATCTACGGCGCGCGCGGCGCCAACGGCGTAGTTATCATCACCACCAAGGGTGGCAAGGAAGGCCGCACGGTGGTGGCCTACAGCGGCTTTGCCGGCTTCCGCTCCATCTCGAAGACGCTGCCCGTGCTGGGGCCGGAAGACTACGTGAACTACCAGTATGAGCGCGCCAGCCAGATTGGCACCTCGGCCGGTGGTCTGGGCACGTTTCAGAACTACTTTGGCACGTCGGCCTACACCAGCCAGCGCCTCGACAGCGCCCGCTTTGCGCCGTTTATCGACTGGCAGAACCAGGTGTTTGGCCGCAAGGCGTTTCAGCAAACCCACAACGTGTCGATTTCGGGCGGCAGCAAGGGCACGACCTACTCGCTGAGC
>Ga0160427_10002255_pt1 | contig 11677 bp, 9 predicted proteins | sample SolpanmetagenomL_FD_108194 | JGI IMG/M metagenome (GOLD analysis project Ga0160427, IMG submission 108194) | Solar panel surface microbial communities from Lawrence Berkeley National Laboratory, California, USA - L | ecosystem: Engineered > Built environment > Solar panel > Unclassified ...
AAGTTCTGTACATAAGCATTAACTTGACTGACAAAATCGTTGATATTGTCAAAATGAGTAAGAAAGCCGTCATTCAAACACATGGAACGATCAAAAAGTTCTTTCAATTCTCGAGAGATCTTTGCTGCTACAACCTTTGCAGTCCGAGCTTGAACAATGACTGGATCTAGTTGATGATTAATGATATCAATGGTTGTAGTTGAAGTATTCTCTATGTCATTGTCAGAAGTATTTTGATGTCTTTCATTCTCATGACCAGAAGACTCGTTCAAGGCTTTACAATGTTGTAAAGATAAGAATATTATGTCCAGATAGTTTTGGACAAGTTCTGCTTTCATGTGGATATCATAGGCAAAGCTAATCGACGAATTAATCGGAACTGTAGAATAGAAGTGGTTCAGGACAGCAATGTGACGTTCCAGTTCATTATCGATTCTCTTGAGAGCAAACTCGTCCTTTCGAAATTGGTCAATGTAGTTATTGAGTCCACGTTCGAGGGGTTCAAGTTCAAAAAAAGCAGTGGCGAAGCGTGACAAGTCATCTGCATTACATGTTTCGATAGCATCTGCCAGTCTTTGACATGTGACAGATATGAGAAAGAGATGCTTTGTGATGTCAATTCCAGCAAAAACAAACTCTACTGCTACAGTACCTAATTTCTCCTTGATATTATTCTTAATCAGCATTGATTTGAAAGCTACGCGTTTGCATCTAAGTAATGCGAGTACGGCATCCTTGTCTTCTTGATAAGTATCTGGGAGATATTGTTTGATAATAGACAAGTGTTGTACAGCCTCGGTAGCTTCTAATTTCTGTAATTCCCAGTCAAGACCATTTATTAAGGATTTGGCAGCAGATGATTGTAATTTCATGTTTAGATCTGCAAGTGCTCGGCTCTTACCACTCAATTCTTCGGCTTCCATGTCAGTCATTTGTTTAGAAGTTCGCATCTCTTCCAGATCTGTTTGTAGATTACTGAACGCTTCACGAAATCTAGTAACTAAAAGTCCGCAGTCATCCAATGCCTTTTGTTGTTCTTGTGATCGCCGTAGTTGTTCTCCAATGATAGAATCTTTATATTCTATCTCATCCTGCATTTGCTTTTCAGCTTCAACATGATTCACCTCCAACTCATCATTAAGCTCCTTGAGATTCTCGAGATCATTAATAATATTGTTGAGATTTTCTATCCGTTCCTGTAATGCCATGTTGCGTTCTGATAGATCTTCCAGCATCTCCTCACTATTCTCTGAGATTTCCAATTGTTGCTTGAGATCATCAATGACTGCATCCCTTTCAAGCATTTTGACTTTTAGTTCGTCAGCTTCTTTGTCGATGCCTGATAATGTCTCGAGATCTTTCTCCAGGATAGATATCTGCTGTTTGAGTTCTGCCTCTTGTTCCTGAGTGACATCGCGCAGACGGATCAAGGCTTCTCGGTATCTCTCATTTGATCGCTCAAGCTGTAACCAGCCTTGACTTGTCTTCTCTTCTGTACTCATCTCCTTTCCTAGTTCCTGATTCTCTTCCCGTAGTACTTCAACCTCCAACTCCATCTCTTCAAATCTCTCGCGTAATGCAGCAAGTTCTGCCTTTGCAACCTCGTATTGCTCCTCTGCCATTTCTCGATCGAGTGCTGCACTCTCGAGTTCAGCATCATGTTCTTCCTTTGTATTCTCTATCCCCGACATTCTTTCTTCTGATATCTTCAACTGTGTCTTCAAATCATTTAGTTCCTGCTGTTGAGGCTGGTACTTTTGCTGCAACTTTTGTATTATTGATTCAAATTTATCTCTCTCTTGCTGTATTCGTTCCAATACCTTTAGCTTTTCCCGATCTTGTAATCTGTGCTTTTCAAGTACTCGTAGTTTTGTCTGTAAATCCTCCAACTCGCGAGTAGAGTTTGCAGAGTTACGGATAGGAACTTGCCGGTTTAGAGAGGATTGGCTCGGCGTCGGAGACATGCCTCTGGTTGATGATCCACTGGCAGAGACACTCTCCGAGCGTGTAGGAAGATCAGCCGGCCGTAAAGGCCTCGGTGTAGCTTCTACATCTTCCTCACCATTATCCTGTATATCATCTCGTTTTTCCGACGTTCCGTCGAATGGATTCAACGTGTGATTGCCAGTCGAGGACTGTACTCGACCCTCGCCGGATTGATTCGAGGTCAAAGAAACTGGCGTATTGACCTCTGCCCTGTCTGAAGCTCTAGAAGCCACACTTTGCACTCCATCGCTTCTTCCCGACGGAGACGCTGTTATCGATTGAGGAGCAGAAGTAAGAGTTGTTGAAACCCGAGTCGATGATGTCGATGAATTCAAAATATCTCGCGTAATTGGAGGCCGCTGTGGAAGTTTCTTTGCATTCCCAACACCTGTGTCCAGCCGTGTGCCTCTTTCTGACGCTCCTCGACTTGTGGGAGGTGTGCTTGTCCTTGATGTGACACTGCTTGCACTAGAATTCAGTTGTTCTGTCGGACTTGTTATGTACTATCTCAAAACTCAGCATATTATCACCCACGATCCTCTCTCGCTTGACTTACTCTCGAACTCCCAAGTCTTGCAGAAGGAGTTGGACTTGTGACTATATTTTGTCTACCACGAATACTTGTAGCCGATGTCAGAGGTTTCAGTCCAATACTACTGGACCTAGATTTGGTAGCAACATTCCCAGACATCCTCTTTGAAGGCACCGAGCTCTTGACGACATCTTCTGTCTTCTCAATCTCTGCAATGGCAGTCGCTCGCAGAAACATGCCATGGCCAGGCGCACAGTCGAAGTAACGCGTATCTTGTACAGATCCGTCATTCTTTCCAATCGCGTCAGCAAACTCTACTCCAATCCATTCTCCCGGTGCAAAACTTGTTGAGCCTTTGAATCGAACAATGGCAGATCGTCCATCTTTTAATAATACTTTTTGACCGACCGAAAGATTTAGGTCACCCATTGCCCGACCTCATTAGAGGAGAAAGGGCGATCGAGACTAGGGGTTTTCTAGTCTCAATATAGTTATTGATCGTTTCGAATGCCCGTGGAGAATAAACATCGATTGATGTTTACTTGTAAACGAAAACAAACACCATCACACGTCATAATTCAAATTTGAAAATTACAGTTTGTTCATGTGCAGATTATTTGATGCAAACGTTTATGTACAACATATATACAGTATATACACTTAAACCAAGTCTCTAGTCAAGGTACCAAGACTTCAGGCTTTGTACGACCAAGCCCATCTGATCCATAATAATCCATCGGATACCTCGATTCCTTGCAATCATCAGATCCACAACATTTGCCAGCTTCTTTCGACACATTACTCTTGCAATCGCATTCATCCCATCTGTTACGTGCTCCTAATGCCACCAAAGCTTCATAAGGCGTAAGAAGAGGCCTTGGGAACGCATAGCCCCAGTCAATACTCAATCTAGGACATGCAACCTGTACCCAGCATTCTACATCAGGCATCATTGCCAACTTTCCTGGAAAAATCTCGCTCAATAGTAAATTGACCCAGGGAATTCCCTTTTGCTCGAGTTGTTTCTCAATCATAGCCATTGTGTGCGGATTACCCTGTCTCCCAAGCGATCCAAGAATCAGTCCCCATTTCTTAGCCGTTTTTGCAGACTCAATCGCACTTTTTCGTAACGTAAGCATTTCAGCGTGATCATACGTTTCATGCGTTAACTTTCGAGAATATGGATCATATCTATATGCTGGGATGTGTGGATTATGGATCATCGCGCTTTCTAGATGGAAACGACCGTCACCGAGGTACAATATAGAGTCAATTTTATCCTTTTCAGATAAATGAGGACTGGTACAGCCTAGTATTTCTCCTTTGCTCAATGGTGTGATTTGAGGGATTACAACATCGTATCCTGCTGCACGTAGCTCCGGTGCCGTTCCGTGTAAAGTAGCATTGAATTGAATTGTACCTACCATGGCTATCTTTGATCCCACTCGAAAGTTACGTTGAATGGTCGCCAATAAATGGGTCGTGTCTATTCTGATATCCACAAAGACGTACAACGTCTGTATCTTTGTAACACTTACTGGGATGAGACAACTGTGGGCATAATGAACTAAAATATCACAACCTAGCGCTCTTGCTGTATAGTCATCAATACAACATGCTCCATAAGTGACGTCTCCCATGATGAGAGTACTAATGCCATCGCAGAACCGGCAGAGAATGTCCGAAATGGTCGTCGAGAAAAGTAAAAGTCCTTCCGGGAATTGCAGTGCGACATTCTTTGCTCCACTTGTCCTTATACGATGGATGGTCTTGTGTAGTTCAAAATTATAATTGGCAGGCAATAACGCTATCGCTTCATTGATTTCCTTGTCATCAAGGATTTCAGCCGGGACTTGGTTCAACGCTCTAGTACTTTTTCTAGGCGCAGCAACTAGGATTGACGTGAGACTAGATGGTCACAATGAAAAGTTATTTCATATGAATTACCTTGCAATGCTGCATTGTCTATGCTAACAGTGACTTCACCGTCGGTATCACGATTTTTGACTGCTTCAGCGGCAGCTCTTCGACCTATAAACCGTCTTTTGGGGGCGATGACAGCCTTCGGTTCATCTCGAACCTCGTGAATGTCTGGTCCGAGGTTAGTGTTAGATCGATCATCTTCCATTAAAGCCGGGTCACAAGAGAGATATCAGATGCGGCGGCAAAACTAGAGTGAAAAATAAAAATATCGAATCACGTGCCCAAATTGATATCGACAAATCTATCAGTCTAGCAAGACAATCATTTACCGTGTCTATGCGCATATCATAACTATCTTGATGTTGTAGGTTCCATGGAAGAGGTGGAATGTGTAAGCTTATGAGTCATGCAAGTATCATTTACAGAACTACGTTGTAGATACTAAATTTTGCCTGATATCTATGTATCTTTTTATCTGCCTACATTTCCGTATAACTTCCACTCATAGAGAATCCTGAAGTAACTTGTTCATCTTCGACATCTTACTTGCGACACTTAGATCAATAGTCCGATCTCCGACTTCTACAATCAATCCCCCTTTGATTTCCGGGTTGACCTAATCGGTATTGTTAGCATTATTCACCGTCCATTGCGTATATGATGATTAACTTACCTTTGGCACAACTTTTAATTTCTTGCCTTGCCCTACAAATGCACTCTTGCTAACACTTGTCTCCAATTGCTTCAACATTTTTTGTTCGAGTGGTGCAGCGCTTGTAATCACCAATTCCACCTCTCCTCGATGCGCACTCATCAACGTATCAAATTTCTCACAAACTCCTTCTAATGAACCGAGTCTGTTATTCTCAGATAGAGTGGTTAAGAAACTCTTTACGGTCTGTGCGGCTTTGTCTGATCCGGAAGTATTTGTTGATTTGAGGAGTTCTTGGACGATTTGAGACTTGTCGGTAGGAGTTAAAGAGGGCGCCGAGAGGATCTGTTGGAGCTTTGTGTCTTTTTTGAGAAGTGAGCCCGCGGTTTGGAGGAAACGTGAGACAGGCTCCAGGGCATCTGTCTTTGCAGCGGCAGTGTACTAGAAACAAACAATGTCAGTATATCATTACAATCCATGTCATGTAAGAACGAGAGATGTAGCGAGTAAGAGCCTGTAACATACAAGAGCGCTGGCATATGTTCCATCAATACCAAATAGAGCCACAGGTGGTCGAGAAGCTGCTGCATTCGCTGGCGCAGCATAGCATCGTGTAGCAATTGTAGGCACAACCCATTGTTTTGATTGTGTTATCAGTCTTGCAGACTGGGCCAAGTTCTTCGTAAGCATTGTGAAATCAGCCGGGGGAAATTGAGAGACTAAGAAGAGGCTGCTACAGACATCATCAAATTGAGGATCCTGAATTCAAAAACTTATTGCTATTTACATCACGTGGATCATGGCGCCAAGAATTTGCTAAGTTACATTCCTAATAAAATATCGTATTCATGCTAATGCTATGCTAATTAAATTTATTATTTCGTAGTACATGCGACATTCTATATCTCATGAGACGAAATCGTCTATTCTCACCAATCGAGAAAGTTTGGGCGAACCGTTGACCATAAGCTGACCTATGGCTCGTCAGGTTCTGCACCAGGTACCGCATCAAGAAAATCGGTCGCAAGAATTGGTCTTGGAATTCTTCTCGTATCTTCTCTGGATGATTCCGACAAGCGTTCAACCTCATCAGCAGTGATAAGCAGCATTTCCGCTTGTGTCAATCCCACATCAGCGCCTTGCTTTGCCAAATCTTGTAATGCACGTTTATAAGCTTTTTTATAATCTGCCATCTCTTCATGACGTCTCAGTGCTTCAGCATCCGATTGTCCTGATAATCGGGGTACACTGTGATTGATTAGTATTTTTTAATGATGATCGGCTAATCTTTCAATCTTACCGAGAGATTGGTAAATCCGAGTCTGCACTATCACTAAAAGCGCTTGGATGTGTGGTTGTGGTCGCAGATGACTGACCCTGAGATTCTGGTTGAACATTTGCGGTGTTCTGACGAATAGGGTCAGAAACAATCAAAGGGGTGGTCCTTGATCTATCAGTCATAACAGCGGTAGGTACTACTCCATTCAACATGGACACAGTATCGAAAACTTCTGTTTCATCACTATCCACTTCATTCTCCTCTGGCGTCTCGATATCAGATTCTTCATTTTGCGTTGCACGTCTTCTCCTGCTTGGTGTATTGGGCTTGGAATTGGACTCGGAGTTCAGCTTTGATTTCTGCTTCTTTTTGGTTGGTGATTCCTTCTTGGATCGTGAACCCCTCTTTCTCGGCGAATTTTGTACCTCATTCCTGGTCGATAATTAGAGCTCTGTATTTATCAAATCTGTTTTGGTCGACTTACCAAGTTTCAGAAACAAGGACATTTGGGTGATCACAGCCAGGTGCACGAGTATGAACAGTTCTTACATGTCGCCGAAGAAACCAAGGAAACTTCCAGAGGTGGTTCTTCGCATCCCCATCACAATAAGCACAAAGACGTTCGCACTTTTGTATGATCAACTCTCCTTCTTTAGGCCAGGCGTGTATATGATTTCGATCCGTACAAGGCATTGTAATATGCTTGAAGGTAGAATATATAGGAATTGCTTTTACTGATAAGTTTGTAGTCGATTGTGAAGATGGTTCTTCTTGCAAAAAAGAGTATTCGATTTTCGATAAGCGAAGTAATGAGATATAACGAATTCAATTACAACTATGGTCTATCTTGTAAAAGGTGGAGGTGAAGCAGTAGAACAAAGAGAAAAGAGAAGTGATCTGAGCAGATATTGACGAATTCACATCGCAGCAAGTGATCAAGTGAAATGTGATTAGGAAACATGGAGGCTTGTTAAGTGAAAAGCAAAATAGACGGGCAGGTGAAGTGAAGAGTTCATTATACTTTCTGCCATTTTATTTGCTTACAATTGTAAATCACCACACGAATCCGCGCATTGGTTTTGTTCCAGCAAGGAGTAAGTAGTAAAACGTACGCAATTATGTAGAAATTCGAGTAATATAATACTTGCAATTTTGATTGTAATCTGAGTGTCGTGATATATTTGATAAGCATAGTTGTTCAAAATTGGAATACATGTTGCAGGATAAACTCATCATGTGTGAATCCTTCATACGAGCGGACTATATGAACTCATCGCGTACATGAATGTCATGGCTCTTTGTATGCGTAATGTGACGAGTGAAGTGAAGTGAATCCTCATTTCGAAATTGTGGAGACGACCCTGGAAAAAAAACAAAGCAGTCGCAGTCCTCTATCCACATTACACCTCCTGTGAACAACAAGATGCTTCAACGGGTAATTAATCGTCCAAGCGCTTCATTTGACAAGTATTGTACCTTTTATGCGACACATTTCTGTCATTTCTCGTCATATCCACATTTGCCAGTTTAGTACTTTGTATTATTTTCCATACTCATAGAACATCATACCTCTTCTTCTTGTCCACGGTCAGCGGCTCATGGTAGAGATATGTTAAGATATACAATCGCTAGAAATTATATCCGTGCAGATGATTATACAGGAGATACTCCCGCGGTACCAAACACCGACAGTCTTGTCATTAGATACGATTGTTTTAGATCTCCGGATTGGGCGTTTCGATTCCACACATCGGCGCCTGGAGTTTTCCACCACCAAAAACGAGACCAAGTATTACTGAACGATAGTGATCCCTACACAGAATGGAATTGGACGAATCGACAAACGGCACAAGCAATCCTTCCACAAATCTATCTCGGGCCTTTTGTAGCCGCAAAGAACGCTGGGTTTCTCCAGACTCACGGCATCACTTGTGTTATAGGCTTACATAGCGTCGATACATCATCTTCAACACCGGCGTTCAGTGCATCGTTCAAAGCTGTATCCCGCGCGGCTTCTGTTTTAGATATCGAACAGCACGTTTACCAAATCCATTCGTTTCAGCACCTCATTGCTACTTTTCCAGTCCTGGTTCAAGCTATCAATAGCCACCTTCAGTCGTGTTCTGCCTCTTCATCTTCAACGACAACGATATCAGAACAACCCCACCAAGTAAAACGGATATTGATCTTCGACGAGACGGGGAACAATTACGCCGCTCTGGCCTGCGCCGCGTATTTAGTCTCCATTCTCGAGCTGATTTTCGAAATTGACGAAGACGGTAATGTTCAAGAAGTTTATCTGAAAGTCATGCAGTATATTCAAGCTAAAAGACCTTGCGTCTTCTTTGATAAACCGGGCAAGGGAATTTTGAAGACTTGGGGAGAATTATGTAGTGCTCGTCGAGACGCTTTGTGCTCTTTTCACGAAAAGAACGGATTGAGTATTTCAGGGATGAATGGGGAAAGTAAGAAACGAGGATTTAGAGAAATCACGAGCGCACAATCATGTCGTGAAGATGATGATATGGTCTTACTTGATCAATGTGAAGAAGCTGACGGTGTTGATGACAATGAGAGATTTTATGAAAGGTCTTTTGCACCATTTGTTGATGTCAACGAGTCTCTTGCTTATAGATAAAGAGAAGTTGACTGAGATGGTGTTAATGAATGAAATCAGAACGATCACGATCACTAACGAAATTGACTGAAGAATGAGAAACTTGTTATGCATAGTTGTTGTTGTATTATTGTTTTATGTATTACTATAAAAATAAACATCATTATCCACCGACATGCAATCGCCCAGGCAATACAAATCCCTCCGTCCAGATATGCAAATGACATGCCGGATTTCTCAAGGTACAAGTACATTAAGTACATTCTAGTCTTCCATACCATTCCATTTATTCTTCATAAGATTGTTTACATTATCAAGCTCGGTACAGCATATATGCTTCTCATATCATCGACTCCAACTAATTTTATATCGTTATAGTTATTGACTTGCTACTGCTGTTGTTTCTTCTTTGTGTGTTTCGGTGACGAGAGCAGTTGCTACAGATGGGGTAACAAATGGGGCACCATCTTCGGTGACTGCCGATGTAGAAGCAATTGGTTCCTTGTCATCTTTATTCTGACCATTGCTTTGTTCAACTTTTGGTTGAGTTGCAGTATCGGGCAGAAACTTGTCGACTTTTTTCTCTCCCTCGGGACCTTTTAGTGGAAAGGGTATGTTTTGTGGTTGTTCTTCGTCCCCACTATCATCGTAATTCTCATCCACATCCATCTTACGTGCTGCAGGTTCATATTCATGTGATTGTTGATTGGGTGGGGTAATTTCTCTGGAGGGACCATTATCATCTACAACTTGTGGTATTGGAGCAGGCGTGGACCCTGAAGGTCGATGAGCGGTTGGTTGATTTTGAAGTAGTTGTTGTTGTTGTTGTTGTTGTTGTTGTTGTTGTTGTTGTTGTTGTTGTTGTTGTTGTTGTTGTTGTTGTTGTTGTTGTTGTTGTTGTTGATTTTGTGATTGTTGATCTTGTTGTTGATCTTGTCGTTGATTTTGATGTTGATTTTGCTGTTGATTTTGTTGTTGATTTTGTTGTTGAGGATATTGTGGACGATGTTGCTCTTTGACATCCGTCGTTATACTAGGAATTGGCTCTGCTCTTGGTGGTGAAACAGTCTTGTCATTGATTGGTGGAAGTGTTTGTTGAGGATGGTGAGCGGCTTCAGATGGGCGATAACCATCTGTAATACGACCAATCTTTTCTTCTGGTCGTTGTTCTGATCTTTGTTGAAAGCCGACAGGTGCATCATGAGGTGATGGCGGCATTTTATTTGGTGGTGAAGGACGACGATTATTTGCATCAGCCAATCTCGATTTTGTCTCTGGATTAGCATTACGCTTTTGTGGAGTTGGATCTTCATCCCACTCCCGTAGTCTCTTCGGAGGCATGTTTGCCGGTCTTTCCTCTCGATCTCGTTCACTTGGAGTTGCAGAGATCGGAGCACCAGATATACTTGTAGCAGGAAGATTCGAGGGCTGTCTCGAGTATGTCCCATTTTGTCTCGGAACGGCATCTCTATGATCCTGTGCAGGACTAGCGACCCGAGTCTGATTGTATGCATGACCGTTCTGAGTATGAGCACCTGGTATTGGTGCATGGATTGCGTAATTTGGATTAGCAACCCGACCGGGCGGGGCATTGTTTCCCGCTTGCATGGCAGGTCCATGATTATGCTGATTTGAATGGGGAGGCAATGGTCCTTGTTGAGACGGCGGATGAGCGCCTTGTTGGAATGGTGCCAATGCATTGTGAGTCACCTTTGGGGATGGAGAATGACCCCTGTGAGAGGGAGGACCCGGTCTATGTAAATCTTGATACGGTTGACGCATTATTTCGTGACGAGGTGAAGCGGGATGACGCTGTTGTTGGTTCAGATGATGAGGGGGATGAGGAGCTGGCCCTCTCTCGTCATACATCTGTAGTGTCTGTGGAGCTTGTCCTGGTGCCTGAATATCTGCTAGTCTTCTGTTCCAATCATTCGGTGCATTGAGAGCTGGTGGAGGTGGACCCGGGTGAGGAGCTTGTTGAGTCATGGCTTGACCTGGCCATTGTGGTGCCAATGGTCCGCCAGACGGTGCTGGTTGGTATGCTTGCGGATGTATGTCTTGTGGATGAGGTGCTCCACTCGAGGCGGGTAGACCTTCGGTTGATTGACCTTTAAGAATGGCAAGTCTTGCTTTGATGTTCATATTTGAAGGATCTAATTCGGCAGCTCGTGTGTAAGCATCGACGGCGTCATTCGTTTGATTGTTACAAGATTCATACTATTGAAAAAGTCAGATATCTGTCATGTAAATGTCAATGCAAAACTATAACTTACTAATGTGCCTAAATCAAACCAAACTTCGGAAATGTTCGGATTAAGACGAATTGCTCTTGAATAAGCGTCAAGCGCGTCACGATATTGACTAATCTGATAGTAAAGCACTCCTATGGAACACCAGAAAGTCGGATTTCGACCATCACGATAAACGGCTTGTTGATATGCTTCGTATGCTTTTGGATATTTCTGCTGGGACATGTAACAACGACCGAGGAGATACCAGCTCTGTGCGTCAGTTTGATCTTGATTGTACATCAGTATGGAATACTTTGCAGAAATTGTGTAGACTAGACTTACCTGCAGCTACAGACTTTTCGAGATATGCAATGGCTTGATCCTGACTAGCATAACTATTGCTTTGTTGATGATGAAGCCATCCAAGTTGTTGCAGCACTTTTGCATGGTCTGGATT
>Ga0160427_10002257_pt1 | contig 11674 bp, 12 predicted proteins | sample SolpanmetagenomL_FD_108194 | JGI IMG/M metagenome (GOLD analysis project Ga0160427, IMG submission 108194) | Solar panel surface microbial communities from Lawrence Berkeley National Laboratory, California, USA - L | ecosystem: Engineered > Built environment > Solar panel > Unclassified ...
CAATATGCGAAGCAGACTCCGGCGATGGCGATTGGGATCACGGACTCGGTGTGGAGCGTCCTACGCCTGCTCCGCACCGTGGTCCTGCCGACCCCATGTCGGTCATAGTTCCACGCAACTACCGCACTGTATATCGTGGACCGATTTCTGCCGCGCCCCCGAGACGCCGAGCGCACGGACGCCAGAGACATCCATCTGATTCTTCCTGTTCGGGTGCCGGAACGCTGGAATCAGCCAGAACTCAATGAGCTGCTGCATCGTACCCTTGAGTTTCTGACACAGGACCGCTGGCACCTCGAATTCGTGGCGCGTTCGCTGCCGGCAAAATCGCACAGCAACACCCAGGTACTCCTGCTCCCGGCTGATTACGCGGTCGACCAACTGGAGTTCGGGCTGTACAGCGGCGGAGCTGATTCGTCCATGGGAACGCTCCTCAACGGCCTGAGACACCAGAACAAGACCCAGGTGTTGATCGCGGCGACCGGAAGCAATCTTCAGAAATATCAGCGGGCTTCGTCGAACCACATGAGCAAGGTTCTGCAATCTCAGGGCGCACAGCGGCTGGTGGACGTCACGTTTGAAACCACCGTGAAGCATGCGGCTGTGCGTCAACTCCGGCAGATTGAAGCGAACAAGCGGTTGCGGGAAGAGTCGTCGCAGCGAACCCGAGGCTTTCTGTTCACGGCGATTGGCGCGGTGGTTGCCGCCAGTTCTGGCGGCACGACGCTCAACGTCTACGAAAACGGCGTCGGTGCGATCAATCTGCCGTACTCACGCGCTTCGGTGGGTGCGGATCACACTCGTTCAATGCACCCGAGGTTTCTGGTGCTGATGTCCGAGCTGTTGAGCGCGCTCTTCGATCACCCCTTCCGGATCCATAATCCGTTCTGGTTTACCACCAAAGGTCAGATGGCGACGCAGGTGGCACAAGCCGGATTGGGCGCTGTGTTGAAAACGACGGTTTCCTGCGAGCAGACCATCGGTCGTGGCATCGGTCCGATGCCGCTTTCTGGCCGGCGGGAGACGCACTGTGGGATTTGCACGTCGTGTCTGCTTCGTCAGGTCTCATTACGGGCCGCTGGCGTTGAGGATGCGAAGTACACCCACGCGTTGGAGACCTTGCAGGGCGATGACCGGCGCTGGCTGACCTTGATGGAATATCAAGCGCAACAGCTTGGAAACGCCGCGAGTACCGACGGGAACGCACTGGTCAGCCTGCTCAAACTCAGTCCAGACCTACGCTACGCCTTCGACGGGCTGCGCCTCCAGGGGTACTCCCCAGCGCAGGTCAGCGTGGGATTGGTCGATTTGTTCAGGATGTACGCCTCCGAATGGCGACGCGCTCAGAGTCAAAACGCGTCCTTCACTGCGTAAAGCGAGGAAATGACATGAAGCCAAATCTCGATAGCTTGCTCAACCAACTGGAGTCAGAAGAACTGGCGCACCGACTGATGACGGCCAGAACCTCCCGTAAACTTCTTCAACAGACGGCAGCAGAGCGTCTTCAGATCTCTCGGCCGACTTTCATCAATATTGAGAAGGGCCTTCGCCGGATTTCTGCGCGAGAACTATTGCTCCTCGCCGACTTATACCAGACAGATCCCTATGATCTGGTGGCGCTACCTTTAGAAGACACAGACTTGACTGTTCAGTTCAGGCGAACACTTGAATCGCAGGACCTCATCATAGGCGAAGAGAAAGATGAACTCGATGTCGCCATTAAGCAGCTCCAACAGATGGCAATTCTGTATCTTGAACTGGAACAGTTGTTGGGACGGAAACACATTTTTAACATCAATACGCAATTTCAACTTAATGGTCACCGCGATATGAAGGCGTATGCTGCATTGGTGGCCCGCCAGGAACGTCAACGCTTGCAGCTGGGAGATGAGCCGATTCCGCACCTCTTCTCGCTTCTGGAGGAAGAGTATCGAGTACGCGTGTTCCGATTTGCGTTGCCGCGTGGCATTTCAGGGTTTTATGGATACGCACGGGGCCTGGGTGGCTGTATCGCATTGAACGAGAATCACCCGCTGGATCGCCAGCTCCAAACGGCAGCGCATGAAACGGGTCACGTCTTGACGTCTGCGCAGAATACTCAGGTTCAGGTTTTGAATGGACGTGTACGATCGTCTCCAGAAGAACAATTTGCTGGATACTTTGGCATGAACTTTACGTTGCCGGAGGGCGGTGTTCGGAGACTGATCTACGACTGCGTGGAGCGAAATAATGGTGAGGCTCCGAGTATTACTGATTTGGTCGCTATGGCTCACCAATACAGCGTATCCTTTGAAGCGTTCTTGCGGCGTCTGGTAGATCTTGATTTCCTACCGTCAGGGGACGTAAAACGCCTGATTTCCCATAAGGTCGTGAAGAAAACAAAAGGAGACCTTGGCCTTCTTACATCTGTGCCGACCGACCCAGTCGAAAAGATCTTGGCCCGCTATCCGGAACGGTATAAGCAATATCTCGTCGAAGCGTACGAGAAAGCGTTGGTCGAGCCGCAAGAGATTGTGGCCAAATACCTTGTCGGTCTCGAATTGACGGATATCTCAAGAGTTGTAGCGCAATATACACGGATTCAGCATATGCGTGATGACGGGAGTGTCGTTAGCATCAACTTTGAGGGATATCAAGAACGTCTGAACTGGAAGTTTAACTAGGTTCGGATGATGAAACTGATTCCTGATCCACTCGCGTTGATGAATCTGCTGACGTTCGGTTCGTTGCCTACTCTCATAAGGGATAAAGAGATTGAACTTTTCATCTTGCCGGAAACTGCTATGGCCGTGAGGCGGCCGTCTGAACAAGCGGTGATTTGTGAAGTTCAGCGGGTATTCGAGGAGTTGATTACGCAGGGCCGGGTCAGAATTCAGGCTGTCGTTGCATTAGACGCACCTGATCAGTATTGCCAACTGTATCCTTCGATGAGTTCACTTTCGGCCTGTAGTATCCTGCTTGCCGAGCAGTATCAGGGTTCGGTTGTAACTGATAGTATGAAAGTGTTCGCAAAAGCAAGAGAATACAGTTCGGAACTCTCTATTATCACCAGTCTTGAACTGCTTAAACAGTGGTTTGAGGAGGAGCACTGCTCGGACGAAGAGATCACTGCTTCATTGCGTCGAACAGTTAGTTTCTTTCAGCCAATAGGCTGCCATCCATTCAAACATTGGTGGTTGACTCGATTGTTTGTCGAATCAGAAAGATGAATGAGCGGCTGCGCGAAGGCCTGCTGAGGCTCCTCGAAAATTCCAGCATCCCACCGACCAACAACGCCGTAGAGTGCGTCCTCCATTCCGGAATCCTTGGTAGAATGGTGTCGCAGTGCAGCGAAACCTGGTAGGGAGCCAGCGCCTCCCCCGCTGATCAGGAGTGTAGTGGAGACAGGAAAGCGCCTCGCGCGGCAAGCTTTGGACGTCCTAGTGAGTCTTCAGATGTACGCTGCTTGACCCACTGCCTTTACCCACTTGGCCTGTTGGTGCACTGCTGCGCTGACGCTATTCGGCAATGAAGCGCGCGCCCGAGACCATCTACGCCAAGATTTCTGCGTCGTCGGTACTGCCGACATACGTGGTATGCCCCGAAGGTCGGCTTCGTTTTGCCACCGCTTCGACAATCGCACATGCAAATTCTTCGATGGTCGGCAGCGCGCCCGCTTGCTGCCGACGACCTTCGATCACGCCGATATTCTTTCGCTCCAACAATTTTGGTGTGATGGTGCCTTCGATCAGGTCACCACTGACCACCACGAGAGAAATGCTACGTGCCGCCAGTTCCTGGATCCGAGCGCGCAATGCTTGCTCTCCAGCATGTTTGCTGGCTGCCACAGGTTCGTATCCCGGTAAAACCGGCTGTGTACCGTAGAAGTGCGCCCAGTGACTTGTTACGAATACCACACGCCCACCTGCGGAGATCAAGGGCAGCAAGGCATCCAGAAGAGCAAGTTGGGCGTGCAGGTTCAGCTGCATCGCATAATCTGCAGCCTTGTCTTTTTCGAGACCGCCACTGGCATTCATGACCAGCACGTCCAGCCGTCCGAACGCCTGGCGAACGTCGTCCGCCATACGGCTCAGATCAGCAGGGACGGTGATGTCTGCTTGAGCGAGGATTGCTCGGCGTCCGAGATCCGTGACCGTCTGAGCAACGCGTTCAGCCCGTGGGCCTTTGCTGCGGTAGTTGATGACCACATCAGCACCACGCTGGGCGAGCTGTTGCGCGACTGTCGCGCCGATACCACGAGATGCGCCAGTGACGAGGACAACTTGATCGAGGAGGTCGAGTATGATGCCGGTCAGCGTATCACGCCCAGAACAGCGATTTAGAGCTCCGAGGCCCGATCGGTGAGAGCACACGCCAGCGAAGATCGTCATGAAAGCGGAAGCATGCGACGCTGCCAGTTTGAACGCTCTTGCCAGTTCAACCGCTCCAAACTGCCGGAACAGAAGATGACGTTCGAAGAAGCCGAACGCTCCTGACCCGGGCACAAGTTACGCAGAGCAGCGGTGCCCAGTCGCCCCAGTCGCTCAGTTCATGATCTTGAGTTTGAAGGTCAGACTGGCGATGCCGTTCGCCGGAACGCCCACCTGGCGGTTCAGGATCACCTGCCCGTTCTGACTGGTTTGGCCGTCCACCGACACGCTCCGCCCATAAAGTTGCTCCCGCACGCTGACCTGCGTAGCCGTTGCCTTCGTACTGGCGAAGCGGTACGTCACCTGGTAGGTCGTGCTCAGCACCAAATCTTTGTCGTTCTTCTCCACTCCAGTGCGCTTGACGATCTTCTCATACCGCAGTTCGGCATCGACGCCCAAATCGAGGTCGACCGGCTTGCCCGCCTGCACGGCGGGAAGCTGCACGCTCCCCACCAGCAGCCCGCCTTCGCGGACGTCCAGGGGGCCGGTCGGAAGGGGCAGCGAGGACGTGAACTTGTAGTGGCGATTGGCTGTCCCGGAGTGGTTCTGGCCATCGAAGTACGACTGCACGCTCGCATAGCGGCTGAAGGCACGGCTCTGCGGCTTCAGGAACGGCAGCGTGAGGCTCTCACCCCGGCCGAGCTGGAGGCCGCCTGGCAGGGTGTAGCGTTGCAGCCCACGGACCTCACCGACGGAGTTGACCGAGTTCATCCCGGTGTTGGCGAAACCTACACCGCTGCCAGAGGTCACGTTGCTGATCTGCCCGGCCGCCGGCAGATTCGGGAGCGCCACCGCGCCCGACTGCGAAAACGAGGTCGGCTGATTCTGCTGCACGCTACCTCCGTAGAGGTCGACCTTCCCTGCCGTGAACACTTGGTCGCTGAGGTTGGTCATCTGCGCTAGTGCCGCCAGGTTCACCCCTGCGCCATTCAGGTTCAGCTCGTAGCGCGGTCTCCAGAACAAGGCCTGCGTGCGGTAGAGCAGCTCCGGGTTTTTGGCCGTGTCAATGCTGGTGAGCGCCAGGGTCACGCCGCCCTGGAGCGGGGGTTTCTCGCTGAAGGTCAGGTCATTGCGCTGGGCGTTGACATACTCGCCGCTGCTCAAACGGAGCAGCAGGTCGTCGACCCGCTCCAGGGTGGCCGGTACGGAGGGCCGGCCCGGCGGAACCCAGGTGACACTCTTGCCCTCCTGTGTACGGAGCCAGTCGAGTTCCGCTGGGTGCAGGGAGAGAGTTCCAGGTGTCTGACCGCTGACGGAGAAACTGCCCGGCTGAATCCAACGCCACTGAGAAGACGGGAAGGTGAGCTCCCGACTGGCGGGCTGCCGCACTTCAGTAAACGTCGGGTAGATCCGGAGATCCGTGGCAAAGACGGTGGAAGGCGCGAAAGCGAGCATCAAGGCAAAGACGTTGCGGTTCATGGTTCACCTCGGAAGCGGTCGGACAGGGCGAGCTTGGCAGATGGGCCTGACCTTGGTCTGCTCAGGGCACGTTCAGCAGGGTGAAACTGGCGCCCGGCCGGGTACCGACGCCGACGAGCAGGACGCGGCCATCGGCCCGGAAGATCAGGGGAAGACTGAACAAGTCGTGCACGCCGGGTGGCAACTTCCAGGAGGTCCGCCTGCCCGTCTCGACGTCCCCCAGCGTCAGAGTGGCGCCGCCTTCCTCCAGGTACGCCACTCGCCGCCCGTCCAGCGAGAGCGCAAGGGAGTTGACACGTCCCGGCACCGACCATGCCCGCAGCTTTCTGCCCGTCGCCGGATCGTAGACTTCGACCCCCAGCGGCTTCAGGGTGTGTTCCTTGCCCAGCACGTCGAAAGCTGCCACCGCCAGCACGCGGCAATCGGCGCTGACCACGCCCAGGCGACGTTCCTCGGGCAGGGTCAGGCCGAAGTTGTTCCTCTCCAGGCCACCGAGTGCCCATGAGGAGGCGCGGAAGCCCATTCCCCGGTCCCGGAAGACGAAGGTCGTCTCACACACGCTCTTCCCATCGGGCGTGAGTCTTGACCCCTCGCTGCGGACCGCGCGGTAGGTTCTTCCCGGCAAGTCTCTCAACTCGACCTGCCTCTGAAGCTGAAACAGATCTGCCGTGGAGATGACACGGCCACCCATGACCACCGCCCTGTCACCCGAAGTGAAGCCGGAGATGCTCCGTACACCCAGCACAGTAGGGCCGTGCACGGCCCCAGTCTTGGTGTCCCAGAAGCGCAGCGCCTCGCCGTTGGCGTTTCCGCTGGCCAGCACCGTACCGGCCCGGTTAAATCGCAGGCTCACCACACCGTACTCGTGCGCCTGGACCAGCCAGCGCAGCGTGCCGGCCTTCAAGTCGTAGAGAAAGACCCGGCCGTCTCCGGCAGCCAGAGCGAGCTGTTGCCCGTCATCACTGAAGGCAGCGAGACTGACGCGTGAATGCGGCATGGCGTAGGACGTTCCTCGCTTTCCCTGGAGTGTAAAGGCCAGAGTCCCGAGCCCGCTGGCGCTGATCAGCTGCTTGCCCAGCCAGGCGACGCCGTTCACGCCGATGTACGTGTTGGTCGGCAGAGGGGAGGAAAGTCGCTTCCAGGTTTGAAGGTTCCAGACCCGCGGCATGCTGGTGCCGTTGGCCAGCAGGAAGGTCCCGTCGGGGCTGAAGGCCAGGCGGGTGGTCGAGTCGGCGTAGCTCGGCAGCGAACGTCCTTTCCCACCGGCCAAGTCATACACCGTCACCGATTGGTTGTAAGCCTTGACGAAGCTCATCCCCCAGCCCACCGCCAGTCGCTTTCCGGTGCGGTCGTAGGTCAGGGCCGAAGCGGACGCAGGCGACACCGGATCGTCCATGAAAATGAGGTCTTCCCCAGGCAGACGGGTGATGGTGGGGAAGGGGGCCCAGTCAGAGAGCCGCCACCGCAGCACTGCCGCACCTCGCAAGACGGCCACCTCACTGGCATCAGGATTGAGCGCGACCGCCCCACCGCTCGTCGCCGACAAGGCCGGCAGCCTGATTCTCTGCCACTTCCCGGGCCGTCCCACCAGGAGCACGTCCGGGCAGGAGACAGCGACAGTTTCTCCAGCGGCGGCGAGACGGGGGACCTGTTCGTTGCGCAGCGTGCCACAGAGATGCGTGCCCAGCCGGTTGACTTGCGGACCGTCCACTTGCACCAGCGTTCCGGTCACATCCAGCGCCAAGACGCGTTCGGCACTGAAGACGGCGTCTGTCAGGCGGCGTCCCGTTGGCGAGAGCAACACCAGCCGCTGACCTTGCGGCGTAAAGATTCCCAGTCGGTCGGCCGATGTCACAGCGACCCGCAGTCCGTTTTGGCGCACGACGACCTGATCGGCCGGACCGTCAGGCAATGCGCCCTCGCTCTGGACTCCGACGCTGCTGGCCAGGCCGAGCAGGAGCAGCGGAGGAAAGACCCAACGCCGGGCTCGTTTCGCGCGATTGGCAGAAGGCAGATGCTGTTGAAGAACTTGCTTGCCGTGGGCTTCGGGTTCAAGCCTGCGACGTGGGTGATCGAGGAACCTAAGGCTGACGGAACTCATGGGTCTCGTGGTGGTCATCGGAAGCGCGCCGGTCAAGCGACCGCCCCGTGGCCCTGGAACGCACGGATGGTCGTGGCCCCCGCTCACGGCCGGCCCGCGTCGAAAGCCAGCAGCGGATCGTTGTAGAAGCCACCTGAGATCAGCGTGCGCCCGTCCGGGGACCAGCGGACGTAGCTGCCGACTCCCGAGAGGCGCCGGACCTCCTTCAGTCCTGACAGCCGGTAGAAGATCACCGTCCCGTTGGTGTAGGCCACCATCAGCGTCTGGCCATCTCGACCGAAGCCCAGGCTCACCGGCCCACTGGCGCAGCGGTGCTTGAAGTACGCCACGTCGCAAGCAAAAACCGGCCGGGGGATCACCTGGGCCCGGCCGGTCTGGAGGTCCCGCAGGCGGGCAGGTTGGAACCCGTCGGCGATGGCTAGCGTCTGGCCATCCGGACTGAAGGCCACGGAAGCGGAGGTCTTGGCGAAGCTGTAGGGATAGGGCAACTGCCGACCCTGCCAGCTGTGCGTGTCGTAGAGAAAGCCGTTCTCGCGGGCGCCGACGAACAGCCGGGTACCGTCCGGGCTGAAGGTCAGCCGTTCCACACCCCAGAAGCGCAGCAGGACCGTGCGGGCCCGGACGCCGCGGGCCACGTCCCAGAGCTGGAAGTACCCGTTGTGGTTGCCGACTACCAGGGTCCGGCCATCCGGACTGAACGCAAGGACGGCCGTGCCGCTCAGCCCGGGGATAGACGATTGCCAGGTGCGCTGCGGGGTCTGGACAGAGAGGGTGATGAGCCCACCGTACCGGCCACGTGTCGGCACCGAAGTCCAGGCGAGGGTCTTCAGGTCTGGTGAGAAGGCCAGACGGGCGAAGGTTCGGGCAGGAAGGGGAACGGTGCGGCTAATCGTCCCCGTGCGGGGATCACGCAGATCGAGCTGTGGACGCAGGCCCAAAGGCCGAGGACCGATCGGTACGGTCACGACCTGTCCATCTGCGGCGAAGCCCTGGATCTGAGCCTGAAGCACCTGCCATAGTGGCCCCGCCAGAGCTGGTCCGGACAGCAGCATGAGCAACGCCAGCACACGGAGCAACGGAACGGGGCTGAATTGCATGCGTCCAGCGTAAATGCTGCGGCTGACTCGGGTCTGGTTCCCAAGCTCCAGGCAAGTGGACTCGCAGAAGCTTCAAGTGGAGGATACGTCCTCTCAGTCAGCTTTGAAGAAAACCCAGGTAAAACCGTGATGAGCCCTTTTGCAAAGAAGTGTCGTCCGTTGCAACACTGTGATGTGACCTGACTTTTCAACTCACGACACTCATCATAGAGAAATGACACGCCACGCAACGGTGATGATGATCGGGCTGCTCGGAATCTTCAGTTACGCCCAAGCCGTCACCTGCAAAAAAGGTATTCAGTGCGGCAACACCTGCATCAGCGCAAGTTACACCTGCCACATCGGTGGGCCAGTCACGGCTCCCGTCAGCTCTCCCCCTGCACAGGTGCTGACCTCTCCCCCGATTCCTGCTGAACCCAGCGGCACGTACTTCGGATGGACTGTGATCGACAACTCTACGGCGGCCACGGTTCTGAACAGCCGTTCCACTTCAATCCCACTCTCGATTGGGTACAGCAAACAGCTCTCCGGGCTCACGCCACAGGAAGCAAGAGCGAGGGTTGACCGTGTGCTGAGCGATGAGATCCCGAGAGACGTCGTCATCGTGGGTCGTCGAACAGAAACTGGTTACCAGTGGCTAGCCCGTCGACCTGACGGCTCACGCGGCGTTCTAATTTTCTTCGATGTACAGGATGGCGGCATCCTGATGAGAGTCAGCGTGTACAGCGCCTCGTCCACTTTCGACTTGCCGGGCTTCACAGAATCAACCCATGCGAATTTACTGGCGTTGACCAGTCCTGATACTTCCGTAACTCCGGGGTTTACCCCGATTACCAGCCCGCTGAAGTTGTTCAGCAACCCGGATAACGTGTTTCTCTCCTCAGCCACCGGCAACCTGATTGCACCAGCCATATGTGAACCGTTCAGCTTCTCGATCAAACCTGACCAAGCATTCAGCCAGGTCACGCTCATCGAGGAAGGTAGCAAAGACCTGGCCTACTCGTTGGACATTACTGTAGATGGACAGCCCAAGTTTACTCAGCCAACCGTCCTCACCGGCGGCGCTACCATTCATGTTCCGCTCGGTCAGCAGCCCGCCGGTACCGTCGTCAACTTCAGCTACAAACCGCACGATTCATCTGTTGCCTGCGAAGGCGTCTTCAGCATTGGTCTCAAAGTAGAGCAGAAAATAGAGCAATAGGGCCTTACCGCCCAATTAGACCTGACTGAGTTAAACAAATTGAAGTGTGCCTTCCTGACCTCACTGGATTTGACTCAGTTGCTACCGGGCGGTACTCAAGGCCGAAACCGCGGTGAGCAGTCGACTTGACTCTCACGCTCCTTCATAACGGACGTGCAGCCAGATTGAGCGGGACATGCCTCTGCCTTCGGCAATCATACTGAGGGGATGCCCGTCTCCCCTATTCCCTTACGACTCTACCCGACCGAGGCCGCGGCCCGAAAAGCTGGACTGAAACTCGCCGACTACTCTGGGGAACGCCTGGCGACCACCCTGTACGCCCTCTTGCCAGCGGGTGAGAAGAAGCCGATCTACCTGCTGAGCAACACCTACCGCCTGACCGTGACCGAGAAACGCTGGGCTGAAGAGCACCAGGCGACCGTGACAAAGCTGGGCCGCTTTCCTGTAGGGGGCAACTTCATGCCGCTCCAGACCAACATGCTTCGGAAGAAGAAAACGGCGGAGTGAGCTTCGCTCTGCATGAGTTGACGCCGGATGCATACCGGGATATACTTCTGCTATCAACGTCCGAGAGGACGTTTTTTTCGTTTATGGTCAGCAGACGCTCAGTGCATATCTGGGACAAGGATGTGGACAGGCCGCGCCGGGGCCGCTGGGCTAAACGCAGCCCGCAGTCGATCCATTATCCATTACAAATTCAGCATGGTCGAAGAGTCAGATGAACACCAGCACGTGGTTGATTCAGTGCGCTGTTTGCTTCGGGCCTTCTAGTATTGTCTTCGGCCCCTACTGCAGCAAGCCTTCGAGCTGCTTCAGGAGCTTCTCGACTTGCATCTGGGCGGCGCGCGTGAGTTGGCGTCGGTCGAGTTGACGTCCCATCCCCTGCAGCCGGTCTTGGTACCCCCGCGGCATCTCCCCTGTCTCCACCGCCTAGCTGGCCAGTTCCTGCCTTGATCGCCACGGGCCGGTCGGTGCGCCCACGAAGACTAGAACGTCCGCGTGCCGGTCCTCAGGAAGACGCTGAACCGCCAGGGCAAGCGAATACGGCATGCCGGACCGAACTGCAGTATGCAGCGCCGCAGGCAAGCTGTACACCTGCATCCGGTTGGTGTAGAACGACAGCCAGGGCATGCCGGTCACTTCCTGGATCAGACGACCGATCGCGAGGTACGGTTCCTGCAACTCTCCCTGCCCAGTCGTCTTCAGCTGAGTGCGCATCTCGCCCAACAGGCGGCGGGTCACCTCAACCGGGTTCCCGAGCCGGCCGCTGCTGACTGCCACCAGCCGGACAACGCCCTCCGTCTGTCCGAAGGGTTGTGTTGCCTTAACTCAGATCTTGCAGTTTAGGTTTCCAGAGGTAGAAGTGCGTGTTGAAAGGCTTGGAGGGCGTGCAACTCAAGTTCAAGTGCCTGACGACGGATTTCTGGCACGAACGAGAACCGTACGG
>Ga0160427_10002260_pt1 | contig 11671 bp, 8 predicted proteins | sample SolpanmetagenomL_FD_108194 | JGI IMG/M metagenome (GOLD analysis project Ga0160427, IMG submission 108194) | Solar panel surface microbial communities from Lawrence Berkeley National Laboratory, California, USA - L | ecosystem: Engineered > Built environment > Solar panel > Unclassified ...
CCGGCGATAGCAGCTTCATTGTAATTCACAGCGGCTCGTTTGCGTGAGCTTTGTCTTTCTGGAGGAATTGTGGGTGTCAGAGAAGGTCGACGCGCCATTGAGTCAGCTTAGACATGTGTTTATGTGAAGTTCGATCAGCCTACGAAAGACGAAAGAGGATAGAGGATGAGAAAAGACGTAAAACACGAAGCGCGCTTAAGAGAGTTCGCGTAGGTAAGAAAAAGAAATAGGTCGAGACGATAAGCTAAGCTAGGTAAGAAACTGAGAGCCTGAGATCCACTTCTATACCTTAGCGTAAAAGGGGGGCGCATATATAAACAAGGTACGGTCCTAGCTCGCTTCACACCTACGACCAACGAGATATCGAAAAGTACTTCGGCACAAAGTGAAACCAGTGTGAATGAAGTGAGCTTGGTGAACATGATGAGTGCAGGACGAGCCAGACACGTTCACCTCCGCGAGCACAACGATACACCTAGAGGAAGATCCAATCAAGTGAGATAAACAATTGAGTCCGCCACTTCATGCTATATATGATCTGGATCGGTCCAAAATCCGGACGGAAGTCGTGAAGACCACCTCTTTTTCCACGACGTGCACTATCATTTGGCTCTGAAACTCGTTTCTCTTAGTGGAGTATGCTGCAAGGAACAAGCCGCGTGAAAGCGTGGGCAACCCTTGTAGTTGTGATGACTGCCCGACACATCATGGCAGCGGGCTCACTATATTTGGTTGCTAATCGGGCTCGACTCTAAAGGAAATTGATTACTGGTGCCAATGGAGTTAAGTACAAAGCAAACAAATACATCTGGCATGGCTCGCATAGCTTCCTCTATGCTGGTTCCTGCCTCTTTGCAGGCTGGCTTAGTGACTTCCTACCCCTCAAATATTGGGTCCACGGACTATACTACTGTACGCATTCGTGGAGCTCACGTTGTGTAGTATAGCATCTGATACAACAGAAACTTACAGGGATCTAGAAAGGCGTATGTCTGCTCCATTGTGAAACATCCCTTCATTTTCTAAGGCTTCCCTCCTAAAGATATGCTGCATTTGATACACTTTGCCTGCGGACCACAAGAACGCCAAACTCGTCTATGTTAGTCACATACAACGCCACTGACGCCAGACAATGTACAACCTGCTTCTCATTGGCGAGGACCAGCCATTTAATTACTCCGAGATCGATGTCTCAATTATTGCGGACTTGCCTGCCAGCGACATAATGAGCTCTCGAGCGTACAGCTCATGTCTGGAGAAAGTATGTCGATCTTGTAAAGTCGCTTTCGAAGAGATAGATCACTGGCATCGAGCCAGGTAAAACTTTCTGTTGGCGGGTTGCTTTATGTGTGCATCAGACGACTCTTGAGGTGAGGCCAAACCGACAGAACATAGTCAACAACATGAATGAGAGCTAGAGAGCGGTTACGATGTAATTCAGACTTAAGAACAACGAGATCACATCCGAGAGTGCCTGCGCTGTGATCAAAGGGTTCCTCTCGGTGTGTGACTGTATAGTGGTCTTCAGACACAATGACAACATGGGACTAACTTGTACCTATTCCGGATTCTCTCGTTCTGTTGACCAGCAGCCTAGCCGCATTGACACTTTGTAAGGAGGATGGCCGTGCTCCGCCTGGACCAACTACAGAATGACTACTATCAGACAGCATTGGGCAAGTTTTGCTTGAGGCCAAGCGCTACTCTACCAGCCTCGCTTTCATGGACCACTCATTCTCTAGGCATAAATCCGTACTCACTATTGCACCACGCGTTGCAAGCTAACACAACTGTAGAGTCCTGGGCCATCACCTACGACCACTTGGCGAGCCTTTTCAATCACGCCTCTATCGATTCCCTTTTTATCGAGGCCGCCATTAGACTTCAGGCTGACAACCCTTTTAATCCTGCTTAAATTTAAGCAGATATCCACTCTTCCAAATCGGAATCTGTAACTGACTAGTTGCATCGATATGACCGCCGGTAGTAGTTATGAGACCTAACGTGGTAGATCTTAGTCTTCTTGAATGCAGAAGGAAAGTACCGTGACCAACAGACACGTTCTGCAAATTAGGATTCCTATTCGCGGGGGCACCAACTTGCCCATCGACCGTTAATCCTTGCCTGAGCTTGTGAAGAAGACCGCTTCCGCTCTCGCGGAAGCCTGCTTCTGCTCGAGTTGGGGCAGTCTGAAGTGCTTGACCTGATCGAAGAACTCGAAGCTTCGCCTGAATCCGGAGTGAGATGGAAAGTGTGGCGTTGGCAATGACGAGAAGAGACAGAGATGAATGTGGCATTGCTGTAAGTAAAGGCGAGAAGAGGGAAAGATGGAAACGCGCAACCTCAAATCGAAGCCGGGTGTCGATCGTCGAACTTTGAGTAACAAGTGTGAAAGCAGATTATATACTGAAAAGAGATAGGTCTAAGAAGTCCGGGCAATATCCTTATTCGTAGAACTATCCATCATATTTACAACACCGACAGATGAGCTCGTGAAGTGCTCAGTCTTGATCCGATTCAGGAGGCTCAGACAATTCATCATCAGAGTCGTCCGCTTCTGTAGCTTTTGCGGGTGGTTTCGTCCTTTTCGACACTGGCGTCCTCTTCGCCGTGATACTGTCCCGCGGCGCAGCGACCTCCTCAACACCGCCATCGCTACCATCCTCTTCCTCCTCGCTGTCACTTTCGTCTTCTTCCCCAGCCTCTACCCCATCCTCCCACTGCTCCATCTCTAGATCGTCCTCTGCATCACTGACTTCGGCATAGTCCTTTTTGACCACTGCAGCCCCTCTACCGCTCTTCCTTCGCTCCGTTGGTGGCGGACTGTCCTGCCGTACTTTCGCGGGTCTCTTCTTTTTTGGAGTCTTTGTGCCAGCCTTTCTGTTGACTGATTTCGTCTTTGCGGCACCGTTCGTCGTAGCGGCAGAGGCAACTCCTCGCTGTTTCTTGTTCGGCCCATCTGTGTTCTCAGTATCCCCAGACTTTCTCTTCTTAGTCTGACGCATGTTGTCCTTGACATGACCTTCCAAATCATCCACGAGCTCCTGTGATAAATACTGCTTTTGTGCAATTTCCAAACTCACTTCGCTGCTTGGCAAGGGCTTGAACAGACCAGATGGATATCGAATCTTCCCAGGATACGCTTGCATTGACCAGCCATGGTTGTCTACAAAGTGGCCAATGATAGTTTGTGCTAGCTCAGAAAGGACGTAGAGATTTTCGCTCTTCTCAGAATCGATAGCGTCCTTGACCGAACGCAACTTTTGCGCGATGTGGTAAATGAGAGGGATATTTGCTTCAGTGGCAATAGTCTTGAGGTAGAAGAGGATGTAATCAGCAGATAGTTTCAGCTCATCAGGGCTGTTCTCGAAGTCGGGATGATGTGCCAATAGACTGAGAAGTCTGAAAAAGGTGGTTTCGAATGTCGTCTTCTTTGCTTTGGTAGCAAGCTGGGCACGAGCTTTGAGCCACGTCGTAGCATCTTGACGCAGTTTGCGATTGGGTTCGAATGTGAGAAGGAAAATGGTTGTGTAGAATCGGGAGGGAAGACGATCTTGGCCAAGATATTTCTGGACTTTGTTTACGAAGCCTTGCCGTACTGGGAGCAGGGACGCCTGGGCTACGGTAGCTAAGGTGTTGAAACTTCTAGGCGTAAGGTATTCGTCGAAATTGTGTGTCGTGGAGAGCTTCAATAGCTGGATGGCGGCTTGCATATGTAACCACGAGCGATGTGGTTTTGGTGTGGACGACGTGGCTGTTAGTTCCCCTTCATTGACCACCAGTTTGTTCAGGAGCTTATATACGGGTGTCGCTGCTTCCTTGGCTTTCTCGGCAGAGTCATAAGAGCGAAGGCGATTCACGAGTAGCTTCAAAGCCCAGGTTTTAGCTTCGCACTCCTCATCAGGTTGAGGATTCCAGTCGGGATCCTCAGTCGAAGGGCTTATACGATTGGCTAAAAGGACCTGCTCTATTGCAATGTCGATGACCGGATCGACATCTGCTGTCTCTTCCAACGATGTTGCTGCTAAAAGCATGAGCTGGCTGAGAGTAGCAAGGCGTGCCATGAAATGTTCTGAGCCATACGTGAAGCTGGTTGTGCATTGTTTGAGCAGGTCATTCATTCGTAACTCCTTCTTATCGGGTACAGACATGATAATGGAAGTGGCGTACTTGGCTGTTGCTGCTGGTGTACCGCGCAATGCAAACTGTGTCATTGCTTGGATGAAGTTGGGATCCTTCGAGACTTCTTTCGGAAAACGCTTCGCGAACGAGGCACAGGCTTTCAAGCTGTCCAACGCATCAGCCTCATTTGGCCGTCCGGGTCGTGGAGCCTGGTCTTGCAGCACATTGCACAGTTCTTGGATGTGTGCTTTGAAGACTCCTGGGCGCACGGATGAGACTTCTTTCGTGAGTTCATGCGCTGGATTGGCAAGACTATCGTCTGCAGATCGAGAGAACTCCATGATGGGGTGTATATGACTCCTGTTATACAGGATATTGGCGACTTTGTATGATAATGTGGTAAGAGTCTGTGGAAGAGTGCCCGTAGTCGTTGATAGACCCTCGGTTGTTCTCCTCATGATCTCTTTCTGTATTCTTGTTAGGAATCGAAAATGGGACATTCACCGCAGGAACTCACCATCGACTTATACACTTTCCCATAATCGCTGTCATCAGCTACACTAAAACGAAACAAAGCAATATTTCTCTTGTCGCCTTGCTTTGCAAACTTCCAGAGATCTTCGCCAGCGCGTGGCGGGTCTATAAAACTTTTCGCATAGAAGTCAATCAGTTTGCCAAGATGAGCCTTGACTTCCTTTGCATTCTCTTCGACAGCACCTCCCTGAAGCATGCATTAGCTCGTATCATGGAGTGCGACTGTATCATTTACCTTGTAATCCTCGCAGCGCTTGAGATATGCCTTGAAGTACTCTGTAGTGTTCTTCTGTGCCTTCATCAGCGAGAAAAAGACTTTCTTTGCTTTATCGTCCAGATCTTTAAGCATAGTAAGTAGCCTCTCCGCTCTGAGCTTATCTGCCTGCGCTTCAAGATTGGTGGGCTCCATATGGTTTTGCGAGTCCACGTCTTGGCTTTGGAGTGCGTTCTTGTGCTTCTTCTTGACATTAGGCCAACCCATAGGCATAAGAGATTCGTAAAGTGCACGATCAATATTGATACTGACATCGATCTCGTTGACATAGATTGCATTTAATATTGCTGAGGGGATGGCGCCAAATAAGATCGTAAATCGCTCGTTCCCGAGCGTGATCTCTCCAGATGCTATCCCCCATATCTTTCCCAACAATTGCATCGCTTCTGCTCTCACGAAAGGTCTACGATCTTTCACAAGCAGTGAAAGATTGTGCAGCAGTGATCCAGGCTTGTCCACACCGCCCGACACTCCCAATTTGTTTACAATGTCTAGAAAGTGCATCGTACCGATACTTTCTATTACAGCGATACGGACTCTCTCATCTGTGTCAGCCAATTTTTCGGCCCACATCTTGATCAAATCTATCTCTTCCTGTGCTTCCAGCCCAATACCTCCTGCAGATGTGCTGAGTATTCGGCCAATACCTGTCATCAAAGCCGCCCGGATAAGAGGAGACTTATCATTCTGTCGACTGAGAAAGCTTTGGTACGTCGCTGGATGAGTCTGGCTAAAGGCTTGTGGTGCAGAAGGTGCTGAAGGGCCAGTCAGAGCGCCAGAGTCTCTTGCTGCTGAACTCAGAGTAAAGCTCGGATACACTGCAGGATCCAGAAGGGCAGGAGGCGGAGGTCCAGCAGCACCGATACCCGACGCCATATCTCCGATCGTTTCTGTAGCTATTATCCTGATGTCGACGTTCTCGGCGTTGAGCTCGGTTTCAACCTGTGGTATAACGTTCTGCAAAACCCCTGGAGCTGCCCTCCAGAGTTCTCGGAGTAATCTGTGTGCCTTGTCCAATTGTCTCAATCCTTCCGTATCTGGTCCGATGTCGCCATCTAGGTCGTCATCTTCTACTGGGCTACTCTCTCTGCGACTATTACGTCCCTTCGTCTTTCGTGACCGCTCTGCTGAAGACGATGTCGCGGTTACAATGACGTTGCTGAAATACTGGCTAACGTATCTTGACATCTTGTCGACACAGGTGTTTGCCACATTCTTTGCCATGTTATACGCTGCCGAATACTGTGCCAGTGGTGGAGGTTCGGTCTCATCTTGAGCAGACTGTGCACCTTTCTTTGCCTTTGAGCTAGAGGCGTGTGCCAACTTCGGATCAGCGCGCATGAATTGGGCCAGGACGATCTCGATGACTTCGTGTGGTAGACTCTGGGTTTCATCGATCATACTCTCAACTATGCTCGTCATGTGGTATTCAATATTCTTGCTCATCTCTTGTCCAGGACTCGAGAGGATGTCAAAACATGTTTCAAATAGCTTGAGGATGAGCTGATTTGGTGATGTTACATCTGCGAGAAGCACGATGCTTTTGACTCGAGCAAGCGAACTGAGAACGTAAAGATGTTCGATGTGATATGGATCGGCGGTATCGGACAGTGCTGGTATGATGGAGGTAATGATGACAGAGAAGATTTCCTGCGCTTATGATTAGACTGTGTGCTTGTTCCCTCGACCGGTACTAGGCTCGAACCTTTATTTGCGGCGCACTGAAAGGCGCTTCAGGTGCGCACAACCTGAATATATCTGCTAAACAATGAACAGTATGAGCCTTGACGCCTTTGTCCTTGTGCTGCAGCAAATTGGGATGGACGAGCTCTTTCGCGTATCTTGTAAGAGCATCTCTGTCGACATCTTCTCCCTGGTCCAGCTCTTTCAGTTCTTCCCCAAGGGCTGTCAAGCGACGAAGGAGCTCTCCAGTGGCGGGCTTGTTGCCAGCGCGCCATGTGAGGGATTCGTTGAAATGTAGAGTGGTGCCTGAGGTTTCTTCCTCCGCCTCTTCTTCCTCCTCTTCCTCTGCTTGCGGCTCTACGACAGCTACAGCAGCTGCAGCACGTCGGCGCGCCATGTATGCTTGCAATATAGAGTGCTGGTGATGGAGAGGTTAATGTCAAGGTCAAACTTGCTTCATGTCGCATGACGACAACGGCAATTGTGAAGCTCGAGTCGCGTGAAAGCGGCCACTGCCAGGTACGCGTGGGTTTCGTGCTTTCGCGTTTTACGAACAGAACTTTGGGTGATGGAGCCAGGGGCGACATGACTCATAAAGTCTCTTCGTAAAACATCATTGCCTCTTTGGGCGAAGCGCAGCGAGCCTGTGTATTCATCGCATATCCGATATCTTTACCCTGTTTATAATGCAATCTTCATCCTCCTGACAATACCTTTGTCTGTTGTGTCACTCTACTACCGCTCAATTCATATACTACCCTTAATACGATACAATCTTCCTAGCTTTGACGATGAATAGGCTCATTCTGCTAGCTGCTATGATGCTGCCAATACTAAGACCAGATTCTTGCATTTAGCCGACATACTTGTATCTAGACTTGGCAAGTGCAACGCTGTCGGAACGTTTTGAGATTCTTGACAGACACTCACTTTTGCCAAGGACTATTCACACTTGAGCTGGGGTCTAAACGTCAAACCTCCTTCAGCAGTAGAATTATATCACATCACCCTCGCTTCGATTGTTCATTACTGCTACTACATAAGAGTCTATCCTGCTCGTCGCGATTACCGATTTGTATCTCATCTGCTTGTTGTCTTGAACATGTACAATAAAGATAAACCCATCCGTTGACAGGGTCTTGGAGCAATTGAGATTCGAGCATGGTATGCAATAGTTGGAGGATCTTTGAAGCACAGGTAGTGATTCTCTATGAAGTGAACTAGTGCGTAACGCAACACTTTTGAAGTGGCAGCTGGCATTTAAGGCTTCATGTTCATTATATCACTGTATTCCCTTGCTCATAGTGACCTACTCTTCTCCAACCAACACCAATCAATCCTTGTGCCTGCCATGTAAGCCATCTAGAGCCAGGCCTTGATAGCCCTGTACTGCTTCCTAGCAAGCTTGGTGCCAACCCATCCACCCCAATAATCTGCACCTTGCAAGCTGTGATCAAGGACCATTCGGAGTCTTCAAGAAAGACTTCGATAAGAAGTGGAGAAGGAGTTCTGCAGCACGTTGCTTGGCGTAGGTCACGTGGCTAGCCCTTGTCGATGTCACTGAAGATCAAACACATCTTTCCATTCCTTTGACACCACAAGACAGCAACCCAGAAATTTCCAGCCTCTACTAGTGCCATAGAGATCCTACAAACAACCACCCACAATGCCATCGCAAACTCGACAATCACGCGACTCGTCATCTCCAATTCTACCACAGGTACCATACTCACCATACTATACCTCCCAGCTTTTCCTACACAGCTCATTGACGCTTCTCCAGACGCACTCTAACCTTCGTGCGACCACATCAAAAGAACCGCGCCCTACGCACAGCTCCAGCACCACTACCACAAATCGCGACGCTGATCCTCTTACTCTTTTCACCGCTTCACTAGCCCGTCTCGACAGCAAACTCCTCCAAGCACAAAGATATGATCTGAGTCCAGCACAAGAATCAACATTGGGCATGCTTGCGTTAGGGGCGAAGCTTGAAAGAGCATTGGAGAAAAGGATAGTAACACAGGATGCGGAGCAGAAGGCCAAGGGTTCTGAGGTAGTCATGGAGAAAGTGGCTGTTATATTACCATGAGAGTCTGAAGTAGCGATTGCACTTCTGGTTGGTTACGGAGAAATGTGATTGGATATGTGTATTCTAGGGCTTGTGTGGGCAAAGGGATATTGTTTGGATCATGGCAATTACAAGGGCATTATCCGGAGTTTGCGCAATGGCGTAGGGTTGGACAATACACAAGCTCTGATGAAAGAGTAGTCCGTAGTGCAATACAACAGATGGGCGTCCGACTCTGACAATGCTCGGACTCACATGGTAGTACAAAAAGCTGATGATAATCATGAATATTAATTACAGTAATTATTACAATTCTTATGACCTTGTTTTTCAGTATCCTTCAAGTCCTGCTCCAGACATGCTTACAACAGACTGTCTTGCTGCGCAAAGAATTTCTTCTGCTTCAAACACTTCTCATTGGTGCACGCCGGACACCTCAAGTACATCTGCCTTGAGCACGCCTCTCCACTCTCCAAATGTGCCTTTGCAATGTCTGCTAGTGCTTGAATGAACACTGGACTTCCGTTCAGGCTCTCCGCGCGCTTGATACCTGGCTGTTTCGCTTCACCAATCACCTCTTCATCCAATTCATATAGTGTTTCGATGTGGTCAGAGGTGAAGGCGATAGGTACCAAAATCATGTCTGTTTGGCCACGTTTTACCAGGTTCTCGACAGTGTCTGATGTCTGAGCTCCAAGCCATGCAGATGGGCCAACTTGCGATTGCCAGCACAAACGGTAAGGGTTTGAGAAGCCAAGGCGCTGCATCACGGCGTAAACGGTTGCAGCAACTTCAGCGGGGTAAGGATCTCCTCTGTTCACGACACTCATTGGCAGCGAGTGTGCAGAGAAGAGGAGAGTGACGCTGTTGCGCTTCTCCTCGGGGTACGTGGCGAGTTGAGCTTCAATATTCTGGGCGAAAGCTTCGACGAGACCAGGGTGTACAGGCCAACGATCGATGACAGACCAACGAATCGATCCATCCGTGTCCACTGCTGTTTTGTCCTCGAGCGCGATAGTCTCGGTCGCAGAAGGGTCCTTCTTGCCCTCTAATCGTTGACGCCACTTCCAGAGCTCGTTCAGCGAACTGCCCGTCGTCGAGCACGAGTACTGTGGGTACTGTGTGAACGCTACTGCTCTACCTCCTTTGCCATTACCAAATCCGTCTGCAAGAAGTTGATGGTACATGTGTTCTGTGAGTGGGTTGGCGTAACGGAAGGCAACGTATGGCTTATGCGGCGCCGTCTGTGGAGACATCTTGTCTAAGAGTTTGCACATCTCAGAGCTTTGGTACTCGGACCACTTGCGAATGGGACTACCACCACCTATTGCGGCATACTGCTTCTGAATCTTGGGAGTACGGCGACGAGAGATCAATGGTCCGAGGTAAGGTTGCAGACGTCCTAGAGGAATGAGATCACCATCGGCCTGGAGACATATTAGTAGGGAAGATGAAGCATTTGCTATCGTTCGATAGCGTGTAGCGTCAGTGTCAGGAAAATCGTCTTACAAAGAGGTTGGTGAGGAAACTGCCAACTTCATCCGTGGTTTGAGGACCACCCATATTCATGAATACTATCGCGGTTGGGCCTTGCGAGCCAGTATTGTCTTGTGTGACTGGTGGCACGACTGAGGCCATTGACCTTTGTGCGAATTGTGGTTGAGGCAGCCATAGTCCTTTTGGTGTTGTGGCCAGCCTGGACGTCGTAGCTGCACGGCGTGTGATTTGGGGAAGGATCGTGCGTGAAGCCATGATGGCGAGGGAAACGTGGGTTTTTGAGACAGGTGTTTTGGAGTGAACGACTACCTGTGTTGTTTGCTGGAATGTTGTTGTAAATTGTATACGACGCCACGACCTCCTCTTGAGATCGCCGTTGAGTTCATGACGATCCCAATCTAGCCAATGAAGCCTCGGCGCGCGCTCCAATATGTAATCACCTCCTCCAGACGCGCCTGTTCCAGAACACGCGAACGTCGTTCTTTCGACTCATTAGCACTTGCTCTGGTGTCCATCAAAGGCGGCCAAGTCGAAGTCGACATGGCGGACATTCCAAATGGTCACAATGGAGAGCGAGACGAAGAGGAAGAAGAGGAAGAGGAAATCGATGAGACGGCCTTCAAGCCTGTGAAAGATGCTGTGCTCTTTGTAATTGAAGTCAGCTCTTCCATGCTTGAAGTGCGATCAGCGCCAGCCTCGAAGAAGGCCACATCAGACTCTGCTACTTCTGCTGCTCTCAAGTGCGCGTACGCTCTAATGCAACAGCGCATTATTTCGCATCCGAATGATATGATGGGAATTCTGCTGTTTGGGACGGAGCAGAGCAAGTTCCAGGAGGACGAGCACGGTGGATCATTTCAGTATCCGAATTGCTATTTACTATCGGACTTGGATGTACCTGCTGCAACAGATGTCAAAAGGCTACGTTCGATGGTCGAGGATGAGGAAGAAGCAAAGAAGCTTTTGATTCCAGCTGAGAAACAGGTTGCCATGGCTAATGTCTTGTTCTGCGCGAACCAAATCTTCACTACAAAGGCTCCCAACTTCAGCTCGAGGCGCATATTTCTTGTAACCGACAATGACACACCTCACGAGGAAAAAGCACTTAGATCATCTGCCGTCGTACGTGCAAAGGATCTTTACGATTTGGGCGTCATCATCGAGCTCTTTCCTATTTCCAGATCAGGTCATGAATTTGATCGGACCAGATTCTATGATGTGAGCTATGAGGTGATAAAGTTGATTTTCCAGTGCTTATATTTGCGTAGGACATTGTCTACAACCAGAACATGCTTGATCCCGAAGCACCCGCACCAATCCTTCCTTCCAACAAGACCATGCAAGAAGGAGGTATATCCTTGCTACAGTCGCTACTCAACTCAATCAACTCCAAAGCTGTTCCCAAGCGTGCACTCTTCTCCAGTGTGCCACTAGAGATTAGCAAGAACCTTAAGATCTCTGTCAAAGGTTTCATCATTTTCAAACGTCAA
>Ga0160427_10002261_pt1 | contig 11666 bp, 10 predicted proteins | sample SolpanmetagenomL_FD_108194 | JGI IMG/M metagenome (GOLD analysis project Ga0160427, IMG submission 108194) | Solar panel surface microbial communities from Lawrence Berkeley National Laboratory, California, USA - L | ecosystem: Engineered > Built environment > Solar panel > Unclassified ...
AGGTAGTCAAACGGTACCCCAATCTCGAACGAGTGGTGCGTGTGCAAGTCCTGGTAAATGCGCACGTAAGTAAACTCGGCCAGCGGCGCGGCGCTACCCTTGGGCTGAATGTGCAACGTGACCTGACGCGCCATGCGTAGCGAAGGTTAAAGGGTGGAAAAGGCAGATAGCGGCTTGAAAATACTACCTAGCCGGCAGTTGGCCCCGAAGAGCGCAGGCGAAGCCCCGGCGGCCAGCGCCCCAAAGCCGCGCTAGCAGCCCTGGGCGGTGGGCCGTGGCCAGCCTGCCCACAGCCGGGCCGCGCGCCTAGGTAGCCCTCGCCAAAGATGGCGGCAGTGCGCCAGACTTACGGCCTGGCCCGTATCTTCCTTGCACCTAACCCACCGGCCGGAAGCCGGGCCGCCGGGCACCGGGCGGCCAGCAGTCAACGTAACTAGGTATGGAATACGACGTTCTGATTCGGGATGCTTTCGCTGCGTTCAGCATTATTGAGCAATTATCGGGGCGCGGCGGCTGGTCCTTCTTTGGCTACGACAGCTGGATGGCCAACCGCCCCTTTTTGCCAGCCGAGCGCGACCCTCACTACCGCCCGGGGGGCGGGGGGCGGCTGGGCGCGTTTATGCGTGTGCCCGTGCACACTACTGCCTCCTTCACAATTTATCAGGTATCGAACAAGGGCAATTTGGCGCTGGACTACTACCACCTGCCCGACCACCGCACCCTGATATACGACCGCCGCACCCGCTTTGCCTACTGGGAGCAGCCGCTGGCGCTCGACTCGGGCAACCCCTTGGCGGTGACGGCCGCGCAGCTCAAAGCCATCTGCCCCGAGGCCAGCCTTGCTAATATTCAAAAACACATCGGGCCGCTCAATACGGCGATGCAGAAATACCAGATTAACACGCGCTTGCGGCAGGCGCACTTTCTGGCCCAGGTAGCGGTCGAGAGCGACCATTTCCGGGCCACCCGTGAGTATGCGAGCGGCAAGGAATACGAGGGCCGCGCCGACCTCGGCAACACGCAGCCTGGCGACGGGGTGCGCTTTGCCGGGCGGGGCCTAATTCAGATTACCGGCCGCGATGTATATGTTAAGTACGGCCGCTACCTAGGGCGCGACCTTACGCAGGGCACCACCATGAAGCTGGTGGAGCAAGAGCCCTGGGCCGCCGACGCCGCCGGCTATTTCTGGCTGATTTATAAAAAAGGCAAGGACCTAAACGGCCGCGCCGACCGCGACAACGTAGAGTCGGTGACCAGGGCCGTGAATGGGGGGCACAACGGGCTAGCCGCCCGCCAGCGCTACACCGCCAACGCTAAAAAAGTATTTGGGTTGAAATGAGCACACTACTGCACGGGCCGCGCCTGCGAATAGCCGGGTTGAGCGGGGCGTTATTTTTGGGCGTGCTGCTGAGCGCCTGTGGGCAGGCCGCGCCGCGCACGGCGGCCCCCGGCCCGAGCGCGCCCCTGGCCGCCGCTGTTAAAGCCGCGCCGGGGCTCCCAGGCCGCTGGAAATCAGACACCGACCCGCTAGCCGAACTGGAGATAACGCCCGCACTGTACACCGAAAAATACCAGGGCAAATCCGTGGCTGTTTCTACTTACCAGGTCACTACCAAGTGCGGGTGCGCCGGCGAAAAGCCGTTGGTTTACAAAACCCCGACCATCCTTACCACTCGTAACCGCCAAGATGGCGACTGCTACTGCTACCTTATCGAGCAGCTAACGCCCACTACGTTGCGGCTGGCCAACTACGGCGAGGGCGGCTTTCACACCTTTAAGCGGCTGAAGTAAGCTAGCTCGCCCACTTATTATCGAGCAGCACTTCGCCGCATTGGAGCTTGCCCGCCGATAGCATCAGGGTCATGACCATGCCGCTGGTCGAGGCTGTGCCGTCGAAGTGCTTGCTCAGGCCCACGCAGTAGGCGTCTTGAAAATCAATGGTTTTGCGCACGGCGCGGCTGTCGGCTTCAAACACCATAATCTTGCCATCGAGCCGCTTGGTATTGTCCAGGGCCCAAAAATGGAGCAGGTCGCTGGGCTGCGAGTCGAGTTCGACGTGCAGCTGCCCGCCCTGCACCAGCGTATCGGCTCGGTTGAGGGTGTCGGCACTCTGGTGGATGCTCCAGGTAAAGCTGCGCACATTAAACGTTTCACCCTGCACGACAAAGGCGGCTTCAAACGACATAGGCGGGAGCGTTGGAAAAGGACGGCCAAGTAGCCGCTGGTACCAGAAAGTTACGCAGAAAGTACCACGGGCACCCTGGGTGGGTTGGGCACTAGGGCAGGGCACGACCCAGGGACTAGGCGGGCCGTTAAAACAACCCGAAAAAGCGCGGCTCCTTACCCAATTCCACGTTGATGGGCTCCAGCGTTTTTTCGATGCTCTGCCTGAGGTCGGCGGTGGCGGGGTCTTGCAAAATCTTGATGAACGCTGTGCGCGACTCTTGCAGCAACTGCTTGCGCTCTTTGCTGCGGGCCTTGTGGTCGAGGGCGCGCTGGCGCAGGCAGTCGGCATTGGCAAAGGCTACTTGGTCTTGTAGCAGACTAACTTGGAGCTTAAGGGCACCGCTGGGCACCGGGGCCCCGCCGCCGCCCCCGCCGCCCCCACCCCCGGCCGCTACCTGCGGCGGGCGACTAATGCTAGCCGCTTGCAGCGTGATAACCTGCTGCTTGGCCTGAGCTAGTTCTTCGGCCAAGCGGGCGCTGGCTTGGGCATCGGCACCGCTCTTGGCTAGCTGCCCCCGCAGCGCATCAATGGTGCTGCGGTTCGAGCGAAACAGGTCGAAAGCGCGCAGTTCGTCGCGCACCAGCTGGCGGTGCGCGGGCACTTGCAGCTGGGCCGAGTCGAGGCGCAGCTGGCTCAGGCTCACGGCAATGTCGTTGAGGTAATCTTGGTTGCTGGTAGTCAGGCGGCCCAGTACCAAGTCGTTCTTCTCGTCGCGCAGGCGTTGGTCTACCACGTCGATGCGCTGCAAGTGGTGCGCCAGCGTGTCGAAGCGGGCCACCAGTTGCTGCTGCTCTTGGTGGGTGCGGTCGAGCTCCTTTTTCAGGCGGGCGTTTTCGTCGGCCAGGCTGTTAGTAGAAAACAGGTAGTAAGAAGCGCCCAGGGGCACGGCCAGCGCCAGCAGGTACAGCAGCGCAAATTGCCAGAGGCGGGTGCGTCGTTCGGGTTGGTTGAGCGGATTCATGCGAGCAGTAAACTAGCGGCGGGCGGCGAGGCAAACGCAATTAAATAGGGCTCCAGCGCAGGCCGCCGCCAGTGGTCGGCGGCTCGGGCACCGGCGTAATAATGGGCCCCCGGTGAAACACCGGGTTTTCGTTGATAAAGGTTTGCCAGCCCTCGCGGTTTTTGCCAATGTACTCTAGCTGGCTGAGTTGGCGAAAAACCAGCCCTAGAAGCTGCCACAGCTGCTGTTGCTGCTGCAAATGCTCGTGCACGCGGTGGTGGTCGTAGGTCAGGGCCACGGCCGCTTGCAGGGCGGCAAGCAGGGTGGCGGGCGGCGCCTCCGACCACTGCTCGCAGTACTTGAGCAGCTCCTCGCGCTCGGCCTCGGTGAGCATGTCGAGCGAGGTCTTGATTTGCTTGGCCGCCCGCAGCAGCGCATCGAGCAGGTAGCTCGGGGGCTGCTGCGAAGCCAGCAGCCGCAGCGTGGTCAGCTGCTGGGCCAGGGCCAGCACAGTGCGCTCGGCTAGCTCGCGCACTAAGTCGGCCAGCGGGCTGCGCTTGTCGGCGCGCAACTTCACTTTATGAATAATCTTGAAGGCATCCGTTTCTAGCTCGGTCAGCTGAAAATCAAGCTGATGCAGTGCTTGCAGCAGCGCCGGGTGGCTGGCCAGCGCCAGGCTGGGCGGAATGTACTGCGCTACTGGTCGCAGCGCCCCTTCGGCATAGCGCAATTCGCCAACTACCAGTGCGAAAGTCGCGCTGGCCTGGCTGCCCAGCTGCGCCGCTGGCACCACGCTCAGCTGGTAGCCGGGGCGGGTATAGGGGTGGCGGGGCGGCAGCTCGGCCGGGTCGGGCGGGCCAGTGGGCACCCGCTCAAACGGGTTGACGGTGAGCACCACGCTGAAGCGCAGCCCCTCGGTGGCCGTCAAGCCAAAGGCGGTCAGCAATTGCCCCAGGCTGGTTCGCACGGTGAGCGGCGCACTGCTAGGCGTAATCTCGATGCGAACCCCGCCCGCCGTGATGGCCCGGCACTGCGTTAGGCGGGCCTGCACTTCATGCTGGGCGTCTACGCTCAGCAGCAGCTCAAAAGCGGCGGGGCTGCCCAGCTCGTTGGTGGTGGGCAGCAGGCCATAGCGGTCGGGGCGCAGCCCCAGGGCCACGGTGTCGCGCAGGTGGTCAAGGACAAAATGGTCGGTTTCGGTGAAGTGGCGGCGGGTAATTTTCATCCCGTCCACCCAGTTCACGGGGTAGTGCGTGAGGTCTGGAAGCATAGCCGCAAAAGCGAGGCGAAAAATAGAAACAAATAGCCGATTCCAGCCTAGGTTACGGGCAAGGGCAGGGGTACCCGCTGGGCCACAATGATGCTGCCCTGGCGCAGAAAGTTATCCTGAAACGTGCGGTCAGGGTCGTAGTAATGGCGGCGGCGCCACCACGCCCGCTTGGCATAAAACAGCCACCCGTAAGCTTGGCCTTGGCCGTCAAGATATTGCAGTGCCTGGTCGGGCTTGAGCTTGTTATAATCGGTCAGGAAAATGCTAAATAAGTCGTTAAGCCGCATTTGGTAAGGCGCCTTGGAAGAAAAGTCGTGGTAGAGATTCTCACCGTGGCGGCGCGTCATCCAGAAGTGCACTACCATAAAATTGTTGAGGTCGATGCGCGTCAGGTCAGGGCTGGGAGCCAGCGGGTTATAGCGCCAAAGCTTGTAGCGGCGCGGCGGCACGGCCCGCCACGCCTGGTACGACTGCCAGAAGAAAAACGGCAGCAAAAAAGGGATTATTGCCATGACGAAGCCGGCCGGCGGCAGGTGGTGCTGCGCCCAGGGCAGCCAGTGCAGGGCCCAAATGGTGCTGCCCCCCAGCGCCGCCGTAGCTATCAGCACCAGCGCCGCCTGCCAGCGCCCCCGCGGCGGCAGCCAGGGTAGCCAGCGCGGCAGCTTCGCCGCGTAGAGCGCGCCCACCAGCACCAGCGCCAGCTGCAGCAGCCCAAACGTGAGCCGGTAGGGCCAGGGGCTGCGCACGGCCGCCAGCCCCAGCAGCCCTATCCCGAGCACCGTGCCCAGCACATAAAGCAGCACACTACCAAATACTTTGCTGCCCTGTACGCGGGAGCTGAGGTTGGAAATGGTGCTCGTAGCGGCCGAGCGAGCTTGAGAGGTAGGATTAGGAAGCATGCAAAAGACAGGATAGCGCCGGGGGGCGGCTCGGCAACTGGCCTTGCCAAGGTACGGGAAATCTGCCTGCGGGGCTAGGCGGCGCTGTATTCAACCCGGCCGGCCCAGTTCGCGTAGGCCCCTGTAACCCAATTTTGGGCCTTATACTTGCGTTATGCCGTTGCGTTCTCCTTCTGCCCGCGAACTCCTCGAGCGCCAGCGCCGCCAGCCCTTCGATGTGCGCCTGGAGGTGCTGCTGGCTGAGCTGCTAGCGTATGGCTACGCCTTTGAAGACTTTGTGGTGCGGCCGGTAAGCTTGTTTGCCCGCCGCTACCGCCGCGACCTAGGGGCCGTGGCTGAAGAGCCCTTCGAGCGCCACCACCGCGAAGTGCTGCGCACCGTGGTGGAGGTGCACCGCGAAGGCCTTTACGATGCCCTGCCGCAGCAAGTGTTTCACCAGCCCGGCGGCAAACTAGCCGGGCACCCCCCCGATGTGCGGGCAATGGTGGAGGATAGCCTGGCCCAGCGTCGCAAGGAAAAAGCCACCCGCAAGTTCTTTCTGCCTTTCGAGCAGGAGTTGTTTCGCTACCGCGTGCGCCTGGAGCAGGAAGAGCGACGCTACTTCAACAGCCTGGCCACCAATTGGTACAACGAGGCGCTGGCGCATTTTTGGGGGTTGGCCAAGGCGGGCTTACCCCCCGTGGTGCTCACCAACCTGCTCTACTTGCTGCCTTTGGCCTGCTACATCGTGGGCGACTTGCCCCGCACCCAGCGCTGCTTCGAGAGCGTACTGGGCCATGCCGTGCGGCTGCGCCCAGTAGCGCCGCAGAGGCACCTGATACCAACTGCCACTACCAACGCGCCACCCACCAGCGGCACCCTGGGGAACCTGGCCCTGGGCCGCGATTTGGTACTTGGCGGCGACTACCAGGAAACGCTGCCCGCGCTCGAAGTGACAGTGCAGGGCTTAACCGTGGTCGAACTGGAGGCTTACCTCACCGGCGCGTGGCCCGCCACTGCGCTTGCTCTGTTGTGCGAGTACTTCGTGGCTTTCGAGACCGACGTAGTGGTGCACTACGACATGGCTGCCGCCGAGCCCGAGTTCCGGTTGGGTAAGGGAGAAGCAGCACCTGTGCTAGGCTTTACGACAGCTGGCATCTAAAAGCGTAGGTAAGTAGCACGCACAACTGAGGTAGCCAAGTGTATATCAAGTGCACATGGAGAGGATGGCTTTAGCTGCCTATTATCGTGAACGAAAGCTCACAACCTACCAAACGCTACTGCTGCCACAATAAAATCGGACTCTTTCTCAGTCGGCTGTAGCGCTTGCGCCGATTAGCCAACCGCTGCGATAAGACGAACTTAACATCAAAAGGGCCCTGCCAGATTTCATCTGGCAGGGCCCTTTTGATGTTAATGACTAGCAAAAAGAAGTTATACCCATTTATTATCGAGCGTAGCGCCGTTCACGTCAATTTTGTTAGCCGAAATAACCAGACTCAGCGTCATCGAAGCCTGAGTCTGGTCGCCGCGCGCGTCAAAATTCTCAGTATAGCCTACGCAGTAGGCCTCTTTGAAATCAATTTCTTTCATCTTCGAATCCTGGTCGGCCCGCTTGAAGACAATCTTGCCATCGGCGCGCTTATAAGGGTCTAGCATCCAGCTGATAAGCTTTGTGCTATCCGTCGATACGATGGTGCACTTGATGGTGCCACCTTGCACTACTGACGAAGGCCGGCCTTTGTCGTCGGTCGTCTGATTGAAGGAGTAGTTGCAACTAACTACTTCACATTCTTCGCTACCTGCGGCACTGAAAACTGCACTAAAAGAAGCCATGATGAAAAAGGGGAAAAGAGGGAAAACGTAGATTAGCTAGGTAGTTCACCCAATCAAAGGTAAGCTTATTACTTAATACCTATACGATTGAGCTATTGCTGCGCGTATTCGGCGTTCCAGTCACGGTCGGGGTTATCGGGGTCATCACCCTTGGTGCCATCCAGCGACACGAGGAATGTTTTGGCTGGGAAATAAGGTACCATATGAATGTCGAGGAGAATCCGGTCTTTCTGGTCGGGGTCGCGCTCAAACTTCTTGACAGAGAATTTTTCTATCAGTTTGCCCGGCCCGGCGATATTATCCAGAAAGCGCACAATCTGCCCCTGGATGTCCATGCGCATGTTGTGGTCCCAGTTTTCGAAGGCACGGCGGTTCAAAAAGTCAATTAGCACCTTGGTCACGTAGTCGAATACTCGCACCACAGAATAGGTTTGCAAGCCAATATTGTCGCCATTGAAAAGCGTCTTGGCCGAGAAAGCCATCACGCGGCCGTACTCATTGACCATGGGTACAAGGCCAATCTTTTCGAGGTTAGAGATTTCACTCTTTCGTAACGGAAACTTAACCCCATCGACCTCGCTGAGCGTGCCGTGCTTGCGGCCCGCCGTGACCTGCGAGGCCAGCGTGGCATAGATGCGGCCCGCAAGCGCCGATGACGGCGGCACAAATAAATCATCTTCTTCGCCAATTTCTTCGAGCTTGCCGCGGCCCACCAGCCAGTTAGCCGTCATGATGACGTTCGACTTGTGCGCGTCGGCACCCGTCAGGTTGGCCTCCTCAAACAATTCAATTACGTCTTCGGGCGTGTCGTAGTGCTCAAAGTCGGTGACCATCATCACCTTGTTCTTATGAGCAATTTTGCTCCACTTATCAATTACTTTGTTCGAGCCTAAGTAGCCCGGCACCACCAGCAGCGAGTAGTTGTCGCGCAGGTCGAGGCGGTCATAGTTCTGCTCCAATTCTTCCGACACTGCGTCGATAAACGTGGTATTGTCTAAATCTTGCAGTTGGTCTTTGTCGGCATTCAGAACGGAGATGTTTTTTACCTCGTCTAGGTCCGTATTTTTAAAAAAAAGCGCCACTGAGCGGTAAGCTTGCTCCAACTCATGGGTAGCCTCCACAGCCGAGCGCAGGTTGTCAGTGAGCTGCTGCTCGGTTGACTCTACGCGCTGCTGGCCTTTTTCGACGGCATCAGCTACTGACTCGCTTTCGCTCAGTAGTTTGTGCCAAAGGCCCAAGCGTTTTTTGAGCTGCTGGCGGTCAGCCTTTTTGCCATCTTCCGACAAAAAAATCTTTTTACGGGCCTTCTTCTCCGGGTTCAGGTTAGAGGCACCATCGATAGTAGTTTCCAGTAAGTCGAAGCCACCTACTTTGAGCAGGGCTTGCGTGCTTTGTTCGAGGGAGGGAGCTGCCTCGCGCGACCGGTAGCCGGTGGCGGCGGCATCTTGCTGTTCGAGCGCCATAAGGGAAAAGGAAGCAGAAAAGCGAAAAAAAGAGCGCGGGCGTTAGACTAGCTCGTCTATCATGGCCTGAATGGCGCTCAGAAAAGCCGCTTTGGTTTCGGGATTTTCTAGCGCTGCCTTCAGGATTTTATTGGACTTGAGCTGTCGTAGCAGTTTGTTGAGGTCATCGGTTTCGGCGGCTAACCCTCGCAAAAAGTCGCTCTGGTTGATGATACCTTTCTTACCAAAATCGCCAAGTGAGGCGAAATGCAGCTTTTCGGGTACCACCGCCCCATCAGTGTCCTGAAACTCAACGGCCACTTCGGGCTTGAAATGGGCAAAAACCGCCTCGGGGGTTTTGAGGCCTTCCACTATCTGCGGGCGCAGGGGAGTGGCGGTAGTAAGCTTCTGCACCAGCAGGGTGCGGTTGAGCGGAATGTCCGAAATAGCCTCGGAGGCATTGTCGAGCTTGCGCTCCTGGCCGCCGATGCCGTAGGAATACAGTGCCATAGGGAAAAGGAATAATGCAGCTAAGTGCCGGAAAATATACGGCCTGCCGCGCAAACTGTCGTCTACCTAACGGGTACGGCCGGGCTTGGCCGAAGGTTGAGAAAAAGTCTCACTTTCACGGGGCTACGACTTTTCTGCCAGCCGGGTGGTCGTTGTCCGGTATCTCTGCTTGCTTGCGGGCCGTAGCTTGCTTATCCTTTCTTTTTCACGTTATTTTTTTTCTTCGCCCGTGGCTATTTCCGATACGCTCCGGCGCAGCCTGCACATTGCGCAGGCCGTGGCCCACGAATACCGCCAGGCCCAGTACGCTGCGCCGCACTTGCTCATAGCTTTGCTGCACAATGAGATAGGGCTAGCCTCGTGGTTGGTGGCCGTGCTCAACAAGGATATTCACTACCTGCGCGAGTGGGCCGAGGTGCGCCTCGAAGACGAGCCCAAAGCCGCGCGCCCCGTCGAGCAGCCCACGCCCGATGCCGCCGTGCAGCAGGCGCTGGAGCTGGCCGACTTAGTGGCCCTGCAGTTGGCCCGCGAGCAACCCGACGCCCTGTGCGCCCTAGCTGCGTTGCTCCGCCCCGGCCTGGCCTTCACCGCCGAGCAATTAAAGTCGCTGCCCCTCACGCAAAAAGAAATTCTGGACGCCGCCCTGGCCAAGTTGCCGGCTGGCCCGGCCGCCCCCGCCGACCCTAGGGCTGCCGCCCACGGCCCGGCGCCCGCCGGGCAGGGCGGCGCCCTAGGTACCTACTGCACCGATAAAACCGCCCAAGCCCGTGCCGGCCAGCTCGACCCCATCGTGGGGCGCGACCGCGAAATCAGACTGGTGGCCGAGATACTGGGCCGCCGCACCAAGCCCAACGTACTACTCATCGGCGAGCCGGGCGTGGGCAAGTCGGCCTTGGTAGAGGGCTTTGCGCAGCAGCTGGCCCTTGGGCTGGTGCCCACGCACCTGCGCGACGTAACCCTGTTTGAGCTGGACCTAGGTACGCTGGTGGCAGGTGCTTCGTATAAAGGGGAGGTGGAGGACCGCATCAAAAAGGTGCTCACCGAGCTAAAGCAGTACACCCGCGCCATCCTGTTTATCGACGAGCTGCACGTGCTGCTCGACCCCAAAGGCAGCGCCGGCAGCGGCATTGCGCAGCTGCTCAAGCCCGAGCTGGCCCGCGGCGAGCTAACGGTAATCGGGGCCACTACCAACGACGAATACCGCCAGTATATCGAGAAGGATGAGGCGTTTAACCGCCGCTTCGACACCGTGCGCGTGGAGGAGCCCTCGGTAGTAGTGGCCGAGCGGATGCTCGAGCGCGTGCTGCCCCTCTATGCCACCCACCACGGCCTGGCCCTGGGCCCCGGCACCGTGGCCGAGGCCGTGCGCCTGGCCAAGCGCTACCTCAAAGACCGGCAGCTGCCCGACTCGGCCATCGACCTGGTAGACCGCACCATGGCCGCCATCCGGATGCTCGACGAGCACGCCGTGGCTAGTCTGAGGCAGCTGCAAGCGGAGTTTGACGCCCTAGGGGCGCGCCAGGGTGAGCTGGGCGAGGCCTACTACCTGCGCGAGCTGCGCTGGTTTTTGTACCAGGTGCAAAACCAGGTAAGCCAGCTCTGGCTCAACCAGTTCGAAAACGAGCAGCAGCCCGAGCAGCTCGAAACCAGCGCCGAGCTCGAAACCTACCTGCGCGAGCTGCTAACGGCCGTGCTGGCCCTAGCCGATACCAAGAAGGAAAGCGTAGAAAAACAAGATATTGCGGCCATCGTATCGGGCAAAACTGGCATCCCGCTGGGCAAGCTGCAAAGCAACGAGCGCGACAAGCTGCTGCGCATGGACCAGGTATTGCAGCAGCGCGTGGTGGGGCAGGAGGGCGCCGTGCGCGCGCTGTGTGCCGCCATTCTGGAGTCGCGCTCGGGCCTCACCAAGGCCGGGCAGCCCATTGGGTCGTTTTTCCTCCTAGGGCCCACCGGCACCGGCAAAACGGAGCTAGCCAAAGCACTGGCTGACTTCCTCTTCAACGACGAGTCGTTTCTGATTCGCTTCGATATGTCGGAGTTCAAGGAAGAGCACTCGGCCGCGCTGCTCTACGGCGCCCCCCCCGGCTACGTGGGCTACGAGCAGGGCGGCTTGCTAGTGAATAAAATTCGGGAAAAGCCCTACTCGGTGGTGCTGTTCGATGAGATTGAGAAGGCTCATCCGTCGGTGTTCGACATCTTTCTGCAAATCCTGGACGAGGGCCGCCTGCACGACCGCCTGGGCCGCGAGGGCGATTTTTCCAACGCCGTTATCCTGTTCACCTCCAACATTGGGGCCGAGCAAGTGAGCCGGGCCTTTGCGGCCGGGCAGGCCCCTGGCTCCACCGAGCTGCTCGAAACCATGAGCCGCCACTTCCGGCCCGAGTTTCTGGCCCGCCTCACCGAAATTGTGCCCTTCGCCCCCATCTCCGCAGAGAACGTGGGCCGCATCTTCGACATCCACCTGCGCCCGCTGCTGGAGCAGCTGCGGCGGCAGGGTATTGCCTTGGAAATCAGCGCTGAGGCGCGGCAGCACCTGGCCCTGTCGGGCTTCACGCCCAAA
>Ga0160427_10002263_pt1 | contig 11665 bp, 8 predicted proteins | sample SolpanmetagenomL_FD_108194 | JGI IMG/M metagenome (GOLD analysis project Ga0160427, IMG submission 108194) | Solar panel surface microbial communities from Lawrence Berkeley National Laboratory, California, USA - L | ecosystem: Engineered > Built environment > Solar panel > Unclassified ...
CGCGATCAAGGCGGCTCCCTGTTGGGCGAGCTCGCCTTCATGGACACCCGCACCGACCGTGCCACCGACGCGGTGCGCGACGTGCTGCGGCGGGCGGCGCCGGCCTATGCCGGGACCGGTGCGACGTTGCTGGCCGTGCAGTTCCACGAGGCGCATCACTGGCGCCGCAACCCGTTCCTCCACGAAGCCGCGGCCGAGCTCGGCCTACAGGTGATCGGCCTGTCGCCCGATCCGATCACCGTCGGCGGCCAGCGGTTCGACCCGGCCCGACACTTCACGCAGTGGCGTAGGCGGGACGCTGCCGCCATGGCCCGCCTGCGCCTTCATGCCCATGAGGGGCTGCGCGCAGCTCTGGCCGAGGTTCCGGCCGGCGACGGACGTTGGCACGCCATGGCGGACCTGCTGAACGATCGCTGCGTCAGGACGGTCCAGGGCGGCACCTGGACCGCGGAGAACGTCCGCAAGCTGGTGAGCCGTCTGGACCTGTTACAGGGCCAGACCTGAGGTCGGGTTTCCATCGAGACCCTGCCACTGCCGCTTTGCGCTTCATCCCGGACATCCCACTGCTCGGAACGGCTTCCTGAAAGCAGACGCCGTCCCAACTGCTTGACGAGGTAAGGTTGGGTTTCAGCCATGATCGTCGCCGCTGAAATCCTTGGAAACTGTCAGAAAAGCGCCTATGGTTCTGACATGAGTGTGGCCGTTCAACGGTTGACCGAAGAGATTCTTGCGCTCGCGAAGGGGCTGCCAGAGGGCACGCCGGTCGCAGCTAAGAGCCTGCTTCACCTCGGGAATCGCGCCGCAGTGGATCAGGCATTGTCGCGTTTAGCCGAGCGGACGCAGTTGATTCGAGCGGGTCGCGGCGTCTATCTCCTTCCGGTAACGAGCCGGTTCGGCACGCGAGCTCCCTCTGTGGAACAGGCTGTCGAGGCGCTGGCCAGCCAGCGGGGCGAGACCATCGTCCCAAGTGGCGCCGCTGCGGCCAACACTTTGGGCCTTACGACCCAAGTGCCGATCCGGTCGGTCTTTCTGACCTCCGGCCGCACCAGGAAAATGAACCTCGGCAAGCAGGTCGTGGAACTTCGGCACGCGCCACGCTGGCAGCTCGCCATGGCGCATCGACCGGCTGGCGAGGCGGTGCGCGCGCTGGCTTGGCTTGGGCCGGAGAGGGCAGAGGCCGCTCTCCGGATCTTGAAACGAAGACTCCCGCCAGGTGCCTTCGGCGAGTTGGTCGCAATCGCGCCGCAGCTTCCGACTTGGCTGGCGCGCAGCGTGGGCAAAGCTGCACATGGCTGAGGCCTTTCTCCACCTCCCGGTCGTGGACCGACGCGAGGCGCTCGGCGTCGTCGCCGATCGCTCTGGCCGGCCGGCGCACCTCCTAGAAAAGGACGTGTGGGTCGTTTGGACGCTCGCCACCCTTTATGGCTCGGCGTTCGGCGAACACCTAGTGTTTAAGGGCGGCACGTCGCTGTCCAAGGCCTATCAGGTCATTCGGCGGTTTCTGAGGATGTGGACCTGACTTACGACATCCGGGCGATTGCACCCGATTTGGTAGGTGAAGACGGCGAAGCGTCGCCAAAGACCCGCACTGAGGAAAAACGCTGGTCCAGCGAGGTTCGCAAGCGTCTGCCCGAGTGGGTTAAAGGAAGCGTTCAGCCGATCATCGCAGAGGCACTGGCTGCGGAAGCTTTGACGGCCACCATCCGCGTCGAAGGCGAGAAGCTGTTTATCGACTACGAGGCCGCCACAGCCGGTTCCGGATATGTGGCGCCAAGCGTGATGCTTGAAGTCGGAGCACGATCTACAGGCGAGCCCGTGAGCTTGCGCGACATCGCCTGCGACGCGTCGGGCTTGATCGAAGGCATAACCTTTCCCACGGCGCGTCCACGTGTGATGCATGCGGAGCGGACTTTCTGGGAGAAGGCGACGGCTATCCATGTCTTCTGCTTGCAGGAGCGGTTGCGCGGCGATCGCTTTGCTCGTCACTGGCACGATGTCGCGCGATTGGACGAAGCCGGTTTTGCGGCGTCCGCCGTCGCTGATCGCGACCTGGCGAACGCAGTCGCTCGGCACAAGACCATGTTCTTCGCCGAGAAGGCGGCCGATCGGACACCCGTCGACTACGCGGCGGCCGTCAACGGCGGGCTGCGGCTTGTGCCCGCAGGCGATGGTCTGAAGGCGTTGGAGGAGGACTACGCGCGCATGGTGGATGACGGGCTTCTTCTGGAAGACGCCGAGCCTTTCGACGCGCTCATGGCGCGATGTGCCGATATCGCCGAGGGAGCTAACCGCGTTCGCAAATAAAAAAGCATATGGGGGACAGTGCCGTGCGAATTTCACGGATCAAAATTAAAAACTTCGCCAACTTTTCGGACCTCGACGTAGAGACTGGCGACAGCATCGTCATTGTGGGCGAGAATAAGGTTGGCAAGAGCAACTTCATCCGCGCTCTGCAACTGATCCTCGATCCCGGTCTGTCCGAGCGCGACCGACAGCTCGGGCTTGAACATTTCTGGGATGGGCTGGGGGCGGATAAGCTCGGAGAGACTATCGAGATTTCCGTCGAGCTAACCGACTTCACCGACGATCCGCGATTGATGGCCCATCTGGGCGATAGCGTCGTGGACCCAGGTCCGCCGATGGTCGCGCGTCTGACCTACCGTTTCCAACCGAAAGCCAATCTTGGAGGCGATCCGGAGAGTCTTGCCGACTACGAATATATAATCTTCGGCGGCGACGATCCGGAAATGTCGATCGGCTCATCGCTGCGCCGAATGCTGCCGCTCGACGTGCAGGTCGCTCTGCGCGATGCCGAGAAGGATCTGGCGAGCTGGCGCAATTCACCGCTGCGGCCGTTGATCGAGCAGTTGGCGACATCGCTCGACGAGGATGCGCGGGAGGAAATCCAGGAACTGGTCAGTGAAGCGCAGGCCGACCTAGTGGGCCGTGCCGAGGTGGTCGCTACAGCGAAACGGATAGGCGAGCGTCTGATTGCGATCGCCGGCGAGCAGCACGCGGTCCCATTGACGCTCGGTCTCGCGCCCACGCGGGTCGATGCCCTGCTGCGTAGCTTACGCTTGCTGATCGACAATGGTGCGCGCGGTATCGGGGACGCCAGTCTGGGCACGGCAAACCTGATTTTCCTGGCGCTGAAGAGCCTTGAACTCGACCGGCTCGTCACGGATGGCGAGCGGGACCATACGTTCTTCGTCGTCGAGGAACCGGAAGCCCATCTCCACCCGCATGTGCAGCGGCTTGTCTATCGTTATTTTCTTGGCAATACCGGGGATGGCGAGGAGGATAAGCCTCCGCTCACGACGATCCTGACGACACACTCACCGCATATCGCCAGTGTCACCCCAGTCCGTTCGATCATGTTGCTGCGCCATGACGTCAGCGAGGAGACGACGAACGCGGTTTCAACCGCGAAGGCGCCGCTTACAGAGCGAGATGAGGCGGACCTGCAGCGCTACATCGACGTCAGCCGCGGCGAAATCTTTTTCGCACGGGGCGTGATTCTGGTTGAGGGCGATGCCGAGCGATTTCTCATCCCCGCCTTTGCGGAGGCGCTGGACATCCCGCTCGACATGTTGGGTATCACCGTGTGCTCAGTGAGCGGCACGAACTTCACTCCCTATGTGAAGCTGCTGGGACACCAGGGGCTGAACATCCCGCATGTCATCCTGACCGATCGTGATCCGAACGGCACCAGCCCGCCACTCGTCAGGCGACGATTGATCAATATTCTCTCGCTCCTGGAGACGGGCGTGAACTACGTGCCTCTGGATGCGGACGCGATGATCGCTCGCGCCAAACCATTCGGCTACTTCGTCAACGGCAACACCCTCGAGCCCGAGCTTTTCATCGGCGGGCTGGCGGAGGCCATGCAGGAAGTTATCGAACAAGAGCTGCCCATCAACCAGACCACGCGCGATCTTGTGCAGAGCTGGGTGGACGATACCGATGACCTCGACGAGGAGCGCCTGATCAAGCTCATCGAGCGCATTGGAAAAGGCCGCTTCGCACAGGCGCTCGCTCCCCACGTCAGCGATGAGGCGTGCCCAGATTACATTCGGCAAGCGTTGGAGCATATCCGCGATGCCGTTTCGTAGCGTCAGCGCCGCATATCTCGCGCAGGCGGCCGATCTAGCTGACAATCCGGGCCAGCAGGCGGCTTACGATTCGACCCGCCATTGCGTCGTTCTGGCCGGCCCGGGCAGCGGCAAGACCAAGACGTTGGTGCTCAAGCTGGCCCGGATCATGGCTGAGGATGTGCGCACGCCGCGCGGCGCCGCCTGTATCACCTATAGCCAGGAATGCGCACGCGAGCTGACGCGACGTCTGGAACGGTTGGGGCTGCGCGAGGCGCCGAACCTGTTCATCGGCACGGTTCACGGCTTTTGCCTGAGGCATCTCCTCATGCCTTATGCCCGTCTCGCCAATCTGCCTGTGCCGTTCCCGCTTGCCGTTGCAACCCAGCGGCAGAGCGATCAAGCGATGAAGCGGGTCGGCGATCGACTCTTCGGTGTGGGACATCCCTACAAGCCGATGGATCTGGGACGCCATCGGCGGTCGATCCTCGATCGCGGCTCGATTGCCTGGACCAGCGAAGAAGAGCTGGCCGCATGGGCGGAAGAGTATGAGGCCGAGTTGCGTGGAATGGGCCTGATTGACTTCGACGATCTCGTAATTTTCGGGCAACGGCTGGTGTCGGAGCATGACTGGGTGCTCCCCTTGCTTCAGGCGAAATTCCCGGTCCTGGCGGTCGATGAATATCAAGATCTCGGAGTGGCTCTGCACCGTATCGTTAAGCGCATGGCCTTCGATGGCGGCGTTCGGCTCTTTGCCGTGGGAGACTCGGACCAGTCGATCTACGGCTTTACAGGCGCCGACGGCGCGCTGCTGCAGGAGCTCGCCGAGCGGGAAGACGTAGAGCGGATCCAGCTCCAACTCAACTATCGCTCGGCCTCGCAGATTGTCAGCGCCTCTGAATTGGCGCTTGGCGAGGTGCGTGGCTACGTCTCGAGCGAGCCGGATCGGCAAGCGTTGATCGCGTTCGTCGAGTGCGACGATGGGCTCGAAGGTCAGGCGGCGCACGCCGTGGCTGAAATAATCCCGGCGGCGCTGGCCGCGAAGCCTGGCCGCGCGTTGGGTGACATCGCCATCCTCTACCGGGATTATCGCACCGGCGACGTCGTCGCCGAAGCCGCGGCTGCTGCAGGCCTCGACTTCATCCGCGTCGATACAGCCGCGCCATATCGCAAGGTGGCGCTGACAAGCTGGATCGAGGATTGCGCAGCCTGGTGCGCCAATGGTTGGCGTGAGGGGCGGCCACAATTACGCGGATTGCTTGACCGCTGGCTTGGCTTTCACCGCACCCGCCTCGCGGAGGCCGATTCCCGCGGCGAGGCCCAGCGGCTGACCAAGCTCCTCTGGTTGCTGCGGACCGACGACGGGTTGGCGCGGGACTTCGTCGGCGCGCTACGGGCGGGAATGCTCGACGCGCTGATGACGGCAGAGCCAAGCCTTGCCGATCAGCGCGAGCAGGTGGTGCGCATGTCGGCGGCGCTCGCTGTCGGTGGGACGCTCGCCGACTTGGATTTGGCGAGCCTCGGTGGACGCGACGGGTCGACTCTCCATCTGAATCTGTTGACGCTGCACTCCGCAAAGGGCTGCGAATATGACGTCGTGATCATGGTGGGGCTCGATCTGGGCGGTTTGCCGTGGCGGAACGAGTTGTCGGCGGCGCGACGCGAAAGCCGAAGGCTGTTCTATGTCGGGCTGACCCGGGCTCGTGACGAAATCCACATGCTGTATTCCGGTTACGTCGATACGCGCAGCGGAAGGATGTATTGGGGCCGCTCGCCGTTCCTGAACGAACTTGAAGCGCGCATGGAGGAGGCCGAGGGCGAATAAACTATGCTGTCATTCCGTGAAGCCCAGGCTGTCGAAGACCTGGCCGATCTCTTCTACGATTTCCTTCCCGGCAGTGGGAACAGCCGCACGGCGTTCCCGCTTGCGGCCGCTCAAGCTGGTGTCGGCGAGCTATGGATCCCAGGGAGCAAGCGACCGGCGATTGTCCAGCTCTTTACCGCCACTCTCGAACAGCGCCGATCGCTTTTTACGAAGTTGATCATCGCGATCGTACGTCAGGCGATGACCTACCGGTGCGGCAAGGGGAATCCCTTGAGCCGCGCCGAGATCGATCGCCTGAATGCGCTCCTTCCGGGCGTACAATTCAAGATCCCAGAATTGCTCGATCCCGGGTTCCTGAGCAGCTTTGGTCAGCCGAAGACGGGGGAGCCTTCCTCACAAGCGGCGACGATGCTGACTGAGGCAAAGGCGCAGGAACTCGCGACGCTTCTGATCGAGATCACCAAGCTTGATCCCCAAACCCGGGGGCTCCGGTTCGAGGGCTTCCTCAGCGAATTGTTTGCTGGGTTCGGGCTTGCGCCGCGCGGCGCATTTCGGATCGTCGGAGAGCAGATCGATGGCAGCTTCAGGATGCAGGGTCACACCTATTTGGTTGAAGCCAAATGGCACGGCCCGCAGATTGGCTTTGCCGATTTGATGACGTTCTCGGGAAAGGTGTCCGGCAAGGCGGCTTGGTCGCGCGGGCTGTTTGTCAGTAACTCCGGATTTACCGCAGAAGGGCTGGAGGCGTTTTCGCGCGGACGTCAAACAAACCTTATTTGCGCTGATGGGCTTGACTTGTATGAGGTTCTTTCGCGAAGGGTGTCACTAATCGATGTGCTGGAGGAAAAGACGCGCCGGGCAGCCGAAACAAACCGTGCCTTTCTTCCAGTCCGCGACCTTAACCTATGCGGAGGTTGAGACCTCCTCATGGCCGACCAAAGGCGGGACGGTTTTTATACATAACTTAAATCTGCGGCTACCATTCCATGTTGGAAGCCCGATCAATTTCTCCGATTAGGTAGTCACAAAACTGTTCCATATCCAATGTTGACGCCATTGCATGTGCATATCTGCCGTCAGTTGTGTGGGTCAGAATGGCGGGTAAACCGTATTCCTGAATGTGCGTTTTGGCTGGCGCGCGTTCTTTCGTCCAAACATAAGTGTTGAAAGCCTCAATGCTGGCGATCGCAGCTGCATGGTTAAACTGAAGATCCTCGCCGATCGAGAAGGATCGATTCGAGGCCCGGTGCGGCAGGAGCACCGGGACTGCGCCTGCTGTCGAATGGAACTGGAAGGCCTGCCCGTCTTTGCCAAACGCCCCGTGAGCGACGAAATTCCGCAGTTCCCGCCTTACGCTTATCAGGCTATCGAAATGCCGCTTGGCCTCCGGATCGCTCACATCGATTGCTCCTTTGTATTTGTCAGCCCAATCGGCTTCGGCCCGCGCGGTCACCGCAGCCCCGGTCAGGAGTTGCCCACGCAGGATGGCGATGTGGATAAAGATGTGTTCGGTCCAGCTAAAAAAGGCTTCGATCGCGGCGATCGCAACCCACCCGGTCTCGCGTCGAACCATGAGAGCCGGCCAGGTCGTGCGCGTCCACATCGTGTGTTTGCCCGCCCCAGTCTCGACGATCTTCTCGTCTTTGCGCGCTTCCGCCTCTGTTATCTTTGAGGCGTACTGAGCGAGGAAATAGCTCATTGCATCATAGAGGGGGCGAGCGTTGTTCCTCACGTTCAGCTTGGATTCGGCAACCGCAAGTCCGGCGCGCCAATCGAAATAGGGCTGGGCCGCCTTGACCGCCTTCTGAATACGGATGGTGACTTCACGCGCGGCCACGTTTGATTCGGCGGATTTTGGCGCGAACACCCCAATCCCAAATTTCCGGTGCGAAATCGTGAGCAATCGTCCTTTGTAGTCGATGCCCACCGACCAGGCGACCTTCTCGTAGGCCCCGAAGTGGGGGAACTCGAGCAGATCTATTAACAGGAAATAGACGACGTATGCTGGTGGAAACGCCCTGCCGGCGTCAGTCCTGTCCGAGCCTGCAAACAATCGTGGAGGGCCCGCCTCGAGATCGGCCACAAAGGGCACGCTGCCGGGATGACTGGGGATCACGGCACCCAGGGCGCGCCGCGCCGACGCTTTGACAACTTCAAGCTCTTGGGGAAGGGGTGTCCTGAATGGCATGATCACCGCCTATATCAAGGGCCCGATGGGGAGGCTACCAGCCGCCCGGGGCGATGTTGGGACCTAAGAACCCGGATACAGCACTCCGATGATCGCCTCGACATTGTCGCTTCGCCACTCGCTGCCGTCCGCTGCCATGGGATGATGCGCGTTTGGCATCGTCTGGTAGCGCTCGATGTAGACCAGCATGTGGAACGCCATAAGCGGAGGTATACCCGCCGATGAAACTAGCAGGCCAATATCGGCAGCGTCCACCTTGCGGTCAAATCCAAGTAGCCCCTCCGAGCTCGATCAGAGACAGTATTTTAGGGGTCGAAAGCCGCCAACAGGCGAGTGGCAGCGAATGTCCGCTTCCCGTTACCTTCCGCTCCCCAGCCGACAGTCCGCTTACGGCCACCCGGGCCAGGTCTACTTCTGCACGGGGTGGATTTCGCACTTTCGCTTGGGCTCAACGATTCTGCTATCGATCTCAAGTCGGGCATCACCTGCCCCGTCGGTCGATCCTGGAACCGGACCTTGCTTGGCAGGAAGGTTCGACGGCTATGCACCCACCGCAGCCGTTCGTTCTATACGGCTGGCTGCCTTGAATGAACTTAGACTAGAGCTGCCGGGCCGACACAGCTGCTATGGGGTTAGACAACGAACTTCGGGTCCAGGTTGGGTTTAATAGAACAGCTGATGGTCGCGGGTAAGGAGAGCAACGACCCGGTCTTTAGGATTTGGGTCTAACACCGCTCTTAATTTCAGAGGCGCCTGTCTAAGGGAAAGGAAGTTGCATTTTGGCGAGAGGAAACAAACTTGGCGGTTCGCCGCCTGCGGCAGAAAAGCCTGAGACCCTATTGCAGACGATCATTGAGGGCGTAATCGAGGCGAAGGCGCTGAGTTTCAGCGATTGGCTCGCGCTGAGCCCAAATCCCTTAGTTCCTCTGGCGCTCCCCGTAAGCGCCGGCGGCCAACATCAGGTTACTCAGGCGGGCGTCGATGCTGCCCACGCTCTGACCGACCAAGTATGGAAAGGGCGCGCGGACTTTCGGCAGACGATCGTGCGCAAGAGTTTCGACCGGCTGTCGTTCACCGCGATCGGGGACGCACTGGCGAATAGCTCCGCGCATCTCGATCCGAGCGAGGATCCGCCAAGCGACAAGTTCTACGCCGCCGTCGCCGCAGATTTCAGCGCTAAGCTCGACGCCCTCGCCAACAGAGCGCGCGGCGATGTCGACCGGCACATTCCCTGTCACCTCTTCGATCTGAACCAAAGCGTGCCGGGGTTTGCGGTCGGGCCGGTTAAATTCCTGCCAAGGGCGGTCTGGCTGACCCGCTACGTCACCAATCCAGTCCAACTCGGCCATATCCATGATGTAGAGAACCGGATGGTTTCCTATGAAGATCTGCGACAGCAAGCGCTGAGCCAAGGTGCAGCCCGAGATATTCGCGAGGCTTGGCGCATCCTGAGCGCCTTGCGGAACTTCACGTGGGTTGCAACCTTGCGGGTGAGCAGCCACGAGTTGGATCAGTCGCACCGCAAGGCATCGGTGATCGTCGGCTTAGCGATCGACGCGCTCGGTACGCGGTTCCACGTTGATGACGCGCGCAAGTTCACGCGTATGGGTCGCCAGCACCTCTATTCCGAAGAAAGGCTTGCGAGCACGCCTGATGGCCGCTTCCTGAGCGGGTCGAGCATCGAAATGCCTGGGCTTGGCGCAAAACCAGGCGCGCTCGGGACTAAAATGACAGCGGAGCAACCGTTCCTCGACGATGCAGGCGAAGTGTTCACGGCTTATCTGGCCGGACGCCAAACGGGATCAGCGCCCCATCTCGTGGAGCGTTGGATGAACGCCCTTTATTGGTTCGGAGAGGCCCGCCGCGAGGCATCTGACTTTATGGCCGTCGTCGACTACGGTTGCGCGATCGATGGCTTGTCGGGCGCCGGAGGCGTCGCCACAAAGATGATCAAGTTCGCAGAGGCGGCGCTCAATCCGAAGGGTTACCCGACACCCGCTGGCGCGCTCAGCGTGGCCGATGCAGTGAACAGGCTTTACGTCGAAGGCCGGAACAAATTGGCCCACGGTGAGACCCCAGGGCTGCTTGAGGACCTGAGCGAACTCAGGGCCATCGGGGATGACCTCCTCGCGAAGCTCTTCGACGTTGTCACGGTGGAACTGGCGGACTTCATCCGAAACAAGCCACAGTACCTGACCGTTTCGGAAGATCATGCCTTTCGGGCGTTAAAGACCCGCCTTGAACAGCGCTCCTAGTCGGGCGCTATTATCGCCGGCCGAGCTGCGGCCCCTAGGCCACCAAAATCGGCTGCATTGCGCTTCCCACCCGAACCGTTTCGGTCGCTGTCCGGCCATGGCCCTAGCGACATGAAGGTTGCTTCGGACCGGACCCACCCGAGAGCGGACAGGCCGCTCCCCAACACGGTCCGCCATTCCTGTCGCCGCAGCGAAGGTCTGCAAAGTGTCGAGGCCGTGCGAAAACTCGCTCTCGGTGGACGGTAGGCAGCCGTGAGGCGCGACGGCCACCCGCAGCTCGCCCAGGATTAGATCAGCCTTTCAGGCCCGGATGGCTTCCATCAGCGGCCCGACACCCAGGATCGCGATCACCCGCTTCATGTTGTAGGCCAACACCTGCAAGCTCATCTCCGTGCTGACCCGTTTCAACGTCCGGGTCAGGAAATGGGTGGCTCCCATCCAGGCCTTGATGGTGCCGAACGGGTGCTCGACCGTCCTCCGCCGCACCGCCATCGCCTGTGGCACCTGATCCAACCGCTTCTGCATGGCGTCGAGGACATCCTCGTGCTCCCAACGCTTGATCCGGCGCTCCTTGCCCGTGGTGCACGCGGCCTTCATGGCACAGCCCTGGCAACGAGTGGTCCAGTAGTTTCGGAGCACCTTGCCGCTCTCCTCGTTGTTGAACCGCCACTCCAGGCGCTCTCCTGCTGGACAACGGTAGGCATCCTCCTTGGGCAGGTAGACGAAATCTTGTTTGCCAAAACGCCCCTCGAACTTCGCCCCCGAGGTAAGCGGCTTCGGCACATAGGGCGTGATGCCCCCCTCCTCGCAGGCAAGGATCTCCCAGCCAGAGAAGTAGCCGCGGTCCGCCACCACCGTCAGCCGCGGGGAGCCCATGATCTCCTTGGCCTGCCGAGCCATGTTCGCCAGCTGGGTCCGGTCATGCCCGACGTTGGTCACCTCGTGGGCGACGATCAGGTGGTGCTCGGCATCTACCGCCGTCTGCACGTTGTAGCCGACGATGCCCGTCCCCTTGCCGCTCGTCGCCATGGATCGCGCGTCCGGATCGGTGAGCGAGATCTGCTGGTCGGGCGCGGCGCTGATCGTGCTCTCCAGCGTTTGCAGCTCGTGCATGACCCGTTTCAATCCGGCGATCTTCTCGTGCAGCCGAAGCGACCTGGACGAGGCGGTCCTGGTCTCCTGCCGGTCAGCCGTTTCCAGCGCGGCCATGTAGCGGGCGATACCTTCTTCGATCTGCTGGATCCGAAGCCGCAGTTTGGCCGGCGTGAAGCTCTTGTCGCGGGCGTTCACCGCCTTGAACTTGCTC
>Ga0160427_10002264_pt1 | contig 11664 bp, 10 predicted proteins | sample SolpanmetagenomL_FD_108194 | JGI IMG/M metagenome (GOLD analysis project Ga0160427, IMG submission 108194) | Solar panel surface microbial communities from Lawrence Berkeley National Laboratory, California, USA - L | ecosystem: Engineered > Built environment > Solar panel > Unclassified ...
GCACCCCTTTGCGCGTCATGTCCGTGATCTGCTGCCGCTCTGCGTCACTCAGCTTCACGACCCATCGCTTCTGTCGTCCCATGACTCAGTTTAGCTCTAGTCATGCCTGTGGTCATCCACTAGTGCGCCAGAACAAGGACGTGCTGCTGTCTGGCATAGAGCTGGTCCAAGCCCCAGTACCGGCACGAGCCAAAAGAGCAGAAACCGCCGGTCAAGCCGCTGGAAATCAGGGACGTGGTTAGGCGCTACAACACGCTGTCCTTGGTGGTCCGAGGCAGAGACATCAAGCATCCAGACGGCTACGAGATGGGGAGAACAACGACCGCCTGCTGGTCTGCCGGAGCCTTGCTGCTCCTGTATGAGGAAATAATTTCCGCTATCTCCGTCAAGTCAGCTGCAGCAGATCTTCACACAGCTAGCTCCCGCCGTTCCAGAACGTCACCCTGCCGGAGACCAAAACTGCCTACCGCACGCCCCGAGAGGTACACTTTACCTATTGGAGTCGTGTGAATTTGCTATGTGCTTTCTGATCACGTATGGCTTATCACACTAGTGGCCGACCACCTCTTGCCTCGCTGACCCCATCAACCGCTACGCATCACCTCACCGGAGGACCCATGAGTCAAAAAGATTCTCATGACGTTGTTATCCCAGATCTCACAGCTCCCCCACCAGCACGTAAGCCGTATGTCCCCCCTACCGTGGAAGCGTTAGGTGACTGGAAGGTACTTACGCTGGGTCAAACCGTACCGGTCGTGCTTGGCGGCGTCTTCCCGCCATTCGTCAAAAACTTCAGAGAGTAAAACAAACTCACGCTGAACCCGTCTTCTCTGGACTTTGCAGTGTCAGTTTTGATGTTTCGTCGCCTGACAAAGCGTCTCGGACGGTCAATTTTTACATCTTCCTTCTCAAGTCAAAGGAGCGCTCATGCACCTTATTCTCTCTCTCGTGGGCCGTTGGCCGTGAAGATCAATGCCAGGTCTTCCTTTGCCCCCAAGAAAGCTGCTGCTCTCACTTCCGGGTTACTCACAGTTTTCTTGGTGGGTCTGACCGCCTGTGGACAGGCTCCCAGGGCCACCGCGACGATCCCGCCTGCGGGCAGTGGCAATTTGCAGACGCTAGGCGTGGTGGAAGTGACCATTTCAGGAATCGGCGGATCACAACTGCGCAGTTCGGCGCATCTGCTCAGATCCGCCGGTGTGCTGGCGTTGCCGGAACAGACGGCGGGTCTTGATCTCCAGCCGCTCAGCACCAGCGTTTTCAGTCTGGGCAACCGCAACGCGGGCACGGGCGAGCGCTACATCGCTGCCACCTTCAAAGTCCGCAACGCGGGCAATGACGGCACCGCGTCGAGCGTGGCCCGCAGCAACCTGACCCTGATCGCGGCCAGCAGTGCCGATGCTCAGGACGGCAGCGCCATCAAGGCCATGAAAACGTTCGACGGCACAGCCATCAATACCGGACTGGCCCGCAGCATCCTGCCGACTCACGCCATGGTGTTTCAGCCGTCCAGCAGCGCCGCGACCCTGTCGAGTGGCGGTGAGGATTTTCAGGTGTTCAGCGAAGCGGAAGTGACGCCGAACAATTTCACGCACGCAGGTGTGCCGCTGACCTCCTACGCTGATCTGGGCGTCACCACCGTGTTTCCCTACGGCTACGTCGTGCGTAATCCTACAGCCCCGGCGGGAGCCGCCCAGCGCACCCTCAGCGCCAATCCGGCGGCAGGCCAGTATGACGGGCGGGTGGTACTCGCCGTCAAAGTGCCGCTGCAACCAGATGACCCGGCCAAGACGCCATCTGAGGGAGCCAAACGCGATCCCTTTAGCTTCAGCATGCTGTTCGTGATCGTCGCTGATCCCACCACCAGCGTGACCCAGAGCTTGCAGGAACAGAATCAGGGGAACACAGCGGTTTACGCCAGAGCTACTGGAGTGGTGGCCACCACCGTCAATGTCCTGCCGGGCAGCAGCGCCGTGCTCGGCAGTGCTGGCAACGTGACCACCCGGCGCATCTGTCAGGTTCGCACCGCTGGTCTGGTCGGCGATGTCAGCCCCGCGCCCACCTACCTGGTCAACACCTGCCCGTGATCAATCTGCCCCGTATCCAGAGCGCCTTGGAGGACACCAGATGAATGCCCACTCCGCGAGTCCCCGGCATCTGCGCTCGGCGGCACTCCTGCTCGCCGCGCCGCTATTGCTGCTGAGCGCCTGCAACATGAATGCCGCGCCCAGCCCCGCCGTCCAATCTCCCAGCGCTCAAGCTCCTACGGCCCAACCTCCCAGTACCGCCGTGCCCACGCCGCCCGGTGCTCCATCCACCGCGCTGCGGCCCCTGGGGCTGATGCGAATCACCTTCAGCAACATCGGCTCCAGCGACGCGGCGGTCAAGGCGGAACCCGTCCCGGCGGGCATAACGCCTCAGAGCATCGCCTCGGTTGGCGGCATTCAGTTACAGCCGGTCAGCACCGGTTCGTTTGTGCTCGGCACACGCGGCGCGGGCGGCATGCGTTACCTCTATGCCACCTTCAAGGTCAGAAACGCCTCGGCAGCAGGTGTTGCCTACGCCGCCAAACGCACCAACCTGACGCTGATGGCCGCAGGAACGCCTGGTGCCGACGGCATGACGGCGCTGAGCAGCGTCAAGAAATTCGATGGCACGCCCGCTGACCCGGCGGTTGCCCCGACCATCTTACCGACTCATGGCATGACCTTTGACCGCGCCAGTGACCAGGCGGCCCTACTCAGCGGAGCGGAAGATTTGCAGATCTACTCTGAAGCGGAAGCGGCCTCGCTGCCACTCCCCGGCGGAATCACACGGGTCTTTCCTTACGGCTTCGTGGTACGCAACCCCGCGACGCCCAGCAGCCGAACCTTGGCGGCCAATCCAACCGCCGGGCAATTTGACGGTGTGGTGACCATCGCCATGAAATTGCCGCTCCAGGCCAGCGCGACTGCCGATCCATTCTCGTTCTCGCTCAACGTCGAGGCAGTAGACGACAGCGTGACCCGCGTGACCGAGAGCCCCGAGGAGCAGGGCGCGGGCAGCAGCGCGGCCACGCGGGCCAGCCTGCTCGGCGCGGGCACGCAGGTGGCGACCCTTTGCGGCAGCAGCTACAGCGGGTCAAATGATGTGTTCGTGGGATCGGCCACCACGGCGGGCGGCGCAGGCTTTGATCGCCAAGCGCATATCGGCGGCAATCTGGCGTTGAACGGCCCAGTGCCCAGTTACGCCGTGTTCGGTAACACCTCGGCAAGCGTATCAGCAAGCAGCGGCCTGCTCTCCAACTACACCGCCTATCCGCCCACGCCTGGTGGCACGGCAGCGATTCTGAGCGCTGCCAGCAGCCCAGGGACCACGCCCGGCAGCACGCTCAACCTCAACAGCGACGGCAGTTTCGGCTTCACGCCCAAGGTGGGCGAGGGGAGCGGCAGCACCGACACCCTCGGTTACAGCGTTTCCGACGGTGCAGGCTGCACGTCTCCAGCCCTGACTGCCAGCGCCACGGTCACGGGCCGGATCTGGTACGCCAAGAACGACGCGCCCGCCGGGGGCGATGGCCGCTCGGATACGCCGTTTCAGTCGCTCGCTTCGGCGGCGGCAGCGTCCAGCGCAGGTGACACCCTGTATGTCTACCGGGGCGACGGCACCAGCGCCAACCAGAGTTCGGGCCTGACGCTCAAAGCCAACCAACGCTTGATCGGCTCCGGTACGGCGCTGACCCTCGGTGCGGCCACCTTGCGGCCCGCCGATGCCAGCGGCGCACCGCTCCTGGGCAACGCCAGTGGGGACGCGGTGACGCTCGCCACCGACAACACCCTCAGCGGCGTGTCGATCAGCGCCAACGGCGGAGCGGGAGTGAAGGGCAGCAATTTCAGCACCCTGACGAGCAGCACCGTGTCGGTGAGCGCCACTGGTGGGCCAGCCCTCGATCTGAGCAGCGGGGCTATGGCAGGCAGCTTCGACCGTTTATCCAGCACGGGCAGCAGTACAGTAGGCGTTAACCTCGGCACCGTAAGCGGCAACCTTGCCATCAACAACGGCGCGGTCAATGGCGCGGCGGGCACCGCCTTCAATGTCAGTGGGGGCAGCGTCAACGTCACCTATAACGGAAACGTCACGCAGAGCAACAATGCGGCGCTGCTGAGTGTCTCCGGCAAACACGCCGGCACCTTGACGTTCAATGGTGCGCTCAGCGCCACCAACGGCAGCGGTTTACAGTTCAACGACGCCGATGGCACTTACGACGTCAACGCGGCGGGCAGCAGCCTGACCCTGAACGGCGGGAACGCAGGGATCAGCGTAAGCAACGGCTCCAGTGGCACCTTCAACCTCGCCAGTTCGGCTGGCAGTGCCAGCATCACCAATCCGTCGGGCGCGGCCATCACCGTCACCGGCAGCAATCCTGTCCTGACCTACGGCGGCTCGATCACCAAAACCAACGGCTCCGACGGTGTGGTCATGAGCGGCAACACGGGCGGTACCCTGACGTTCAGCGGCGCAAGCAAACAGATCAGCTCCACTGGCAGCAATGTGCCGGTCAATTTGACCAACAACACCGGCGCCACCATCAATTTCACCAATGGCGGCCTGGCCCTCAACAGTGCCACCGGCAGCGGTTTCAACGTCACCGGTGGCGGCACGGTCAGCGTCTCGGGCAGTGGCAACACGGTGACCTCGTCGGGCGGCACGGCCATCAACGTCGCGGGTAGCACCATATCAGGCAGCTTCGACAGTGTCTCCAGCACCAACAGCCCGACGGCAGGCGTCAATCTCACGGACGTCAAAGGCAACCTAGACATCAACGCTGGCAGCATCAGCGGTGCGGCGGGCAACGCCTTTAACGTCAGCGGGGGCAGCGTCAGCGTCACCGACAAGGGAACGATCGCGCAGAGCAACAACGCCGCGCTGTTGAATGTCTCCGGCAAACACACTGGGACCCTCACTTTCAGCGGCGCACTCAGCGCCACCAACGGCTCCGGCTTGCAGTTCAATGATGCGGACGGCAGCTACAACGTCAACGCGGCGAGCAGCAGCCTGACCCTGAATGGTGGCAACGCAGGCCTGAGCATCACGAACGGCTCCAGCGGTACTTTCAACTTCGCCAGTTCAGCGGGCAGTGCCAGCCTCACCAATCCGTCGGGCGCGGCCATCACCGTCACCGGCAGCAATCCAACCCTGAATTACGGCGGCTCGATCACCAAAACCAACGGCTCCGACGGTGTGGTCATCAGCGGGAACACGGGCGGCACCCTGACGTTCAGCGGCGCAAGCAAACAGATCAGTTCGACGGGCAGCAGCGTGCCGGTCAGTTTGACCAACAACACTGGGACCACCATCAATTTCACCAATGGCGGCCTGGCGCTTAGCAGCGCCACCGGCAACGGGTTGAACGTCACCGGTGGCGGCACGGTCAGCGTCTCGGGCAGTGGCAACACGGTGACCTCAGCGGGCGGCGCGGCCATCAACGTCGTTGGCAGCAGCATCGGCAGTTCCAATCTCAACTTCCAGAGCGTCTCTGCCAATGGCGGTGGCAACGGCATCGTGCTGGACAACACCGGCAGCCTCGGCGGCCTGAACGTGATCGGCACCGGCGCGGCAGGTTCAGGCGGCACCATCCAGAACACCAGCGGCAGCGACGGCCTCCAGGCCGGGAACGGCATGTACCTGCGTAACACCAGCGCCACCAGCCTCAAGGACATGAACCTCAGCAACCACACCAACAACGCCGTCTACGGCTTGGGCGTGCGTGGCCTGATTCTGAACGACGTGAACACCTCCGGCAACAACGGCACGAGTAATTCTGGCACTTACCAGGAATCGAGCGTGCACCTGGAGGATCTGGGCGGCACCGTCAGTCTCACCAACTCAACGTTCAACGGCGGGGCCTACGATGGCGTTCTGATTCAGAACATCGTGAAGTTGGGGGGGGTAGCAACGAATCCGACGCTGAACCTGACCTTCTCGAACAACAAGATTTCTCAGATGCAAGGCTCGACGGCCGACGTGCGGAACACCGCTTTCCAGGTGATCGCCGGTGACGGCACGGCCAATATCACGGCGCTCAACAACCTCTTCACCTACTGGTGGGGCAACGCCATGCAGGTGGCTATTCAGGGTACGGCCACCGGCACGGCGGCGCTGCGCAACAACAGAGCGCTGCAAACCAGTGGCGCACTGGCCGGTGCTGGCGGCATCGAAGTCAACGGCGGCAACCTCACCTTCGATATTTCGAACAACACCGTCGCCTTTACCAACGGCACGGCCATCAGTATCGACAAGAACCCGGGCAATACCTACCTCAACGGCACCATCAGCGGCAATCAGGTCGGTTACGCGGCGGCGTCTAGCGGCCCCGGCAGCTCACCTCCCCAGGGCGGTTCGTGGCCGTCCAACATCAATTCCGGCTCTGCGGCTGGCACCGGCATTTTCGCGGCGCATGCGGGCGTCAATGCCACGACCATCAAGGTCAGCAATAACACCATTCGCCAGGTCAATGGATCGCAGGCGATCTGGGCGCTCCTGGGAGATGACGCGGGCGGCGGCGGCAGCGGCATAATGAATGCCACCATCACCGGCAACACTATCGCCGAGGAAGGTACGGCGGTCAACAGTCAGCGTACGGGCATTGTCGCGCAGGCGGGCCGTGTGACCAATGACACCGATACCCTCTGCGCCGATCTCTCTAGTAACAGCATCACCAACTTCAATACCCGTATCCGCCCAAACCAGCGCTTCAACACCAAGATGTACTTGCCAGGATACACGGGGGCCAGCAATACCACGGCCTCAGTCAACAGTTACCTCGTCGCTCGCAACCCCGGCACGGTCTCTGTTTCCGCGTCCAGTACGGCTGGCGGCGGCGGATACTTCAACACCCCCGGAGGTGCCGCCTGTCCCCAGCCGACCACCTTGCCCTGAAGTCCGTTTCACGTTCACGCGCCGCGCCACCTCGAGCAGGATGAGGTGGCGCGGCACAGAGGAGAGCGCCCGTGGCTGAGCCGTTTTTGAGTGAAATCCGGTTGATGAGTTTCGACTTTCCGCCCAAAGGCTGGGCCCTCTGCGATGGGCAACTCTTGCCGATCAACCAGAACCAGGCGCTGTTTTCCCTGCTAGGGACCGCTTATGGCGGTGATGGGCGCGTCACGTTCGCACTGCCTGATCTACGGGGCCGCGTGCCGGTAAAAGAGGGCAGCGAGATGATACGGGGACAGAAGCTCGGCGCACCGAGCGTCACATTGACGCAAGATCAACTGCCCAAACACACACACATGGTACAGGCGTCCAGCAACGCGGCGGGTACGCAGTCCGATCCGTCGGGAGCGCTGCTGGCTCCGGTCAACGGTGGGTACGGCGCACCGGCTGCTCTGACCCCATTGGAAGCCAGCAGCGTGACGTCGGTGGGCGGCGGCCAGCCCCATGACAACATGCAGCCGTATCTGACACTGTCGTTTTGCATCGCGCTGACTGGCATTTTCCCGTCCCCGAACTGAACCGAGCCTCAGGAGGCATGCAGATGGCCGACCCCTACATTGGAGAAATTCGGATATTTGCCGGAAACTTTGCACCCGTCGGCTGGGCTTTTTGCGACGGCCAATCCCTGGAGATCGCCGAGTACGACACGCTCTTTAATCTGATTGGCACGACGTATGGCGGTGACGGTCAGTCCACCTTCAATCTGCCGGACCTCCGCAGCCGTGTCCCCCTCCATCAGGGCAGCGGGTTTGCCCTGGCCCAGATGGGCGGTGAGGAGCAGGTGACCCTCAACGCCCAGCAGATGCCCACCCACACCCATACGTTGGCCGCCAACACCAATGCGGGCAGCAGCGCTTCACCTTCCGGCGCACTCCTAGCCCAATCCAGTGGCGGCGTGCAGCTGTACTACGAAGGGCAAGCCACCAATCCCATGAACAACGCCGCGATTCTCCCAATGGGGGGCAGCCAGCCACACGACAATCTCCAGCCGTACCTGTGCGTGAACTTCATCATTTCGTTGTTCGGCGTTTACCCCAGCCCCACCTAAAGGAGCAGAACATGGATCCATTCATGGCGGAGATTCGGATATTTCCCTTTGGCTTCGCGCCGTCTGGCTGGGCGCTGTGCAATGGCCAGTTGATTCCCATTTCTCAGAACACGGCGCTGTTCTCGTTGCTGGGCACCACCTACGGCGGCGATGGGAAAAGTACGCTCGGGCTGCCCAACTTGCAAGGCAGTGTGCCGGTCATGCCGGGCCAGGGGTCTGGGCTGTCGACCTACGCGCTGGGGCAGAGCGGCGGCAGTGCGAACGTCACGTTGCTGAACGAGCAGATGCCAGCGCACACTCACTTCCAGATGGCCGATGCCCTTGACCCGGCAGACCTCAATATCCCGGCCAGCACTCGCGTCCTGGCGCAGTCTCAGGGCGTCTTTGCTTATCAGCCCAGCACTGCCAACCCCGTGCAGATGGCCCAGCCATCCCTGACGCCGGTCGGTGAAAACCAGCCACACACCAACGTGATGCCGTCGCTGGTCTTCAATTTCTGCATCGCCCTGCAAGGTATTTACCCGCAGCGCCCCTGAGCAGCCCACTTCGCATGCCTGATCCTTGTGTCCCTGGATTGCGCCTGCGCCCTCTTCCACCGGACGTTGGCTCTTTTTTGGAGCAGTTGTACGCCACCAACCGTGAAGCTGAATTCAGCCAGGTGCAGTGGACCGACGCCCAGAAGCGGGTCTTCTTGCAGCAGCAGTTTCAGCTGCAAGACCGCGCATACCGCGCTCAGTTTCCCGGCACGGCGTTTGAGCTTATTGTGCTGGATGGGCGCTGGGTGGGGAGGCTCTCTGTCTGGGAAGGCGCTGAAGAAATCCGCTTACTGGAGATTGCTCTGCTTCCTGAAGCTCAGCGGCGGGGAACGGGGACGCAGATCATGGAGCTGCTACTGCACAGCGCCGCCGTGCAACACAAGCCTGTGACGCTGCACGTTCAGGTCAGTAGCCCGGCTTTGGCGTGGTATCAGCGGCTCGGATTCGTCCAGCAGACTGGGGACGGTGTGTACTGGTCGATGCGCTGGGACGCTGGCCTTTGACCACTGCTCAGCTGAGGCGCTCAATCAGTGCGTCGCGGTCAATCGCCCAGACGGGCAGACGCGGCAGGTGCCAGCCTAAGGCCGCCTGACTGCGCTGGCGGGCCAGTGGTGTGCTGGGCAGACCGGCCATTTGCCACCAGGTCCGCACCTGCTCCGCTGGCGACATCAGCTGGTCCGCGCCGGGTTGCAGTGCCAGCACACCGCTGAGCAGACCACCGGCAGCCGACTTCACCTCCAGTTGCACTTTGCCGTGGGCGTCCAGTCGGGCGGTGGGCCACTCGGGCGCAAAGCGGGCTTTGGCATCCGGCCAGAGTCTCAAGCCGTCATCCCAGCCCACGACCACGCCGCCTTCAGTGAGCCAGCTGGTATCTTCGGCCACCAGCGACCAACCCAGGCGTGACAGGCGCAGCGCGGCACTGCTTTTCCCAGCTCCGCTCATTCCGGTGATGGCGAGGATGTGATCGTCACGGCGCACCACAGCAGCGTGGAGGCACAACAGACCGCAGGCCCGCTGCGCTTCCAGAAATGCCAGGTGTAAGGCCAGCAAGGTGGCTTGTGAATGAATGTCCGCTTGCGGACCCAGTTCGATCCGGGCAGCGCTGAGACTCACCTCGTAACAGACCTGACCCGGTAAGACCAGGCGGTTGCCCTGTCGCCAGCCCGTCAGACGGCCGCCCATCCAGCTCAGCTCTACCGCCTCACCGCCGCCCTGGGCGGTACCCCGCTCGACTTCAATCTGATAACCGCCGCTTTCCAGGGCTTGACGGCCCCACCATCCCTGAAGGGCCGTGATCCAGTCTGGACTCAGTTCGTGGAGTGTGACTTCGGCCTGCAAACTGGTGAACCGGATCGTTGCGGCGTCACTGTTCATTCAGGATCAGTAGGATTCAGACACGTAATCAGCTTCAGCCCCTGTAATTCGTCCAGAAATCTCAGGGCGTCACGCTCTGCCTCGGTGGAGTCAACCTCAAAAGCCGTTGTGAGGGCTTGCACCACATCGCCTACCCGACCTGGCAGCGCCTGCCACGCCACCTGCGCCGAGCCGCTAAGACTGTACATGGTTCCAGATCCGGTCAGCAAGACCGCTTCGTCCGGCAGCGAGGTCGTCAGCACATCTGGATGAGCGGCCCAATGGCGGTGATCGACATTCATGTCGCCATAATACCGGGCCTTGAAAACATCTCTCTATACTTTGGGCATGTCCCGCCGCTTGGCCGAACTGCTGGTGCAGACCCCGCCGGACGTGCAGCCTGAAGATGTGCATCAGTTGCACGTCTCTGGCATGGCCGCTGAGGTGGCTTCACGTCTGCCTCAAGAACACGCAATGCAATCGCCGCTCAGACCGGCACGCCTGGCGCTGGCGGTTCGCAACCAGCAGATTCGCGGGGCCATGCTACCGCTGCTGGCAGCGTGGCAGCGGGTATGCATCCCCAGCGTGCTGCTCAAGGGTTTTGCGTTCGATCAGTTGGAATACGCTGCCACAGGTCTCAGGCCATTTGGAGACGTGGATGTGCTGATTCACGTAGCGGACCTGGCCGCTGCCATCGAGACCGCTCAAGCCCTGGGCTGGACGGACGACGGTCTGGCGGCGCGCCCCCGCGAATGGATTCACGAGGTGGCGCATCTTTTCAGCCCTGACCAGGTCGTACAAGTGGATATCCACCGCCATCTGGTACGTCGCCACCGCCGCCACAAGAATGCACGGTTGACGGCAGCCTGCTGGCAGGCGAGCCGGGAAGTCTGTCTAGAAAAGATTCCAGTGCGGGTCCTGGCTCCGCAGGACATGGCGCTTCACCTGGCACTCACCCGCGTCTGGGGCGACCGGGGACTCAAAGCTGCCGATTACCCTGATCTGCGGGTCTTGATCGACAACCACCGACTGACGCCTGAAGCCGTCACGCAGCGGGCTGGGCAGTTGGGCGTCAAGCACAGCTGGGCTGCGTTCCTGAGCGTGTGTGACCCCTGGCGAGCAGTTTTCCGTCTGGGCGAAGCTGAGGTGCCGCAACAGCTTCGGCGTGCAGCGTGGCGCGACGGTCAGCAGCTCAATTGGGTGTGGAGACTGCTACTGATGCCGCGATTTGTGTGGCGGCTCCTGCTGGCGCTGCCGGATGTGCTGGCGGTTCGGGTACTGCTCAGAACCCCGCAGCGCCCACAAGACTTGCCTGCCCGTTGGCGATTGGGCCGTACCGTCCACCCCCTGACGCCAGCGGATCGCCACGACCTGATTCGCGGTGTGTACTGGCTGACCCGCTGGTTGTACCCGAAGTCAGCAGGTGACTGTCTCCCGAAGGCCCTGGCCACCCACCGTGCGTTGGTGCGGCGCGGCTATCCGGCTGTATTTGTCAGTGGCGTGCGCCGCACAGAGGCGGGTCAGCTTGAAGGTCACGCCTGGGTAGAGGGGCCGCAAGGACCACTAGAGGAGTACGAAGGTGGCTATCAGCGCTCTGGGGTTCCCCCGATTCTGCACACTTGTGGTTAAGCCCAATGCCGGTAAGTTAAGGGGCCAAGGCGGGGTGTCGACGCTGTCAAAATGAAGGATGGACCTCGGCACCGCACTGTTGACCACGGCCCGCGACCAGCCGCTCGACCACCTGGACACCTTCGC
>Ga0160427_10002265_pt1 | contig 11657 bp, 10 predicted proteins | sample SolpanmetagenomL_FD_108194 | JGI IMG/M metagenome (GOLD analysis project Ga0160427, IMG submission 108194) | Solar panel surface microbial communities from Lawrence Berkeley National Laboratory, California, USA - L | ecosystem: Engineered > Built environment > Solar panel > Unclassified ...
AGGGCATCGACGTCTCAAAAATCAAGGGTACTGGAAAGAACGGACAGGTAACAAAGAAGGATGTTGAAAGCTACCAAGCTCCCAGCTCAGGTGCTGCGCCTGCTGCTGTCGCCGCAGCTGGTGGTGCCACCTACGTTGACGAGCCTGCCTCGTCTATGCGCAAGACCATCGCCACCCGCCTAAAGCAATCCATGAACGAGAACCCCCACTACTTCGTCGCTTCTTCCGTCTCCGTCAGCAAGCTTCTCAAGCTCCGAGCCGCACTCAACGCCTCTTCCGGGGGCAAGTACAAGCTTAGTGTAAACGATTTCTTCGTCAAGGCTATTGCCGTGGCATCCAAGAAGGTTCCTGCTGTCAACTCCTCATGGCGTGAGGTGGATGGTCAAATTGTCATCCGCAAGCACCTCGTTGTCGATGTCAGCGTTGCAGTCGCCACACCAATCGGCTTAATGACTCCTATTGTCAAGAACGTCGGCGGTCTTGGTCTTGAGAGCATCTCTGCACAGATCAAGGAGCTCGGTGGACGTGCTCGTGAGGGCAAGCTCAAGCCCGAGGAGTACCAGGGCGGAACTGTTACCATCTCCAACATGGGCATGAACCCCGCCGTCGAGCGTTTTACTGCTGTCATCAACCCTCCCCAAGCCATGATCTTGGCCGTTGGTACCGTGAAGAAGGTTGCCATCCCCATTGAGGGCGAAGAGAACGGCGTTGAATGGGATGACCAGATCGTAGTGACTGGCAGCTTCGACCACAAGGTTGTCGACGGAGCTGTTGGTGGTGACTGGATTAGGGAGTTCAAGAAGGTTATTGAGAACCCATTGGAGCTGTTGCTATAGGTGTTCTCAATACGGACATTGAAAAAAGGTAGTCCTATTGGGCACGGTTTTAAGGATCGGGAGAAGAGATGACAGGACAGTACAGTATTGGCGCTTGGGCATCACGGTCTAGCAGATATGGTCAATGTGAGCGTTTCTGTTTTTTTTGTAACAACAACTATTGCACCACATCCTTTTGCTCTTCCCGTCCTCGTCACGGTCATCATCGTCAACATCATTCGAAACTTCTTCAGCACCTCCCACAACTTCCATTCTGAAGTTCGGACGCCAGGCCTTTGAGATGTGATCATCAACAGATTTCAAATGTGCCGCGCTCCTGTCTGGAGCGTGTCAACGATTCCTTCTCCATTAACATTCTCACCTTCTTCTTCATCATCTTCAACACTTTCATTCTCCATAAGTCACGTGCATGGCTGAGTTAGGTTTAGGGTTAGTAAGAGACCCTGACTGGACCCTTCTCTATTGACTATACAGGTCTTTCTTTCTTCTTCTCACATCCTTCTTTCCTTCCTCCACTCCAGGTTGTCGGTCTGTTCACCGTGATAACTGGTTGGCCCCCCCCCCCCACAAGTGCCCAGGGCCATTTGTGCCCCTGTTTGGGTTTCTTACTGGACCTCTCCCATCTTTTTACTCGCTTGAGGGCGAGGATCAGAAGGGGAATTTTTCCGGTCTTCATCGACCTCCATCAGCTTCGGCAACCTACCCCAGTTTAGATGTCGATGTTCGAGTTCGATACTGCTCGCCTAAGATCTAGTGTGAGGAGTGCTGGAGTATTTTAGTGTTCGCTGGACCCCCTTTACCCTGCCCATTAATTCCGAATTCAGCTAGATCCTAGGTAGATTGTGAAGACTGCTGGTGATAGACACTCAATTTTGAAACGGGGTAGGAACTTCTGTCACCTTCATCAACTCCCATGAACTCTTATCAACTCTCATCAACCTCCATCAACTTCCATCGGCTACAAGGCTACTCGACAGCGTACACGACCGTGTCGCACAACCAAGTCGTATACAAGGGATTTATCCTTGCGCAAAGTGAAATTGCAGCTCTTTGCAATGCTTCCACCTGACTGGTTCCTCGGCTTATGCGCAGTCATTGGGTCTACTACCCGGGTCGTGTGTCATTACTACACCCCTTGACAGAGTAATTTTCCAATCGTCTTTCGTTGCGCATAGTCACTTCCATTCATCTTCAAGTCCATCAGCAAACATCATCAGGGGAGTGGCCATGCGACTACCACTAAGATCTGCACTAGAGGCCGTTCTACTCGGGATCACGCCCTAGGCTTTGTCACGGGCCTCTACGCCAGCCTACTCACCGGCGCGTCATATTGTGATGGCATGATGAGTGTTAGCCAGCATACTTCAATGGCATGATGAGTGTTGATATTCTGATGGCATGATGAGGTCTAGGAGTAAGTACAACCTTTGTTCTCCTTTGTCACCTTGTTCTGACCGTGGCGTTCCTCAAACTGTTAGGTGGCAGCGTACCGACCACGTCCGAGGAAATGACATTTGTCTCTTCCTAAGGCAGCAAAGTTCAACGCGAGGATTGCGAATTGTCTTCGGGGCCTCACAGTGCAGCAAGAGGAGTCAAAGAACGACAAGTATTCAAGCACCATACAGTCTGCATCAACAAAGACACTCCGACGCACGCCCTCTCATACAAATGCGCATCCTGCCACCAGCTTCTCCGAACTGCTGTCACGTTTGAAGACCACAAGCGACCATGCACAAGTCTGCTAGAGCAGTTGTGCATGGACGAGGATACCCAGTGGACGACGTGAGCTACGAAGGCACCACATGTCACCAGGTTCGGCGCTTGGTGGTAGGTGACGGAATAAATTTGGTAGTTAAATGGACTGATGGTGACTTACGAGATGATGTAGCAGGTTTGTTGTTTACTGAAAAGGTCAAGCTGATGAAGGTTGTTGACGAAGTTGATAAGCTGATATTGTTGATGAAGTTAATGAAGTTGATTTTCTTGAAGTCTTGAGATTAGGAACTAGCTGAATCGAGGGTATCTGTTTTGATTCAAGAGCTGAATTGATATGAATCCTCGTTTCCACATTGTCTTCTGTACCTACAACGTTGACAAATTAGCACATCTTCACAACATCCTTTTCCAACCAGAATTTACACATTACAATCCCCTCATCCCCTCATCCCCACATCCCCTCATCCCCTGATCCACTCCCATCACACGGACACACACGTACACATCACATCCCCACATCACAATCCTTCCCCAAAGTTAGAGGATGAGGAATATAAAGGAAGCGTTCTCTCGCCTCCTCCAATCTCCTGCATAATGCCTTGTCTTAAACCCACCTGGCTTATGCACATTCATACTCACTCTAGGTATCCAACGCCTTCATTTTTCAATTACAAGCTGTACTGTTGTTCGACGATGGAGTCTTTTGGAAATTGGATCGTGCGTTTCATTGCGACTTGAGGGAAGAAGAAAAAGCGTGAGTATGAGAATTTAGGGAAAAAGTAGGTAAGAGAGTTGTTTTGGGCACGTTGGCTTTGAACATGAGAGTTTGAAGAAACAAGACGAGACAAGCATGAGAGTTTGTGGAAGAAGTGAGCATGAGTGTTTGATTTGGCGCAATGGGGCATATGTGGTCTCCATCTTCCTACTCTCTTCACCTCTACTTCGTACTCGATCGCTTTCGACTTTTGCCTCCGAAGCGACGCATCGAATCACCATCGTATGCGGACGCCGGATAACTCTTGCCTTGGAACCTGGTCTCTATCTGCGTTTATGTGCTGCCATCAATGGCCCATATCGTTGTTCAGCAGGTTATCGGCGCCGAGGCTGTATCAAGAAAATGATGCTGGAAAAGACTGCTGTCAACGTAGCTTGTTGAAGCAGGGACGATGTGTGGTGGTGGCTACTGTAGAGAGCGGAGGAGAAGCGGAGGAGAAACGGAGGGCGTGACGATGACCTGGTTTGGGCTTGTTACGAGCTGGGTGTGGTTAGGTGTGAGGTAGGATGAGCTTGCAGGTTAAGGATTGGTGATGTCTAGGAGGTGAGGTTGTACGAGTAGGAGAAAAGCTCGTGCCACGATAACGAGGCGAGTCTGGTCCGATCACGCTTCAACATTCTCTACGAACCATTAACCACCTCCTTAACAAGCTCATCCAACTCCTCCTTCGGCAATCCCAACTTCTCATTCGCCAACTCACCGCCATACCCATTACCCAAGCCCTCCTTCATCGTAGCGCCATACAGAATACTCACCGCGCCCATAAAGTTACCCGCTTTAACCGCATCCTTCCCAGACTGAATCTTCTCATCAACATTCTCACTCCCAACCTTCCAGTCCTCCTCCTTAGTCCCCGTCACCTTGAGCACAGACTCAAAGATCTCCTGCTGCGTCACGTGAAACGAATTGACAAACACAAGCTTATTCTCGTATCCCTTGAGCACCTCCTCCCCTGCAAGCACAACAGCAGCAGCAGCCCTGCCTGCCTGCGCCAAACTCGTCGTGTTGAACTTCGCCTGCGGCTCCACGCGCGTGAACGTCTTGTCCTTGATGTTGATGCCGAACATGCCGCCATTCAAACTGTAGTCCGTCCAGGGGTTGTTGACGATGCCAATCCACTTGAGCTTTCCTTGGCCTTTGCTCTCGATGTATTCGCGAACGTCCTTCTTATGTCCCAGCATGGGCCCGACGGTGGAGAGGATCTCGGCGTTGTTGGTGTCTGACCCGAACTCGTTGGGAATCACCCACTTTACGCCGGCGGCAATGGCGGCGTCGATGAGTTTGTGTTGCGTGTTGGGGGCGGCCATGAGGCCGAGGGTGATGATGAGGGCGTCTTGCTTGGCGAGAGCGGAAGCGAGGAAGGAGGGGTCATCTTGGGAGCCTGGGAGTGAGTGTTAAATGTGTGGGAGGGGAAAGAGGGTTGATCGGATGGATTGTACCTTTGACGACCTTGAGGCGTGAGTCGAACTTGGCGTCTGAGTCCTCACGAGTGATGGCGGTGATGGTAGGTGGATTGGAAGAGGCGAGGAGAGCTTTGACGATTTGACTGCCAATGTTGCCAGAGGCGCCGACGATGGCGACGTTCTTGATGGGGCTTGACATGGTGAAAAGGGTTGTTGGTGATGGGCTTGTAGAAGTAGTGATGAGTGTATGGATTGGGATGGGATGCTGAATGTCAAGAAACAGCTTTCGCGGTGGGAATTCAAGACATCTTTATAGCCTCGGCTTCATAGCCAAGAGCTATTGGGTGGGACTACATGTGAGGTATTGCTTACACAAACACCGACAACAGTGAGAGCTCTGCTTATACAATCCCGAGCCGTTACAGAAACGTGCTTACGAAACAGGCCCGGATCCTCGCCCGTCCACTCGGCGATCCGGTGATCCGCTTCCCATATCCGGGGACAACGCCGAGTAACTTTTGCTTAGCAAGACAACATTACGAAGCTATTATGTAAAGTCGAATGGTGTCTGTGCGTCAAGGACACGATTCCTGTGGTTCAATTGCTCGATGTGACTGGGCTGCAGGCATCGCTGATCATAGAGTTTAGCAATCCGGACAGAGAGGGGTCGGAGCAGGACTTTGTAGACCTGTGTCTGCTGAGATATTCAAGTTGAAAATTGATTATATACATATACATCTGATAGGCGATCAAGTATGTATCACTACACTATCGCGGAGGACCATCATGATTGCCTCTAGCCACTTAAAACCTTTCTTAGCTTATTGGGCTTGGGTCTGACGTACCGACTTGGGCGCACGAGAAAGGTCCATTCTTATGAAATTCATGTTGCCTACGCCTCTTCCAAGACGACGCACAAGATGCGCGACAGCTTCGAGATAACCACTGTCCTGAACACTTGGGGAAGAAGCGTCGTGAACCATGGTTTGTGCACCACCGTCCTCACCAGATGGAATGTCTGTGGAGACCACAGGGGATGTTTGAGACGCTGTCAGTGGTGAGGAGCCCGTTGCTGCATCACCTTGCACCTCTTTTTGCTCCTCAGGTGTCGCCATGCGTAACCGAATTTGCTCGGCGTTCATGCCAAAGTGGCCACTATTGACATGAGTGATGTCGAGGATGTGCCTACGGAAGGGAAAGCTGATCGTTTGAACGCGCTCTAGGTTGACTGGCACATAATTGATATCGATCGGTCCTTTAACCTCATCATGAGTGGTGGTCCTTTCATTTTCTGTGTGAGGTTTAGATTGCCTAATAGTTCGATTGCGCTTCTCGTCGATCAAAGCAGATATAGGAATCTTGAGGTTCAGAAGCCAGTCCGAGCTCCATCTCTCTTCGGTATACTGTAAATTTCTGGCAAACTCCACCAATCTCAGGTTGTCTTGTGGGTCTGACAGCTCTAATACATCCTTCCGAGTGAAGCGTACATCAAGGGATAGGCTGGGTAGCATAATGTCCATAATGTTTGTGTTGAGGACTAACCGTACAGCCAAGATAGTCACGACATGACCATTTGGTCGAAGGTCGACCTCCAAAAATGGAATGGACTTGCCCGTACTGAGAAGTGGCAATGCAGTCTTTCCAGCAAAAGTGAGTCGGACGTAGTTGTTAGAGTTAGACCAAAGTGGCGGCTGTTGCAGAGTGACGGCTAATAACTGTGGTAAACCTTGTAAGGTTGGGGCAAAATTGGAAGGCTGTATCCTGTGTTTAACAAGCTGCTTGCCTGTCGCGGGCTTCAATAGAGAGTGGTCTTGCATTGAATGTAGTATTTTTCCAATCTCTGCTGTCAGATCAGACTGCGCCGTCCAATCTAGAAGACCACCGTCGAGTGGTTTATCTTTAGGTTGAGGTGCACTTGTCACATCCTTCAGTCGAGCAAAGTCGGCTGCAAGACCCTCGACATCGATATCTGTTGTTGCAATTTGCTGCGTGTCTGCTTGGATCGGCGTTGCAGCTACGAATCTACCTAGGGACTTTTGGCGTTTGGTCCAAGGTAGATATTCCGTTGCTTCGTGGTGGGCGCAGAGTGTGCCATCGGTCTCCTTGCCACCCGTCGTAATCGAGTATCTACCTCTGAAAGGCAATGTCATAGCCGAGAGTATAGCTCGCTCGCAGTCCTCAGTTGCGATCGAATTCGGTCCAATGATTGTTATCTGTACTATGATTAGCGTCAATATCAGCTGTTTTTGTATAGAAATACCCTACAGTTTTCGCATCGTATTCAGGTGAGACACAACCATGAGCCTGAACTATCGTTTTTACTGCATCTGTCGGCAAGACATGGTCAATAGGCGTCCTCCGCTTTATTCTCCTTGGAACTTGAGCTTCTTCCGCATCATCTCGAAATGGTTGAGTGTCGAGCCGAACGACACTGAGATCGGCCATGCGCTGTCTGATGGTGCGTTCCATTTCGAAGCATTCGTACTTTGGTCCAGCTACGTTAATGGTCTTTCCGTCTAGTGAGAAACCGATACCAATTGTTGGTGATGCCCCTAAGAATGAAACAATCGTAGTATGTCCTTAGCAGTATCAGTGTACGCGAAGAAGAGATTAATGTGCCCTTTCGCTTACTTGACTTGACGAAGAAAGGACTAATTTCGTCATCGACGCTTATGAACAGCTTTCCCGGACTCTGGATCTCCTCTTCAATCTCATACTGCCACAGCCATCGAATGATCCTATCTGCAATACCCTTTCTTCCTTTGCTCCTATGGTCAAGTATCCGGTTGAAGTCTTTACCCGTAGGTCGCCAGCCTTGATGGAGCGCTTCACCAGAAAGCCCAAGATCTGCCACGCTTCGAACACTTTTGAATCGGAAATCCTGCTGGTTTTGTGCCAGAAAATGTTGCGAATAAGCCAATAGTTGATCTGCATCAAACATGTCTGACAGCTGCCTCTGCCAGCGCAGATATGTGTCTTGAAGGATGACATTCACATTCGGAGCTGGAATTGCTAGGTCGACCTGCCCACGGGGTCGGAAGCCAACTTCACCCTGAAATTCAGCATGTTTGGCCGCAAGCCTGCGCGCGTGTGAGCGCAGCAATTTATCTCCTTGTAGCACCTTGTCCTTGATCCCATCGATCTCCCTGTTCACATCCTCCTGGCTATGTTCTGCAGCCTCTTCCGCGGAGCGCAACAGCTCGGTCGTGCTGGGAAGCTTTGCCTCTTTGCCAACCTCTGTTACCAGCTTTTGCCTCTTGCGACCATGCTTTTTCTCTTCGTAGTTTTTCAGCACAATAGGTTGAATTGGTTGGTCCTTGCCAGTGGTGGTTGCAAGCCGGAACTTCTTTGCCATATTGATCTTTCCCGCCGATGGTCCTTGACCAGCAGGTGAGCCATCTTTACGTCTGAAGTGCAAAACTCGCTCATCTTGGGTTCTGGTGCTGGTATGGAAGGGACGTGAGGCGACGTTGCGAAGTGGTAGCCGTCGTGGAGATTGATGGCCGCCGCATTTGTAGCAGCATTGCAAAGCACTTTCGCCTGCTTTGAGAGGTGCAGCGGGCATACAAAGGGCGATAGTACAGGTTGTTTGTCTTCTCAAATAAATTCCAAAAGACGATAATTTGGCTGATGGCATTTTGAGTAGAATACAAGGCACGTGACTCTACATGGAAGCATTAATCTAGCTGACAACATTGTGCACTATTTGTCTACTTGAATATATCTCTCTGGGTTAATCTGCCAGGACCGCAAATCATCTCTGACCTCGAACTCATCCACCTCATATGTTGGTTGGCCAGCATTCTGAGCAGCATCCTCTTTCAGCGCATTGGCATGTTGTTCTAAACTGGCTCGGCCATACATCGCTGAGGTCCCTCGACTCCTGTTCTTCCCAAGTCTCGAAGTCTGTGACGTAGTCGAGTCTACCCTAATCGGTGCCCTTCTGGGTGGTTCTTTGGTCTCTCGAATGATGTGCTTTTTCCGAGGCCTTGTTTCCGGATTCTCCTCTGAGCTTGCCCAACCATCACCACCTGCAAAGATGTTTTCGATACACTCATCGGCCGGTAGTTCACCTGGTTGGGCAACCCAGTATGCTGCGAGGTTTCGACGATACATGTCTTGACTTTCGCCAAATTCCTTTGACTTGGCGTTGAATGATGCCATTGCTGTGAGAAGGTCAGAGACAATGCCATCAGGAGCGGCAGTTACCCAACCTACGTCCGTCGTCATCAATGTCGCCACCAGCCTCGCCAGCCATGATACCTGCTATACCTCCAAACACAGGTGCGCTCTTCAAAGCTGGTCTACTCTACGTTAGTGCTTCTAAAAAGACATTAAATTGTGGAAACGCACGCAATAAACGTTCGTTCTCCTTCCACAAGGTTCATATGTATAGCAATCTTTAAGATGTCAGCAAACACCAAGCATCTTCATACCACTCTGAATCACCTTCAATGTGCTGTTGATTTTACTATCCTGCATCAAATACCTCCTACATATCCCATCATCACCATCGTACTCGCTGGACTCCACATACTCTGCCAGGTTCAACTTGATGTTGCCCAGTGTTATCCGCTCTCCTCTTGGGCTCGCTGAGTACTCCTGAATGACTTCGAAATGGATGGGCGCATCTTGCAGCGCATTGTTCTTGTCTACTGTCAACTTTACAGGGACTGTCTTTTCATAGTCATAGCCGACTTTGTGCTCTTTGATGTGACATTTCGGTGTGCGTCCACGGTGTTCGGCAGAGGCTGAGTGTGGTAGATGCCATTTGATGAATGAGGTACCGGAGACGAGTGGAACGTTGTTAAGCTCGATAATCTGAGAATTCACATCAGACATGGGACTAATGATAATGAAGTCATGTGTACCTTCAGTCGGAGGTCGAATCTGGGCTGTACTCAATCAGCCTCTACAAGCTAATTACTGTGAAATCCTGGACATACTCTACGACTCTTCGGCACTACCCACGGTATCAGCGACTCTGAAGTTTGCGCAAGGCGACTTTGCTGGTACATAGTCGGCAGCTGAATGGCTCACCGAAGGCTTGCATCTTGTCCGTTGAGCTCTGAAAAGTTGTCAAGGCAATACTCAGTCGCACCTTCTTGTTGACTGTTGATGAAAGCTCCTGGACGATCGTCATTGGTCTTGGTACATTAAGCAACGGAACCAGATCCGACCACGTCAATCACATCTCCTGCACGTACCAAGTATGCTTCTGGCAATATACTATAACGTCGTGAAAATGCTGTTGTCGTCCTCCGATGCTCAAGCTTGGTGATGCTATTGCGCAGTGTGTGCTTGACACCTTCAAAAGACTGCCTGCCAAAGCAAAGCCTCGAACATACCCTGAAGGTGCTTCAGAATGGGTCCCATTGAGTGGGATTGTGCTTGCCAGGAAGAATGCCAGTCCCTCGCCCAATGTGCCAGATATGGATGACACTGTTGTGCCTGATCTCACTTGTGTTTCTTTGGGGTGAGATCATGCCAAATATTCATTGTAGTGATCTTGCTAACGACATTTAGCACTGGAATGAGATGTCTACCAGCTTCGAAAGTCCCTCTTGCGAAAGGAAGAACTTTACACGATTGGCATGCAGAGGTTGTGGCTCTTCGTGCGTTCAATCACTACTTGCTGAAGGAATGTAGCGGTCTTGCCAATGATTCTCCCTTGGCTTCATTGTTCGTACGGCGAAGGACACCAGAAGAGCTTTCACGAGCATCGTTCCAGCCGTTCGCTATCAAAGATCATGTTCGCATCTTCATGTACTGCTCCGAAGCACCTTGTGGAGACGCAAGCATGGAGCTGGTCATGGCAGCACAAGACGATGCCACTCCATGGACGAAGCCACTTCAAGGACCAGACAATGCAATGACCGGTCGAGGCTACTTTTCTGAGCTTGGGGTGGTGCGTAGAAAGCCAGCCAGAGGTGATGCTCCTGAGACTATGTCCAAGTCATGTACAGACAAGCTCTCCATCCGACAATGCACTTCTACGCTGTCATCGATCATGAGCTTGCTGATCCACCCTGGAAATGCTTATCTTGAAGCTATTGTCTTGCCAGAAAGTCAACATGTTTCGACAGCCACAGCAAGAGCTTTCGGTGTAACAGGGCGTATGGCAGCACTTTCTGATCTCGATGAAGCTGCAGTATGGCAAGGTGGGTATTCTTATCGACCATTCAAAGTGCTCGAGACGAGCCAGGAGTTCATGTTTTCTCGACGTGCTTTTCCGGACTCGACCAAAACAACAGGCTCAAACATCACGGCAATGTGGACTCCATACAATCAGGAAGTGATGATTGGAGGATCAATTCAAGGGAACAAGCAGTTCAGTGTACGTGGCAGTAGTACCATCTCGAAGCTTGGTATGTGGAAAGCAGCGTTGAGCTTGACTCAGAACTTGCAGCTTGAGGAAGTGGAAGCTATATTGAGCAGCGGAACATATGCGGAGGTGAAGGGTGGTGCTCAACTAGAGCCTAGGCAGCAGGTCAAGGATGCTGTAAGGCATATGGCTCTACAGAACTGGGTATGTAACAATGGTGGAGATGGATTCAGATTGGAGGAAGGATCGTAGACCTAGAGATGGATATGTTGCAAAGATAAATGAAGCTTTTAAGTAGCCACTTCTACAAAAAAGGTCGTGCCATTACAAGTTGCTCAAGCTAGCAATCGTGGACATCGGATCTTCGAAAATTTGCACAGATTACACGATCTTTACTCATAACACTATCAAGTTGTATTGAACTGTCATGATGATCACTGCAACCAATATCATTGATTGTTGTTCTGTGATTTTGTGCAATCGAGGGGTGATAGGGGGAGGGGGGGGGGGGGGGGGGGGGTGGGGGGGATTGGAACTAAGGAATGGGTCGTGGTGAAAAAACCGAAGATTTAGTTCAAAGAAGTGTTTGTTTTTGCCAGGAT
>Ga0160427_10002266_pt1 | contig 11654 bp, 7 predicted proteins | sample SolpanmetagenomL_FD_108194 | JGI IMG/M metagenome (GOLD analysis project Ga0160427, IMG submission 108194) | Solar panel surface microbial communities from Lawrence Berkeley National Laboratory, California, USA - L | ecosystem: Engineered > Built environment > Solar panel > Unclassified ...
TGATAAAGCAAGTACTTGCAGTTAGATGAGTAAGTACGGAACACACACACTCACCGCCAGTACAAGTCATCCTCTTCCCATTCATCTCCTTTCGAAAAGTTCAATTTCTCTCTCTCTCTTCCACCTGACTTTAACAAGATCAGTTCCCCAAATCATCTTGAACATTGAATTACCACCAACAAGCTGAAACTCCTAACTCCTATTTTCATCGATCATGCGGACGAGACGGATTGTCGATCAACCCTATATTGCGCCCTCTGACGAAGAACGAAGATGTATGATAGATTCTTGGATCGAAGGCAACAACACGATTCCAACCAAGTGGGGTAAAACTGTAAGCTAAAAAACCTTTTGTTTGACCTAGCTGATCAGATTGGGGACAGGAAAACTTCAGAGAGTGTTTCAATCATGACGATAAACAGAAAATTGCTAGTCTGTGGTCTATACTGGTATTTAGACCTGCCGGATTTTTTCATTCATCCGAGCCAAATTGGAATCCAATGAGAAATCCGGATGGACAGTTCAGACGAGACTGGGAATATCTGCGTCGTTCGACCATAAGGTTCTTTCAAGAGCGACCAGTAGTACAAAGTCAAGCAGTGGTTCCTGTGCATATGCCAGTGTTGTCAGGCCAGATTGACACGTCGCTTGCGCGGACCAAGCTGCGTTTAGAATTGGTACCAAACTTCATGAATGTCATCGATGAATGCGCTCATCTATTAATTCTCCGCAAAGTCAGCATTGCTGACAGAATCATACTGAACGAAGAGTTCATCGAACAAGAAGAGATAAGAGAGTGGAAAGAGAATATGCATCTAGCTGGACAATGGGTGGGTGTAGAATCAGATTCTGATACAGAACCTGAAATAGTAGGTCTTATTGAAGAAGATTTGTCTTCGTTCCATGAAATCTGGAGTCGTCGTCGTTATTGAATTTTTCTCTTTTTGTTTTCTTGTCAATGTTAATAAGACTTGTCGATATAACACTACAGTATCTGTATTTAAGACAAGTGAATTAAAACAATTTAATCATTATATCCTCTCCGAACCTCATATATATATATATATATACACACATTCATACACCTTGCGGCTCTTTAGCAAGTCGTATTCTAGCAGTTCGATCAAATAACTTCTCTTTTCAACGATTCGAACTTACAAACACCAAACAAAGTCAAATTGACTCACACAAGTCATATTGATCAAAACGAAGACACCAGTTCAACCGTCAGCACATAAAGTCGCAGACGCTCGTTGCTCGAACCAACATTGACGCCCTGTTGCCAAGCCTGTTCAACCTTCTTTGTTTTCTGACTCTAAGGACTAAATTGAGGATAAAGGCAATCTACAATCGAACAATCGGATGCCAAACAGAACATAGTGAGCTAGCTGGACGTGTTGAGGAGACTAAATCTGCCGAAGGAAAGAAGCCTGTCGAAGGTGAGAAACGTATAGACTAGGAGGATTTTGTCGAACACAAAGTCACCAAGACCAAGAAATCACAGTCAAGTCGTCCATCGGTACCCCCATTTTGTCTCTCTTGGGGTGTGACAAGCGCACCAATATCATCATCAGGACGCCAAACATCATATGCCAGTCAAGACTCGTTCATGAGGCTCGTGTTTGTCAACAAACCGTACTGCCAAAATCAATAACTTATACTACTACAACGTGCAACTCGTGGCATAGAGTTAGAAAGTAGATTAATAATAAATGACCTATTCATTAGATTTTACGGAACCACTATAAATCTATAAAGGTACCTATCATTACATGGATCAATCAGAACAGGATAACTAACTCTTTCAAGGCTGTTCCGACAGACTCTAGACTCTAGATAGATAAGATCGACACAGTTCAACGTGCTAGATTTGCACAAATTAAGGACAAGATTGACTTAAGGTATAGTGACATTGACAATCCGTAATAAGCAAGAAGTACTAAGACAAATTTTCTGCAGATTCTATATCATATTAGAGGTCATCAAGTCAAACGGAATACCCTCTAATAGACAATCCAGTTTCTTATAAGAAGCGGGAAGATGTTCACAACGATATCTTTATAGAGAGCAAAGATGAAACTCGAAATCAAATATTGAAGGGGTGGCGTGGACCGGTCATCGCCACGGTCACTACTTAAAAGAGGTGGCGTGGACCGGTCATCGCCACGGTCACTACTTAAAAGAGGTGGTGTAGACCGGTCATGCCACAGTCACTACTTCAGAAGTCAGTTCGCCATCGTCAAGCTATAGCTGTTTTACACTGCTTATTTTGACAGAAGCTGACTAATTGAGTTGTTGTAGCGGGCAACCAAGGGTGAAATACGATAACTAACTCGTTCAGAGCTTTTTCATCAAATTCTAGACACTAGATAGATTAGCTGGACACGATTCGACGTGTTAGTTTTCTACAAGTCAAGAACGAGCTTCATAAGATCGACTTTTGAAGAATTGTAATTTCTGCTCATGGTACCAGAGTGCATGCTGCTCCTGTCTATTTTGCCGTGTATTGTATGTTGTGGTTTGTGTAAGGAGTAGTATTTGGCAGCTTGGACAAATTCGATACGTTGTGTGAATGTGAGTGTGCAGTTGACGCTTGATTGTGAGGGAGGGAGTGAGTGGATTGAAGGAGTAAGGGTACATAAGTATTTTACACAATCAAACAACCAGCAAGCCGCTTTTCGCACAAGGGCAAGGACGATGTCACCATGCACAACAAGCTATAGAGCTAGAGCAGCAACAACGTTGACAACAAACACATCTGTTATCATTTTGATACACAAATCTTAATTTCCAGGCATTGAGTCTCACAAGCAAGTCAGATTATAGAAATTTGATGGCATCATTTTCAAGGACAGTCATTGTAGAGCTATTAGAGAACCAAAAAGCAAAAAAAAGCATGCTGAATAGTGAGCGATTCTTAATTCATTACAGATTGAGAGACATCATTATTCAAATATTCGAGTATTCAAAAATTCGAGAAGCTTGTAAAGAAAAGAAGAGAAGAATAAATTATGCAAAACCTTTGTACACATGTATAAGCACACATATAGATTTGACGCGCACAGTAACAATAATATATCTCTAAGGTTAATGTTGCGGCCAATTTATATCCTAGACCCATTATTCAAATCATATCACACGTTTCACCAGAACATACTTTTTATCCTTGCTGTATTCGTCTTTTGATATCCATAGTATGGTATACGTACTTTAGGCTTTTTACTTTTACATTGGAGATGAAAGTATTTACTGTATATAGCAGTATAAAGCGTTGGACCAAATACATGGTGCAATGCTGGCATAGCGTCGTTTTATTTCAGACAAATCATCCACCTGGCCTTAAAATCGAGATGCAGGTATTGAGTTGTAAATCTGCCCACCATTTGTGTCTCTGGGATTTTCGGAATAGAAAAGCCTGTTTGGATAAAACCCAGGACAAGATTTCTCGAATATAACAACCATATCCCTCCCTGGTCATGCTATTCAATTCCATATCAGGAAAAATCACGAGAACTCGTAGTACAGCTGTGGTACAAAAAGAAAAGGGTCGTATGGTTGTGTTCCATGCATTAAGTACTTGTGTATAACGATCAATACGGTATCAATCAATAAGTCATATATGTACTATAAAATCTGCCACAGGACGTATTGTGGTAACTACAGCATCTTCACACGATGATATGTTCTTACTTTACATGTATGCATCCAATATTTGGTCGACACATGTGTGATATGATATCAAGATGAGACTAACATCAAATACACGGGTAGACACTAAAAGTCGACAGACTGCTGATCGTGGTAATAATGATCTTATATTATTAGCTTAGCATTAAAAGACGATTAGACAAACTCGATGCAAACGAGCAGGATTTTAGCAGGATTTTTTGTCCTATTTATGTCTCTTGTAGCAAACGGGAGTCTGTGTCTCAGTTGTGTGTGTGATATTGTCTGTGTTTCTATTTAGAGAAAAGAAAGACAGAACGGGCATGCATGGGGGGGGATGAGATGGATGTTGTGATTGATGATGCATGCGCCAAGCTCCGTGTTCCCGGCCAAAAATTCAGGGATGTGCAGATGTCACTCGAGTACTAGCATTCCACACAAAATGTACCTTTTTATATACTAAGTAATTTAGTACTCGGGTATTTACAGGAAGCTCTCAGTCAGCATCATCATCATCGGCGATGTCACCAAAATATGATGATTACTGCTGAGTATTATTTGCATGCACCGGCCGTTTAAACTTTTTTTTTGTTGCTGTTGCTGTAACCGAGACGAACATGCTAAGTACACACACACTACTTAGTAGTTGCTGCTCAATTGCCTCTGAACGCGCGAGTGTAGTGTGTTGTGATGTATCAATACTACTACTAAACATGTACTTTGACTTACCCTTTAAAACAATAAGATCATCACTATGAAAGAGCGTTTACTTTGTAGTCAATTGATAGCACTGCCTCCTTCTCATCCTCCTGCGCTTAGTCAGGGTGGTAGTTACATGCAGATTTCTTCTGGGTTTTCCTTCCATTCCTCCCTGATGTGATTCAGGAATTGTTGGAAATAGAAATTGTAATAGAGGATGAGTGAATTTCTTTGCCTGTTGTTGTTGTTGTTGATTCCCGGTGATTTCATGAAAAGACTTAGTACGTATAGCAGTGTCAATCTTTGAGCCTCGCACCTTCCTGTTCCTCCCTCCCTTCCTTTTCTATTTTGAATTTCATTCATGAACCCGAGATTCAGGGACCAAAAATGCACCCGCTGTAAATTGGATTTGAAGCTACGTAGACACAAAAGTCTCTCCCCCCCGTATTAAAGTTGTCTCTCTCTCGCCCGGATTGGGCTGGACAAAGAAGCAATTATTTCTCGATAGATAGAAAATAAGATAAAAAATAACAATTTGGTGGTGGTGGAGGTGATGGTGGCAGATCAACAGTAGTGGCTTGCTCACTCACTCGCTCATTTACTTTTCACGTCACCCCTTCAACTCATTCATCGTTGCATTCCCACACCCTTTTCCTGCCAAACAATCTACTTCCATCATCCGTTGCCTCTGTCAGATTCGACACTTGCTCTCTCAATCTTTCTGCTAAAGAAAGGATTCCCTCATCAGCTAGGCAGGATCTCTATCAAGCCATGAACGTCTAAATCCAACCCCGACAGGAAGCGCATAACATCCTCCCCCTCCTTCGACCTACATAACCGCGACGGATGAGTGTGGCGGATACCATACCTCGTTCTATTCTAGGACGCCTGAATTCTAAAAATCTACAATCAAGCAATTTGTAGCAAGAAAAAGATTCATCTTACTCACGTCTTACTTGGCGCTAGAGGATCCTTCCATCATTCAACAATTTCGAAAATTGCATCTAGTCTTCATACCTCGACATTTAACCTTGATACATCGTCTTCATCAACAAGGAGGCAATCGGGTTCTGAACGTCAACAAGATTATGAACATGAGACGGCGGAAGAATAACTGCATCTCCGATACTGTGTCGACAGGTCTTTTTCTTGTGGTTGGACTATGGATGTCATTGCTGGTTTCTGTAGCCTCTGCCGCAAGGGTCACATTTTCAGAATGCATGGATACACCATCAACTGGTCAGCCTTACTTCACACCCTACATTGTCGAAGCCAGCTTCCTTCCAGTTGACGGACATCACAATCTATCAATTCAAGTCTATGGGAATGTCACGAGTGGGAACGAGATCCTTGGTGTGGTGCTTCTACGTAATAATGATAATGGCGGGACCTCAGAAACACCAGTACAGAGTATGTGTTAAATCCGTTACAAAATTGTTGGAGAATTTTATTTCTTACAAAATTGGTTTTGCTGGTTATGTACAAATTGTCGAATACTAATTTCTTATCTATAGCAAACATACGAGCGGATCTCAGTGTCCTGCAATACCAGCTCGATCATGAAAATTCATTCTTGTGTAATTCTTCGATAAGGGCAGCCTCAACAGGAGATGGTAGCATATGCGCGATCCAAGCTGTATACAATGGCAGTCGGTGAGTGGTGCAACAATCAACTGCCCAAGCTGGTCTAACACAGACAGGTATAATGAAAACGATCTTCCAGGCTTCTCATATAATCAGATCATACCCACTTCATACAGCTTCAGCACCTTCTCGGCAGAGTTTAGTATCCTTTCGACGAGACCGAACGATGGATCAGGATACAAAGTAGCCTGTATTAATGTGGAGGTGACGCCGTCACTTGGTCGATCATTATCGAAATTCCTTACATATGTGCCTCTCGGTATTCTACTTCTAACTGGTGTGGCAACAATACTGGCGGCAGTATTCAACCCATGGAACGGAACTAAGGATGTTTTTGCTTGGAGCAGCAACTTTGGGCGTGACGATGATATGTTGAGACTGGTAACACCAGGATTTGCAGATTGTCTTCAATATATTCAGTTCATTTTTCTCACAGGCAGTTTGTCCCTCAACTACCCAGGCTTCTTTCAGCCTGTGGTTTCAAAAGTAGCGTGGTCGATGCTTCTATTCAACATTTCTGAAGTCAGCAACGGTTCTCGGACACGTTTAATCGATAACGTCTACACCCATAATGCTACATATGGATTAGAAGATCTAAGTCAATTAGTAGGACTGGGAAGTGGTAATGATATATGGGCTGCATTTATGTCTGTGTTTGCTGGAATCTTGATATTCATCTTTGTTGGTGGTATTTTGATGGCTGGACTCCGATGGCTCCTGAAGCGTGTCGAGGTAGTCGACAATGGGGATCTACGAGCGAAAAATCTCCCATTCCTAGGTGGACTAATGGTCCGTTTAGTCTACAATTATCTTTTCCTTCCAATCTTCATATTTAGTGCCTTTCAGCTACTTATCGCTGGACGCGGACCAATCTCAATCGACATCGTATCAGGTGTAGTGCTTGCTGCTTTCCTGCTTATCGCAGGACTACTGATCAGACGAATCAGCAAGTACAAACCTAGACAAAATTTGTACGACGACCTGCAAACACTTCTACTTTATGGTCCGCTTTACAATACCTATGACGAGTCCGCGACACTCTTCTGCATAGTATATATATCAGTCAACGCTGCACGTGCCATTACTATCGGCTTCGTACAACCATCGGGTATTGCGCAGCTCGTCCTTCTTGCTATATGCGAAATCGTGATGATTCTAACTCTGAACGCTTTTCGACCATATTCTTCAAAAACATCAATGAACCTCTATCAAACAGCTTTCAGCATTATCAGATTACTCGCCATATTGTTTCAGGTAGCCTTTGTCCCTAGTCTTGGAATCAATAGTGCTCCGCGAGGATGGATAGGTTATGTTATTTTGTTCCTCCATGGTGTTGTCCTTGTGTTTGGGTATTTCATAAATGCTATTCAGACAATTGTGGAAGTATTGTTTCGTTTAGCTGGTGTTGGAGATGAGGAAGGAGGTGCGACCAGAGGTGGACTCGGAAAGGTGTGTTTTTCGTTTGCAAATGAGAGTTGTGTCCTCTATACTAACAGCTATAGTCATTTGGTAAACGCCAATTGGCACGACGAACAAACCGACGAGATCACACAAATTCTCCTCCAGGTTTCCAACAGACTCCTGTTATGAGTATGGAAGACAGAAAGAATAGTTTTATGACAGGATCTGCACCACCTGCTTCTCTGTCTGGTAGCTCTGCCATAATGCTCAATGGAGGTAAAGCAGTAACACCCGGTACGGATCATACTATGGATGGAAACACAATAGGCGTACTCGGCCATAAGCATACTAGTAGCACTAGCACAGGATTTGGTACAAATCCACGGCGCGCAAGCAATTATTCATACTTTGATACTCCCCTGGCAACAACACAAACTGGTAATAGCCGCCCAACTGGCCTAGGTGTCAACACAGGAGAACCTAACCCTTACTATCGACCACCACGTAAACCACTGAACGACACACAAAGATTAGTTGGAGGACCATCTAGTCCTACGTCACCGATACAAGGACGGGTCAATGATATTGATGATACGATTGACGGAGCGTATCATGATGATTACGAGAAGACTTTTAGTCAGCCTATTGCGCCTGCCTTCACCAGGGACGCCCGTCAGACAGATTCAATAGGTTCAGATCCGCGAAGACATACAGATTATGCTGTCCGAGAGGGAGACTTCTATTATGGTGTTAGAGGTCCAGCTCTATCAGCTCAACCTACGAGAAAGTTAGGAACTGGTCCTGCTGATCCCACAGGCCCGGTCACGGCTGCTAAAAGCTGGCTGTCTAAGAGATTTGGTCAAGGAAAGGAGAAGAGTAAAGGATTTGAAGTTGTTCGGAGTGCGCGGGCTCCCCCTGCTGAAAGTGCACTGGAAAAGAAACGACAACCTACGCCACGTGCTCTTGATGGTGAGGATTCGGAAGTAAGCGCGGAGGAACCAATGTCTCCACTATCACCCATCTCTCCAGTATTTTCGCGCGAGAACACTTACGGGATGCACAATGTGGAACGTGCGAATCAAGAGGAGGAGGAATACACCAATTCAGACACATCAGACGAGGAGGAGGAGGAGGACGATGAAGGACTTGTTGGAACTCCAAGACCTATCTCAATGCTTTCACCCTTACCTCCGACTCTACCCGAAATTGATCACCAACCTAGCATCAATCTAGGCAAACGGCCTAGCAACAGAAGTAATCGCAGTGTTAAACCAAACGTACCACGGAAGTCATCTAAGCGGAAATCAATTGTGAATCCCTCTCCAGCACCTCAAACATCTGCTTACCAAGTCGTTCCTCAACAATCCTCACAAGTTGCTCCTCGACTTTACGATCCTCCGATGCATCATCCAAATGTGTCCAACACCTCGTCGAGTCGCCTACCATTCTCGTCATCACGAGCATCTGTTGCACCTGCTCTTGGGCAATTAAGCATGAATATTAATGATCAAGCATCAAATTCCTCCGCGAGTTCACTCATACCGCCACACGCTCCAGCTACTGAGGACGAAGAAGATTCAGCAAATGCTAGGCCGGCGAGTATGGGTACAGTCAATCGTGTCAAGGTTGAAGATGCAATCTTTGCTGGTGGAGATAGAGTGCTACAGATGGGTAGTACCGCTGAGCTCGTTGAGGATAAGAGAAGAAACAGTGAGGGTAGTGTCCTTAATGATTTTTCCTCACCAATGGGTTATGCCTCGTCGGCTGCCAATGCGGATATGGTAGAACAACGTCAAACTGCAAAACCCGTTGTTAAAAGAAAAGAAGTTCCGAGATCATGATTCTTCTCCCTTGCATTTTTTTGGTCATTGCGTTGTATAATATACTTGTTTCACCCCGATGAGTGTCCTCTTCCTTTCTCTACCAATCTTTCCTTTCAAATTATCATAACCCTGACTGAGTTTGAAATGTTGGGCGTTCTGTCTCTCTCTTGTTGCTTGCATATCTTATACGCACCCCATAGCTGCCCGCAAATATCTTGGATTGTTGTCATCTATTGCAGCTACTCATGTTGTTCTCGACGAAAAAAGTCTATCATCTCTCCTTGGGGTCTTTTTTGATTAACATTTTCATATTTATATAATACACGACACTGGCGTTTCTTCTTCCTTTTTCTTCTTCTTGTTTTTAGCGTTTCTTTCCCTTCTTTTGTAAAAAAAGCCAAAGCATATTCTTTAACTTTCTTGTTTGTATATAGCTTAATACACTCTTCTTGGTTTTTCTGCAACTTAAGGTTTTAATGCGACATACATTCTTTTCAGCGTCTTTACTGTTTCTTCGACTTTCATTATCGTTATTATCATCATATCATTCTTCTTATTATCATATCAACATGAAGTAAACAAAGAGGAAGAACAAGACCACAATATACAATATAAACACGTTTGCCTTTTTCTTCTTGGTTTATGATTCTTGCGATTGTATCAGAATGTAAAACTAAAAGAGAATGGTTTGGTCTGAAATCTTATTCTGCAAAAATGACTTAATTACATGCCCTATCGTTTCCAATCTCGCAAGTTGATTTACCAAATTTCTCCTTTTCACAGCTGAGACCTGCTGTCATTTGTTCCTCTGCCTCCAAACTCCCTCCTACCTCTTTCATTCACAACTCTTTCCAAGTTCGATCATTCTTGTCTGTATAAACGTATCTCTGTGTGTATAAACCAGTCCTAATCAACCTCCAACAACTCATACTTCTCACCTCTCTTCTCTAAAAGACTCTCAATCTTTTCCATGGCTCCCAGTACTTTCTCCTCCTCGAGTCTCTTGCCAACAACTTGAACTCCGATGGGTAACCCATTCATCTTCACAGGATTGTAGTGAACATATGCGCCTTGAGCTACGCCGTTGAGCCGTTTAAAGTTAAATGTTGCGGGAAGTTGGTCTTTGGTAGCATCGACGTGAGTAACTGGAAGGACGCCGGCAGAGTAGTCGAGCTTGATTGTTTTGTGAAGAAGAAAGATTAGTTAGATTGATAAGAAGAAAGGGAAAAAACATAAGGGTCATCTCAGAATCTATACAGTTGTTGTCCAATCTTGTGACAAAGAGGAAAAGAGAATTTTTGGGAGGACAAAAAGGGGGGGGGGAACCAAAAGACAACTTACAAGATTAAACAAGAACGTATATCCACAACTACTCAAACTCTCCTTCATTCCATCCTTTGGCACAGCAGGCGTCGCATTCGGTACACATAACAAGATATCGATTTCCTTGTCATTTAAATACTTATGCCACTGTGCTCTATATGCTTCTCTTTGAGATACCAACTTCCATTGCTCTTCGACTGTTTGCTCCCGCCAGTTCTCGATCAACCCAGCCCAAATTTCATCACCCTTGATATATCGTACATAAGTCGCCCAGATTTTTTTAACAAGCCAAGGTGTTTTGAACCATTTAAGAAACACGGCCACACCTTCGTCGTTGTATTCAAAGAAGGATTGAAAGAAGCGAGAGAAGGTAAGGCCACCATCAGAATTTAAGAGAATCGAGGCGATTTTGAGACCAGTATATGGAGATGGCATATCGTTACTGTATTTGTAGAAGCCGTGAGTGAGTAATTGTACAAATTTTTGGCTGTAAAAGGGAAAGTGCTGTGAGGAAAAAAGATGGTTTGGAAATAAAGAATTCCCATAATGTGTGTTTGGGAGATTGTCGCACTTACATCTCCACCACTTCATCCCCATTTTCTCTAAGAGCGTCGACTACCATATCGAGACCTCGCATACATGCCGGAGTCGGCGTTATAACTCCTGCATGTCGTAACCCTTTTGTCAGCAACTATAATCTGCTGGTAACCACAATTTAAATATGGTTGCTAGAACATACCATCATCACGCATGACAGCCCAACGTAGCTTTCCCTCCTTTCCGTTGTCATACTCGTCTTGTCTCCATGGGATCGGATTGACGTGATGGTCGTACTCCCACGGTTTCATCGAAAAGTAGCTTCTGAAAAAGAAGACCAAATCTTCAAATGTCCGTGCCATTGGTGAATATCTGTAGTGATAGTGATCAGCTCCATGAGAACTTTTACAGTAACCCTTCTCTCTCTCTTCCTTGACAAAACACAAGGTTCAAACTTACACAGCAAGTACACCCTATAATCGAACACCCATAAAACGACATATACCCTCCGTTAGAATCATAAGAATCATACCAGACTGTATATACCTGATGTGTAGGAAA
>Ga0160427_10002267_pt1 | contig 11653 bp, 12 predicted proteins | sample SolpanmetagenomL_FD_108194 | JGI IMG/M metagenome (GOLD analysis project Ga0160427, IMG submission 108194) | Solar panel surface microbial communities from Lawrence Berkeley National Laboratory, California, USA - L | ecosystem: Engineered > Built environment > Solar panel > Unclassified ...
TACCACTTTCGAGCTGTATTATCAGCATTCACTCTTTGCATACAATTCATACGCAAGCCCCTTATATACACTATCCAGTTCCCCTCTTTCGGATGATGAATCAAAAAATGAGTTCTGCAATTCCAAGTGCGTTTCTCCTACGATATTTCTCTTCATCTTCTGTCGCAATCCTTTCGAGGCGTTGTTTGTTGAAGTTTGGAGAGTTGTATTATTGCGAGAAACCACGATGCGGACCAACTCTAACCTACACTTGATCTGACGAAATCTCCTCCATATACACAAGAAGCATAATCTTCCTTTACCTGTTACATTCCCTTCTTCTACCTTCGTCTGAGCTTTTTGCACGATGTTATTCTTCGCACGCCTTTATATGCAAAGTGATTACGCACGACTGAGGTCGAGTTCGAGACTTATAATAAACCTAAGTGTAAGAACAATAGAGTGATTAATGACCAATCATATAACATACAAACAACTTATATAGCTTAGGCTCTAGCACATGTTTACAACTAAATTACAAATTACAGCTTCAAGCAAATATCGCTAACAGGTTCGAAATGTTCATGCCACCATAGTGATACCCACATGAGTACAACTACTAAGTACCTACTTACTTGGTGAGTAATGACAAGTTGAACAAACTTTAAAAACAACGCCATATTGATTTAAGACGACTTGTTTCTTCAATATATAGCTGCATTCCTTCTTTATATAGACAATAATGTCAATCAGAGTCTGATTCATAACCAGAAACTAGCCCACCAAGTCCAGATGTTTGCTTTACAATCGCCGTGACTGGCGCAGCTTTGACCAGCGGTACGTTGGCTTTTAGACCTTTTGATGTATCGTCACTTCCAACCTTCTCGACCTTATTCTGTACTCTGACTACATCATCATCGTCATTATCATCATCTTCGTCATCGTCGTCGTCATCATCATACGACGTCAGGCCTGGCACTTTCTTGACATCCGTCACAGTCTTGTCAACACCAACAACATCACTCTCTCCCCTCTTCTGTCGAGTACCATCACTCAATTTTCGCAGCTTGGCACTTGACGATGATGACGACGATACTAGTGTACCTGCTCCACCACTACCACCACCATTACTCATCGCTCTATCTTTCTTCCGTCTTTTCTTCCTCCCACTCACAGCCCATGTTGGAATCGCGTCTTCAATGATGGGATCTATATTGGTAGATGACAAAGTATTTGATGGATCGTGGTCTGCTTCGTACTGTTGTTTACGAAAGGTATCTAGTTGTGATTCAATTTCTTTCCGGCGCTCTAGTTCAGCGGCGCGTTCGGTGGAGACGATGGAGTCCTGTAAATGAATAAAAACCATGTATGAGATTTGGTTACAGTCAGAATCGTTTCTTTCTATCCTTTCTTATTTTCTCCCTCTGTCTCCCTCTGTCTCCCCCTCTTCATATTTTTCTCGTATGAAATAGCTTCATATTCTCATCTAAAAAAGATAAAGGAAATAGGGGAATGGAGCAGGAGGGTAGGACATTACCAAAAAATCAATCTCATCATCATCCAGTGTCCGAAACTGATTCTTAAACTTCAACTTCTCCTCAATCTCCTCTTGTTTTCTGGCTATATTAAGAACAATACTTGTATTGTTAGCATTTTTCCCTTACTTACTATCCTCTATAGCTTTTTCCCCTTCCTTCGACGAGAACATACAACAGGAAATAAAAATAAAAGAATGGTATATATATATAAAGTTGTAATTTCTCTTCATCTTCTTTTTCCTTCAAAAAAATCCATCTTATTCATTATTCTCTTCTCCAAATAAAGGATTTTTACTTTTGGAAAGAGAAAGTTATTCACCTTTATTTGCCTGTAAAACTTCAAACAACGACCGACCATCATCTGGGATACCTGCTTGCGCTTTCTTCGCATCAGCAGCCGCCCAAGAGTCGACGACGTTGATTTCTGCAGGTGGAGATGGTGGTGGTGGTGGTGATTCTTCTGAGGATTTTGTAGCGGTAGCGCTGGTGGTAGTGACGAGGTCGCTTTGACCGGCGGAGACGAAACCTGATGACATGGTTTTGTATCTCTTTTTGTTATAGTAGTGGTGTTTGGATTCTTCTTTTAATGCTTGAATGATATAGGATTGTAGTATTTCTTATGGGTTTGTGTTGAGTGAGCCTGCGTGAGTGAACTCAATTGATCAATGTTGTCTGTGTCTATCAGGATCTATGCATTTATGCAAGTGGTGTGTGGTAGTAATGGTAGGAGTAGTTGTCGTTCTCCCTTTCTGCGCCTTCAATATGGACTGCTGTCAAATCTCTTGTCCTCGTTGTTATTTCATGGTCAAAATAGACTGTTAGAATGACGATGAAGCTGAATGGACGAACGTCGCGAAGTTCAGTGGTTAGTGTAGACTAAGTATGCTAGTAGAGGTATTTACTAGTACTTAGGGAAGGGAGTTTTGTGTGACGTTGGCGGTTGTCAATCTTGCCGCTAGTTTTGATATATTGATAACGACAAAAACGGTTTTACCTCAACGACCAATTAATCGTATATGCAACTTGAACCGTGTTCTTCTGATTTTAAAACGATAAATGCTTCCTTGTGATGATGGGCAAATATACTTAAGTAGCTATTACAAACATGTCTCAATGTAAATTTCTGCGCATGCTCCAAGTTAATGCTAAGGCTAAATATTATACGCTGTTAGACACAACTTGAACTCAACCCAGCATTCGGGACACATGATATATTGTGAAATTATTGATACTCCATAAGAACCTGACCAAACGACTTAATTATGCGAAAAGGTATATTTTATGGAAACTTGGACTATGAAGAAAAGAAGAAGAAACACAAGATGACGAGGAGAAGGTTCGACATTGACAGAGGGAAAACAGAAGAAAAACAGGGAGTCACACAGCATAAAATCACCAATCATCCTTTGAATCGCTCCTTGGCGGCATCGTCCCTTGCACCGCTTCTCCAGTATCTTCTTCATCCTCTTCATCATCACTCTCAACCACCCTCCTTATATCCTCCGGCCCCGCCGCCTCAATCTCAGCTTCAATCAATCTCCGCCTCTGTGCAATTCTCTGTTGTTCTTGCCATCGCATCAACGCCGCTGCGGCATGTACTTTAAACCCAAAACATTTCGGCACAAACCGTTCTGGGCTCTTCATCGGTATCAAGACTGGGTATACTTGAAATAGGATATGTGGAAAACTGGCACCAAAGTAGGCGCCATCGATGGCAGCGTGACGAGAGGATTTAGGTACATAGACATCCTCGCAACGAGCGCAATACAACTTGACGGATTTAAGAGCGGGTAGGTCGGAAAGACCGATGGGAAGCAGAGGTTGATTTGCGCAGAGTACTCGCGGACACCGTCCAAAGTCTGATTTTTTGTATTTGTCGAGCTGTAACAAGGAGGGGAAAAAAGAAGGGAGAAGAAGGCAATAAATGTCAGCCCAAGCGTCATGTTTAGATCTCCTTTTGAAGTTCATGCCTTTACAGAAATGAGATCCAGTGAGGAAGGAAGGAGGAATGGAGAGAGGAGATTAAAGAAAACAGCCAATCATACCATCTTAGCTAATCCTCGTGTGGTGATAATATACCGAGCATGAACAAGTCCATATAGATGCCGCGCAGATTTTTCAATCTGTTCCCGCATATCATCATCGCAGTCCAAATCAAAGACATCGGTAACAAGATCTAATGCATACTGGTAATATTGAACCTCCGTGTTTAGTCCAGTAAGGTTGAATCGATCCGTCAAGTATTCTTCATCGATTTCGCAAAAGTATTCGTGACCTCGTGAAGATATAAACTACTCCATTTGTAATAATGTTAGCTTGATATATACAGTTGTTGGGGGTTTCGTGTGTATCTATGTTGTGTTGCAGTCTGCCCACTGACAATTTGCTGTCGGATTATCGTCTTTTAAAGTATTCCTTTGTTGTTGCTCTTGTTGTTCTTTCGGTATGCAAGAAAAAAGGGAACGCGAACGACTGAGTAAACGTACCCAATCTCGCCAATAACTTGAATATTCACTGTCTGTTTCCGAGTTGAAGTCTTCCACTATAAAAAAATCTTAACATGACGTATTTCTCGTGTGCCCTTGGTAATGACCAACTTTTATCTCTTCCAAATATCAGAGTATCAGACCGCTCTGTCTTGTCCTTGTTGATGCAAGGAAAATGTATTTATATAGTGTCCATGCACAGAGTACGGAGTTTTGAACAAGAAGGGTTTTCGTATTTATCGTAAGGCAAGTTTTCCTTTTAGTGCGTCATGTAAGTCGTGAAAGTTCTAGACGTCGGGGCATGTATTCATCAGCTAAATTTCTTTTCCTTTATGAGTGGTTCTCTAGAACTCGGAAGTAAACTATACCGCGATAACTCGGTAGCTAAGAGAATAATGATTTCTTTTTCGCACTGACCGTATTTGGGTGTTGTAACAAGTTGAGCTTGTATTAGATGTTCCTGGCGGCTGACTATACGTTGTACTGCTTGATTAGAACCAAAAGATGCAAAATATGACGTTGTTGTTGATGTTGCTGTTGGAGTTAATGTTGTTATCGTTGTGGTGTTGAACTTGAAGAAGCTTTGGAGACAGGTGAGTTTCAATGGCAGATCAGTCAGTCAGTCAGTCAGTTCAAACGGGTGTGGGCGGTCTAGATCTGGTAGCTTCAAAGCTACAACAGCAACAACCACCAAATTCAAGACCGAGTCGACACCATGCCATGAGGCACATACTAAGCACACAAACACGTGTAAAAGCGAAACAAAGCACAAAGGAGATTATTATAGGATTTTACTAAACAAGAAATGTGTCACGGTAAGTATTCAAGTCATCGTATGAATGAACACAATAATGGAAAGGACTTTTGCGCAAAGGAATACAGGTAATTCCACAGTTGTTTGAAATTTCCACAAACACCTCACTTTTTGAACATCTCAGATTCCAAGACATGAATTTTTTGTACAACTATCTTAAGATATATATCCAACCTCGCTACCTGCGCCGCCGATATCTAACTGCTCAAAATCCACATGAAGACAAATTGAACAACATAACTATAACCAAACAAGAATATCGTTCTCTTGCTCTTTTGGCTTCGTCCGATAGCATGTACATTACGTTCAGCGTTTTCAGGTAGGAGGACGTATTTAAGACTCCGTAGCTATATTTAATTTTGTTAGTTGTAAGGCATTGGTGAATGTAATGTGGTGACCAGGCTTACCAAGAAAAATGCGTTTGCATTAAAGAAATATGCAAAACTTAGCCACGTAACCCACGAGCCCATTCCGCTAAGCAATTTTGTAACAATCATCGTAGAGATACTGCCTACAAATTTATACCCAGAGTATGCGACAAGGTCAAGAAGCTGGCTTTCATTGCTAATGTTCAATAAGTAGCAACCGAGCTTCAATCCAAGAATTTCGAGAATGACAATGACTAGAGCTGTCGTGGCTATACGGCCAAGCAGGTCGGTCTGGAATTTACCGTCAAGGCCAGCGAATATAGTAGACAACAAGATGTATGTAACAAAAGCCATAACTATAGGATTGTTAGACTGCCGATCTGATTCCTATGGGAGGACAAATGTTGACTAACCAGGAATGTACATATCCGGACTATTAATGTCGTCTCTGGGAGCAAGAAACAAGTTGTTATCACCCTGACCAGCAGCATGACTCCTTTGCATGCGCGACCACGGTCTGTGTCGCCATGGGAACAAGACCACTCTGACTTTTGTCAAAACGTATGAATTTGATACGTTAAAGTAGTGCTTCAAAGCTGTAACGTTGATATATCTGTTAAACTATACACATTGCTCAAAGTCAGTTCCAAAATCAACTAGAGACATCTTGAAAACAGATTCAGGTTACAAATGTCAGGCACAAACATTTTGTTCAACATATTGACTTCCTGCCATAACAGCACTCTGACCGACTTGGAATCCCATCTGGGTCGTCGGGTCTGCAAAGAAATTGGAGGCATAGGCAGGATGGAAGTGTGCCGATTGTGGACCACCAGCCTGCTGCTGTGGTTGATATGGCGAAGATGCATAGGCCGAACTTGGCGTTGAGCCCGTGTTTTGTAAAGGTGGGGGAGATCGCATCATGGGAATAGGATGGTGAGATTTAGGTTGAGGATGGAACAGCACAGGACTGGCTGCTACAGGCCGATGTTGAGGCTTGTTACTGTTGTTCATTGCTCGTGTGTCCTTGTCGACAAACAACTGCTATGGCGATGATGTGACCGAATTTTTGTATACGTTGATATTTAGACCGAGTTAAGGGTGTGTGTGTAATGGATTGACTTCAGAAACAGACAGATAGACAGAAAATCGATGGGGGATTTCGTGAACCACGTACTTAGCTAGCTCCGTCAGTCAGCCAGTAGAGGATTGGATGCCAGTCGAGCAGAAGATGTATGCAGTGTTGTAGGTGGAAGAGTGAGTGAGTGAATGAATGAATGAGTGTCACCACGCATGCATCTTCTAGAGCTAGCTGTCCTCGTCTCTTGTCTCTTGAGTGTCGTCTGTTGTAGTAATGGCCGCATTGTCTGCCTCACAACCAGCATCACTATGCCGCATCTTCATCAGGGACAAGACAGGACAGGAAGCAAAGCAACTGGAGATCTCGTTCTGTTCCATTCATTCATTCATTCGTTCACACATTCCAACCATCAATCATCTACATACTTCTAAGTACTTACATAGTACATCGCCTATCCGTCCATCCTCCTTGCAGTCAAGTTGATTTCAGTCAATTCGCAAGACCGGTGCTACAATTCGAACATGTATGCTACGGATGTTCTGCCAGTCTTGAACATTGACATTTGCTAGAACTTCCAACCTGACAGTCCCTCAACTTTAACTGACACGACAAACAACACTTGCACTTGTTACCTACACATCTTCCCAGAGATTGCAATCTCGTCACATCAATGCCATGTACTGGCCTCTGAACGTACCTCGAGTTTTCTCTATAAAGTTGCCCAGCACAGCAGCTGTCCTTCTCAACGATTTCCAAGATGTTGCACCCGTGGCGCTACCAGCCGCACCAGAGACGATTATAACAGAAGACGCAAAATCCGATAGCATATCGAATCTAATAGGTGACCCCTACGACGGAGAACCACCTTCGTTAGACGATCTGGTAGAAGAGGACGAGACCCATTCCCTGCACAACGGAAACCCTCCACTATTATCAAATGAACATGGCGACCAACACAATGATGCTACTGCCGATAATGAAGAAGAAAGAGACGATTCATCCGAATTTATCGATGCTGTGGAAACACGAGATTATGTGAAAAGAGACATCTTGGCAATCAAGGTCGCAAGAAATGGACAACTCTTCGCAACAATAACTGAAGGAGAACTTGCAATATGGCAGGTCAGGGTATGTTGAGTCCACAACTTGTCAAACAATCAGCTTTCGGACTAACAGCAATAGCCAACTGCTGTTGTAGCGCACGTAGTACGATCTCAACAATCACTCGGACAGTATGGCTCCAACGTCGACCTACTGATCAGGCCCGATTCGCAAGTATTTGTCGTCCAAACAACGTCGGGATACTTGATCACTTACTCCCTACAATCCGACCCTTTAAACAAAGTATACAGAACAACATTCGCGCACAAGCCATCGGGACAAGCAAACGGATTAGGAAGTGGTTTAGGTCTTGGCATCGGGGAAGGCGGAGGAGTGCGGGAGTACAGTCTACGTTTTCGGATGGTGATCAAGGTTGACGCTGGAATAAGTCGGTACATAATCTCTACTTTTCAAAGATGAAGTGAAGTCTAATACCCGAGTTTGTTAAAGAGCCTTGGCCTGGGATGACGAACTTATTGTCGCAACTTCAAAACCTGCTGCGGTACAATGTATTCGCTGGAATCCTGACTCTGGGGCTGGATCTCAAACGAGTACAGAGCTAGTCAGCCGAATGAGTTGGATTATAGGAAAGAAAGTCTGTATCAAGGAGATGGTACACGACAGACCCATGAATCTCAGTTGTTGGATAACAAGTGATGGACGCGCTTATGCCATTCAGCGTGTAAGCTATTCGGTAAGCTGCAACTCTTCATCGCACATTTCATAACTAATCCTAGCCATGAACAGGATAGCGAGGTTACAGGAAAATTATTCAAAGGATATTGCTTTCATACGCCAAGCAGTGCACAAGAGGATGATGCGATGAAAGTCAGTATCAATGCACGGTTTTCTTTGCTTGCAGTGGGTACAGCTTGGTAAGTGGTTGCCGTGAGCAAGGCACCATTCCCTAACTAATTTGATACAGTGGTAAGATCCAGGTCTACAATGCGCGGGATTACGTAGGCAATATTCCTCTCTCGCACACTATCATACCACCAGTATCCAGGACGACGTCTGGTGAAATAAAAGTCCTGGCTTGGTCACCCGACGGTTATGCTCTGTTTGCAGGGTTTGAGACTGGATGGGCACTTTGGAGTGTGTATGGCAAAATGAGTGCCAGTAGTTTCCGCGATGGTGCTATGGACAAGTCTCGAGGTAATGAAGCATATCAATATGGCCTGAGGGACTGTGCATGGCTACCTGGAGGTGGTGAAATTTTGCTTTGCAGCCAAACAAAGGAAGAAGATGGCACCATGATTGGAAGCGAAAACATATGGATGGTTGAGATGGCTAGAAGTGCTGTTACAGGACTGTTCAATGCGGTTAGTATTCAAAATTAAGTGTTTAAGAAGTGTCGGCTGACGTTTTCAGGCAAATATCGCTAGAACTGTTCTTATCACTTCTTCGAAACTTCTCATATACCGTGGCCATGAGCAATCAGCCTTACAAACTCTTTCCACAGAGCAGACTTTGTGGCACAACGTGCCGATACCGCCAACTTACTTGGTTGACAACTATCCCCTTAGGCAAGTAGTGATATCACCTGATGGTCGATACGTCGCCGTAGCAGGACGAAGAGGCTTAGCACACTATTCAGTCAATTCCGGGCGTTGGAAGACGTTTGTCAACGAAAGCATGGAAAATGAGTTTGTCGTTCGTGGTGGCATGTGCTGGTACCATCATATACTGATTGTGGCTGTCGAGACGGAAGAAGAATATGAGATCAGATTATATTCTAGAGAGCTAGAACTAGACAACACATTATTGCTACATGTCGAAACTGTTCCGAGTCCTATTGTCCTAGTGGCGTTGGTAGGAGATGATGGAATTCTTGTGTATTGTAACGACAATGCCCTTTACCACTTTATTGTGACTACAACTAAGGAATCAATATCGTTGAAGTTGGTTGGACAAATTACTTTTCATGGCATCATACGAGCGCCCGCTAGAGTACGATCAATAAGCTGGATCCTCCCTGAAGATCAGTTGAGTATGTCGTCAAGACTGTTTTTGCAAATATCACTACACAAATAGGCTGATTTGTTCTAGGGGATGGAGATCCTTCTCAGGATGTTGCACTAGCGACAGTCATGTTTCTTGTTGATGGAAAATTGGTAGTGCTGCAGCCATCGACCGCGGAGAGTGGCGAGCTGAAATACGATATGCGTGTCATCATTCAAAATGTGGAATATTATGCATTGATGCAAGACCTTCCTACCATGCTAGCCCCATCACACTATTCAGGGATTGACGAGAATGGGATTCCATATCAAACTCTCAATGATTCCTTGTGGGTTTTTGATGGCCAGGATATCAAGGTTCGTCATACTGATCAATTTCCAAGTCTCGAAAGAGGAGCTTTCATTCTGACCGAAATACTTAGACTTGGATGGATGTTCAAGATATTCTAGATTGTTCGCCAGAGGGTAGAGACCTCCCCGCGCCAGTCAAAGTTCCTGTAGACTTTTATCCTTTATCAGTTCTCATGACCAAAGGTATAGTAAGCGGAGTTGAGGTAGATATAGTTGAACGCAAAGATATTGGCTTTTCATATTTTCGGTTGGGTTCAAGGGTTTGTACATCACTTTTGATTATAGCTTACAGCAGATATACTAACAGCTTAAAGACGCATTTGTTCTTCCAACACCTGTTAAGACATCACTTGACAAACAGAAACGAAGCTGCTGCATTAGGGCTGGCCCGATTATTTGAAAGTGTATCGTACTTTGAGCATGCACTTGAAGTCCTTCTGCATGTTGTCTTGGACGATGAGGCTGATTCACAACCTGATCCTGAGGGTATGTTTGTCCCTCCTCCCTTCTCCTTAAGTCATCATACGGGATATAAACTAACTGGTTCATGTAAAATACAGTCGCTGTACTGCCACTCGTTGTTCGCTTCTTGTCCAATTTCCCAGACTACCTCAACGTCGTCGTCCAATGCACACGAAAAACTGAAGTCGCATCTTGGTCACATCTCTTTTCCGTCGTCGGTTCTCCACAAGTTCTTTTTGAGGAATCTCTGGCTCGTGGTCTTCTCAAAACCGCTGGAGGTTATCTATTGATTCTCCATACTATGGAGAAACTGTCTTCCTCATCACAAGATATGGTTCGACTGTTCTCGCGAGCAGTGGCCGAGGAAGATTGGGATTTATGTAAAGAGCTTGCTCGGTTCCTTACCGCATTGGATAATAGTGGGAAAACATTGAAGGAAGCGTTGGAGCTTGTAGATTTGAGAAGTCCGGTTGTAGAGGAAGGGAGAAGTTTCATGTTTGAGGGGACGACGTTGGAGTTGCCGGGAATGAGTAGAAATGGGACGAGTGGTAGTTCGAATTCGAGTCCATTTTTTAGCCGTGGAGGTAGTCCTGACAGATTTGAGAATGGTAATTGAGAAATGCATTCTTGTACCTTTTCTTTTGCTCATTATTTCTTTTTCTTTCTTTTTGTCAAGTGTTTCATTTATTTTTCGTGCGGGAAGTTGTAAGATAAAGACAAAGGATGTATAAAGATGGCTATCGTATATGCTTCAGTTGTTACCAGTTCGAGGCATGATCTTTTTTTCATTTTGTTTGTCTTCCTAAATCTAAAGAAGTAGCTAAGTAAATTATGATCGTAATACTGAGTTAATAGCTGTATTACATGAAACCAGAGTTAAAACCGAAATACTGAACTCTTGAGCCCCAATTTTTTTGACTAAAATATGCATCAGGATATCGTTGAACCATGATACATCTTTTAATCCATTCTCTCAACAGCAAGTACTAGATCCTGTTGTTGTAGCCTCAATAAAATCGTGATGGGCAACTCGTGTGCCAAACAGTTTAAATGTGTTGTTGTGTTTTTCCAATGTGGAAGATGGACATGACGATGGCTGAGTGACTGAGGGCGGCGAGAAGAAGATGAGAGAAGCCTAACAAGGCGACCGAATAAATCAATAAATACATGCATCACCAATCAATCAATCACAAGTAAACACCAACCAGTCATACTCTGCTACGTCTTACTCCAAACCCCATCTCATACAGACATAAGTGGACATCGTTATTATCATCCGGCAATCACACCTGCGTTTTTATCTCACAACTCCATCGTCTGTCGCGCTCGTTTACGACCCTCAGGTTCTTCATCATGATGTCCAAATTTGCAACATCGCGTCAACTGCTCACATCTGCATCTTCAGTATGCACACAGCAGACTAGACTGGCAATAGGAACCACACTCGCTCGATCATTTACACAATCTTCCACACCACAAATCACAGCATCCCCACAGCGGCAGGAGCAGAGA
>Ga0160427_10002269_pt1 | contig 11652 bp, 10 predicted proteins | sample SolpanmetagenomL_FD_108194 | JGI IMG/M metagenome (GOLD analysis project Ga0160427, IMG submission 108194) | Solar panel surface microbial communities from Lawrence Berkeley National Laboratory, California, USA - L | ecosystem: Engineered > Built environment > Solar panel > Unclassified ...
CTAGTTCCTTTAATGACACACTCGTTCCATGCATCAGCTGTTCCCTGATTTCTGGTACCCAAGGCAGAGATTTGTGCTTTGCATGCTTGACATTGTGCTTTAGCAATAGCGTTGGCGTTGCAAACATTGGTCAATTGATCACAGATTCGGTTGGTGATGATGTTTGGGTTCAAAGCCTCTTCTTGTCCTTGCTTGGTCAATGGATCAATTGGCAAAAAGGTAAATTCGGTAGCCTTTCTGCCAGGTCGACCGGCTACAAAGTCCATTTGTGGATCGCAAAGACCATAGCTGACGGCAGTTGCGGCAGCTTGAGCACCAGTGATGGTTGTGGCTGCGGTACCAGAGACGACGCCGCTAGTAGTATCTTGAGCAATGTCGGTTCCAGAAATGACACACTCGTTCCAGGCGTCTGCGGTGATTTGATTTCTGGTACCAAGGGCGAGAATCTTGGCCTTGCAGGATTGACATTGTGCTTTGGCGGCAGCATTAGATTGGCAGACGTTGGTTAACTGATCACAGATACGGTTGGTGATAATGTTAATGTTGAGAGCCTCCTCTTGTCCCTTGGAGCAGAGTGGATCGATTGGCAAGAAGGTGAACTCAGTTGGCTTTCTATTTGGTCGTCCACCGACAAAGTCAAGTTGAGGATTGCATAGACCATAGTCGATAGCTCCAGTGACGGAGGGAATTGAGGCTGATGATGTGATTGTAGAATCAGCAACTGTGGATGCAGCAGCCACAGTGCTAGAAGCGGCCTCAGTGCTAGCAGATGCTACAACTGCGGAGCTGTCTACAGCAGAACTGGCGACACCGCTAAAGCTCGGTGCAACCTTTGTACCATCGAGAGCGACAGCAGTAAAGTTGGCAAAACCTTGAGCTCGTAGAATATCCGCAACACTCTTTCCTGTAGCGTCAAATGGTTGTGTCAAACTCTTCTTTGACAACGCAATCACAGATGCCGAGTCTAATACAGCAGGATCAATCAATGGAGTGATACCCCTTAGGAGTGGATTGGTTGGCAAGCTTGGGTCGCTGCAAATGTTTGGAATGCTAGTGACAAATGGATTAAAGTTTTGCTCTGCTGCGACAAAGTTTTTAGCAGCGGCGATGGCGTCAGCACCAGTTCCAAGCTGTGCAAGAATCTTGTCACCAGTTTGTAGCTTATGGCAAGGATTGGCGGCAGCGAGTAAATCGGATACAGCACCTCCAGCGATAGTTGCGGCCACACCTGGACCGCCGCCTTGTACTGCACTGATCGCACCGATAGGTACCTGCTCTTGGCCGAACCGGGCTTGTGCGAATGCAACAAGAATTGAGAAAGCTACTGCCTTGGATAACATTTTTATGAAGATTGATGAAGTAAGTTATACAATAACTGACTGTCTCTTTTGAAGTAAAAGTTTGTTAATAAAGAGTCGAGACTAAGCCGACTGTAAAATGCAAGTGATAAAGTAGTACTGAGAAATAAAATTGACCGACCGGGGTCTGATAGAGTAGAAAAAAAGAGTGACTAAAGAGAAAAGACAATTAATGAATGACTGTTGATGTTGCTTGCTTGATGGAGAGGGAAAATCTACAACTTGGAGGTATTCACACAGAATATATACATTCCACACCTCACATTTCACTCATCTTTCCGTTCAGTAACTCTTACTGTTTGTTGTTATTTTTTTCCCTATCAATTTGATAGTCACTGACCTTAATTTACCGATCAATAAGGCAAAATGATGTGAAATAGTCCTTGATGTAATTGTTTCCAATTAATCTGACGTGTTTTGGAAGTACCTTGTCTGCACTTGGTACGGGGGGATGGGTATATTTTACTTGGAGATTTGGAAAGGGGGATGGGGAGTTGTGTACATATATGGCGTGCTGAAACGCCGGTGCCTTTTCGCTTAGCGCTCCCGTTGGGTTGACCAGGGTGTGATTCAGACATACAAACGTGTCAAACCTTAAGCTTATGATCCTTGTCTCTTTTTTTTGGTATGTGTATGAAAACGTTATTCAGCTTGAGATCGTATGATTGGGTCTTTTTTCTTCTGTAACTATAGTACAAGGATGATTGATGCCCCGGTTGCTTTCAGAGTCTTACGGTTTGTGTTATACGAAATATTTGTCGTGGGCTTTATATTTAGTATGACATTCAAATATCTGGTGGAAGCGATTCTTGATCGGTTCGGAAAAGTCATCCATGCTGATGTTCAAAACTCTTACTTTTTTGATCGTTACATGTTACACACGTCGTAAAAACGTTGTTCCTTATTCTCAGTTTCCCCCCTATTTTCTCTTTCTTTTTTTTTTTCACTTCCTTCAATCTGTAAAGAATTAAGACCTTCCTTCGTTGTATTCGCTTGATTATATTGTGCGTACGACACGAGGTAACATCAAGCTCATTTCACAAGTGCCACTCTAACTTCGAAGCAATAAAATTGTGTCTAGTCTATGGTGGTCTATAGTCATTTCATATAGTAAATTGGACATTTTTCAACAAATTAAGAACACAGTGTGTTATACATCTAAAAGTAGACCCACAAGAATACCAACAATCATTTCGGCCTTATCTTGTATTTTCTTGTTTCGATGTGCTGCATTGGTAGCTACTGGCGCATTGCTGATACTAGGGGTAGTAGACGATCCTCTGAAGGTTGTTTGTGTGAATGTAGGTATTTTCCTTGTTGATGACGAACTAGAAAACTCAGGTATGCTACTCACGCTGGGTTCTAGCATGGGAGTAGTTTGAGATGTGATGTGAGTTTGAGTAGGAGATGGTTCATCAACCTCTGTAGCTTGGGGTTGAGATCTGCTTGAAGCAAACACACTTGAGATTGAGCTCAGCAACTTTGATCTAGTCATCGAGTGGTTATTGATCATAGATGTTGAAGGTGTTGAAATCTTGGTAGTGGTCGTGCATGGTGTAATCTCTAATGGAGTGGCATCCTCTGAAGTAGTAGCCATAGGTAATGGTACATCTGTCGTAGACATCATTGTTACTTCTATAGAGGATGATGCTGGTAAAATCGGTTCTGTTGAAGTTGCTTGAACCATTGAGCTTGTCAAGCTCATGATACTGCTCTCAAGAACAGCTGGCGAAGACGGTGGTGTCTTACTTTCTGGTGCAGCATTGTTGGCTTCACTGGTTCCTTTACTGACCGTAAAACTAGACCCAGCATCCGCAAGCTGGAACTGATTAGCAGCCCTGAATCTATCAACACTAAAGGTTCCCTGACTAGAAAATCCTCTCAATTTTGCCCCAGTCACAGGCTCGATAAATAATAATGCGATGATATTGCGTCCAGCTTGCGTTGGCGCGACATATGGTACTTCGATCTTTTCTGTAGATGTTAAAATACCATTGTTGTTCTTGCTAGCAGCAAAACCAGATTGCAAGAATATCAGTTTTGCTTGTACTGTTGGATCTTGGAATCCAGTTATGTCCATAAGAAAGATGGTAAAGGTAGTGGAAGAATCGAATTGTCCAACCAGGTTGAAAATTGGCGAAGCGTTAATATCTGAATTGCGTAACAAAATTAGCTTTCACCAGTCAAGTAATCACTATGAAGTTCACATGAGTTATAAGCTGCACACACCTGTCGCTGCAACATTTGATCCATCAGGTACGCTTTTAGTTCCAAATACTGGAGTAAGGACAAATGTCGTATCAAATGCCTCCGAAAGTGCCTGAGGTACTGCTGCTAGAACACTACCAAATATCGACAACCATAACGATAGTAGCAAACAGATGTTTTTCGACGCAAAAAACATATTTGATAATCACAGTTGATTCACTGGAGATAGTAGGTAAATCTTCGGGCAAATTGAATGCTCTAAACTCAGTGACTCGAAAGATAGAAGAAAAATCAAAAGACTAAAAGAGTGTGGTCAATTGCAGAGGACGGCTGTAGTGAGGAAGAAGAAGGAGAAAAAATGTCGATCAACGACGATGCCACAGGCACGGAGAGAAGTTAAGGAAAGAAAAAAAGAGGTTTGTCCGAAGACGCGCGAATTTCGCAACGTTTTTCTGTTTGCGAAATGGTGAAGCAAGAAGAGTCGAGAAAATGCGGCCATTTTTCGACAAGTCTGAGGCAGTAGTTCACCTTATGAATACTCTGCTGAGCTCAACAACGACAGTTAATGGGAGACTCGTGTTGTGAAATGAAAGGTGGGTTAGGGATTTGGAAACAGCAGCGCGATTTATTCGAGTGTCAACATGCTTGTTGAACCGTCAGTTTCCATGTCTTCCAGAAGACCTGAAACGATCGCAAGGTATATTCGCTTGAACGGAGAAAGTCCTCATGTTTGAGCCTGGTGATGTTTCAGAATTTCGTAGAATTCCACATGGGTCCACTGTGATGGTATAAAATAAAATACTCACAAAACTTGATTACTAACGACACCTCAAATCAGACCATGTACATGTTAGTTAGAAGTGTGTGATTGAGAACATCTTGCCCTCATAAAGTAAACCATACTCAAAAGTTATTATTAGCTGTGTGGGATTTCCATAAGTATATTCTCGCGACTTTCAACTTACCAGCTGCAGCTGAAGGTGTTAAAAGCAAGTGAATATCTTTACATCAAAACTTCAAAGTCGACCCGCAGCCGCCAATCGATCTAAAGGAAGATGTTCTACTTTTGATTGGTATATGCAAAGGTTAGTTTGTGAATCACTACACTTTGTCATCTCCTCAACTTTATATGATACTAGGTTCATGAGGCCGTTTTTCCGGCCAAAAATGCATTAGCACAACTGCTCAGTAAGTACTAAGTATGTAGAAGTGCTGCTATGAAGACAACTTTGTGTATCAATATACTTCAATACTAGATTTGTTCATCTTTTCTATGCTCATGCCCGATAATATCAATCACAAATCACATCAATATCATTTCGATAGTGTCTACTCGTAACATTTGTACTTAACTAAGAGTACGAGATATCTGGTGGCTCGCGCAAAATTAAAAAAATCAATTGTATATTTGACCATGATGCTAGTGGTTGACGAGCAATCATTACTAAGACAAGTGTATATACTAAGTATGTTCAAACACTACGACTACAAAGATACCGAGTCCGGGATTTCGGCATAACCTACGCGTATAGAAGGGAAGAAATGCACTTTATATGCACATGCATGCTGTGTTGGAGGCCAGTTTGTAAGATTCTTGGAAATTAATAATCTGTTTTTTTTGCATGCTCTCGAATCCTTTATCGACGGCTAATTTCTACATGTATTCCAAACCATTTCAAAATGACTTGACATATTGCTTTGTCTACTTTTTCGACACACAATTTCTAGGCCTCATTAGTCCAAATTGAATCCTTCATATTAACATCGAATCCTTCATATTAACATCGAGAACATCATTTGTACATTCTCAATATATTAGTAGCGTCATAATGTGGTGATATATGAATGAATCAAACAATCACAGAATTGTCGCTATACTTTCCTCGGGCATAATGCTTGTAAAGGAACATATATCCACATCTACCAGGATGGCCGCTCGATACGATAATAGCAACACCTAGCACTATAGCTTATCATGCAACCAGCGTTCATTTAACTGCAAAGCATGTGGAAAAAAGGCTGAAGCTGAATAACCGGGAAAATAACCGATATATGAATTGACCAATGACCTTCCTAATGAATGTAAATTTGCAAGAAGGAAAAAACCGTTATCTGTATGCTGGGTTGATGTACATTTTGATGATAATATGCAACATGCAAGCCCGTCCTCTTCCCGAAACCCCGGAGACCCACCCCCCTCGCTTCCGTGCTCTTTCTTCTTCTCTTCATCCATCCCACCGACACGCGACTATCTCTCTACCACGCCCTTCCTCCTCCTCCTCCTCTGTCGACATGATGCAGCAACTACAACAACATCTCCAGCTTCATCGACATCGACATCGACATTTTTCCTTCTCTTCTTCTGACCTCGTCATCTTCTCCTTCTCGTCTCTCCCTGCTGTCTAGAACACTACTGCACAACTCTAGATTCCACCGAAGCATCGCCTCTTCGATAATGAACGGTCACTCCTCCTCAATCGTTCCAGGTGAACAGCATCAAAAACACCACCAGACTCCAGGCCTACAAGAATTTCCTCACCTCACAACAGAAACTGACAAAGACGGGAAACCTCTGTTGAATCGATACTCAACGTTTCTTACACGTGAACATGACTTTCCTGGGGCTCAGGTGTGTTTTTTTTTTACTTTTTTTACTATCACTTCTTCTTTTTGTCTTTTCAATTGCTTGCTTGCTACATGAAGATGCTTTCACATGTTTCCAATATCGAAAGATCTTCATAGGGTCATGCAAACAATTTTTCTCTAAACCAGACAAGAGCTTTTGTGGAGAAGATATGGTTGGGCAAATGCTAATCTTTCACTTTCAAACGTCAATAGGCCATGTTGTATGCAGCAGGCGTACCAGATGAACAAACAATGAAGAATTGTCCTCAAGTGGGCGTTGCATCAGTTTGGTGGGAGGGGAATCCGTGCAAGTATGTTTTCTTTGTATGCCTTTTTTTTCTTCCTTTTTTTCCCATGCCTACTGTCACATGCTGCATCCGTCACTACCTTATCAATCTATTATGAATCCGTTACAAAGCTTAAATATATTTGACTAACTTGTCTTGGGTATAGTACACACCGTACGTGATCGAGTGTGTGTATCTATTGTGGAGGAGTTTGGTTGACTTACACATTATTGGTTGTAGTGCTTGATCTTGGAAAGGCGGTGAAAGACGCGGTACAAAAGCAAGGTTTTCTTGCATGGCAATACAACACGATTGGTGTGTCAGATGGAATCACGCAAGGAAATGATGGTAGGTTATCGCTTTATTAGCATTGAGAAATTCTGTGCCCTATAAAAAGAAGCGGTGAAAATATTAATGGTGATGCAGGCATGCGATATTCCCTTCAATCTCGCGAAATCATTGCCGACAGCATCGAGACCGTCACTTGCGCACAAGCTCACGACGCTTGTGTTGCCATTCCTGGCTGTGACAAGAACATGCCTGGTTGTGTTATGGGACTTGCCCGTCACAATCGACCATCCATCATTGTCTATGGTGGTACACAACAAGGTGGCTACAGCAAGACGATAAGGAAACCCATCAACATCAGTACTTGCTATGAGGCTCAAGGGGCTTTGATGTTTGGTACGTTGAAGGCATGGGATGAGAGTGGCACTGCCACGGCAGACGAGATTATGTCTGACATAGAAAGGAATGCGGTTCCTGGTCCGGGCGCCTGTGGTGGCATGTACACTGCCAATAGTCTCGCTGCGATTATAGAAACACTGGGTTTGTCATTACCAGGATCATCAAGTACGCCTGCTAGCTCACCTTCAAAAATGAGAGAGTGCAGCAAAGTCGCCGGGGCACTTCGCATCTGTATGGAGAGAAATATCACACCGCGAAGTCTATTGACGCCAAAATCATTCGAAAACGCCTTGGTTATGACAATGGCAATCGGAGGGTCGACCAACAGCGTTCTTCACATTCTCGCAATGGCGAAGAGTGCTGATGTGGAGGTGACCCTTGACGACTTTCAACGTGTGTCAAACAAAATTCCATTCATTGCCAATATTGCCCCAAGTGGTCAATACACTATGGAGGATCTTTACAACGTCGGTGGTATACCATCTGTCATGAAGTTTCTCATTGCTGGCAACCTCATGGACGGCAGCACTCCTACAGTTACCGGAAAGACCCTCGCAGAAAATGTTGCTTCTTGGCCTTCCCTACCTATTGGTCAACAAATCATCCGTCCTCTAAGTGACCCTATCAAACCAACCGGTCATATTGAAATTCTGCGAGGTAACATTGCTCCTGGTGGTGCAGTTGCCAAAATCACTGGTAAAGAAGGCTCCTCTTTCACCGGCAAAGCACGAGTCTACAACAAAGAACACGAACTCTCGCTAGCCCTCGCCTCTGGCATCATTCCTCGGGACGAAAACATTGTCCTTGTCGTTCGATATGAGGGCCCTAAAGGGGGTCCAGGCATGCCCGAGCAGCTTAAAGCTAGTGCCGCACTCATGGGTGCAAAGCTCACCAATGTCGCACTCATAACCGATGGCCGTTACTCTGGAGCAAGTCATGGATTCATTGTTGGTCACATCGTGCCTGAAGCATTCCTTGGCGGACCCATTGCCATTATCGAGGATGGAGACATCATCAACATTGATGCAGAAAATAACAAGCTGGACCTGGTGGGTGTGAGTGATGCAGAAATTCAAAGAAGGTTGAGTTTATGGAAACCACCAACGCCATTAGTGACTCGTGGAACATTGGCAAAATACGCCAAGTTGGTTGGAGACGCAAGCAGTGGTGCTGTAACAGATATTTTCTAACGGAGTTGTGTTGGTTCGGGGTTCATTTGGTGTTTTGGGTAAAGTTGTTGTCTTAAATCTGTTGGTATATGTCTGATGTGGTTCTTTTCATGTAAATTCTGTTGGCGACACTACTGCCATGTTTATTGATCTTATAATCATGTTATATAGACCATTGAATTTTCCTGCTTTTTGTCCTGTCTCGTGCAGTCAATTCTATCTCCTATTTCCTTTGCAGTCTATCACTGCTCATAAATATGACCACTTTCACTAATAATATGTACACAATATTAATTGACATTTATTATCATTATCTCGTCTTCCTTTTGAATTGAGGGACAGAAAGAATGATCGTGAAAACAAGGCAGAACTTATAGTGGAAGTTAAACTCTTGTTCTTCGCATCATTGATTCTTTCAAGTGACAACGTCACACAGGACTTCGTGCGCAAAACACAAATTGGCAGAGGCTGTCACTAAAGTCTATTGTAACAACCCTCCGACAAAGTATAGAAGTTTCTTCCTATGTTCTTACACATTGAAAGGTCATCGAATCTGTAATACATAAACCGGGAAAGAAGGCAAATACTAGATGGTCGTCCACCATACCCACCCCTTGTTAAATAAGAGGACTGAAAACTTTTATGTTTCCTCGATCTCATTTTTATTTCACATGAATTGCCACAAAAACGAAACTCACTCCTTCTTCAAACCGACCTTTCCTGCCTTCCTCAACCCTACAGCACTAACACCCGCCACAAACAAAATTGCTGCAAAACAAGTCCAGAAAGTCGCTCTATATCCTTCCAATAGTGCGATGATTGCTTCAGCGTTCTCAATACCACCACCACTGTCTGAACCATGAGTACTACTACCACTTCCACTATTACTCATAGTACCGTTCACAGTGCTGCTGCTGCTATTGGAATTGTTGAAGTCACCAGCGTTGGGATATTTCGATGCAGCAACAGTTGAGGCGATGACGGCGGTGATTGCAAGACCGACAGAGTTTCCGATTTGTGCGAGGGTGTTGAAGACGCCGCCGGCAAGGGATTGTTTGGAGAGAGGGAAGGCATCGGCAATGATGAGGTTAGAGATTGTGTAGAGGACTGCAGAAAGACAAACAGATTAATTACCCTTCTTATCTTCCAAAAAAGAATGAAAACCCCAGCAATAAGAAAGTTGAAAGGAGAAAGATTGGAGTCACGAATGAGTTGATGAGGGAGAATGATAACGTACCATCGGAGGACATTGGGCTGAGAAAGACGGCAATGAATGTGGCGGACCAGTATATCCAATCGGGATTCGAGAGTGCCATGATCAGACAAGCAACAGCTGAGAAGATGGATGATATGCCAACCAGGTACGACGCAGGCGTCTTCTTTACAAGGTAGCCTGTCGCTACATTTGCGAGGAAACCACAGACAACAGTTGGGATGAGTCGTAGAGAAGTCTGAAGGGCAGAGAGTAGTTGAACTTCTTGAAAACTAAAGAAATTGTTGAAATGTTTAGTACTAGTTTCAAGTTTTGTATCACATTTGAAGATTTCAGAAGAAAGAGAAAGAGGGAAATAGATTTTGTCATATGCAACAAGATACTTACTAAAGTGTTGCAAAATAACCAAAAGAATTGAACGCTGCCCATGTAAAAAAGACGGTTATACAACTAGTTGTAAACGCACTAGATCTCCATAGAGAATTTGGTATAATGGCGGGTTTGCCTAATTTTTCTTGTCTACCGACCCAGAAGACAAAGGTGGGCAATAGCACGATTGCGATAACGAGGAGTACGATGTTGACTGGACGTCTCATGCTTGATGCGCTGCCGGCAACCACACTAAATTACACTCAAATTAGATATTGCTCCTGATCATCATTTTACTATGCCTCCTTGTGCTTGATAAACAAAAGATTGGGAGAAAGGTAAAAGAGAAATACTCACGCTAAAACATACGACAATAAACTCAAGCTTAAAGTCGCCATAATCGCTCCTACCCAGTCGACCTCTGTAGCAAGTCTGTTCCATAGACTCCCTCTTTGTTCTTGTGACTGTTCTATACCATGCGAACTCTGTACCTCATCTTTTGCGATTCCAAAAACGGCTACCACAAACAACACAGCATTCACCGCTGCCGCTAGATAATACGCATATCTCCAACCGATCGTCTCCACGAAAACACCACCCAAGACTAGTCCCAAGGCATATCCGACTGGTGATCCAGCACCTAGACATGCAAATGCAATATTTCGTTTGGTACTCGCTGGAAAAGTATTGGTTATAATGCCAGTTGCTGTTGTCAAACAAAGAGAAATGGAGATGCCCTGGAGAGCGCGGAAAATGATGAGCGCTGTCGAGTTTGGCGAGAGGCCACAACCTAGGGTGAAGATGGCGAAGAGGCCGCAGCCAGTAAGGTAGACCTTCTTACGACCGATGATGTCGGCGATCGCACCGGCGAGGAGGAGTGTGCAGCCGCATGTTAGACTATGGTGTAAACAACTTTTTTTTAGCTTGTGTATATATCTTTTTCTGGTTGTGAGGAGGATTCGATAAAAGCTACAAAACTGAGGATACTTACGCATAAATAGAAGCGGGCCTGTATTTGTTATAATACGGGAAATCGCAGTCAGTAAATGATATTTTAGTCTCATCAACGTCTGATCATGATAAGATGGGATAATTTATGACACACAAAAGACATGATCACACTGACCATAACAATAACTCCCTTGACAAGTGCATATCCTTTGCGATTCTAGGCAACGCGACTGTCAAGATTCCACTACCCATTGTATTGAGGAAGGTAACACCTGCAACGGTTCCAATAATCGCAGCAGCCCTTCGGTTGGAGATCTCTGGGATTGACATGACATTGGCAACTCTACGTCCAACACCTTCCTCGGATTGTAACACATCATCCTTTGTGTCTGATGTTGTGATTGGTATTTTGTCTACTGGTAAAACACCTGGAGCTGGAACGATAGCGGAAAGCTCAAATTCTGAGGACGGTCGTAACGTTGTCATTTTTATCAAGGGTTTGAGTCCCCAAGAGAATATGGCCAGCTGCAGGTAGGAGCAGAGAAAGATACAGATACACTTGTCAAAACTGATAAAATATCAGATAGTTGTGAGACTAACACTTATAATTAGAGTAGATGATAGATAAAAGATGATTCTTATCCACAGGATTTACTGATTGGTGACATTTGTCGTTGGTGTCGCAACTATTTCTCGCCGACATGTGTATAGAATGCGCCGCTAAGAGGATACACACTGTTGTGTCAAGTATTCCAAGATGTCGCATTATCTATACTCACTTTATA
>Ga0160427_10002270_pt1 | contig 11650 bp, 10 predicted proteins | sample SolpanmetagenomL_FD_108194 | JGI IMG/M metagenome (GOLD analysis project Ga0160427, IMG submission 108194) | Solar panel surface microbial communities from Lawrence Berkeley National Laboratory, California, USA - L | ecosystem: Engineered > Built environment > Solar panel > Unclassified ...
CCACCCGCTGCTGCTCGTCGGCCTGAGCGGCGTGCTGCCCGGCTACTTCACGCTGCTGATGCTGCTGGGCGGCGTGGTCGGACAGGCCAGCATCCTCAACACCTTCTCGCACTTCCACACCCCGCTGCTGATCAGCTTTCAGCGGGCCATCAACGGGCTGGCGCTCGGCCTGATCCTGGGCTACATCGCGCTGTACCTCGTGAAACTGGTGATGCGGCTGTGGAAGGGCCGCGGCGACTGGATGACCGGCGGGGCAGCCCCCGCGAACCGTGAGGCGTGAGCCCCGGACGGGTCGGGCGGCGCGTGCTCCGGCGGGCCGCCCGACCGTTCGGTGAGCCGCGCCCGCACTTTAGTGACCGTTCTCAGCACAACTCCGCTATGCTGCCCTCGATGCGGCGCCCGATTGTTCTCCCCCGATCTCTGACGTGGTTCTTATGAAGATCACCGTCAGCGGGTACTACGGTTTTCATAACACCGGCGACGAGGCGATCGCCCTGGCGATCTCGCGCGAGCTGGCGCGGCGCGGCCACTCGGCGCTGCTGCTGAGCCGCGAGCCGGTCCAGACCAGCGCAGCCTACGGCTGTGCGAGTGCCGCCCGCATGAACCCGCTCGCCCTGCTGCAGTCGCTGCTCGGTGCCCAGATGCTGTGGTCGGGCGGCGGCGGCCTGCTGCAGGACAAGACCAGCGTGCGCAACCTGACCTACTACCTCGCCCTGATCCGGGGGGCGGGGCTGCTGGGGCGGCGGGTGGTGGTGTTCAACCAGTCGATCGGGCCGCTCAGTCTGGAGGGTGGGGCGCGGGTGGCCCGCGTGCTGAACCGCGGAAAGGTCAAGGTGATCGTGCGCGACCGGGGCAGCCTGGAGACGCTGCGGCAGCTGGGCGTCGAGGCGCGTCTGGGCGGCGACCCGGCCCTGCTGCTGACGCCCCCCGCTGGCCTGACGGCCGACCACGGCACCGTGGTGCTGGCCCCGAGAGGCGACGTGCACGATGCCAACGCGGGCCTGAAAGCCCTGACGGCCGACCTGCGCTCGAAGGGTCGCCGGGTGGTGGCGCTCAGCTTTCACCCGAGCGTGGACGACGAGGCCGCCCGCAGCCTGGGGGCCGACGAGGTGGTGAGCACCAGCGACCCGGTGGTGGCGCTGAACACCGTCGCGGCGGCAGGATACGTGGTCGGGGTAAGGCTGCACGCGGTGATTCTGGCGGCGGCGGCGGGCGTGCCGTTCGTGGGCGTGAGCTACGACCCCAAGGTGGCCGGCTTTTGCACCGACGCGGGCGCGCCGAGCGTGCCGACCGGCTTCGACGCCACGCAGGTCTGCGGCTTGGTGACGAAGAACACGGCCCCCGACTGGGCACAGGTGCAGGCCATGAAGGAACGGGCGAGAGACAGCTTCGGCTGGGCGCTCGAAGAGTGGGTGGAAACTGCAGGAAGATAATTCTTCCTCAATTCCCCGTATCGTGGACTCTCAGCTTCTTCGCACCTCAGTTCCCGTCGCGCCGGAGTTCGAAAGCACACCAGGACGCCGACAACCTGGCATCGACAGGACAACTTCTGGCTCTCAGCAAAGTCCCGATTTTCATTCTCCCCTTCGAAACAGCGCACCAGAGAAAATCAAGACCCCCGGCCCGACGAAATCGAGTCCGATGCTGGATTTCTGTACCGTCCAATTTCTTTCGTCCTTTCCTCTCGTGCGCTGATGCAGAGACTGAACACCGGGCAATTTCACAGGCACCTATCCGTGCCCATATCACCGCGCGGCTTGGGTTTGCTTCTACACTCTCCCCATGACCCAGCCCGCTCTCCCCACCCTCTCGGTCACGCCCGAGGACATCGCCACGCTCTCTCCCCGCGATCTCGCCGCTAAGCTGCAGCAGCGGCCCGACACGCTCGGCACCCGCATGGGCATCGTGTTCACCGAGGCGAGCAAGGACCGCGTGGTGGCGACCCTGCCGGTGGCGGGCAACCTGCAGCCCGCGGGCCGGCTGCACGGCGGCGCGAGTGCCGCGCTGCTCGAGGAGGTGGCGAGCGTGGGCAGCTGGCTGAACCTGGCCACCGAGAAGGAATTCGCCGTGGGCGTGGACCTGAACATCACGCACGTGCGGGGCGCGATGGGCGGGCTGGTGACGGCGGTGGCCGAACGGGTCTACCGCGGCCGCAGCGTCCTGGTCTGGAACGTGACCATCACCAACGAGCACGGCAAGGTGACGAGCACCGGACGCTGCACCTGCAACGTGGTCCGGGTCTAGCGTCGCCTGAACATGATCTTTGTACAAATGCTCTAGGCTGTAGGGGCATGAGTTCCGATGTTGCCTTCCCTCTGCCGCCCGAGCCGCCGATCTTCAGCCCCCTCGTCTCATTGGGCGATCTCGCCTGGGACGTGCTCGCCAAGCCCGACACCCTGCTGCAGGCCGGCGGAGACACCACCGGGCGGCTCGAACTGTCGGGCGGCGGGAGTGCCGCGAATCTGGCGGTCTGGGCGCGCCGGCTGGGGCAGCCGAGCACCTTCGTGGGCAAGGTCGGCCACGACACCTTCGGTGAACTGGCGGTGGCCGCGCTCAGAGACGAGGGCGTGACGCCCGAGGTGATCGTCTCCGAGGCGCATCCGACCGGGGTCATCCTGGCGCTGATCGATCAGCGCGGCCAGCGGGCCATGCTGACCGGCCAGGGCGCCGACTGGGAACTGCTGCCCGCAGAGCTGCCGCAGCAGGTGATCGCCGGAGCGCGGCACCTGCACCTCACTGCCTGGACGCTGTTCCGCGACCCGCCCCGCGCCGCCGCCCTCGAGGCCGCCCGCATCGCGCACGCGGCGGGCGTCACCCTGTCGCTCGACCCGGGCAGCTTCCAGATGATCGGACAGCTGGGCCGCGGGCAGTTCCTCCGGATCGTGGACGGCATTCCGTTCGACATCATCTTTCCCAACGCCGACGAGGCCCGCGCCATGAGCGGCGAGGACACGCCGGAAGCCGCGCTCGACTGGTTCAGGACGCGCTACCCACAGGCGCTGGTGGTGCTCAAGATGGACGAGCACGGCGCGCTGCTCGAAGGCCCGACCTGTCCGCGCAGCCATGTTCCGGCCACCCCCGACCACCTGCAGGACGCCACCGGGGCCGGAGACGCCTTCGGTGGCGCCTTTCTGGCCCACCTGCTCCGGCACGGCGGGCTGCAGGGCGGCGATCCGGTGATGGCCGCCCGCTGCGCGGCGCAGGTCGGCGGCTGGGTGGTCTCGCGCTTCGGGGCCCGGCCCCCGGCCGACGCCGACCTGCTCGTCCGGCTGACACCCTTCATGAGAAGCGCACAGCCGCCCATGCCCGCCGCCATTCCGGTGGCCTCCACCGCCGAGACGCGCCGATGACCCTGCCGCAACTCACGCCGCTGCCCGACGCGCCACCGCCCCGCTCCCGGCGAGGCTGGCGCTGGTGGCAGACGCTGCTGGTGCTGCTGCTCCTGGTGCTGCTGGTGCTGCTGGGAGTCGTGGCCTACGGCTACAGCCTGACCCGCGCCCCCGACAGCGCGGTCAGCAAGCCGTACACGCTGGAGATCCGGCCGGGCGACACGCTGGCACAGGCAGCCCTGCGGCTCGAGCGGGCCGGCGTGGTGCGCTCGCCCGACGCGCTTCGGCTGATCATGCGCCAGCGCGGCACGGCGGGCCGGTTGCGTGAGGGGTACTACGACCTGCCCGCCGGGTTGACCGCGTTCCAGGTGGCCGACCGGCTGGCCGACACGCCCAGGCCCCGCGTGCGCAGCGTCACGGTACCGGAAGGCAAGCGCCTGCGCGACCTGCCGCAGATCATGAAGGCGGCGCGGCTAGGCGACCCCGCCACGCTGGCGGCCACCCTCAAGGCCGACGCGGCCGACAAGACGCAGGCGGGCCGCTGTCCCAACGGGTCGCTGGAAGGCTTTCTGTTTCCGGCCACCTACCCGTTCCGACCCGAGGCCACCAACGCCGACATCGTGGCCGCGCTCAAGGGCCGCATGAGCCAGGAATTCACCGCCGCCCGCGTCAAGACGGCGCGCTCTCTGGGCCTCGACGTGTGCGGCTGGGTGACGCTGGCGAGCATGGTGCAGGCCGAGGCGGCCAACACCGGTGAGATGCCGGTGATCGCGGGCATCTTCCTGAACCGTCTGAAGGAAGGCATCGCGCTCGGGGCCGACCCGACCGTGGCCTACGGGCTGGGCAAGAACCTCAACCAGCTCGACCGCAGCGCCGGAGACTTCACCAAGGACACGCCGTACAACACCTACACCCGGCGTGGCCTGCCGCCGGGGCCGATCAACAACCCCGGCGAGGCGGCCCTGAACAGCATCCTGAAGCCCAAGCGCACCAGCACCGCCGGAAAAGAGGTGCTGTACTTCGTGCACGGCCTCGACGGCAAGATTCACGTGAACACCGACTACGCCTCGCATCTGCGCGACGTGAACCGCTACCGCTGAGCGCGCGCCGCTCCTCATGCCGCCCGCCGCTAGAATGCCCCGCGTGTGGCCCATCTCCGGGCGGCGGAAGCTGCCCCTCTATGTCCTCAAGGAAGTGCTGCCGTGGTACCTGGGCGGCGTGCTGCTGTTCCTGATCCTGCAGCTGACCGACGTGCTGAGCAGCACCGTGGCGGCCTTCCTGTCGTACCGGGTCGGTGTGGGCGCGGCCGCCGGCCTGCTCGCCAACCAGTTGCCGAACCTGCTCAACAAATGTCTGGTGCTGTCGGTGCCGTTCGCGCTGCTGCTGGCCTTCGGGCGGCTCGCCAAAGACTCCGAGTTCAAGGCCGCGATGGCGGCGGGCGTGCGGCCACTGGCGCTGCTGCTGCCGCTGACCGTGCCCGCGCTGCTGGTCGGGGCGGTGGCCTACTACAACGCCGGCTGGCTCACCCCGGCCTCGCAGGCGCGGTGGTGGGACTCGTACTACGGCGTGGTGCTGAAACAGACCCAGCCGCCGCCCAGCACCGACCGGTACACCTACGCGCAGGGCGACACCTTCTTCTCGGCGGGCCGGGTGCAGAACACCGACAACACCGCGCTGGCCCAGCTGAGCGGCGTGCTGGTGGTGCGGGGCGACACGGTGTACAGCTCGCAGTCGGGCCTCTGGAACGCCGCCGACCACACCTGGACCCTTCAGGACGGCACCTCGGTGATGGCCGACGGCGTGCCCCGGCCGATTCTGGGCACGCTGCAGCTGACCCAGAACGACGTGCTGAAGCGGCCGAGCGCTCCCCCCTACCAGACGGGCACGCCCGAACTCCGCACGCAGCTGACGGCGCTGGGCACCGGCCCCGGCAACGCCCAGCAGCGGCGGGTGCTGAAGTTCGAACTCAGCCGCCGCGTCGCCGATCCGTTCACGCCGCTGGTCTTCGTGCTGGCGGCGGGCGCGCTCGGCCTGCTCATCACCAACCGGGCGTGGGCGGCGGCGGGCGTGATCCTGTTCATCTTCAGCTTCTACGTCATCTGGAGCACCGTGCCCTCTCTGGCGCAGGCGGGAGCGCTCACGCCGACCCTGGCCGCGTGGCTGCCCAATCTGGTGTTCCTGCTGGTCGGCGGCGGGCTGGCCTGGAGGCTGAGATGAAGGCGGCTGAGCTGAGGGGGAGGGCCGCATGAAGCGCTTCGACCGGTACGTGCTCGAGGAGATTCTGCCGTACCTGCTCTCGGGGCTGGCAGTCGTGATCCTGTTGCTGCTGCTGGCCGCCCTGCAGGGCGTGATCGCGCCGCTGCTGGCCAAGGGAGCCGCGCCGCTGCTGGTGCTGCGGCTGGTGGCCCTACAGGTGCCCGAGGCGGTGGCGCGCGGCCTGCCAATCGCCCTGCTGTTCGCGGCGATGCTGGGACTGTCGCGGCTGTCGAGCGACGCCGAGCTGAAGGCCGCACAGTCGGGCGGCGTGAGCGGCACGCGGCTGTTCTGGCCGGTGCTGGGGCTGGCGCTGGGCGTGGCGCTGGTCAGCTTCACGGTGGCCGAGACGCTGGTGCCCCGCGCCCGCGTGCAGGCGCTGCAGGTGCAGCGCGACATCGTGCTCGACAACCCGCGCGTGCTGGGCCTGGGCAGCACCGGCGTGGTGCTGACCGACGCGCTCGGGCGGGCCATCAGCGTGGCGCGGGTCGAACCGGGGGGCCGCCTGACCGGGCTGCGGATCGTCAGCCTGCGCTCCGGACAGACCGCCCGGGAGGTCATCACGGCCCAGCGCGGCGAGTTGCGCGGCAGCCTGCTGGTGCTCGAACAGGGCGTGCGCATCACCTACCAGGACACCCGCCCGGTGACGGTGGTGCGCTTCCAGACGGGCACGCTGCCGGTGCAGGACCTGCAGGCCAGCCTGAGCGCCGACGACGCGCTGCTGCCCATCTACCTGCCGCTGCCCACCTTGATCGCCAACGTGCGGGCGCTGCAGGCCCAGGGCATCAACTCGCCGCGCGACTTCACGGCCCTGCAGCGCAAGTTCGCCGAGCCGCTGGCCGCCGTCACCATGGCCTTTTTCGCCGTCTCGTTGAGCCTGTACTCGCTGCGCAGCGGCGTGAACATCGGGCTGGTCTGGGTGCTGATGCTGACGTTCGCCTACTACGCCACCTGGAGCGTGTTCCGGGTGCTGGGCGAGACGGGCGCGGTGTCGGCGGTCCTGGCCGCCTGGACGCCCACGCTGCTGTACCTGGTGGCCGCACTGGGACTGCTGGCGTGGTCGGCGCGGCGCTGAGCGTTCGCGTGTGACCAGAACAGCGTCTCGAGTTCTGTCTTCAGAGAAGAATGAAGGCCATTTTGCACCTGAAGTGGCCTGTGGACAGCGCCAAACCTTCTTCACCTCGCATTCACACCGGCCTGAATCTGTCTACACTAGGGGCGTCCATGAATCGCCTTGCCCCTGACATCGTGACCCTGCGCGTGGCGCACTGCCGCGCTGAACACGCCGCCAATGGCGAGCAGTACCATCTTGCGGTCATGCACTACCGCACCTGTCTGGAAGCGGCCGAGCGCCGCGAAGACTGTCAGGCGGTGCGCTTCTTCGCGCTGCGGCTGGCCGACTGCTACGACAGCATGGGGCTTTCGCACAAGGCGGCCGAGTTCCGGGCGCTGGGCGACTGCTCGGATTGCGGTGGGCACGACAGCCACAGCCTGCTGAGCTGACGCACCTGCCGAGCACGACAGATACTTAGACCCGGTTCATTTGCAGGTTTACACTGAGAGGCATGACTGCCGCTTCCTCTCCGGCGCTCGACATCGCCCAGGCCATGTTCAGCCCGCAGGCCATCGCCGACCCGTATCCGCTGTACGCGCAGGCCAAAAGCCTCGCCGAGCAGCAGGGCAGCCGCGCCGGGCTGCTTCCGGTGCCCGAGTGGAACATTCATCTGGCCCTGACGCACGAGGCCGTGAGCGCGGTGCTGCGCTCTCCGGCGGCGGTGAGCGGGGCCGGCTTCGCGCAGGGACAGAGCGAGGACGCCTACCCCGAGGCGATGCGGGTGCTGCGGCCGATGATGCTGTTTCACAACGGCCCGTCGCACACCCGGCTGCGCGGACTGGCCCAGGCGGCCTTCACGCCGAAGGTGGTGGCCCAGAACCGCGAGCTGGTGCAGGCGCGGCTCGACCGGCTGCTGAACGCGGTGCAGGGCGAGTTCGACGCGGTCGAGGACCTGGCCGTGCCGCTGCCGGTCGGTGTGATCACCGAGATGCTGGGGCTGGCCGGCGAGGACGAGGCCAAGTTCCGCGAGTGGTCGGGGGCCATCGCCGAACTGCTGGGCGGCAGCAACAGCACGCCCGAGCTGATGGAGCGCGTTGAGGCGCAGGCCCACGAGATGCGGCAGTACTTTCGGGGCCTGGCCGACGAGCTGCGCGCCCGCCCACAGCCGGGCCTGCTGAGCGCGCTGGCGGCGGCCGAGGACGGCGGCGAGCGCCTCAGCAGCGACGAGCTGCTGGCCAACGCGGTGCTGCTGCTGGCCGCAGGGCACGAGACCACCACCAACCTGATCTCGGGTGGCCTGCTCGAACTCTCGAAGCAGCCGCAGGCCTGGGCCGCCCTGGTAGAGCGCCCGGAGCTGGCGGGCAATGTCACCGAGGAGCTGCTGCGGCTCGTGTCGCCCGTGCAGCGCACCGGACGCGGGCTGGCCCAGGACATGCAGGTTGCCGGACAGACGCTGCCAGCCGGCAGCATCGTGGGCCTGATCGTGGCCGCCGCCAACCGCGACCCGGCCGTGTTTTCCGACCCGCACCGCCTCGACGTGCAGCGCTCCAACAGCGCCCGCCACCTGGCCTTTGCCAGCGGCCCGCACTACTGTCTGGGCGCGAGCCTGGCGCGCATGGAAGGCGAGGTGGTCTTCCGCACGCTGGCCGAGCGCTACCCGGACATGCGGGTCATGCCGCAGCAGGTGGGCTTCCGGCCTAACTTCGTGCTGCGGGGGCCGCTCGCCCTCCGCACCGCGCTGGGGTAGGTCAGGAAAGAAGGCGGGCCTGCTCTGGTCAGAGCGGCGCCACAGTTGCGGCACTTTCGCCGCATGTTCTGTCTAGAGTAAAGGCATGTCGCTTCCGCACGATCCGGCCTCGCCGTCCAGCCCACCGCCCGCCCATATCCCGGCCACCCGGCCCGCGCCCCGGCGTGGTTTGCTGATCGGAGGCGTCACCGTTCTGCTGCTCGCGGCGGCCTGGGGCGGCAGCACGGCCTACTCAGCGGGGCAGGCCGAACAGGTGAGCGACACCCTCGCCCGCACGCTCGACACCGCCCTGAACTCCAGGCAGGTCGGCCGGGTCGAGCGCCACACCTTCACGCGGGGCCTGACGGAAAGCACCGACGACCTGTACCTTGTGCTCGGCAAGGACACGGACGCCTACCACCTGCACCTGCGAAACCACATTCAGCACGGCCCGCTGCCGGGGCTGAGGCAGGTCGGGCAGGCCGCCATCGACACCGAGATCGTCTGGGACGCCCAGACCCAAGCACAGCTCGACAAGGCGTTCGGAGGCCGGAAACCGGTGATTCACACGCTGATCGGGCTGGGCGGCACCACCGACACCACCGTGCAGATTCCTGCCGGCCGGTACGCGGCGGACGGCGAGACGGCCACCTGGCAGGCACTCAGCGGCCAGGTTCGGGTACAGGACGGCGGGCGCGGCGTGCAGGGCACCCTGACCTGGCCGGGCGGAACGGAGGGCAGCAGCGAAGGTGCCGCCACCCTGAGCGCCCTTCGCTACACCGTGGACCAGCGGCCGTACCTGAACCACCTGTCGCAGGGCACCTCCGAGCTGAGCGTCGCCAGCGTCCGGCTGCCGGGCGACCTGGGGCACATCGACGGTCTGAAAGCCGTGACCACCACGGCACCCAGCGGCACGAACCTGGGCAGCCGCACCGAACTCGCGGCGAGCACGCTGAGCGCCGAGGGCCAGACCTTCAGCGCCCTGAAGATGGTGCTGAGTGCCAGCGGCCTAAGCAGCGCGGCGCTCGAGGAACTGGCAGCGGTGACGCAGCGGCCCGAATACCAGCAGGCCCTGAACGCCAGTGGCAGCGACGCGGCCAGCCTGGAGACGACCCTGGGGCGGCTGGCGACCGACCTGAGGCCTGCCCTGCACACGCTGCTGGCGGGCAACCCGCTGCTGGCCGTGAACGAAATCTCGGTGCGCACCCCCGAAGGCCCGCTGAAACTCTCGCTCGGGGCGCAGGTGGTGGACGGCGGCAGCATCGACCTCGGCAAGCTGATGAACGCTCAGGCGCTGAAGGACGAAGACCGCAGCATGCTGCTGCTGAACCTGCTCGGCAACCTGAAGCTGACCGCCGACGTCACGGGCGCGCAGCGGGCGATCGCCGGACTGCTGGGCAGCGGCGGCGACGAGGCGCGGGGCATCGCCCAGTCGGTCGAGCCGATGGTCGAGGCGGGCATGATCACCCGGACCGGCGACACGCTCAGCACCCACCTGGAATTCGGCAAGAACGGCGCGACCATCAACGGCAAGCCGGTGCCGCTGCAGTAGGCTACCCCTCCACCGACCGACGCCGTTCCGGTCAGCCAGTGCCGTCCTCGTCGATGTTCACCAGACCCTCGACCCGGCCTGCCCACTCGGGTTCTCCGAGCGCCTTGAGCGCCCGGCTGGTGCGCGAGACGCCCGTGGCGTCGATCACGCCCGCGTTCCAGCCCGCGATCAGCATGGCGCAGCCCTGAAGCGCCTCGGTCACCTGCTCTTTGTGAAACATCGCCGCCAGGTTTCCGGACTGCGGGGCGCGGCTCGCCTGCGTCTGCTGCTGCACGCTCATCACCACCTGCATGAACACCTGGTCGTACTTCTGGCGGTCGCCCTGGGCGATCTGCTTGTCGGCGGGTGCTGGACTCATGGCGGCAGTCTATCCAAGTCCGGCCCTGCCAAAGAGCGCCGTGCATCTTTTTGACGTCATCCGGTATCTTGATGCAATCCCACACGGGAGGGGCAGAACGTCAGAGGGGGGCAAATGCTGAAATACACGCCGGGCACAGCTTTCTTCGATGAGATGTACACGCAGCAGGGCGAGTCCAGGCCGCACTATCTGGGCGTACAGGCCTACCTGGACCGTCTGGGGGCCGCCGAGGTCCAACGCCGGCACGCGCTGCTCGACCTGGCCTTTCGCAACCAGGGCATCACCTTCACGGTCTACGGCGACGCCTCGGGCACCGAGCGCACCTTTCCCTTCGACCCGGTGCCGCGCATCATCCCCGCCAGCGAGTGGGCGCACGTCGAGGCGGGCCTCAAGCAGCGTGTGCTCGCACTCAACGCCTTTCTGCGCGACATCTACGGCCCCGGCGAGATTCTGAAGGACGGCGTGGTGCCGCGCGAACTGGTGTACACCAGCAGCCACTTCCGGCGCGAGGTGCACGGCATCAAGGTGCCGCTCGGGCTGTATACACACATCGTCGGCACCGACCTGATCCGGGACGACAAGGGCGAATACCTCGTGCTCGAGGACAATCTGCGCTCGCCCAGCGGCGTGAGCTACGTGCTCGCCAACCGGCAGGCGATGACGCGCATCTACCCCGGCATGTTCGAGGGCCAGGGCGTGCGCCCGGTGCAACATTACACGGCCGCGCTGCTCGACCTGCTGCGCTCGCTCAGCCCGCGCGACCGCGAGCCGACGGTGGTGCTGCTCACCCCGGGCATGTACAACAGCGCCTATTTCGAGCACGCCTTCCTGGCGCAGCAGATGGGCATCGAACTCGTCGAGGGCCGCGACCTGTTCGTGGAGAACGGCCGCGTCTGGATGCGCACCACCGCCGGACGCCAGCAGGTCGACGTGATCTACCGACGCATCGACGACGACTTCCTCGATCCACTGACCTTCCGCCCCGACTCGGCGCTCGGCGTGCCCGGCCTGATGGAAGTCTACCGCCAGGGCCGGGTGGCGGTCGCCAACGCGGTGGGCGCGGGCGTGGCCGACGACAAGGCGGTCTACGCCTACGTGCCGGCCATGATCGAGTATTACCTGAACGAGAAGCCCATCCTGAACAACGTCAAGACGTACCTGGGCAGCAACCCCGACGAGCTGGAGTACATGTGCGCCAACGCCGAGACGATGGCGATCAAGGCGGTCGGCGAGGCGGGCGGTTACGGCATGCTGATCGGTTCGGCGGCCACCAAGGCCGAGTGCGCGGCCTTCATGGAACAGGTGCGCGAGAACCCACGCAACTACATCGGGCAACCGCTGGTGGCCCTGTCGCGGCACGGCACCTTCTACCGCGACA
>Ga0160427_10002271_pt1 | contig 11638 bp, 13 predicted proteins | sample SolpanmetagenomL_FD_108194 | JGI IMG/M metagenome (GOLD analysis project Ga0160427, IMG submission 108194) | Solar panel surface microbial communities from Lawrence Berkeley National Laboratory, California, USA - L | ecosystem: Engineered > Built environment > Solar panel > Unclassified ...
CTTGTCATTGGTGATGTACGGGATGTCATTGGTGATGTACGGTTTTCGATTGGCGAAGTACGGTTTTGACAAAAGTTTTCCACAGGCTGGCAGGGACTTTCATCCCTCAACCGGAGCCATTGGCGAAGTACGGTTTTGACAAAAATGGCTGACAAAAACGCCTCTAGGCCAGCGGAAGCTCGGGCGCACCCGCACCACTGCCTAAAGGAACATCAGCCGCGTCGGGCTTTCGTTCGCGCATGACAAGAATGTCCTCGCGCTTCCCCTCGACAATCTCCAGGTCGTAGTCTGGAAACGGGAACACGCGGGTGCTGCTGACGAACTGGCGTACCTGAAAGGCGAACTGCGGCAGCCCCTGCAGGGAGCCGCTGCGCTTGTGCAGCTCCTTCAGGCCATAGCGGGCGATCCCGCTCTTGCCGGCCGCGCGGCGCGCCAGCCGGTAGATGAAGCGGCCGATCCCCTGCGTGATCAGGAAATACTCCGGGTTGAGGGTCAGGATTTGCGGGTTGCCCTTCTCGCGCACCACCCCGTTGTAGACCCAGTCGGGGATGCCGATTTCGACCTGGTCGATGTTGCCCGTGGTGGTTTTGCTGATCACCTTGAACGTCTGAATGAGCGGCATCGCTACGACCTCCCGGCGGCTGCCGCCGGTCAGGTTGAGGATTTTGATGCGGGTGCCCTGCAGGCGGTCGAGCGCAGCTTCCAGGTCCTTGTACTGCTTGCCGCCGGAGCTGCGCCGGCAGAACTTCAGGATATGCGACGAGCTGGGGCGGTAGACCCGGGCGGGCGCATCGGTGCGCAGGCCCTTCTCCTGGTTGAGGCGGTAGCGCCGGGCCTCCTCAGCGAGGCTGGTGACCATATGCAGGAAGATGTCGTAGTCGAACACCGTCGCGAGGCCCGCCGAGGCGCTGCCGTCGATGGTGATGATACAATCCTTCAGCTCGTAGCGTATCTCCCCTCCCCGCTTGGCCTTGCCCAGCGAGAACGGCGCCACATCCATCAGGTTGACGTCGTCCTTGAGCGGCGCGTCGTAGATGCTGGGCGCGAAGAACGAGAGCTGGGAGTCGTCCTCGGGGGCTTCCCGCAGCACGGGCGCCGGCAGCTCGGCGGTCAGGGCACCGACGATGTCGGGGCGCCGCTCGTTGAGCTTGACGGCCTCACCGAGGTCCCTGAGGGCCTGCTCCAGTGCGTTGGTCGGCTCGGGCGAGACCTTGAGGTCCGCCAGGCTGCGCCGGCTGTAAAAGCGCCGGAGACGGCTCAGGGCGTCCTTGCTGAGCTCCAGCGTCTCACGCCCGGTCTTGGCGCAGAACGTGTCGGCGAGCTCCTGCAGGTAGTCGTTTTTGGCGTGCAGCCCCAAAGCCCCGAACTGGTCGAGGGGCATCAGGTCGAGGCGGACTGGCTCGCTCACGTCAGCTTTTCCGGAAAGTCGTAAAGGCGGATTTCTGCATCAGCGCAATTACGACGCCGGAAACTCGCGTTCGAGCAGGTCTCGCATCACGTCGGCCATCTTCTGACCGCGGGCAGCGCACTGCATTTTCACGCGGCGGTGAAGGCTTTCGGGCACGTCGATGGTGAAGCGGGACATCTTCTCCTTCGGTGCCTCGGCTGGGGCAGCCTCGACGGGCTTGAGGGCGGTCACGGTGCCCCCTTCCCGGTCGCTCGCGGGTTCGGCGCCACGGTTGGCGATCCAGGCGTCCGCACCGGTCGCCAGCTTCGAGGTTGGCACCTTGAACGATACCGACTTGCCACCCTTGCTCATGCGGCCTTCCTTTCTTTCTTGGTTTTGCTACCGGCCTTGGTCAGCTGGAGTTCGTTGGCGAGCTGGGCCATCTCGATCGCGGCCTCGCTCTTGGCGTCGGTTTCGATCACGGCCCTCCCCTGTGCCGCGCTCTCGGCGTAGATCACCCGCTGGCAAAGTGCATTGAGCAGTACCGGAAAATCAAACTGCTCCAGTGCGTTAGCGACATCTCGCCCAATCGCCGTATTTACGATTTTGCGATTAATCACAAAAACAGCTTTGATGTTTTCCTTAAACTGTTGGGCCTCGCGGATCAGCTGCACGGTGTCGGCGGAGGCCCACACATCGTAGGGTGAAGGCTGAACTGGGATCAGCACCACGTCGCTCGCGAGGATCGCCGCACGGCCAAGGTCGTTCACCCGCGGCGCGCCGTCGATGATCACCACGTCGTAATCGGCGGCCAGCTCCGGCAGGTCCTTGTGCAGGGTCGGCTTGGCCATGCTGATCACCGGAAACAGCGGATCGGCTTCCCGGGCGGATGACCAGGCCATTGAGCTGCCCTGGGGGTCGGCGTCGACCAGCAGCACCCGGCTACCAGCTTTGGCGCAGACGGCAGCGAGGTTAGTGGCGATGGTCGTTTTACCGACCCCGCCTTTCTGGTTGAGCACCCCGATGATCATGCAGCCGCCTTTCTGGATTTGCGCATTTCCGGATTTACGATTTTCCGCAAAGCCGCTTCTGTAGGATTACGATTTCACACAAGCACGACCTTGCCAACGGTTGGTTAACGGCTTGTGCAACGGTGTGCCGTAGCGGCCACATTTTTGGAAAGGCACAGACTCACAAAGTCGTATTTACGCCGTGTGGATGCAAAGGCACCGCCCTCTGGGCGGCGCGCAGAGCGGGGATCACCATCGCGGGCAAACCACGAAGCAGGGTCCCACCGGGATGCTGGCGGCTGTACCCGTGGGGCCTGGTCCGTACAGCATAGCCCGGTGATGAGCCGGGGCCACCTGTCTCTGTCCCTCTATGTGGGCGCGCACCGGGCGATCCTGACAGCGGCCACGCACCACAAAATCGTAAAAGCGGATTTCCTGTTTTCTTCACGATCTCCCAGAAACCTGCCGCAACCGCGGGCAAGGGCGGAGACTCTTAAAGCCTCTCCGGTGTACCTCGGGACCAACAGCCTGTCAGAGTGGGCTTGATTGGTAACGTATATGGTACTATGCTAGATGCAGATCAGGGAGTTCCTGGACGGCCGCGGCGGCAGTCCGTTCGCCAGCTGGTTCGATGATTTGGACGCCCAGGCGGCTGCCAAGGTGACGGTGGCGCTGACCCGGATGGAACGGGGCAACCTCTCCAACGCCAAAGGCGTCGGGGGAGGAATCCAGGAGTACCGGATCGACTGGGGCCCGGGCTACCGGGTGTATTTCGGGCAGGACGGGGGCACGCTGATCATCCTCCTGTGTGGCGGCACCAAGCGCCGGCAGCAGGACGACATCGCCGAGGCGCAGGCGCACTGGGCGGAGTACAAACGACGCAAGAAGGAGGAGGGGTGATGGCCCTGACCCGCAGCTTCAAAGACACCGTGAAGGCGCGCGCTGAGCGCGACCCGGCGTTTCGGGATGCCCTGCTGACCGAGGCGGTCGACCAGTTTCTGGCAGGCGACCTCAACACCGGCAAGGCGGTTCTGCGCGACTACATCAACGCAACGATCGGCTTCGAGCGCCTAGCCGAGGAGACTGGCAGCTCGTCGAAGAGCCTGATGCGCATGCTCAGTCCGACCGGCAATCCGACCGCCAGCAACCTGTTTAATGTCCTGCACACCGTCCAGAAAGCATCCGGTATCCATTTAGCTGTGGCAGCAGGTCGTTAAGTTAATTTTGGATTAATGAATTCAACCTACACCCTCAAGCCCGAACGGATTGCAAATATCTTATCAAAAGACTGCACCTAGGCTAGGCTTGACCAATGCTATTAAAGGTAGAAACGGTCGAAGAGATTGGGCGGTTCAAATCGCTCAAACACCAAGCGCCTCAGTTTGGTAGCCTAACGACTATTTTTGCTCGTAATGGCCTTGGAAAAAGTACGATTTGCTCGATCGTCCGTTCCGCATCAGAACGGGACCCACGCTTGATTTCTGCTCGCAAACGTTTGGGCGCAAGTAAAGAACCCTCCGCTCATCTGCACTGGCAAAGTCACGGGGCTGTTACCTATTCCGTAGGCAAATGGAATTCCTGCCCCGGACCTGTGCATGTATTTGATGGCGAATTTGTACGCCGCAACCTCCATGTCGGCGAAAGCGTAACTCGAGATAACAAACGTAGCCTTATACCCATCGTTTTAGGGGAAGAGGGGGTAAAGCTTGCCGATAAAATCTCAGCACTCGACAATGAACAGCGTGATCTGCTAAATAAGATCAATACTGTTGAGAAGATCATCAAGCGCACATGCCCCGTTGTCACAGACATCAAGGCTTTTGCTCAGAAAGAAGTACCGCAAGACATTGATCAGGTACTGGATCGCTCAAAGAAGTCTTTGGAGTTAGCTAAGAATTCGGTTGCGGTAAAATTAAAACAACTTCCGTCATTACTTCCAGAGTTAGATTTTGATGACATTCAGTCATTATTAGCGGAGACGATAACAAGCCTCAGCGAGAAGACCGGAAAAATCTTAGATGATCACATAAAAGCTCATTCTATGGAGCCGAATGGCATGCGCTGGATCAAATTTGGCGTTGAGCATATGCAAAACAACAAATGCCCATTTTGTACTCAAGACACCAGCGCCGTTAATCTTGTTACCCTTTTCCAAGGATACTTCAGCGAGGAATACTCTTCTTTTTTGAAGAAAATTGATACGGCGTCTGATTTTTTCAAAGAAGCTTATGGTTTCGAAGGAGAGAATGTAAGCGCCTTCGTGACCAAAACAGTCGCAGACCTGAATTTTTGGAACACCGTCTGCGAACTTGGCAAGCTACCGACGCTGATTCCGGAAGATATCGGTTCAATTAAACAGTCTGTTGCTATCTTAGCGAACTTACTCGAAGCAAAAAAGGCAAACCCGCTAAGTGAGATCAAAATTGGTGAGATAGCCAAGGTCAGTGAGGGTTTCTCCAAACTACAGCAGTTTCAGGTGCAGCTATCTTCATGCATTGAGATCATATCCACGGCACGGGGTAACACGGCTGAATACGATGTTAAACGAGCTCAAGAGGTGTTCGACAAGAATGACGCTCTCCGTCTTAAGAACCTAGAGCCGCTCAGTGCTGAGATTGCGGAATGGATGACGTGTACTGCGCGACGGTCAGAGATAGAACATGAAAAGAAGGCGGCTCAACTTGCATTGCGGACTTACACAACCGCAACGATCGGCCAGAAACAAAAACTGATCAATGAATTGCTCGAATGTTTCGGAGCAAGGTTCCAAGTAAGCCAAGCAAGAACCAACTTTATCGGACGTGAAGCGAACGTCCATTTTTGCATTTCTATCGGCGATCACCATGTTGATGCGGGAGAACGCCAAGAGGATAAGCCCTGCTTCACGACAGTGTTGAGCGCTGGTGATAAGTCGACCTTGGCATTCACGTTCTTTCTGTTACAGGTCAGAGAAAGTGCAACGTTTTCTGACTCAACAATCATTCTTGATGACCCATTTAGCAGTCAAGATCTGGATCGACAGTGGGAAACCACAAGCCAAATCCGCGCATTAGCGCGAGACGCTTGCCAAGTCATTGTCCTATCCCATGACCCACGCTTTTTAGCCCTGATCGAGAAAAACTCCCGCGATCAGTGCAGTTCGTTTCAAATCAGCTGTACAGAAGAAGGCAAAGGGACGATTTCGATCTGGAATTCAACGGATGAGCTCAAGGACCTTTACGTAAGGCAGGCAGAGCGTATTCGCGAGTTTGCACGATGCGGACAATTTTTGCAGAGCGTCACAGCTGAGTCACTTGTGAAAGATCTTCGGCCGTTCTTGGAAGATTATATGCGCGCTAGGTTTCCAGGACGCTTCGCCACACTGGTCATGCTTGATGAAATGACAAACCAGGTTGAGTCCGCAGGTGACAGTGATCCCTTGTACGACAAAGTCTCTGACTTAAGGGCCTTGAACGAGTTTACTAGAGATAGCATGCACGGTGGAGCTGCTATTCCAAACCCGGTCGCTTTAAGAGCGCAGTGTAAAAAAGTGGCGTCGCTGATTGGCGCTTACTAACACGCCTCATAAATCGGAACGTGTCCGGTGAGTGTAGGGTCCCAGGAATAAGTCTCCAAGGGCTTTACGCAGCCGGTAGGTAAGCCAACGCTGGCGCCTGTGCTCGTCGCGATCGTGTAGAATGTGGCAGCGCTGACAAAGCGCCTTAAGGTTCTTCGGATTGTTATTGCCCGGGTCGTGGTCGAGGTGAGCGCAAGCGAGATAGACGCGGGTGGTCTCAACCACCGTGCCCGCCGGCAGGCACTCCAGCGGCGCCAGCTTCAGGGGTCGGCCCCGGCCGCTGCGCCAGATATATGCCGCCGCGTCCCACCAGCGCCCATCGCCCAGGTGAGCGACCAGTTGGCCGTGCGGTCGACCACAACCCTCGCAGCAGCCCTTGGCGCGTCCGAAGCGGATCACAGTCAGGTTTTACGGCGTTTCCCTGACACTCAGGTGGTATGCGTCTTATGTATCCTGGTGTGTCTTCGCTTCAGAAGCGCCCTTCATCACCACCGTGCAACAGCTTCGCTATCTGCTCCGCACCCTGCGCCCGTGCCTTCGCCTCAGATGGCTGCGCACGATCCGAGCGCTGGATCAGCTTGCCATGCTTGCGGATAGCCCACTGCCAGGTGTCCTTGGCTCGCGGGTTCGGCTCGACATCGAGAGTGTACGGGTAGGTGCTGGTGGTCGGCTCAGTCATAACGCGGTTATGCCATGGGCCTCGCTAGGCGTCATCCGCCACAACCCTCAGGATGGCTCCGGACAGCCAAAAGCAAGCACAGGCGAGGCGCCGCGCCTCGCGACCCACGCCGTGGCCGACATCATCAAGCGCTACGCCGCTGCCGCCGGCCTCGATGCCTCGACCTTCGGAGCGCATAGCCTACGGGCCGGCTACATCACGACAGCAGCGGAACATGGCGCGGATCTCGCCAATATCATGGACCAATTAAAGCATCAGGCCCCTCGAACGATTTTCGGGCCGAAAGAAGAATACGTGGTATGAGACTACTTATCCTGCATCAAAGGTCTGCCTGCTATGGATGTCGTTCTCACTCCTGAGGGATCTACGGGTAGAGCGTGGACCTTGAAAGACCGCCTCGGGCGGAGCCTTGGCAACATCACCAAGCCCCAAAACGGCAACGACTTCGAAATCCAGCCTGATGCATTCGGCCTCCTCAAAAGTGTAAAACGGCGTCACCCATCTCTCAATGAGGCCATGTCTGCCATCGCAGGCGTCACGAATGGTGCCTGTACGCTTGATAGCCGCGACTGGGGTTAGGGCCGCAAATCTCGGCAATAGGCCCCACATCTGACGCAACAACCAAGGGATTGCACAGGCCATGATCGAGTTCTTTGACCGAGAAGGGCAGGAGGCAGCATTTTGCCATGATGGGCAGTCCCTCTACCTTTGGAACGGTAAGCCTGCAGCCTTCATCCACGATGATAAGGTTTATGCCTATGACGGCCGCTTCATTGGTTGGGCGGACAGAGGCTGGATCTCGGATGAGAGTGGCGAATGTCTCTTGTTTGAGCGCGATGCCGTTGGTGGCCCACAAAAACCGAGCCGTCTAAGAAAGACTACACCAGGGCCAAGAGGCAAGAACCCACCGCGCGGCGCACTGCTTCCTACGCCACTTGGCCAGGCGAGCCTTGCAACTTGGTCAGACCATGCATTCTCTGACCTAGTCTAGGGAGATAGAGCGCAGTCCGTTTACAGGCTTGAAACGGAGCCATCAGATGAGTTGCCTGCCACCCAACGCGGCACACGTCCAGTTGGAGTCTGTAGCAGACAGCAGGGCGGACTTGCCGTTCGATATGTTATACTGCCGGTATGACGAAGCCTCCTGCGCACCCCTTCACGATCCATATCGCGCCTTCCAAGCAGTTGCGCAGCACCTTCGTGTGGAGCATCGCGCGGAGTGGGGCGGACCGGGAATATGCGCTGCTCACCTACGCCACCCCCGAGGAAGCTCGTCAGGCTGGTAAAGTGGTCCTGGATGGGATGATTGCAGCGTGGCACCATAAAGCGCTTTAGGGCACGCAATGGATCGCGAATGATCCGCTTGCCCATGTCAGCATAGATACATGAGGTCTAAGTGGCTGCCCAGAGATCGAAGGGGGTGATTGGCTGAGTGGTAAGCCGTTCCAGGCGGGCCAATCCTTGCTCAGTGACCTGCCACGTCGCGAACACCCCACCGATATGAGGGCCTGCCTGCTCGCCGATCCACCGAACATCGCCCCCGCTCTGAAGAGCGCAGAGGCGGCTATGGTCGCTCGGCCAGGAGCGATCTCGTTCACGCTTGATGGAAATCCGACCAGCGACCGCTTCAGCGGCTTTCGTTAGAAGGCGGCGCTCATGATTGACCAGCATCTTGTCTCTCCGAGGAAGACGCGCGGTACAGATACGCATTTTCTACGCAGAACCTTAACCATAAGGTGGCCTTGGTTGGCAACTTGGTCTGCTTGTGTCTCGGATCTCGCCCGCATCATGGATCAGAGCGGGCACCGCAACCCGTGGACGATGGTCTGGTACATTCCGAGCTCAAACGCCTTCAAGGATCATTAGGAAGCGTACTTCTGTAAGCAGACACTTTCTACTGGACCGCCGCAGCTAGCCTGATCAAAAAATTTGTAGGCAGCTAGTTTATCTGAGGATATCTGTAGACAATCTTCTGCATATTTCCATCGAGTATCTCGGCGGATGTCGGCTGAACTCCCAGAGACTTTTCGTCGACACACTTCTGAGCATGAATTTTTGCTGAGTCTAGATCACCGGTCCAAGGTATTGAACCTAAGGCATTTTTTTCACGACGAACAATTATCCGGAACATTTTGAATCTCCAAAGACACAGGCGTGATGTACACGAAAGTGAAGGAGCTGGACACGATAGAATAATTTAATATTTAAATTAAATCACCTGCCGGAAATATTGTTGAGGCCAGTCCGTGAAGGCGGCGTTTTCGGCGCAGGGCTTCCGAAGGACATGCTTGGGACTGCCTGAACGAAACGGCTGCGCTTCCCTCAGCATCGGTTCAGTAGTTGGGGCTCAGCCTTTGGTTTCGCCGGTCAGCCAAGGCTGAGGTCGGACGCCAACAGGGTTCAGGTCATGATGCGCGTGAAGGTGCTCGGAATAGCTGCTGTGATCGCTTCCGGTCTCGGCTTGGCGAGTTCGGCCCAGGCAGCTTCCCTCTCGTTCAACTCCTTCGAGCAGACCCGCAATGACGGTGTGGTCGAGTATGTAGCTGGAGGCTGCGGCCCTGGCTTCCATCCCAATCCATGGGGCCGCTGCCGGCCGAATGACCGTGGCTATGGCTACGGGGACTATGGCTACGGTGGTCCCAGGCGGTTCTACGAGGGACGGCCCTACGGCTACGGAGAGGGCTATCGACGCCGTGGTGGCTACGAGTACGACCGTCCGCAGCGGTTCTACGACGGCTACTGAGGACATCGGCGAGGTGTCCGGTCGTGCGGGGACGGATCATGAAAGCGGGGTCGTGCACGCGAGATGTCTGCTTGATGCATGAGTGCCAAACGGCACGGCGTTCCGGCTAAGAGGGGCCTAGATCAAGATCACTGAACAAGTCACGGCCAGCCGCCATTCGACGGAGACCGCGCAAACCCAAGTGGATTGTGCCATGAACACTCGCATTACTTCTGCTGTTGCTGCTGTCGTCCTGAGCGTTAGCGCGATGGCTTCGCCCGCTCTGGCCCAGAGCTACACTGCTCCCGCTGGCATCGCTGCCGTGGCAGCGCCTGGTGGCCTTGAGGGCCGCAGCTACGACGACATCACGACCGGATCGATCCGAACCGTGCGTGGCCATGACTCGGCCCAGGAAGGCAACGCCAACCAGCCGAGCTTCCTCGTCCAGCAGTATGGCCAGACCTCCGGCGGCACGGCTCGCTAAGTCCTCAAACGATTGAGACGACCGACGGCGGGGCAAAAGCCTCGCCGTTTTCGTATCGAGGGTCATGCGGCTTTCCCTCTGCCACGCCACGTTTCAGCGGCTTTATGCGCGAGGGTCACGGCCTCTTCGATCCAGGCTGCGTCGGCGTTGGTGACACGTACCAACCCCTCTAACGCCTTGAGGCGATCACGCTCGGCCTTGGTGAGGAAGCGACCTCCGAACGCCTTCGGAATTGTCCAGTCGAGGGTGAGGGCGTAGCCAGCGGCGCGGCTCCACGGCTCGACCCGCTGTGTGTCCCACAGGCGCATCCCCGGCCGGCTGCAGGGCGCGGAAGGATCACTGTCCTTGGAGGCGGACGGCGGCGAGGAGCGTTTCGGCGCAGCCGCCATGCTGCTTCTAAATGGCGAGGCTTCGATGGCCTCCGCGAGAGCGTACCAGTCCAACCCCGCTACGGTGAGTGTCCGGCCGATTGCATGGGCCGTCGCGACCACCTCTCCATCATGCTCGCTGGCAAGGCGGGGCAAGAGCTTGGCGAGGCGGTCCAAGGTAGCGGCCGGGATCTTGGGGGAAGCCATACGATCCTCTCAGGCTGAACCGGCAAGGCGGGCGAAGCTGACAAGGATCTGGAGCCGGTCGGTCGGTACGAGGCAGTTCAGGGCGACGCTGGCGGGCTCCAGAGCCATCGGGTCGGTCTCAGCTCAGGCTAGGACGTCTCTCGGATGCGAAAGAGTATTCCGGGAGCAGGTTCCGTCTGTTGGCCTGCGTGCAGTCTTACGGTCTACACGATAGAGAAGCAGGCGACCGCCTAACGGCGCGAGGTCGCCGCCGCAATAATCACCCGCTCACGCAGAGTCTGACTTTAAGGACGACCCATGCTTCGCCCCTCCTGGAGCGACTAATGAATCAGCACCACAGCACCGCGCGAACCCCATCAAGCGGACCTAGAAAGAACGGAGAACGCTTAGAAGTCCATCCCGCCCATACCGCCACCCATACCGCCGCCTGGCATCTGCGGAGCCTCCTTCCGCGGGGCCTCGGAGATCATAGCCTCGGTCGTGATAAGAAGCCCAGCGACCGACGCTGCCCCTTGCAAGGCAGCTCGGACAACCTTGGCCGGGTCGACAATGCCAGCTTGAAGCATGTCGACGTACTCCTCCGTCTGAGCGTTGAAGCCATACGTCGCAGACGAGTTTGCCAGGATCTTTCCGACCACGATCGAGCCTTCGACGCCTGAGTTCTGCGAAATCTGGCGGATCGGAGCTTCAAGTGCCTTCAGCACGATTTTGATGCCGGCCTGAACGTCTGGGTTGTCGTTCTTCAACCCCTCTGCCGCGGCCTTTGCACGAAGGAGAGCGACGCCGCCGCCGGGCACAATGCCTTCTTCAACCGCAGCGCGCGTCGCATGAAGCGCGTCGTCAACGCGGTCCTTCTTCTCCTTGACCTCGACCTCAGTCGAGCCCCCGACGCGGATGACCGCAACACCACCGGCGAGCTTGGCTTGACGCTCCTGGAGCTTCTCACGGTCGTAGTCCGAGGTAGTCTCCTCGATCTGCGCCTTGATCTGCGCCACACGTGCTTCGATGTCGGCCTTGTCGCCCGATCCATCGATGATCGTGGTGGTCTCCTTATCGATACGCACCCGTTTGGCGTGACCCAGCATCTCAAGGGTGACGTTCTCGAGTTTGATGCCGAGATCCTCAGCGATCATCTGACCCTGGGTCAGGATCGCGATGTCCTCGAGCATGGCCTTGCGGCGATCGCCGAAGCCCGGAGCCTTGACGGCCGCGACCTTGAGGCCGC
>Ga0160427_10002272_pt1 | contig 11635 bp, 10 predicted proteins | sample SolpanmetagenomL_FD_108194 | JGI IMG/M metagenome (GOLD analysis project Ga0160427, IMG submission 108194) | Solar panel surface microbial communities from Lawrence Berkeley National Laboratory, California, USA - L | ecosystem: Engineered > Built environment > Solar panel > Unclassified ...
GCTCAGGCACCCGGGCTGCCAACATCTATGAAGCTGTCTAAAAATAGTCTTCTTAGCGCACCTTTTTCTGCATCCAGGCGCGCTTTGGTAGCTCCTAAACCGCGTTTTGAAGAGTAGTCAGCGGATGCCCACCGTAATGACGCTTAAGATAATCAATGGCTTCACGATCAAATTGCAATCCCATATATTTACCGAGCGAGTTTACCATTATACCTGTTTCTTCGTAACTGAGACCTGGCATATATTGGGGGATTATCCAATTGAAAAGAGGGTTTTCAGATCCTCCGAATGTCGATTTCTCAGCCATATAACCATTTACACCAGACAAAATAAATACTATGTTTCTATTTGTTGTATGGATGGCTCTAATTGTTTTCCAGAAATCGATAAAATCTTCTTTCCAGTGAGGAGTCTTTTCGTTCACTGGGCTTATATGCTCTATCTCATCTATAGATACCACATACGTTAAATTTTTATCGAGTTTACTAACAAGAGTAGAGAATCGTTTACCACCACTCGATTCAGTGTAGTCATTACCTATGCGGCTTCCCCCTACTAGCATTTGCTCTGCAATGTGCTGGAGAAGTTCCCACCATCGCATAGAGTAAATAGCTTGGCTTTCGGCATTTATCGAAATCATTTTAAATTTGTTCGACTTCATCAGACGATTCATTTTTAACAACATTGATGTCTTTCCAGTTCTTCTGAGACCGAATACACCTATATTCTCACTCTGGCGAATTTTCGCTCTTATTTCGTTAATAACAGCTATACGTCCGAAGAACATCTCGTCATTCTGCAGCGGCTGACGAATATCAAATAAATCGTTATTGATAGCAATTTTCCTAATTGTATGCGTTAACTCCTCTGCACTTCTATCTAATTTAAGATCATCGTTGAGGAAGGGCACAATAATTTTATTGGATCGCGCATCATTCGAAGATTCTATAGCAGAGTCCTCAAATTTTCTTCCCACACCCGTGACAAATAGAAGGAGATTATCGAGATCTTGGTTATTAGTGCATAAATTTTCAGCTAGCCCTAAAAGACTTCTTGAAAATTCAAGATCGCGCGTAACTATTAGGAGTATTTCAGAAGAGTTGCTGAGGACTTTTTCTCCATGGGAGTCTGGCTTGAGAAAGAAATAATAAGTGCTTTGCGATGTAGATGTTGAATGCCTAGCCCCCTCCGTAATACTAAATAACTTGGTGAAAGGCTCAAGGAGTTTCCTAAGTTCGTGTTGACCATTTAATATGCCTGATCGTAAGCTGGGGTGAATCTCTCCCATTTTTTCTCCTTACTTCATCGCGTGCTGATTTTTTCGTTCTTTCACATGCTATGTCTCAGTATACTTGGATTGAAAACAAGACAATACGGGATAGAGTGGAGGTAGGTTAAATTGCTCCTTTGTTTAATAAAAAAAAGCGATTCTTCCGAATTGGTGTTCAGTAATACTCACGAATATAGCCTAGCGCTTTCTCGAAAACGTCGTTATCGCGGATTTTAAACTGGACGTAGAGCGTTTTTCTGAGCGCCTGCCGCACCTCTTGATCGCCACGGATGGTGGACTGCCAACCTTCGAACCGAATCGCACGTACGACTTCGTCGATGCGGTTGACGATGTTGTCCACGATGATCGGCGTCTGGTCCGTTTTGAGGGCTTCGAACAGTTCGCTCAGGGCTGCCTTGCCCTTCTCTTCGCGGGGCACTTCATTGGTGGACTTCTCGGCAGCGACCGTGTCGCGCGCCAGGTCGAGGAGTTCACGCAGAAAGTCCAGGCTGGACTGCTGGATGGCGGCGTACTTCTCGCGGAGGGCGTTGAGCCGTTTGCCGAGCTCAATAAACACCGGGTTGTTGAGGTGGCGGGCGATGCGGGCCGTGATCTGCTTCTCGATGTCCTCGGGTGGAACGTCCGGTCCTTTGCCCAACATCAGGTCTTCGATGGTCTGGGCGTCCAGCACGATCGTTTCCGTGCCTTGTGGGATCTCGATCCGTACGTGCTCGTTGATCAGGTCGATCGTCTTAGCGCCCAGAGCATGCCAGACCAGTCGACCGGTGATGTCCGACGGGCGTACTGATTCGTACACGTCCGTCAGCCACCGGTAGTCCTCCCGGAAGGGGACAAGCATCGGGTCCGGACTCAGGGCTTCCCACAGCTGCGACACGACGCTGTAGGCCAGACCGAACGCGTCCTTCGTGGCATTGTCCGCGATGGCCGACTGCGCCTGAATGAGCCCCTCGTAGCCGCCGACCGTCTGGTCCACACCCGGGAAGAACGACAGTGCCGCGGCCATGGCCGGGGCGAGCTGCTGTTTGAGTTCCTCAATATTGGCGATGACACGCTGCACCGCCTGGTCATCGAACGCCAGGGACTTGGCCACGTCGTCGAAGACCCCCAGGTAATCCACGATCAGGCCGTACTTCTTGTGAGGTGGGTAAACGCGGTTGGTCCGGGTGATGGCCTGCAGGAGGGTGTGCTCCTTCAACGGCTTGTCGAGGTACTGGCACTGCAGGATCGGTGCGTCGAAGCCTGTCAGCAGTTTCGCCGTGACGATGATGATCTTCAGCGGATCAGCCGGATCATTAAACCGGGCGACGACCTGCTCCAGTTCCTCAGCGCCGGGAGTCCAGCGGTTCCACTCCGGCTTGTCCCCTCGGGACTTAGACATCACGATCGTGGACGCGTCCGGGCCGAGGTGGTAATCAAGTTGTTCCTTGTACGCCACGCACGATGCCTTGTCATACACCACCACCTGCGCCTTGAATCCTTCCGGCTCCACCTTTGTACGGAAGTGCTCGGCGATGTCGGCCGCGATCTGCCGCACCCGGTTGGGGGCCTTGATCAACACTTCGATGGAGGCAGCTTTCTTCGACAAGGTGATCTTGTCCTCTTCCGACAATCGCCGCTCAGTGGCGAGTTCAGCGAAGGCTGTATCGATGGCATCCTGATCAACGTGCAACTCGGACAGCCGCGGCTCGAAGTGAAGGGGCAGGGTCGCGCCGTCCCGGATGGAATCTTGGAAGGAATACCTCGACAGGTACCCGCCCTCGTCCTCTTCCGAACCGAACCACATGAACGTATTGCGGTCCCGCCGGTTGATCGGCGTGCCGGTCAGGCCAAACAGGAAGGCGTTGGGCAAGGCGGTGCGCATCTTCTGCCCGTAGTCGCCTTCTTGGGAGCGGTGGGCCTCGTCGACCATCGCGATGATGTTGTCACGGGCATCCAGCACTCCAGGGGCTTCACCGAATTTATGAATCGTCGTGATGATGATCTTCCGTGCCCCGCCACCCAAGAGCGTCTGCAACTGCTCCCGCGAATCGGTCGATACCAGGCCCGGCACATCCGATGCATTGAAGGTCCCTGTGATCTGCGTATCCAAGTCGATACGGTCCACCACGATCAGGATCGTCGGATTCGTCAGCTGCGCCATGGCCCGCAGCTTCAGCGCTGTGAACACCATCAGCAGCGACTTTCCGGACCCCTGGAAATGCCAAATGAGTCCCTGCTTGATCTTCCCGAGCAGCACGCGCTCCACGATCAGGTTCGTGCCCTGGAACTGCTGGAAGCGGGCAATGATCTTGATCTTCCGGTGTTTCTTGTCGGTCGCAAACAGGGTAAAGAACCGCAGGAACTCCAGCACTGCTGTGGGGTTCAAGATCCCGTCCACCGCCTCGCCCACCGCCAGCAGACCAATCTTCGCCGGGGCGTCGATGTTCGTCTCCTCGTCACGCCACGGGCCCCACAGCTCCACCGGCATGCCCACCGTGCCGTACCGGAAGTCCTTCCCCTCGGTCGCGAACGAGAACACATTCGGCACGAAGAACGGCGGAACGCTCTTCTCGTAGTCGTCGTGAATCTGTGCCGCCGCATCGATCCAGGTGTAGGCCGGCCGCGTCGGCGACTTCGCCTCCCCCACGACCAGCGGGAAGCCGTTGCACCACAGCACCAGGTCGAAGCGCTTCTCCACCCGGCCCTGCACGAACGTCACCTCCGTGGAAATCGTCCACTCATTGGCCTCGGGGTTGTCGAAGTCGATCAGACGAACAGTGACATGCTCGCCATCCTTGCCTAGGGGCATGGACTTCTGGCCGGTCAGCCAAGCGGTGAATTCCTCGTTCGCCACCACTGGGTGCGGGCTGGTGCGGGCACTGAGTAGGATGGCGCGCAGGTTGTAAAGCACCTGCTTAGCTTTCGCCGAGTTGGCCGCAATCTCTGAATTCAGGCGAATCAGTGCAGCCTTCACCTGACTTTCCAGCAGGACATCACTGGTGGTGCGCGGCAGAGCAGAGCCTGGGATGAACAACACCTGCGCCGACGCCACCCGGTCACGCACGAAATCGCGCACGGAGTTGGCTTCATTAAAGAGAGTCATCAGGAGTCTCCGAAGATATCCGTCATGATTGTGGTCAAAAGCGTGGCGACAGCGTCATTCTGCCTTTCAAGCACCGGTTTTGTGAGGCTGGATGAGGTAATCAACTCGACAATGCGATTTTGCTCCTCCATATCAGGCAGAGGTATCTCTAACATCCTTAGGTCTGAGCCGGAGATGCCAGAGACTGGCCCACGACGAACAATAGTTGACATAAGTTCTCGACCCCGCTTAGAACGGAAGAAGTGCAAGATATACCTTGGATCTACGATCTTGGAATTGACGCGCGAACGTATGACCGAAGATTCGAAGGTATAAATTTCGGGAAGCTCAGGTACTAAACAACATGCCCCGGCCCCCTCAAAAACAATTGATCGCCGCGCAAAGAGTAAATCACCCTCCGCAAGTAAAAACTTTTGTCCTGGTGAATTTACACGCTCGTAGTCGGAGGTAAGTGAAATAACTTCGCCACGGAACATTTCTCCCATATTTACCATGGGGACATCTCCAGCACGTTCGCTTTTGGTCAGCGCTGCACCATTTTGAGAAGCAATGAGGCAGATAGATTCAAACCGAGCTTCGGAATAGGAAAGAGAAGAGAAAAGAGCATTACGAACTGCCGATCTAGCGTGTTCCGCGGTGGTCAGTGCAACTTGAACTGCACGACGATTTTTTTCAATTGCCCAGAGGAGAGAAGCGATCTGCTTCTGTTCGTCAAGGGGCGGAAGGTCGAATTCATGTTGTTGAAAGCTGCCCCAGAGCAGGCGTGGATTCATCGAACCTGTCGCTTTGGACGTAGCAAACTGAACGAAAGACTCAGAAGACAAGAGTAATGTGAGAAACTCCTGCAATAGTCCTTTCTCTGGCCGAGCTTCTAAGACATAGGTCTTATCAGCTACCACACCCGAGAAGTTCACCACACCTGATTTCCGTAGATAAGGACGCGCCGAAACAAAAAGTACATGTCCAGGCTTAAAGACGTAGCGAAAAGTGGAGCCTATTTGCCCATCATTAACATCGCCCCAGCGATCAATCGTGAGGGAATCACTATCGATGTGTCCACCGCCCACGTAGCGCTCCACTCCAGCTTCTAGCGGATCAACCTGAGCGTTCGAACGACGGATAACGTCACCTAGCCGAACCTTCTTCCAACGACTCCTATCTATTTTCAGGCTCATCGGATTTGGTCGCCTGCGAGTAGGCTCAGAACACCATTAACGGCAGTATCGGAAGCAGAAGCGGCATTTCGCCACTCTGCCAACGCTACTCCAAGCGTGAAATTCTTATCGACTTTAGATTCGACGGACTTTGAGACATAAGACTGTATCGCTAGACTGTACTGCCTATCTTTCATCTGGGCAAGATCGACGATAACAGAAAATCCATCATCTTCGACGAAGTTACGGTAGGCATCAAGTATCCGCTGCTGGTGCTCAAATGCCAGGAAGGATTGAGCGCCCTCCCGAAAGTAAGCGTTCTTCGCATCAACGAAAAGTACGCGACCACGACGTTCGGCAGGCTTGTTCGTATTCAGGACGAGTACAACCGCCTCCATGCCCGAGTTATAGAAGAGGCCATGTGCGAGGCCGATCACGGCTTCAACGATGTCCGTTTCTACCATGGCCCGGCGAACATCCGCTTCCGAGTAACGTGTCAAAACGCCGTGTGGAAGCAAGATTGCCGCGCGGCCTTTTTCTGGATTCAGACTCTTGGCGATGTGCTGAATGAACGCGTAGTCAGCGGTATTCTGGGGAGGGACGCCCCAGGCATTACGGCCATAAGGGTCTTTGACGAAGGCGTCACGGTTCCAGGCCTTGATTGAGTACGGCGGGTTCGCAAGGACCACGTCGAAGGTCTTGAGCCCCCCCTTCTCGTCGAGGAAGCCCGGTCTACTCAGCGTGTCTCCGTGTGTGATATGTCCATCCGAGATGCCGTGGAGGAAGAGGTTCATCCGAGCGATGGCCGAGGTGCCGTAATTGAGTTCCTGCCCGTACAACTTCAGGCCGCGCCACTCCTTGCCCTGTCGTTTCACCTCGGCCGTGGTGGAGATCAGCATGCCGCCGGTGCCGCAGGTAGGGTCGTACACCGACTCCCCCGGCTGGGGCTCGAGCATCTGCGTCATCAGGTGCACCAGGGTGCGATTGGTGTAGAACTCCTGGGCAGTGTGCCCGGAATCGTCGGCGAACTTTTTGATCAGGAACTCGTAGCCGTTCCCCAGTTCGTCCTCGGGGAGGTTGGCGATGGAGAGCGTGCGGGTGGAGAAGTGCTCGATCAGGTCCGCAAGGGTTGAGTCCGGGAGCAGATCCTTGTTGCCCCAGTCACCGTCCCCGAACACGCCGGGGAGGGTGTCGGGGTTGGCGCTCTCGATAGCATTCATGGCTTGGAGAACCGTCTGCCCGATTTCGGTAGTAGTGGCACGGACATCCTTCCAGTGCGCACCTTCCGGGATGGCGAAGCGGTGGTTCTCTGGGAGGTCGGCCAGTTCCTCGTCCCCGTACACCTGCAGGGCTGCGGCGTGCTCCTCGTCATACACGTCGGATATGCGCTTCAGGAAGACCAGCGGGAAGATGTACTGCTTGTAGTCGCCGGCGTCGATCAGGCCCCGCAGGACGACGGCCGCGCCCCACAGGTAACTCTCGAGCTCGCGTTGCGTGATTCGTTTCGTACTCACAAACTCACTTCCTCAGGGGCGAGACCCCATTTCGCCAGCTCGGCTTCCAGCGCGGCGCGCGTTTCGAGCACGCGGGCGTGGGCCGCTTCCAAGTCGGCGAGAGCGTCCGTCAGCGTGACCTGCTCGCCGGTCTCCGCGGGCGCGACGTACAGCGGGATGTTCAGGTTGAAATCATTCCCAGCAATTTCCTCGAGGGGGACGACCCGCGCTAGGCCGTCAATGTTCTCGAAATTCCGATAAGCGGAGAGCATCGCCTGGGCATGCTCGGGCTCCAGGGTGTTCTGGTTGCGGCCGCGCTTGAAGAGGCCCTCGCTATTGATGAACAGCACCTCGCCCTTGCGATTTCCGGGCTTGCCGAGCCGCAGGATGAGTACGCAGGCCGCCAGCCCCGCACCGTAGAACAGATTTGGGGCTAGGCCGATTACCGCGTCCACCAGATCCGCGCCCAGTACATGCGACCGGATCCGCGCCTCTGCCCCCTGGCGGAACAGCGCGCCCTGTGGCAGCACCACAGCGATGCGTCCGGTCTTCGGGGTAGTGGAGGTAACCATGTGCTGCACCCACGCCCAGTCCGCGTACCCTTTCGGTGGCACGCCGCCGAGCGTCTGCCGGCCCCAGGGGTCGGAGACCCAGGCGCCTTCGCCCCAGTTCTTCAGGGAGAACGGCGGGTTGGCGAGCACGCAGTCGAACTGAGCGAGGTGGTTGCCGGTGTAGAAGGCAGGGCTGCGCAGGGTGTCCTCGCGGGCGACTTTGAAATCCTCAACACCGTGCAGCAGCAGGTTCATCCGGGCGATCGCCGAGGTCGCCAACACCTTCTCCTGCCCATAGAGCTTGCCCCACAGCGTCTTCGGGCTACCGCCGGCGCGCCGGACGTGCTCGATCACTTCGATCAGCATGCCGCCGGTTCCGCAGGCCGGGTCGTAGATCGTCTCCCCTTCTTTGGGGTCCAGGATGTCCACGAGCAGCTTCACGACCGAGCGGGGCGTGTAATACTCGCCGGCCTTCTTGTTCGACTGATCCGCGAAGCGCTTAATCAGGTACTCGTACGCGTTGCCGAACACGTCCGGGGCCACCGAAGCGTTCGCCAGATTGCGGCTGGAGAAGTGCTCGATCAGATCGGCGAGTTTGCGGTCGAGCAGCTTGTCCTTGTTCGTCCAGGTGGCGTTCCCGAAGATGCCATAGAGCGTCTCCTGGTTGGCCGTCTCGATCGCCCGGAAGGCCGCCTGCAGGGCCGCACCGATGTCGTGTGTGCGGGTACGGACATCCTCCCAGAGATGGCCGTCCGGAATCTGGAAGCGGTGATTTTCAGCGAACGCCGCGAACTCGTGATCCCCGTCGGAGTCCGCTATGGCCTGGGCGTATTCCTCGAGGTAGACGTCGCTGATGCGCTTGAAGAACATCAGGGGGAAGATGTACTGCTTGAAGTCCGCCTGGTCGATAGATCCCCGCAGACGGTCGGCAGCTGCCGCGAGATAATTCTCCAGCTCGGACAGCGTCAGAGTGCGGGAAGCTTGCACCAGTCCCAGAGCATACCGACGGGCCTCGAGTTCCGTCACGGTTGCGCCGAAGCCTGGGAAGCGTGGCGGGTTGATGGAGCACTTTCGGTAGGACTGTTCTTGTTGGTCAGCCGCCCGGCGAATGAAGGGCCCTGCGGCGTTGGTTCCTTGCGATTCATACTGTCCCTCAGCATAAGGTCTGAAGAGATGACGCGCAGGACAAGTTCGTCTTGGACGGTGGGAAGTGAACTTCGTCGAGGGTTCTCGCCTCTAGGGTCGTTCAAAGCCCACCGAGAGCCAGCGCAATGGGAGGCGTTTCACACATCACCCAGGCTGCGTTAGCGACCCACGCAGCCTGGGTGAATGAGCACATCTTTCAGGGGGTTGGCCCTCGTTGGGACGACAGCGCGTCAAGGCAAAGCTGAAGTTCCGTCGCAACGTTTCCCTTGACCCGGTTGTGGATGACGTTAGGAATTGGGAAAGCGCTCACTCGATGCTTAAAAAGATGCTCCTGGTGAGCGTAAAGCGTTTCCCTGCTCACCGGTCCGTCAGCTCGCCGCAACATGGCTTCGATGCCGTTTTTGACGCCGTGTAGATTGAGGAGCGAGCTGCGGCTTTCGACATGCAGTGCCAACAGCTGATAAGGGTCACTCCTGTTTCCCGGAACGGACGATTGAGCCGGACAGCCAGGCCGACTATCCCCACTCCATACACGCCAGCACTCCACAGGGCCATCTGGGAGAGCCTCTGGCGAACCTGGTAGTCCCAGGTGGCGTTGATCAGCTGGCAGACGAGCGGCTGAATGGCTACCGGAAAGAGGTCAAGTCCTTGATACCAGTCTCTGAAGGAAGTGGTGTCTATACCCGCAGCCGTAGGCATGACGTCCGTCAGGGAAGGCTGCCGTGTCCTCCTGCTTTCAGGAAATGGCAGTCCGTACAGCCGGCAATCGTACAGGTCTGCCAGCAAGGCGCCAGCTTCCAGCTGCTTCTGCGCGCGCAGCCGGTAACTGGTTTCTAGGGTCAAGGTCAGCATCGCCACGCACGCCAGGAATCCGGTCAGGCGGTGGAGCCACAGGTTATCCACCACTGTGAGCACCGCGAGCAGCAGGGTGCCATAGAACACCACGGTATAGACCTGCTTCGGACGATTAAGGTGCGGAAGATAGCTGCCCGCAGGGCCAGCAGCTCGGGCTGGTTCTGCCGCTCCTGCAGATCGGACGCGTGGAGGTCAGACACTGAACTCCTCCCCCAGCAGGGCCTGCCAGATCTTGACGGCCTTCGCGGGATTCGAGTATTCCAGCGCGATGGCCTCGCTGCACTGGGCTGCGGCGGCTGAGAAGGCCTCGGCCGCCTTCAGGCGGTCACTGAAGCTGAGGGTGTTGATATTGCCGTCGATGCCCTTGGGATCCTGAACGTCGTACCTCACGAGCGTCGCCATCCCACTGAGCACGTTCCTCAGATTGCTGTCCATATACTGGTTGGCGTTCAACCCGGGAGTGGTGTAGTACGCGAGGAGCAGAGCCTCCGTCAGGTACGACCCGAGCTGCAGTCCCCACTTCCGCTTCACCCAGAGCTTCACGAGCCGCACCACATCCAGGACGTACCCTCCGTGCTCCTGATTGATCCGGGTTGCCCGGTCACGGTCAATCCGAGGGTCCGTTTTGCGCCAGTGCCCATTGCCGTCGGGGATCAGGTAGTAAGTGCATCCGTCCCACTCGGGCGCCGTCAGGAAGGCGGGACAATATCAAACACCCACGAGTACGAGTCCAGGTTCAGTACGGCTGCCGAGCCCCTGCGGTTGAGTGTCGCCTGACGGTAACTGGGAACGGCTGCCAGCGACTGAACGAACTGGTTGACCACCTGGCGGGAATTCAGGTATCCCGAGGCGTCCCGGCATCGGGCCAGCCGGTGCCCGTCCGGGAGGGTGATACGGCAGGTGCCCAAGCCGTCATCCTGGTAGATGCCTCCCAGCGCGGCGATGCCGACCATCAGGTCGATGTCGTCCAGGGGCCGGCATTTGGTACGGCGGGCAAATGAGCCGAAGTGAAGGTGGGCGTCGGGGTACAGGAGGGGGAAGGCCGGGTCGTTGGCGCTCAGGCCGTTCACTTGCTTCAGGAGCCAGTCTCGGCTGGTGCGGGCCACGGTGACCTGCGTTGAGGACAGGCGGACAGACGAGAGCATGAACGCATAGAAGGCGCTGTTGATCGTGTAGGTCGTCATGGGTGTCTCCTGGGGTGTAATTTACATAATATACAGCTTTTATATGCTTAAAGCATAACAACTGAGAACATGATGTTCGCCGGCATGGGTATGACACACATCCCTGCCAGCGGTCTACAGGTCAGGCGGGGTGCTGGAGCAACTGCATGAGCTGCGGTTCAGCGTCTGCACATCGCGGCAGGTGGACTTGTTTGGGATGGAGGTGTGAGACAGCAGAGCAGCCGCCACGCGTTTGCATGGCGGCTGCCTCAGTGGGTCTTAGCCCTTGGGCGGGAAGTCGTCGCGCCCGTGGCTGTCTTTCTGTTGAATCTGGCTGTCACGCCCGTGGATGACGAGCTCCGTACCCTGGTTCCGTGAGATGGTTCGAGTTGCGTCTATCGCCTGCTGCTTGGTATCGAAATGCCCTGAGGAGCGCTCAGAATTGGCTCGACGACCATCCCAGCCGCCAGCAGGGTTGGGGACAACGTGGTGAGATCTGCCTTTTCCTGCCATAACAACCTCCAGTACAGAAGAGTGAGACGAGCGTACGAACGCCAAACCCCTAGAGGGAGGTACACCCAACAGAGCGCCTTGCCCGCTGGTTGACAAAATACTCTATTTAGTCCAGAATTGTCAACCGCTCAAGCAACATCAAAAGGAGGAGCCGATGTGGAACAGTTAAGAACGTTGCGTCTGGCACGGGGATACTCACTCGACGAGCTTTCGGCCCGCATCGGTGGGCTGGTCAGCAAGCAGATGCTGTCCAAGTACGAAAAAGGTCTGTCTCAACCGAGCCAGCCGGTTGCGCGGGCGTTGGCTGCCACCCTCGGCGTCGGGGTGACACGCCTCTACGAAGCGTCGCCCTTCGAGTTTCAGTTCATTGCCTACCGCAAGCTCAGC
>Ga0160427_10002273_pt1 | contig 11633 bp, 13 predicted proteins | sample SolpanmetagenomL_FD_108194 | JGI IMG/M metagenome (GOLD analysis project Ga0160427, IMG submission 108194) | Solar panel surface microbial communities from Lawrence Berkeley National Laboratory, California, USA - L | ecosystem: Engineered > Built environment > Solar panel > Unclassified ...
GAGTGCAATTCGTGCCCGGCCTTGGTCAGGCTGTAAATGCTGCGGGGCAGCTTCCCCACCATCTCAGTGTCGATGGCCTTGCTGACGATGCCCAAACGTTCAAGCTGTTCCAGGCGCTGCGTGAGCGTGGCGCCGTCACACGCACCGATCAGTCGAGCCAGCTCGTTGAAGCCACGGTTGCCGCTCAGCAGCGACCGTACGATGTGCAACACCCATTTCTCTTGCAGCACCCGATGGCCTGATACACAGGACAGAACGTGGTGGCATGTTGGTTCATGGTTTCAATGTAAGGCCCTCGTAAATCTGAATGCTGGTGAAAGCACAGTGCTTGTATTTTTAAACCGCTTGATCTAACCTTTGGTCATGACTGCTCCCACTACGACCATGAGCGTTCAGGAAGCCATCGAAACCCGCGTCAGCATCCGGAAGTTCGTGCAGGAGCCGATGAATCAGAACGACCTGCTCGAAATTCTGCGGCTGGCGACCCTCGCACCCACCGCCAACAACGTGCAGCCCACCCGCTTCGCTGTTATTCAGGACAAGGAACTGCAGCAGAAACTGCAGGACGTCAGCTATAACCAGGGCCAGGTCACCAACGCCCCAGCGGTCATTGTCGTTTACAGCGACTTCGAGGATGTGCTGGAGAACGCCGAGCAGAACTTTCCTGCCAGCATGGGCGAGGAGCAGATCAAGAGCCGCGCCGCTTCTCTGCGTCAGCAGTACGGCCAGCAGGACGTGGCGCAGCGCGGCCAATGGGCGCTGAGTCAGGCGAACATCGCTTTCGGCTTCTTGATGGTCGCAGCGCGCGGCAAGGGGTATGATACCGTGCCGATGCTCGGCTTCCAGCCGGAAAAAGTGCGCGAGCTGCTGGGCCTGCCCGAGCACGTGCAGTTCGCAGGTCTGCTGCCCATTGGCAAGCGCGCGGAAGAAGGCTTCCCGCATCATCGTCACAGCGTCGAGCGGGTCACCACGTTCTATAGAGGGTGATCATAGACTCGAAGTATTGAAAGCAACGCCCCAGGCTTAATGAGGAGGGCCGCTGCTCTCCATGTCTTGGGGTCGTACGAGAGTCGGAGCAGCATATCCCGCTCAACCTGTAAAGGTTTTCTACTTTCTGTCAACCTAATGGATACACGCAGCCGGACAGGACATCTCCGCAGGCTTGGCAAGAAATTCCGCTTCAACCCTCGTAGGACCCTTTGACAGAGGGTGACAGCTCGGTGTCAGCCTCCTTCGATTATCTCCAACTGGCATGGAAGCATCAGGAGGTGCTGACCAGCATAGGGCTGACCTGCATGTTTATTTCGGCGCGTTATCCAGGTGCCAGATGCCACGTGTTGGGTAGACCGGATCTCATCGCCGCCAGATTCAAGCGACCGAATCTTCGACCTGGTGGTGATGGGCTACATCGCCGATCGCGACGCTGCAACGGGCCACGCGGTATGTCCTGAACGGAGCCAGAGTGAGTGCTACCAACCTGGACCGCCTGCTGCCTGGCCTGGGTGCGCCACAGTTCGAGGTTAGTCCAGTGCTCGCCTACCGCGCAGCAGCGCGCAGAGGTGATCGGGAAGCCTGACAGCTTTGCGCTGCTCGCGGCCTGCGAGCACCTGGGAACCCGGACAGCACAATCCTCGACACCCTGGAGACAACCATTCAGGGAGTACAGAACGCAGGAATGTTGTCCGCTCTGGTCTCGACCGGAAACACCGACCACGACCTTGCCCGGCGAGAAAAACTGCAGGCTGAAGTGGTCGTGGAGACGCTGGATCAGCTGCAGCGGCTCATCGCTCAATCTTCAGACCTCTCAACCTTCTAAGAGGGCGGGCGGAACGTCCTGAGCCCAGTGCTGGTCGGACTGGCAGCATCCAAGGGGACGCTGCCGTAGCAGACGCCCCTCATCAGTCCAAATGCTGTGGGATTTGTGTGCCCCTCAACTCGTGATCGACCAGCGTGTAGATGACAAGTTTGAGTGCCGGGTCGTCGTTGGCCTGGAAGGTCGCGTACTCGTAGCACCGTTCTCCCGACGGATGATGCAGGCATTTCCGGCCGGAGACGATCGGCCGGATGTCGTGGTCGTCCCACCAGGCGTCGAACTCGGGGCTGCCCTTCCGCAGGCATCCGATCAGCTCGAGAAAGGCCCGGTCTCCGGCCCACACATCGAAGGTGGAACGGAACTGTGCCACCATCTGCGAGAGGGATGGCCTGAACTTCACGCCATTTCTGATCTCAGCCTGTCGTCGAACCAGTTCAGGCACCATCACTCTTTCGAAGTCAGCGCCTTGCCGAAAACGCAGATCACGATGCACTTCTGGGGCGTGAAGACCACCGACACGGCGGCGTGGTGGCTGCCCGGTGGAAGGCTGTCAACAGTGGAACGCACGTGTGACTGAACCACTACAGGCGTATGGCGAACGCTTCGCACGTCGGGACGTGACATGCATGATCATGCTCCACAGCTTTGACTGTCGCAGGTCTTAGCCGATGCCTGACTGGTGATCCTTCACCCGCTCAGCATAGCCCGGTCTTCTGCTGATGCAGGAACTCGTCGACCAGATCCAGTGACTGCAGGAACCGCGCACCCGGCTCGGACGAAGGGCCCTGCGTGTCCGGGCAGGCCTTCGTGACCTCCACGCACAACGCCCGCAGGTTCAGCTCCGGGTGAGCCGCCATGTGCCGGTGCAACCGCCGGACCAGTTGCACCGCCTCTTGAGCGGTATCAAGGTCCTGTTCCGCCAAGCGGACCATTTGCTGCTGCGCGCGGCTGCTTCCGGGAAGCCGGCTGCTAAGCGCCATCTCCGGATCAATGCTCATCAAATCACGAATCGCCCGGAACGCCGACGATCCGGGAATCTTGAGTTCCATCCGCTCCGCCGCGCTGGGCGCCTTGACCTCAAGCTCGACCGGTTCGAGGGAGTCGGCCAGACGCAGCTTCCGAGGACGTCCAACCGGGCGTTTTCCCATTTGAGGCTGATCCGCCTGCGTCGTTCCCGATGGGCCTTCAAGGAACGAGGCTGAGGCAGTTGACTCTCGCTGACGGCCGCCCTGGCCCGACGGCGGGCAGGTCTGACGGGATCGGAAGTGTTCATAGCAGTAGCGTTGCATATGATCACTGCCCAGCGAGTGACATCTGCACCTGAACTCGCGAACCCGGGATCGGTCGGGGAAATTCAGGCCCCTACCCCCTGCACCTGGAAGTGCCGAGCATGGCCGTTCCAGGACCGCGTCGGTATCCCGGTGCCGGACCTTCCAGTTTGTCCCCGCTCATGGCCGTCACGAGATGTGCAGCGTCAAGAGTGGCTGACGCGCGTTTTTGTTGGCGTGTTGGGCCTGAGCTCTGAGGAGTTCGGTTGGCTTTCAGTCGAAGTAGACCGATTCAGCTCCAAACAGCGCGTTGCCCAACCACCTCAGTAGGGGGTGCACAAGTGTTGCAACGGAAAACGGCGCTGGGCCTGCTGGCCCTGGCCAGCAACGGCATCCCAAACGCGAACTCGCCGCTCACCTGAAACCATCCAGCAAACCTACAAGCCACAGGCCTACCACACCGGGCTGCAGGTCAAGAACACCATATACCTTTAAAACGACAAGCCTACCGGCTGATACATGCGAAGTGTCTTGACGGATGGTCCTGTCCGGGGGTTCACTCCCTACCAGCTTCCAGGTGACTTCCGGTTCCATATTCACCCTGAATTGCCTGACCAAGGTCACGGAGCAGCGTTTCTACAGGCAAAGGCCGTGCTTGGGCGACGCCTTCTCCGGCCCACAGGGAGAGATATTCTGGATGTGCCAGCCGTGCTGCCGTCCGCAGCGGGCGAGTCAGAGCATTCTGATAGGGATAGGGCAAGGGGACCAGGTCCTGCGTCTCTCGCACGAAAGCATTGACGATGCCCCTGGCTGCGCGGCCCGAGTAGGCACGAATGAGAGCTGTGTTGTGGTTTGTCAGCTGTTGGAGTGCCCTCCTGGCTCCCGGCGCTGTTCCTGCCTCGTCGGTGATCAGAAAGGCCGTCCCCAGCTGGGCCCAGGTGGCCTCTGCTGCTAGCGCCCGCCGGATGTCCTGAGCGGTCATCAGCCCACCTGAAGCGATCAGCGGACGCCGCACGTTGGCATGGGCTTGCTGGATCAGCTCCAGTGTCGGGACCTGGCTCTCTTCGATGGTGCCCAGGAATGTTCCTCTATGTCCGCCTGCTTCGCGGCCCTGAAGCACAATGGCGTCTACCTCGTCCTCCTCCAGCACTTGCGCCTCTGCCGAGGTGGTGGCCGTGCCGAAGACCAGAATGTCTCGTCTCTGCGCCTCTCGGGCCAAGTCCTCAGGGAGGCGACCGAACGTGAAGCTGAACGCGGCGGGTCGGACATCCATGACGGCTGCCCATTGCTCGTCGAACGGTTCGGCGATCTGCGGCGGCAGGGCAGGCGCGGGCAGACCAAACTGGTCGTGATACGGCGCCAATCGGTCGAGCCAAGCCTGAACCAGCGCCGGGTCGGGCGGCAGGCTTTCCGTGGGTATGAACAAGTTCAGAGCAAACGGACGATCCGTCTGCTGACGTACGGCCCGGCCCACTTCTCGGATCTGGTCGGCACTCAGGTAACCTGCGCCGATTGATCCCAAGGCGCCCGCGTTCGAGACGGCAGCCACCAGGGCAGGCGGCGTATACCCTCCAGCCATCGGGGCCTGAACGATTGGAAGGGTCAGGGCTGCTTGCAAGTCGGCAAAGGTCGACATGAGGTCACCTCCTGTAAAGAAACGAGAATATCAGGAGTGGAGTTCGGAGCGGGTCTGTCAGCAGAGACGTAGCCTTGGTGGGTTCCTCCTGCCCGACCCCTATTACGGCCTGAATGAACAGCAGGCACAGTGGGTAGGAGAACGCGACTGGCTGTACCGCCTGAAGTTCACGCTCGACGCCTCGCTGCTGTCGCAGCCTTGTCTGGAACTGCATTTCGCTGGCCTGGACACCCTCTGTACGGTCTGGCTCAACGGTCAGGAACTGCTCTCCAGCGACAACATGTTCGTGCCTCAGAGGCGGGACGTCAGGGCACACCTGCAGGCAGGCGAGAACACCCTGCAGCTGTTGTTCAGGAGCGTGCTGAACGCCGGACACGCGCTGGCCAGGCAGCACGGTGAGCGCACGATTTGGAACGGTGACGCCAGTCGGGTGTATCTGCGCAAGGCCCAGTACCATTACGGCTGGGACTGGGGGCCGATGCTGCTGTGTGCCGGGCCGTGGCAACCGGTGACTCTGCGGGCCTACAGCACACGTATAGAGGACGTGCATCTGCCCAGCCAGGTCAGCGCCGACCTGCGCATGGCGACCATTCCGGTGCACGCGCATCTGTCGGGACAACAGGCCCATGCCGACCAGGAAACGCTGGAAACGGTCGCCGAGTTGTACGCCCCGGACGGACGGCTGCTGGCGATCCAGACGTGCGAGAGCGTACCGAAAACACAGACGCGGCCTTCCAGCACGAAGATCGATACCGAGGCCAGGTTCATCTTTCCGGTCGAGTGCCCAGAGCTCTGATATCTGAATGGTCAGGGCGAGCAGCCGTTGTACACCGTGAAAGTCTGCGTGCGGAGCGGCCGCCAGGTGCTCGACGCCGCCACCCGGCGCATCGGACTGCGGAGGCTCCGGGTGGTTCAGGAAGCAGTGGAGAGCGAACCGGGAAGCAGTTTCACGTTCGAGATCAACAACCGTCCGGTGTTCATCGGCGGGGCCAACTGGATTCCGGAGGACCTGATCCTGAACCGGATCAGGCCGGAACAGTACCGTGCCCGTCTGGAGCAGGCGAGAGACGCCCACATGAACATGGTGCGGGTCTGGGGCGGGGGAATTTATGAACCCGACCTGTTCTACGACCTGTGCGACGAACTGGGGCTGCTGGTCTGGCAGGACTTCATGTTCGCCTGCGGCCTCTACCCGGTACACCCGGAATTTCTGGAGAATGTGCGTCAGGAAGCCGAGGAGGTGATCAGGCGACTGCGGAACCATCCCAGCCTCGCGATCTGGGCCGGCAACAACGAGGCCTGCGTCATCGCCGAATCGATGGGCGTTTCGGGCCTCGGCATCGACCCGGCCCGATTCGAGGCCCGCAGCATCTACGAGGGCCTGCTGCCTGAACTCTGTGCCCGCCTCGACCCGGAGCGGCTGTACTGGCCGGGCAGCCCCTGGGGCGGAGCCACGTGCGGCGACCCCACGGTGGGCGACCGTCACAGCTGGGAGGTGTGGCACGGCCCGATGTCGCCGTATCAGGAGTACCACCGGTAGCAGGCAAGGTTCGTCAGCGAGTTCGGCCTGCAGTCGGCGCCGGCGCTGAGTACCCTGCTCACGGTGCTGCCCCAGGGCGAACAGTATCCGGAGAGCCGCAGCATGGTTCAGCACAACAAGGCGACGCACGGGCCGACCGGAACCCCGGACGGGCACCGAAGACTGGCCGCTTACCTTGCGGACAACCTGCGTGGTTACCGTGACCTGGAAGAGTACGTCTATCAGACCCAATTCGTACAGGCCGAGGCCATGCGTTCCGCCTACCGCGACTTTCGCAGCCGCTTCGAAGGGCCAGGCCGGTGCGCGGTGTCGGGGGCACTGGTGTGGCAGCTCAACGACTGCTGGCCCGTCACGAGCTGGGCCATCGTCGATTCGGCAGAAATCGCCAACCCCGCCTATTTCAGCATCCGTCGTGAACTGGCTCCACTGACAGTCGGGCTGCGCCGGCTGGGCCACTCGGTCCAGGTCTGGCTGAGTAGCGCCGCGCCGCAGCTTCAGGCCGTCACCCTCCATCTGTACGCCTACACCATGGAAGGCGCACTGGTAGCGCACGAGTCAAGAGAAGTGCAGGCACGTCCGGCGAGCACGACCACCCTGGAACCGTGGCTGGAAGGACAAAAGACACTGGTCTACTTTGCGGAACTGACCGATGAAACCGGAGTGCTGGCCCGAAGTTCGGATTTTCCGGAACCGTACAAGTACTACGACCTGCCCAGCCCGGAGTTGCAGGCCGAGTATTCGGCGTGGGGCGTGATGCTTCTCAGTGCGCAACGTCCCACCAAAGGCGTATGGCTCGACGCAGGCACGCCGGTGAGGTGGGATGACAATTTTATCGATCTGCGTCCTGGAGAGACGCGTACTGTACAGGCACAGGGGCTACACCGGCTTCCGGTGAAAGTGCGGGCGCTCGATACTGCCGCACGTACCCTCATCCTGGACCCCATACCAGCGTCGAGCCAAGACCGAGAAGGATTCGGGGCAATCGGCAGGAGTGTGACCTGCACTGGCGTCATGGCAGGTCGAGAACAGAGATCAGCCAAGCCTATGCCCTGCCGCGACCGTTGGCCACGTCTGAAAGGCTTGCTGCGGATAACTTCTTCCGGGCACGGAGAAACACGGGCGCAGGTGTACCAGTGGAGGTTTTCAGTGTGGGCGCGCAGGTGCAGAAACGCTCGCGTGCGCTTCCTCCGCCTGAATTCCCGAGTTAAGGCAGCACAACCCGCTGGCCTTGCAGAGCTGTCCCGGACGTCTCGAAAGAAGGTGTCGGGAACGGAGGATTCACGCGCGCCGGATCCAGTCTGTCGTGAAATCACCTTCTATGATGACCGGTATGGACCCGGAACAGAATGCACGGTTTACCCAACTGCTGCAGGAGAACACGACCGTCAACGAACTGCTGCGTCAGCAGGCAGAAGCCAGTCTGACCACCCTGCACCGACCCATCGAGCAATTCGGCGTCCTGCTCAGCCGTCCAGCGTTCATCGTTACCGCCGTGATCCTCTTCGGACTGTGGATTCTCCTGAACCTCGACCTGAAGGCGTCTGCCCATTTCACCTGGGACGAGCCTCCCTTCTTCTGGCTTCAGGGCCTGATCGGTGCGCTCAGCTTGCTGGTGACGGCAACGGTCCTGGTCAGCCAGGCCAGGCAAGGTCAGCTGGCCGAGCAGCGTGCCCAGCTCAGCCTGCAGTTCGCCCTGCTCGGGGAGCAGCGGAGTGCCAAAATCGTTCAGCTGCTGGAGGAACTGAGGCGCGACCTGCCGAATGTCCAGAACCGCTTCGATGAGGAGGCCGAGGTCATGCAGCAGCCGACCAGTCCGGAGGCGATCCTTCAGGCGCTGGAGACGCTCGCCGACGGTGGAGAAAGCAGTCTGCCCGAACCGGATGACCGGAAGACAACGTAGGAGAGCGGCAGACCGCTGGAAGGTTCAGGCCGGCCGAGCCGTTCAGGCGATCGTCTCCGGTCTCGCCCTCGGTAAAATGTCAGGGCGCTTTCAGGCGGCACGGGTGGAGTTTGAAGACACCCGATCCTCCCGTCGCCTTCAGGCCACTCCACCTTTGACCAACATCAGGCTGAAGGTGTACTCCGACGTTTCCTCTTCCCCAGCTTCTCCTCCCGTGCACTCCTGGACCAGACGGAGCATGCTGCGTTTCAACGCCTCGGCCTGGGTTCTGGACAGTCGGCTGCTGGCGATCATGAACATGATCGGTGCCTCACTTTCGAACAGGGCCGTCGCGGGCCCCGCTTCATCTCCGATCTCCAGGCTTCCGTATTCCTCCGCGCCCGAGAGCCACAGCCCCCAGTTCGGCTGCCGCGCCCGGAGTTGTGCCGCGCCGAAGACGGCCATTCGTTCCATACGAGGTGTGATCTGCTCCAGGAGCAGCGCCTCCAGGGTTTCCGCGCTCGTGACCTGATACGGGATGAACCACCGGCCTGGGACGCGGTACCGCCGGACCGGTCGGCCCGCACGCGGATCCACCCGCTCCACGAACGCCACTTCGGCCCGCATCAGTTTTCCGAGCAGGTACGACGCGCGGGGCAGCGGGACCGCCAGGTGACTGGCCACTTCACTGGCACTATGTGCGTCACGCATCAGCAGGCTCAGCAGCACCCGGAGGTCGGGGTCGAGAAGCAGGACGGCCTGTCTGCTGTCAGCGATTCGGTGGGCCGGCATGCCCGAAGTCTAGGGAAGTCCAACGCGACAATCCGGCTGTCCTTTCTCGTAGGACCTGCCCAGACTTCAGGCATGCCCCCTTTCTGGAACCGCAACTTGGTGCTCTGGACCATCGGCACTGCACAGTCGCAGTGTGGTACGGCGCTGGCCAGTATCGCCCTGAGTTTCCTGGTCCTTCACCAGACCGGGTCCGCCGGGCAGATGGCGCTCACGCTGGCCTGTACCCTGACGCCTCAGCTGCTGCTGCCCCTGGCCGGTGCCTGGGTCGACCGCGTGCCCCTCAGGCTGCCTCTGATCGGAGCCGACCTTGTCCGGGCCCTGCTGCAACTGGCGCTCGGCCTCCTGGCACTCCAGGGTGACGTGCCTCTCGCCGTCGTGAACACCGTGGCCGTCCTGACAGGGCTGGCCGGCATCTTCGCAGGTCCGGCCAGCAACGCGGCCGTCCCCACCCTGGTCTCGCCTGGGCACCTGGCGCGTGCCAACGGCCTCCTCGGCAGCGTCAGTCAGGGCGCCTCGCTGCTCGGCACGCTGGCGGGCGGCTGGCTGGTCGCCCGGTTCTCGCCGCCACTGGCGATCCTCTTGAACGGAGGAAGTTTCCTGGTGATGGCCACGCTGCTGTTCTGGATCCACCTGCCAGGACGGACGGCGGCACAGGGGACACGTCAGCATCTGTTCACAGACGTCAGGGACGGGCTGAAGGTGATGAGGCGGTCGCCCCTTCTGCTGCTGGCTCCCGTGATCGCGCTCCTGCTCAATGCGACCCTGGCACCGGTCACGGTCGTGATTCCTAAACTCCTGGCAAGCCAGGGCGGCGGTGCGGGCAGCTACGGGCTCTTCCTTTCCCTAGAGAGCGTGGGAATGCTTCTTTCAGGCGTCCTGATCATGGCCTCGAGAGACCGGTGGCACGCCCACCGGATGATCACCGTCGGCCTGGGGTTGACCGCCGGCGTCTACGGACTGATCTGGCAGTGGCCATTTTCTGCTGTGTTGCTGGGCAGCGCTCCCGTCCTGGGGTTGGGATTCGGACTGGTCAACATCCCTTTTCAAACGCTGCTCCAGCGCCTGGTGCCGGAAGCGTATCTCGGCCGGGTCTTCAGTGTGCTCGGGATGGTTTCCAGCCTGGGTATGCCTATCAGCCTCCTGGCTCTCTCACGTATGTTGGACGTACTGCCCATGCCCGTGTGGTTCGGTGCGGCAGCGCTGCTCCAAGGGCTCGGTGGAGTGGTGTGGAGCCTGGCGGCCCTGCGGCAATCTGGAATCACCCGAGGGGAGCACGTGTGGGTCTCCAGGAGTTCGGACGTTTAAACGGTTGTGTTGCCTGAATGCGAGTCCTGAACGCTCGTCGTTGATTGTTTCTGCGAGTGGCAGCGCAACCGCTGGTGCGGGAGTGAGGGTGAAGGTTGATCATCCGAGCGTGCAGACCCAGGAACTCCTGAGCACGGTTCCGTCGTCTGAACCCCTGCTGACTTCTGGGGCAGAACGGACACAGCTGGCCACGCTGCCCGCTTCGTTCTTGTCGCCGTGAGGATCAATGTTCTTGCAGGGTGGCGTTGTTCCACCTGGCCGTGGAGATCCCCTGCTGATGGTCGACGTCAGCCAGGCTCGGGATCTTCCGGATCACGTCGTAACTCCTCAGCTGATCCGTGTGAATGGCGTCTGAGACGTCGTCTTCACCAGCTATGTGGTCAGAGAGGTCTTTGCCGCCTCCGGCAGCGCCCATGCCAGCGGCGCACCTGCCTGCGGCCCTCATGGAGCTGATGCGCGCCGGCGGCACCATCACGCTGACCGACGCGAAAGGCCCCACAGTCGCCACCGTGACCCAGGGCGGCACCCTGAAACTCGCCGCCGGAATGACGCTCGCAGAGGCCACGGCCGTCAGCGTGAAGCAGGGCGCGACCACCACCAGCTTCCCGTTGGCCTCCCGAGCCAGCGGCGGGCAGCGGTTCGTGACGGTCGCCAACGCAGAAGGGCGCACGCAGGTGATCCCGCTGGTCGCCGCAGTGAACCGCACGGCGGGGAAACAAGGCGACAGCCAGCAGGCACCGACCGGGGCAGGACCAGGACGGCGAGACGGGCCGTGCCCGGGTCGGTGAACACGGCAACTCCGGTGAGCATCGCAATTCCGGGCGTCCGGGTCAGGGCAACGGCCACCACTGAGCCGCCCCAAAGCGCAACCGTCGAGACTTACCCAGCGGAGGCCGGAACGTGATCTCACCTGTGGAGAGGACCAGAACCTACAGTTAATCCAGATGATCTGCAAGCTGCACCTCAGCGGCGCGAAGACCCTGAAGAGCAGCGGGACTGGCTGCTCCACGACCCGCAGCGCACCGACCAGCCGTGTCTGGAGGTCGAATTGCAGTGCACCATGGTGAACGGATATTCAAACCGGCCATCTGACTCCTCCTCTTTTCAACCTGGACCTTAAGCGGCCCAGGCTTTTTCCGTGCACCGGTTCTCGCGATGACGCATGAACGTGCCGCGGCGAACCGGGACGATCACAGCCGGTACCCGGGCGGCGCCTACCCCCCGAGCGGGACAAGAGGCCTTTCCGCTGCTCTCATCGTTCCCTGCGGGCCGCCCCATAGCTTTGGGGCATGCGACACATTGCGTTTCCGACGGAGCAGGCCGCGACCGCCTTTCAGCAGGACCTCATCAGCCAGGGCCTTGCGCACCCGCAGCTGGGGCGCGCGAGCCTCACGCCCGCA
>Ga0160427_10002276_pt1 | contig 11626 bp, 10 predicted proteins | sample SolpanmetagenomL_FD_108194 | JGI IMG/M metagenome (GOLD analysis project Ga0160427, IMG submission 108194) | Solar panel surface microbial communities from Lawrence Berkeley National Laboratory, California, USA - L | ecosystem: Engineered > Built environment > Solar panel > Unclassified ...
AAATTGCGCAGGTGGTGAGGTAGTTCTTCGACGGTATTCAGTCGAAGATGTAGAACTGTGTTGATGTTTCGAAAGGTGTCTAATATCTCTGCAGCATTAAGAGGTTCAGGCTTGACAAAACCGAGCTTGATAGGTTAGCAGGACGAACAGTCTACGAAGATGATAAAGACATACATCAGGCATTTTCGACGAGGTACCAGTCGCTAAAACTTCGAGAGCAGACTCCAGGTCTGGCGCTGGAACCTTTTCACCGTCCAACCATCGACGTAATTGTGCCATAGACTCGTCGACTTCTCCAAAGATATTCGATTGTATATTCATCCAGTTGAACAAGTCGATGACCTTGCCGACATCGTTAACTTGCCGACTCCATCGAGTCAACACCAGTAGCTTTACGAAGCGCTCTCGTTGTGCTTTTCCGAATTCCAACCATCTCAACCTCTTATGCGCGTCCTCACCTGAGACAACAATGTTCTTAAAATTTTCGGGATGAGCCAGCACCTTCTCGTCAATGTGAAGTGGAATACCAGCCAGTGCTGTTATCGTTTCATCGAGATTGTTGTAACATTCTTGAGCGCTTCGCTCCAACAGGCGAGATAATGGCTGGAAGTTGGCTGTAATATGTGCAAGTTCTGGTGGCAGTTGCTCGAACATCGATGCATTCTTTCCGTCCATACCACGGCCTTCCGTCTTGATGTCCACGCTTGCTGTAGTCGTGCCATTGGCGCCTAGATTCTGGCGACCATTAACCTGAGATTGCTGATCAGACATGCTCCCTGGCATCACCAGCACTCCTTCCCTCACTCCTCCACGACCTCAACCAGAGCCGATCCTTTTGCTGTCACTACTGACACTACTTCTCAGACTGTGTCACAGTCAGACCGGACTCTCTGCCGCCTCCTGGGTCCAGAGAGCAAGTTATAAGTATTGCATGCGGTTGCTAATGGTTGCGCGATCCTTTGCGCATACCAGAGGTGCAGTTCGTAGAAGTTGGCGACTTTTGTTACCAGGGTCCGAGAGGTTTCGCGCAGACGTACTATGCTTTTTCAGAAAGGGGCGTGCCGAGCGTGTCGGAAGAGATTGAATGTAGGCAGCCGAGTGAGTAGATAGATGGAAAGCTGGACAGTCTTTGGAAGCGGAGCGGTTGTTGTGTGACTATGACGGGCGAGTCCCTTGTGTCGTCTGTCCCTGATGTTTGACGCCAAGCAATTGATCGAGGGAAGTGAAGTCATAACAAAGTGAAGGTAAACATGCATGTGGCAGATCAAGCGGATTACTACTTCGAGGGCATCGCCGTGTCATTAAAGAGTGAGAGTCTATCACGATATAGGCCTTCTCTGTCATTCATGAGCATTATGCAAGCTACCTGATACCTACAGCGCTGCTGGGCTTAGTGTTGACTCATGGCAGTTAACGCGCGATGCACTAGAACCCAAATAGCAACAAGAGACTCGTGGTGACTTGCTCTTCATCTTGTACATCTAAACCATATCTTCACCCTCTTGATAGACCATTTCTCTAGATGAAAAAACAGGAATGTTTTAATTAGCGGCAGTACGAATATCGGATACTCGTGATTGGCGGAGATCAGCTCCGACGCACGTGACTCTCCCCTTAGCCCGGTCGGTTGTGTCAGCAATGCCATCTTCTCTCCTCAAGCAACACTGTTTCCGAATGAATCAGACAATGAGCACAGCCTACCTGCTCTGCCCTATCACAGCGGGAACACGATGAACGGGGATGCCTTTGTGCAGATGAGGCAGCCACAATATGAAGGCGACGATGCTCGACCAACAAGTCGAAAGGAGTTATGGGTAGGTACCTAATACAAAGTATGATATCTGGATTCTATTGCTAAAAGACACAAGGGATGGTATGCCTATGCCTGGGCCGCCGAAGTGTTTGTAGTGTGCGGTGTTGGTGAGTCTTCGTATGTTTAGTGGTGTCTGCGATATTGTGAAAGTCGTCGGCGCCTAGAGCTGCAACGCCATCTTTGAAGACCTTGACTGCTTGTTCTGAGCTCCGATAGGAGCAGTCAGAGAAGAAGTCATCACCTACGACCCGATCTCATGGCTCACTCATATGATCTATTTAGGCTCCTTCATCCCCATTACTCTAGAATCGCTTGGTCGAGAACGAGGTGTCCTTGCCGAGAATCCTCGCATACCATGTAATTCACCTCAAGGTGTTAGTATGTTGTCGTCAACAGGACCGCATCGCCAGGGCCATCAATGTGTGATCCAAACCCCTGGAGGATACTCATTGAATACGGCTTCCTTTGCAATGTACACCTTCAGCCTCAGTGTGCTCGTGCAAGCAGCAACGATAATTACCATGTCTGGTGCTGCGGACCACGGACGCTTTCGTAAGACATTACTGCTGGCTTTTGCATTCGTTGGCGCGTTGGCCACGATGTCATTCTTGCCTGTACATTCTGGCGTATTCTGGATTGCACCCGTCCTTGCGATTATTTCCAACACATGCATAGGTGCGAGCTTTGTTTTGCTGAATTCGTTCCTCCCAGTGCTTGTTCGGCACCATCCTACAGTCCTAGACTCGAAGAGTGCCAGTCTCAGGCATGATCAACAAGGTCAACGATACTCTTATAACGGCGTCGAGATCGAGAATGAGCACGATCTAGCACCAACATCCAGCATCTCCTCATCTCAAGGTCTTCTGACTGGTACCTACAAGCCCGACAACTCTCCTGGCTCGACCAAGTCACCCGCCACTATCTCGCCAGAACTCCAAATGTCAACCAAAATCTCCTCCACAGGTATCTCGACAGGCTATGTATCTGCTATCCTCGTTCAGGTATTGTCTGTGTTCATCCTCTACAAGCTCGGCCAATCAACCTTTTCATTGCGTGTCGTCCTTTTCCTCGTCGGAGCATGGTGGTTCATATTCACCATTCCCTGCATATTCTGGCTACGTCCTCGTCCAGGACCGCCACTCCATCATCTCGATCCAAACGCCAGTGCTACATCTACTTTGTTCGCATATCTTGCCGAAGCATGGAAGTCTCTGTTCCGCACGATATCTCGAGCTCGGCGATTGAAGGACGTCCTATTGTTCCTCGCAGCTTGGTTCCTGCTTGCCGATGCGTCAGCAACCGTGGCAGGAACAGCTGTTCTGTTTGCCAAAACAAGCTTAGGCATGAAGCCTGCAGCACTTGCAGCGATTAATGTAGTTGTAATGCTAAGCGGTATTATTGGCGCACTAGGTTGGACACGTCTTTCACGCGCACTCAATCTCAGTCCAGTCCAGACCATTCTCGCATGTCTTCTTGTTTTCGAGCTGATTCCCTGCTATGCCTTACTCGGCTATATTCCAGCAGTACAACGGCTCGGTTACCTCGGGCTGCAGCAACAATGGGAGGTGTATCCTGTCGCATTTGTCTACGGACTTGTTCTCGGCGGTTTATCCTCATACTGCCGTGCGCTATTCGGCGAACTCATACCTGCTGGATTCGAGGCGACGTTCTACAGTCTTTATGCTATCACGGATAAAGGCAGCAGCGTATTCGGACCTCTAGTCGTTGGTGCTATCACAGATGCGACGGGGGATATCAGACCTGCATTCTGGTTCTTAGCTGCCATGATTGCTGCACCATTTCCTCTCATGGCGATGGTGAATGTTGAGAGGGGAAAGAAGGAGGGTAGTGCAATGATTGAGGTGCTGGATATACATTGTGATGGTGACGAAGACGAAGAGGCTTAATGTTAGTAGAAGGTCAAAATTGCTTGGCATTGTCTCTGGACCTCCACGCCGCCACACTAGCGAAAGTAATGATACGTACCTTGGTACTCCTTACACCAACAACCTTGTGCAAAAGTCGCACACTCAGAACGTGAGTCATCAGGTCATTAGAGTGTTGATTTCAATTTTGACTTATTTACAGCGACTCTCCAGACATAGTCCTCAAAACAGCACCAACTGATCCAGAAGTGGTACCTACATCAATGGCGTCCTTCACCTCATATATCAGCTACCACAATCAGTACGACACTGCTTACCGATCTTTCGATCTTGGAAGCCATGGCATCACCTCTACTTGATCTACCATTCGAGCTCCGGGCTATGGTACTATCACTCCTACCAACACCTCGCGAGCGTCTCGCGATATCTTGGACCTCAAATCATTATATGAAGAAGTGGACACGTTCTTGTATTCTGATATTGTGCTCCGGAGTCAGAAGGGCCCCGAAGCACTCCACCGAGCTCTTGCAGCTCACCCTTCTCGAACGACGACAATCAAACACTTCACCTATCTCTATGATCTCAAAGATGATGGCTTCGGTGATCCAAGTTTTAGCTATGCATCAAATGCAGCCAAAGATAGTCACAAATCACCAACAGAACAGCATTTGCGGCTTCCTCATTTCCAAATCTCCAGCTTATACCAGCTATCGTTCTTACGCAGCCTGACGGTACGGCTATGCAGCACCCGGAATAATACGTGCCCCATCGGGTATTTACTCGATGACCTGTTGAGCCTCTATTGGGACGATCCCTCTGGTGGAACTGATTACAGACACGCGATATCAACCAGCTGTCCTTATCTGTCTGCAATTGAAACCAACTTAGGTTACAAAGGTATCGCTGGAGGTCGCTTCGATCTCAATAGCGCCGAGCTGTCTGTCCCTAGTGTTCAGACTATTAAAATTAGGCGCGTTGACGCGAGCCAGGCTGTCCTCTGGACAAATATTACTCCAGACTCGGACTTGATGCTTAAGACGCTTGTGCTTGAAGACTGTGAAACTCATGTCAAAGGGCTGGCCTCTTTCCTAAAGCTCACTAAGCATTTGAAGAACCTCAGGCTCTCAAAGTGTCAAAGCATTCGGAGAAGCTGGAATGAGGAAGCACAATGGGTTGACGTTCTCCAGGCACTTCGGGATGCCTCCTTACACGAACAAATACAAAGTCTTGTACTCGCGTCCCGGACTGAGCGTTACAGGATAATATCGTGCTGGGGACCATTGGATATAATGGATTTCAAGCTATTGACACGACTGACTATCAACACTCACTCCTCGCTCAGAAATCTTCCTGATAGCCTCCGAACCTTGTCATTTGTCAGATCCGGTTCCTCCAGAGGGGCTTGCTTGCCTTTGCTCGAAAGCAGGCTGTGTGAGGTACGCAAATGCGCTCTGTCATCACAAGTGACTCGAAAGGTAAATTTCGAGATCTATGACTCACTCTCGGTCATGGCGGACAACTGGGCCTCTATAGGTTTTGAGGCTGAACTCAGGTTCCATGAATGAATCTCGAACATAAATGTGCGAGTAGCAATCTCCCGGTAAAGTGTTGTCAAAAGGACCACGTCGTTGTCAGAATTCGTGGGCCAGGACAAAAGTTGCTATAAGGTATCAGAAGGTGTAAAGAGTGCTCGTAGACCTTCTAAATTAATAGATGTATTAGAGTATGAATATTGATCGAGGAAGAGTCCTAGGATACTAGAGAACGGCATAAGGTAAGTAGCTCGAAGATAGTTCGGGTACCCTCCACAGCAGTCCTAAGCCACGAATTTTCACAAGGATGTGGGACAGTTCTGCCCAACCAAGTCAGAGTACTCTTTGCGCCAAGTCATTGATCAATCTCTGAGGTCTGTGTCAGACTCCTTATACTTGTTAGTGGACCTTAACAGATTTGAAGGCCAAAGTGCATTCTTCCCAACTCAACTCTATCTAATCAAAAGGCTGAGTGGTACTCACCTTTAGCTGCAAGTCTTCAATCGCACAATGGCCCGCACGATGAACGCAAATGGCAACCACCAGACAGTAGTGCGTACACCATCGACACCGATCTCTCCTCTTTCGTCGCAGACAGCGTTCGAGATACTATCACCTCATCGACCGATGACGTTCACACAACAGACCACCGACAACTTTGCGAGCGATAGCCCTCCATATGGAATAAATGCAGGCACTAGAGGTGGCGTCGCATTCACATCACAGCAGGCGTGCGTGCCAGGTGGGCTAAGTGCGTGCTCGGGTAGCGGATTTTACCAACAAGATACAGCTGTTGAGACGTGTGGACCATGGACGAATCAGGGCGGTTTGCAACATGCTTACTTTCAAGATGGTGTCGAGAGATCAGCCACCTCAAGTAGGCTGTTGGCCTTGTCAGCTGGCAAGGTTGCGAAGTGCGGCTGGAACTGGAAGGAGGGTGGATAGAGGATTGGTGGCTCTCCCGGCTGTTGTCGTGGCAGCAATGCTGGTGCTGTAGCGTGTGGGCAGGATGTGGCACGTCCTTGTTAGAATTCGTGGGGCAGGGCAAAAGTTTCAAAGATATCATGAGGCGGGAGTAGTTCTGGACGGCTGCGACGTGGTGGAGCACGAAGTGCGTTAAAGTCGTCAATTTGGGGATGGGCGATGTCAACAATCAATTGGACGAGGCCGGAAATTGACCTGGTGATGGCTGATTGCAATGCCATATGCTACAATGTCGTCGGGGTTTCAGCGTCGTTTTGGGCTCGATAATGGGTGGTCAGCAACGACACTAGTCTCAGTATAGGTAATTTCAATGAAATCTTTGTTCAATTGCCTTCGGAACCTGTCATTTCACATTTGTACGGCAAGGTCGTAAGTCCATATTGGTCAATGGGTAATGGATTCTTGACCAATCTAAGCAGACTTGAAGCTATTATCTGACAATCAAGTTGCTCGTAGCTGAAAATCAATCGAGGTTCGCGGCATATCGTGTCATTCTCCATCGTGTGACGATCCGAATGATATTTCTCGCGCCTTCCTTCACCACTGGGCACTGTTTCTTCATCGGATTTACTTTGGGCAAAATTATCCTTAGGTCCCTCTCCCTCCAATTAACGGAAGTAGATCTGTCACTATAGTAGTGGGATCACACCTAGGATGCGATCCTTTGACGGTCAACAAAGTCTAAGCTGTATGACTAGCGAATTAGGAGTGGGCGGTTCGATTCCTGTAGGACTCAAAGAAAAATCCTAAACATCGCTCGAGGTGAAATGAAACATTACATTAATGGGTACAAAGAACACACCGATAACCTCCATTGCCAATAACTCCTTCGCATGCTCCAAGGCATCGTTACCGCGCAGCCTGCCTCACCGCCAGCGGACTCGCCTCAGCCGCTTTGTACGCATCAAAGCTTAACAACGTCGTCAGATACAATCCCACGAATCTCACAACAGTCCCTGCAAGACCGCCAGGCACACTCACACTTCCGTTAGCACCAGAACCACCTGTGCTGCCACCACCAAGCTTGATGCCGAGTCGGTCCAACATGCTGCCTCCGGAAGCCGCAGGAGCGCCACCGGTGCCTAAGACACGCCCGCCACCTGACGTGAATGCTGCACCGGACGCGCCACCTGAGCCGGACTTGGCGGGAAGTTTTGCGGCGTCTGCTGATGCTGCCATGATGGCTGTGCGCAGTGCTGCGGCGTTGGCGCCTTTGATTGTGTTGATTACAGAGCCGTTTTTGATGATGAGGAAGGTTGGCATTCTTGGGATGTGTTAGAGCAAATCCTCTCATGAATGAGTGAAGTCCAGGTATGGAGTATGCCCATCAGACCTTCAAATCTAGGTCTGTAACAGGAGGAGAATGCTAGGCAGGAGGATGCTATCTCAATCGAAGGCTCTGGGGATGTGCTGTTGTCTTTTTCGCTTGACATTGGATGTGTGGAGTGCTGAGATTGAATAAAGGGTATGAATGAGGAGAACACTGTGACTACTTACGCTGTAATGCCATATTCACGAGCAACGTCTTGAGCACTGTCGACGTTCACCTTGGCGAATGCGATTCTGCCTGGCTTTGTCTCGGATGCGGCAAGTTGTTCATATATGGGTGCTATAACTTTGCAAGGACCGCACTTTCGTTATCGTTAGCATATTTCATTAGTTGTCACGTAGCACATGGAAGCATACCCAGTCAGCGTAGAAGTCGACGATTACATATGTGTTTTGATTGAGCAGAGTTTTCATGGAGGAGTTCGAGGTTACGTGCACTAGTTTCGACATCGTGGCGATCTTGTAGTAGATTTCACGGCTTTGTTTAGGTTGATGAGATTAGCTTGTTCTTGGTGTCGTTGTCGACGTGGCGTACAGTCAGTATAGCCGTTAAAGGAGATGGTCACGTGACACTTTTGGCTCATGACGGTTCAAAGACACTTTTTGAAACTTGGATGAAACGCAAATCCACATCTACAAAATATCCAGCATCTTCACCAGCATGCTACCGCGGACGGCATCTAGAGCTGTAGGTAACAGAGGTACTCTCTCTGCGTTCCGAGCATCACAATCACAATGGGTGCGACACTATGCTCGACGAGCACCGCCAAAACCTCAAGATTCGTCCAGACCCGCCATCGACACCGATGAGATTCCGCAAGGTCCAGTCAAGAACAGAACATGGTCGCCAGATAAAGGTATCAGGTTCTCTGCTCCTCCGGCAACACCAGCACAGCAGGGGAATGTACTGGAAGACGAGTTCCTAGCAGCCACACCAGAATTCGCAAAAGATCCTATACAGGACATCAAGAGCGACATATTACCCCAATCAAATGCACCAACACAGCAATCAGCAAACTCGCAAGTAGATAATGCTACAGTGATATCACAACCTCCTCCGACTTCTGCTCCATCAGCAGCTCCATCCTCAGAAGCCAAGCTCAGAGACGCCTCAGAGCCTGCACCCACATCCACCGAATCCTCCTCAGAACCTCCGTCCACAGGCCCTCTTCCAGATCTACGACAAGGTCTACCGTCTAGCGATCTTTTCTCTAGCAAAACCTCAGAGTCTTCGGCACCAGCAGCTGAATCAGCACAAGAACCACAATCTACTGGACCGCTGCCTGATCTTCGTCATGGCCTACCGTCGATGTTGGACCAAGAACCTAAAACGTCCGGAACACAATCAGAAAATACAGAATCATCATCACTCAATCTCACACAAGATCCCGCAGCAGCTGGAGGCTCAAGAGGTGGAGGCGACGAAGCAGCGCGTCAGCGGGAATACGTTTCGTCAATTGAGCGCCGACGAAATGCTTTTGCAAGATATGCGTATATTGCTTTTGGTGCCTTTGGACTTGCAGGGTCTCTGCTTCTAGGCCAGAACTGGCGGGACGAAGAGGAGGCTGCGCTACATCCTGATGCTCCCAATGGCTATGCTCCGGGAGCTATATATGCGCGCATCAAGTCGCGTGTAGGTGGACAGCTTGGGTACTACACCGAGCCGGCTTTCCAGAAACTACTGCCAGATATGGACCCTAACTTGCGAGCACCATATACTCTTGTCCTCAGCTTGGAGGACCTGCTGGTATCGAGCAAGTGGGACAGAAACAAGGGCTGGCAAGTAGCCAAGCGTCCTGGTGTCGACTACTTCCTGCGCTATCTCAGCCAATATTACGAATTGGTCATCTTTACCAGTGTTTCGTCAGTCAACGCAGATATGGTAGTCCGGAAACTCGACCCATTCCGCATTGTTTCCTGGCCGCTTTTCCGTGAAGCCACTCGCTATCAGGATGGCGAGCACGTCAAGGTATGTTGAGTGTATGGACACTCGATACAATTGCTGACTTTATTGTGTAGGATCTTTCATACCTCAACCGTGACCTCTCCAAGACTATCATCGTAGACACTCACGCACCACATGTTCAATTACAGCCCGACAACGCAATTGTTCTTCCCAAGTGGTCAGGCACTCGTGCTGATCCCGGCACCAACGATCTCGTCGCCCTCATTCCCTTCCTCGAATACATTGCTGGTATGGGCATTGACGATGTCAGGAAAGTTCTTAAGTCCTACGAGGGCAAGCATATCCCCACGGAGTTCCACCGTCGTGAGACGTTAGCAAGAGAAGCATTCAACAAGAGGATGTCAGACGAGAAGGCAAAGGCACCTCGAGGTAGCGCCATTGGCAGTCTCGCTGGGATGTTGGGTATGAAGCCGACGCCGGTCATGATGTCAATCCCAGGCGAGCCAAGTGTGGCAGAAGGTTTCGCGCAGGGCAAGATGCTCAGCGACCAAATGCGCGAGCGCGGTCAGCGCAACTATGAGTCGCTAGAAAAGGAGATCCGGGAGAACGGCGCGAAATGGTTGGCAGAGATGGATGCTGAGGAGAAGAAGGCACAAGAAGAGCAAATGAAGAGTATGCAATCAGGCATGTTTGGTTTCTTTGGTGGCTCGCCTCCTCCTGCTGCTGGTCCTCCTGTTGGGAAGTAGGCCACGATTGGCAAGATACCAGGGAGATTCGTTTGTAATTATATCTGGAGGATACAGAGCTCACTCGGCTGTTTTGTAGCAATTCGCATAATTCACCTCTACCTTACCCCACTACCGGACGCTCACTCCGCTACGCAGGAACAAGATAAGCATCTGTCGTGTGTCAGGGGGTGCAAAACACCTGGAGCTGTCAGAAACATCAGCTGACGTTACACAACCTGAAGACAACGCATGCCTAAGTGACAGTCCAGTTGAGCTCGATTGTCAAGCGGACACTCCCAACTCTATCAATGCCCTCAAGCCCTCGTACTGACTTGACCGGTTGTCACGTCATAGATAGCTTATCGTCGGTGACCCAAGGATCACCTACCTTATCAATCAAGCATCGGATTTGGCTTCCCTATATCTCTAAACACTTCATCCTCGCTTCTGCACTTAACTCAACTCCTAGCTCCTAGCTGTTCGCATTCAGCTCTATCTCTATTCGAAATCCCTAGTATATACTTTATGTTACACATCACTACCTCCTGACAAGTGCCGAAGCTTTCCGGAATATATCATTCGATCTTATCTTTCATCGTCGTCTCGACCTTCCGACAGCATTATCCCGAAAGTCTGTTCCAGCTGACACATTGTCGCCATGTGTGGTATCAGTGTGATTGTTGCTCTCGAGGGCAATACCCACGACTTGTCCAAACAACCCAATGGAGTATATCCGGACGGTGTGGACGGCGTTGACATCCACGAAGACAAGAACGCCGCCAAACTCGCCAGAGAGCTTGACGAAAGTCTCGACATGATCGTTCACCGCGGCCCCGACTCTCGTGGCCAATGGATCAGTGACGACAAGAGAGTTGGTCCTCGCCCACCTGTCGTGAGCTTTGTGCATGTGCTGTGAATTCTGTACTGATACCAATCTTCAGCTCTTGGACATTGCCGTCTAGCTATCCAGGACTTGAGTCCGGAAGGTGCTCAACCCATTCACGACATGGAGAACAAAGTCCATGCTGTTGTTAATGGTGAGCTGTATGACCATGAGCGAATCCGCGAGGATTTGCAGAAACGCATGGGCTACAAGTTTAAAGGTCACAGTGACTCGGAGATTGTCGTGGCACTTTACAAGCTGTATGGCCTGTCCTTCCTTCGCCATCTCCGAGGAGAATTTGCGTTGTGTCTCTACGACTCGGAGACAAAGTTCTTTGTCGCTGCAAGAGACAGATATGGTATCAAACCACTGTTTTGGACCATACAGGATGGCAGACTGCTTCTGGCTGCTGAGATGAAAGCTTTCCTGCCTCTTGGATGGAAGCCTGAATGGGATGTCCAGAGTCTGCTTGATGGTGGCTGGAATCACGATCAAAGGACGATATTCAAGGGTGTCTCGAAGGTGAGAAGTGCAGGTGGAGTGTGTTGAGCATAAGTTAACCAGT
>Ga0160427_10002277_pt1 | contig 11626 bp, 9 predicted proteins | sample SolpanmetagenomL_FD_108194 | JGI IMG/M metagenome (GOLD analysis project Ga0160427, IMG submission 108194) | Solar panel surface microbial communities from Lawrence Berkeley National Laboratory, California, USA - L | ecosystem: Engineered > Built environment > Solar panel > Unclassified ...
CTGCACCCGGCGACGCTGGCCCTCGCGCTGCTGGCCGCCCCCGAGCGGGCGGTGCTCATCAGCGACGCCATCCGGGCCACCGGCCTGGGCGACGGCGAGAGTGAGCTGGGCGGTCAGCCGGTCAGCGTCGCTGCCGGCAAGGCCACCCTGCAGAACGGCACCCTGGCGGGCAGCGTGCTGACCCTCGACGTGGCGCTGCGCAACCTGCTCAGGCTGGGCCATCCGCTGCCGCTCGTTTCACGTCTGCTGAGCGCGAATCCGGCGCAGTCGCTGGGGCTGACCGACCGGGGGCGGCTGGTGCCCGGTCTGCGGGCCGACGTGGTGGTGCTGGGGACCGATTTTCAGGTACGGCAGGTGTATGTGGGCGGCGAGCCAGTTCTTCCGCCCGACTCCGATACCGACAGCTGAAAGACCGTATCGTCATCTCTCTGTCCTAGGGTTGATCGCTCCTGAAACCAGCGGCGGTGGCCCAGCACCGTGGAGAATGGGTCAGGGCTCAGGTGTTCAGTTTGGCAGCCAGAAAATAGAGCACATAGGTGCCTCCCGAGAGGGTGTTGAGGTCGATGAACTCGGCGATGCGCTTCATGCGGTACTTGAGGGTGTTGGGATGGACCCCCAGCGCCACGGCTGCCCGGTGCGGTGAGCGGTTGTGTTCGAGGTAGGCCACCAGGGTTTCGAGCAGCACTTTCCGGTAATCACCCGGCAGGTCGAGCAACGGCCTGAGGCTGCCCTCGATCAGGGCCGTGAGCTCGGGGGTCCGCCGGATCTCCCGGTAGAGCAGCAGGTGGCGCACGTCGTCGTACTGCACCCACCGCTCCTGCCGCACCGTGTCAAGCGTCACTTCCAGGGCGGCGCGGGCCTCGCGGTAGCTGGTGCCCAGGGCGGCGGCCTGCGGCGCGGTATGCCCCACGGCGGCCAGCACGTAGCTCGCAGGAAAGGCCGAGTTCAGGCCGGAGGCGAGCCGCGCCGCGAAGACTGTGGGCGGATGACGGCGGCTGTCGAGCAGGGCGACGACGTGCGTGCCGACCCGGAAGATGCCGATGCCGGGTGTCAGCTCGGCGGCGGCCCGCCGCGTTTCCCGGATCAGCGCCTGCCTGGTGGGAAGGTGGCCTGCCGCCGCACCGCCCTGGTCGTAGCTGCGGCCTCCGATCAGCACCACCACGTCGAAGCGTGAGAGGTCGAGCGCCGCCTGATGAGCGCGCCGCAGCGTCTCGGTGGCGTAGACGGCCGGCCGGGTCAGCAGCTCCTCAACGAGCTCGTCCTGGAGCTGCTCTTCTTCGCCGACGCTTCTGGGCTGACTCTCGAACAGCGCCCGCAGCAGGCGCGCACTCAGGTCGATGGGAAGCGGCCCACCAACCGCGTACTCGATCCATACCACCTCTGCCGGCCCGGCGGTCGGTGGCGTTTCGCCGCTCTGGGCGGTCAGGATCGCCAGGCCCCCGAGACGGTACTGCCCCGGCCAGCCGTTCACGATGTGGGCCGCTTCAGCCGCGTCGGCGTGCAGGTACAGGGTGCCGTCGACTGGCGTGGAGGCGCCGTGCAGGGCATCGATCCGGTGGACAGTGAGCTGGGCCGGACCAGGGTGCCGGAGGATCAGTTCCGGAAACTGGTGGAGCAGGTCGCTCAGCAGCAAGGCGAGGCCCTCGCCCCATCCGGTTGCGGATGGTTATGCATATAGGGGCCCATTCAGCCATGCTACAAGGACCGGTGGCTTTCATCTTCCTTTTGTCCTGACAGGACAACTGTGCCGATCTGCCTTGTGACCCAGCGGACATACCCCCCGTATCTTCTTGCACTCATGATGAATACAGATGCCTTCGCGAACCAGGGTCAGGCCGCTGAACAGCCGAATCGGAATACGGACGAAACCGGGGGTGCCATGCAGGTGAAGGAGACACAGCCGAAGACCGCTCCACTCAAGGGGCGCATCGGCATCGACGTGGGCGGCACCAACACCGACGCGGTGCTGATGCGCGGCACCGAGGTGGTGGCCTGGGTCAAGACGCCAACCACCCAGGACGTGACGGGCGGCGTGTTGAACGCGCTTCGACAGATCATGGCCGAAGCGCAGATCGGGGCCGCCGAGGTGGGTTCGGTGATGATCGGTACCACACACTTCACCAACGCGGTGGTGCAGCGCCGGGACCTTGCGCCCACGGCGGTGGTGCGCCTCGGCCTGCCCGCCACCCAGTCGTTGCCGCCGATGGTCGACTGGCCGGAGGACCTGAAGACGGCCATCCGGGCGCAGGGCTATATGGCCCACGGTGGACTGGAGTTCGACGGGAGAGACATCTCGGCGATGGACGAGGCCGAGCTGAGCGGCATCGCCCACGACATCAAGTCGAAGGGCATTCGGCAGATCGCGGTCTCGGCGGTGTTCTCGCCGATCCGGCCGGGGGTCGAGGCCGAGGCGGCGGCCGTGCTGCAGCGCGCCTATCCGGAGGCGGTCATCACGCTGTCGAGCGACATCGGCCGCACCGGGCTGCTGGAACGCGAGAGCGCCGCGGCCCTGAACGCCTCGCTCCGTGACCTGAGCAGCACCATCGTGAACGCCTTTCAGCAGGCACTGGCCGACTCAGGAATTCAGGCCCCGCTGTACTTCACCCAGAACGACGGCACGTTGATGAGCGCCGAGTTCGTTGAGCAGTATCCGGTGCTGACCATCGCCTCGGGGCCGACGAATTCGATGCGCGGCGCGGCCTTTCTGTCCGGGCTGCGGGAAGCCATCGTGGTCGATATCGGAGGCACCACCGCCGACGTCGGCATGTTGCACGCGGGGTTTCCGCGTGAGGCCAGCGTGGCCGTGGACGTGGGCGGGGTGCGCACCAATTTCCGGATGCCGGACGTGATCAGCATCGGCCTGGGCGGAGGCTCGCTGGTGACGCTCGACCCCCTAAGCATCGGACCGCGCAGCGTGGGATTCCGGCTGCCCGAGGAGGCGCTGGTGTTCGGCGGCCAGACGCTCACCACCTCTGATATCGCGGTGGCGGCGGGGCTGGTCGAGATGGGCGACAAGACCTTGGTGGCGCATCTGGACGAGGACCAAGTACAGGCGGTGCTCACGCGCATTCAGACGATGCTGGCCGACGCCGTCGACCGGATGTTCCTGAGCCCTGAGCCGGTACCGGTGATCGTGGTGGGCGGAGGCAGCGTGCTGGCGACGAGCGAGATTGCCGGACTGCCGACCATCAAGCCGGAGCACTATCAGGTCGCCAACGCGGTGGGCGCGGCCATCGCCCAGATCAGCGGCGAGATCGACCGGGTCTACTCGCTGGCCGAGGTGTCACGCGACGCGGCACTGAACGAGGCGCGCGGCGAGGCCACGAGGCGCGCCATCGCGGCGGGCGCCGACCCGGCCAGCATTGAGATCGTCGACGTTGAGGACGTGCCGCTGGCCTACCTGCCCGGCAACGCCACACGGGTGCGGGTGAAGGCCGTGGGAGGGCTGCGTCTTGCGTAGCGGAAGGTTCCTGAACGAGACCGACCTGGAGACCATCGCCATCGGCGCGGCGATTCTGGGCACCGGCGGCGGCGGCAACCCGTACATCGGGCGGCTGCGGGCCAGGGAGTTGCTGCGCCAGGGCCTGAAGATGGAAGTGCTGGACTTTTCCGATCTGCAGGATGACGACGTGGTGTATGAGGTGGGCGGCATCGGCGCTCCGGTGGTGGGCATCGAGAAGTTCGAGCACGGTGACGAGTGCCTGCGGGCGCTGCGGGCCACCGAACACCAGACCGGGCGGCCGGCCACCGCCCTGATCTCCAGCGAGATCGGCGGCAGCAACGCGCTCGAACCGCTGATCACCGCCGCGCAGGCGGGTCTGCCGGTGATCGACGGCGACGGCATGGGCCGGGCCTTTCCGGAGGTGCAGATGTCGACTTTCATGATCTACGGCATTCCCGGCACGCCCGCCGCCCTGGCCGACGATAAGGGCAACTCGGTGGTGCTCAGCAGCACGCGCGACGTGTACTGGCTCGAACGCCTGGCCCGGCAGGTGACGGTCGAGATGGGCGCGGCCGCCGGCATGGCCCTCTCGGCGATGACCGGGGCGCAGGTGCGCGAGACGGCGGTGCCCGGCACCCTGACGCTCGCCCGTCAGCTCGGTGAGGCGGTGCTGGAGGCCAGGGCGCAGCGGCGCGATCCGGTGGCGCGGGTGACCGAGCTGCTCGGCGGCGTGCGGCTGTTCGAGGGCAAGGTGACCGACGTCGAGCGCCGACTGGAACGCGGCTTCACCCGGGGGCAGGTGCAGGTCAGCGGGCTGGGCGACTTCCAGGGCGAGAGCGTGAAGATCGATCTGCAGAACGAGAACCTGGTGGTCTGGAAGGGCGGCGAGGTGGTCGCCAGCGTGCCTGACCTGATTATCCTGCTCGACCTGGAAAGCGGAGAGCCGATCACCACCGAGGTGTTGCGCTTCGGCTTCCGGGTGGCAGTGCTGGGCGTGCCAGCGCACCCGAAGCTGAAGACTGAGCGGGCCCTGCAGGTGGTCGGGCCGGCGGCGTTCGGGTACTCGCACACGTTCGTCCCACTGCCGGATTTCAACCCCACCACCCCTCACAAGGAGGCTGCCGATGTCCTGGATCCACGCTGAAGATCTGCCCGACATCGCCTTCGGAGCCGCCGTGCTCGGTACCGGCGGCGGCGGCGACCCGCACATCGGGCAGCTGATGGCCGCCGCCAGCATCCGCAGCAACGGTCCGGTCGAACTAATCCGGCTGCAGGACCTGCATGACGACGACCTCGTGGTGCCGGTGGGCATGATGGGCGCGCCCACCGTGATGCTCGAGAAGCTGCCGTCGGGCCAGGAAGCACTGCTCGCGCTGCAGACGCTGGAAACCCACCTGGGCCGCAAGGTGCGGGCGCTCCTGAGCGTTGAGGCGGGCGGGCTGAACTCGACCATCCCGATCGGAGTGGCCTCGGAATTGGGGCTGCCGCTCGTCGACGCCGACGGCATGGGCCGCGCCTTCCCGGAGCTGCAGATGGTGGTGATGACCCTGCACGGCGTCAGCGCCACCCCGATGGGCATGGCCGACGAGAAGGGCAACGCCGCGCTGCTGCGCACCATCGACAACCGCTGGACCGAGCGCCTGGCACGCACCATCACCATCGAGATGGGCGGCTCGTCGCTGACGGCGCTCTATCCGATGAGCGGGGCCCAGGCGAAGGTCGCCACCATTCCCGGCACCATCACGCTGCTGGCCGACATCGGGCGCTCCGCCAGGGAGGCCCGGCAGGCGCACGGCGATCCGGTCGAGGCGGTTCGGGCCGTCACCGGGGGGTTCTACCTCTTTAAAGGCAAGGTGCGTGACGTCGAGCGGCGCACGGTCGGCGGCTTCGCGCGGGGCGTGGCGGTGATCGAGGGCCTCGACACCTGCGCCGGTCAGCAGTGCCGTCTGGAGTTTCAGAATGAGAACCTGATCGCCACCTGTGACGGTGAAGTGCTGGCGAGCGTGCCTGACCTGATCACGGCGCTGGACGCCGAGAGCGGCGAGCCGATCACCACCGAGACGCTGCGCTACGGCATGCGGGTGGTGGTGATCGCCATGCCCTGCGATCCGCAGTGGCGCTCACCGGCAGGCTTAGCGCTGGTCGGCCCGGGCTACTTCGGCTACGACGTGCCGTTCGTACCGGTCGAGACCCGCTTTCCGGCCCGGTCGGTCGGCATCGAGCTGGTCGGCGCCGGCTGAGCCGACGGCGGCTGTCCTGCCTCTTTCTGTAGCTGCGCCCACTCCTGGAGGAACCATGAACCGTACCCCCCGCACCCTCGGTCTGCTCAGCGCGCTTCTGGTCACTGCTTCCCTCGGCACCGTCTCCGCTGCCAGCCTGACCCTGAACGCCGTACAGAACTTCGGCACCATCGATCCGGCCAAGGTCACCGACTACACCCAGTACATGGCGGCCGTGAACCTCTACGACGGCCTGATCGGCGTGGCCCCCGACGGCTCGCTCAAGCCCGGCGTCGCCAGCAAGTGGAGCGCCTCGGCCGACGGCAAGACCTTCACCTTCACCCTGCGGCCCGGCGTCACCTTCCACACTGGCGGCACGGTGACGGCCGCCGACGTGGTGTACTCGATGAAACGCGCCCTGGCGATTAACCAGGGGCCATCGTTTCTCTGGACCGACATCCTGAAGCCCGAGAACGTGACTTCGCCGGCCGCCGGACAGGTGCGGTTCGTGCTCAACAAGACCTTCTCGCCGTTCCTGAACACCCTGCCGCTGCTGTTCGTGGTGAACAGCAAGGCGCTGGCCTCGCATCAGGCGGCCGGCAAGTTCGGCAGCAACGGCGACTACGGCCAGCAGTGGCTCACCAACCACGACGAGGGCAGCGGCCCGTACAGCCTGGGCAAGCTGGTCGACGGCAGCCAGCTGACGCTCAACCGCTTCGCCAAGTACTTCCAGGGCTTTCCGAAGGGCGCCTACGACACGGTCAATGTGGTCATCAACAGCAACGACGCCACGGTGCAGACGCTCGCCAAGACCGGGCAGCTGCAGATGACCAGCCAGTTCCAGGCCACCGAGACGTACGACGCGCTCGCCAAGCAGCCGAACTGGAAGGTGGTGAAGGTGCCGTCCAACTCGGTCTTTTACCTCAAGCTCAACACCCAGAAGGCCCCCTTCGACGACGTGCACGTGCGCCGCGCCGTCGGCGCCGCTATCGACTACGCCACCATCCAGGGTTCGCTGTACCCAGGCGTGGCGCCCAAGGGCATGCTCGCTCCGGGGTCGGCGGTCAGCAACCCGAGCATTCCCTCACCCAAGCAGGATCTGGCCAAAGCCAAGGCCGAGATGGCCCTGAGTAAATACGCGGGCAAGCCGGTGGCCATCACCCTGATGTACGTGGCCGATACCCCCTTCGAGCAGAAGGTCGGGCTGCTGGTGCAGGCCAACCTCGCCGCCCTGGGCATCACCGTGACGCTCCAGCCCGCTCCCTGGACACGCATCACCGAGGCGGCCACCAAGGTCGAGACCACGCCCGAGATCACCGAGATCTTCTTCTCGCCCACTTACCCGTCGGCCAACAGCGTGTTCTATACCCAGTACGCCTCCGACGCGCCGCACACCTGGGCTTCGATGTCGTGGCTGAAAGACGCGCAGGTCGACAGTCTGATCAACCAGGCCATCGCCACCACCGACCCCGCACGGCAGAAGACGCTCTACCAGACCCTGCAGCAGCGTCTCTACGACCTGTCGCCCGACCTGCCGCTGGTGGTGCAGCAGCAGCAGCTGGGCTTTCGCAAGGACGTGCAGGGCTACGCCTACTATCCAGTGCAGAGTTTCGATTTCAACTTCCGCAACTACTACCAGGGCCAGAAGTAACGTGTTGGGCCGGTGCGTCGTGGGCTTCGGTGCCGCGCTCCGCGCTGGCCCGTCTGCCGCCGTGAAGTGCTCGGAGGTTCACTCAGGTTGAGGAGGTGCAGGTGTCATACTCGGGATTTCTCTGGCAGCGGCTGTGGCAGTCGGTGCTGACCCTGCTGGGCCTGGCAGTGATCATGTTCGTGGTGTCCCGCGTCATTCCCGGCGATCCGGCCCGCCTGAGCCTGGGGCCGCTCGCCACCGACTCGCAGGTGACGGCGCTGCGGCATGACCTGGGGCTCGACCGCCCGCTGGTGGCGCAGTTCGGGGTGTATCTGGCGGGCGTGGCCCACGGCGATTTCGGTCAGTCGCTGGTCACACGCCAGTCGGTGTTCAGTGACCTCGCGTCGCGGCTGCCCGCCACCTTGGAACTGGTGTTCGCGTCGATTTTTCTGGTCGGCGTGGTCGGCGTGCTGCTCGGGGCGCTGGGCGCGCGGTACCACGGCGGCTGGTTCGACGCGCTGCTGCGGGCCTTCTCGCTGCTCGGGGTGGTCGCTCCCAGCTTCTTCGTGGGCATTCTGCTGCAACTGCTGTTCGGGTATTACCTGAATATCCTGCCGGTCAGCGGGCAGCTGAACCTCGATACCGCCTACAGCGGCGGCCCGACCGGCATGGCGCTGCTCGACGGCGTGGTGACCGGCAACGGCGCGCTCGCCTGGGACGCGCTGCGGCACCTCGTGCTGCCCGCCGTCGCGCTGGCGCTGGGCGACTTGGGGCAGATCGCGCGGGTGACGCGGGCCAACATGCTCGACAACAGCCGCAAGGACTTCATCCGGGCGCAGCGCAGTTACGGCATCAGTGACGCCCTGATGACCTTCAAGTACCTGCTCAGGCCGTCGTTCATTCCCAGCCTGACCTTGCTGGGGCTGGCCTTCGCCTCGCTGCTCGGCAACGCCTTTCTGGTCGAACTGGTGTTCAGCTGGCCCGGCATCGCCAGTTACGCTTCGAACGCCATTCTGCAAAAAGACTTCAACGCGATCATGGGCGTGGTCTTGATCTTCGGCGTGTTTTTCGTGCTGGCGAGCGTGCTGGTCGATCTGCTGGCGGGCGTGGTCAACCCGCGCCTGCGCCTGATGGGGCAGCGGTGAGCGCTCCGGTCGCGCTTCTGCCCGTTGCCGCCTCCCGACCGGGTTCGGACGGCTGGCGCCGGTTCGTCCGCAGTCCGGGGGCGGCCCTGGGGCTCGTCATCGTGGTGCTGGTGGTGCTGGCCGCGCTGTTGGCCCCGGTCATCACGCCCTATCCGCAGCACGCCGGTCCCTTCGTGGACTTCGCGCACGCCAGTCAGCCGCCCAGTGCCGGGCACTGGCTCGGCACCGACGCGGTGGGCCGCGACCTGCTGACCCGCATCGTCTTCGGCTACCGCACCTCGCTGCTGCTGGTGGTCGTGGTGCTGAGCATCGGTATTCCGGTCGGGGTGCTGCTGGGGCTGGTGGCCGGGTATTACGGCGGCTGGGTCGAGAGCGTCATCATGCGCGTCACCGACATCTTTCTGGCGCTGCCACCGCTGGCGCTGGTATTGGCGGTCACCTCGGTGCTGACGCCCACCCTGGTGAACGCCATGATTGCCATCGGGGCGCTGTGGTGGACGTGGCACACCCGGCTGGTGCACGGCATGGTGAGCGGCCTGAAGAACGAAGACTTCATCGAGGCCGCCCGCCGCGCCGGGGCCAGCGACGCCCACCTGTTGTTCCGGGAACTGCTGCCGAACGTGATCTCGACGGTGGCGGTCAAGACCACCCTCGACGCCGCCTTCGTGATCCTGCTCGGCTCGGGGCTGTCGTTCCTGGGCCTGGGGGCCACGCCGCCCACCCCCGACCTGGGCACCATGGTCTCGGAGGGCGCCAAGTACCTGCCGGGCCAGTGGTGGGAGTCGGTGTTTCCGGGGCTGGCGATCCTGCTCGTCAGCCTGGGGTTCAACCTGCTGGGCGACGGCCTGCGCGAGTACTTCGACGTGGACGTGCAGCGGTGACGTGGCTCACCGGAACCGCACCTTTCCCGCAGACCGGGCAGGCGCCCACCCTGGCGCTGGACGGCCTGAGCATCCGGTTCGCGCGCCGGGATGTGCCGGTGCTCGACCGGGTGTCGCTGCACATCCGGCGCGGCGAGCGGGTCGGGCTGGTGGGGGAGAGTGGCTGCGGCAAGAGCCTCACCATGCTCGCGCTGATGGGGCTGCTGCCCAGCGGAGCCCAGGTGCTCGGCGGCACGCTGAGTGTCCTGGGTCAGCTGCTGGCGCAGCGGGCCTGGGGCCACGCCCGCCGGCCCGCGCCCGGTCTGGCGATGGTCTTTCAGCAGCCGACGGCGGCGCTCAATCCGGTGTTCACGGTTGGCGACCAGCTGCTGGCGGTGGCCCGCACACAGCCGAAACAGGTCAACAAAGCCGCGCTCACCACTGCCTGTCTCACGGTGCTCGAGCAGGTGCGCCTGAGCGACCCCCGGCGGGTCTTCTCCAGCTATCCCTTTCAGCTCTCGGGCGGCATGCGTCAGCGCGTCCTGATCGCCCTGGCGCTGCTGCGAAAGCCCACCCTGCTGATCGCCGACGAGCCGGGCACCGCGCTTGACGTGACCATCCAGGCCGAGATCCTCTCGCTGCTCGACGACCTGGTGCGCGAGGAACACCTGGCGCTGCTGCACATCACCCACAACCTGGGGGTGGCGCGGGAGACCACCGACCGGGTGTATGTGATGTATGGCGGGCGGGTGGTCGAGCACGCCCCCACCGCCGAGCTGTTTCGCAGCCCTTCACATCCGTACACCGTGGGGCTGCTCGGCAGCATTCCGCGCCTGGACGGCAGCGGCACCGGCGTCGGTATTCCAGGCACCGTGCCCGCCGTGCAGGGGATGCCGCCCGGCTGCCGTTTCCAGAGCCGCTGCCCGCTGGCCGAACCGGCCTGCCGGCGACTGGAACCGCCGCCGGACGCGGACGAGGCGTTCGTCTCGTGTGTTCATCCGCTGACGGCCACCACGAGGCCGGGACTGTGGACATGACGCGCCAGGACGCGCCCCTGCTGGAAGTTCAGGGGCTGAGCAAGACCTTCCAGGTGGGCCGCGAGCAGGTGCAGGCCCTGCGGGGCGTGGACCTGACGCTGCGGCCCGGACAGATCCTGGGGCTGGCCGGGGAGTCGGGCAGCGGGAAATCGACGCTCGCCCGGATGCTGGCCGGAAGTTCCGCCCCCAGTGGCGGAGACGTGCGCCTGGAGGGCCGGAGTGTGACGGGCGAGCGGCTTCAGGGAGAACGCTGGTTCAAGGAACGGGTGCAGATGGTCTTCCAGGATCCGGCCACCTCGCTCAATCCCCGGCGCACGGTGGCGCAGACCCTCGAAGTGCCGCTCCGAACGCTCGGACTAAACGCGGCCGCCCGGCAGTCAAGGCTGCTGGAACTGCTCGACCTGGTGGAACTGGGCCAGGAGTTCGCCTCCTCGTATCCTGGAGCGCTGTCAGGCGGACAGAAACAGCGGGTGGCGGTGGCCCGCGCCCTGGCGATCGAGCCGCGCCTGATCGTGCTCGACGAGCCGACCTCGGCCCTCGACGTGTCGGTGCAGGCCAAGGTGATCGGGCTGCTGCTGAGGTTGCGAGAGCAGCTCGGGCTGGCCTACCTGTTCATCAGCCACGACCTGAGCCTGATGCGCAACGTGGCCGACGAGACCGCCATCCTGTACCTGGGACGGGTTGTCGAGCAGGCCCCGACCCGCGAACTGTTCGCCCGGCCCCAGCACCCCTATACCCGGATGCTGCTCTCGGCCATCCCCGTGGTGTCGGATGAGGAGGCCCGGCTCAAGCCCGCGCACACGGCGGTGGTTGGAGAGATTCCCAGTGCCAGCCGTATTCCCAGTGGCTGCACCTTTCACACGCGCTGTCCCTTCGTGACCGAAGCCTGCACCCGGTCGGAGCCGGACCTGCTGGACGTCGGCCCGGCCCACGTCGCCCGCTGCATCCGGATTCCCGACCTGAGGGCGGCGGGTGTTCTACCCTGAGGCACCATGACCGAACGTACTGACCCACACGCCGTACAGACCCTGGAGGCCCTGAGCGCCCTTTACCCCCGGCCGAGCGCGGGCGTGACCCTGAAGGTGATCGACCACCTCGACGATCACCTTCGCCGGGCCCTGGCGCTCTCACCGCTGTGTTTCCTCGCCACGGCCGACGGCGAGGGCCGGCTCGACTTCTCGCCGCGGGGAGAAGCTGGAAGCGCCGTGCAGGTGCAGGACGACCACACACTGTCGCTGCCAGACCGCCCGGGGAACAACCGTCTCCACAGTCAACCCAACGTCATTCAGAACA
>Ga0160427_10002278_pt1 | contig 11619 bp, 9 predicted proteins | sample SolpanmetagenomL_FD_108194 | JGI IMG/M metagenome (GOLD analysis project Ga0160427, IMG submission 108194) | Solar panel surface microbial communities from Lawrence Berkeley National Laboratory, California, USA - L | ecosystem: Engineered > Built environment > Solar panel > Unclassified ...
GCGAGCTTCTTCGACAGGATCGAGGCGGTGATCAGGTCGAGGGATTCCACCGTGCCGGTCACGTCGCGGATCGCGTAGAGGCGCCGGTCGGCCGGGGCGAGGTCGGCGGTCTGGCCGATGATCGCGCAGCCGACCTCCCCGACGACCCGCCGGAACGCGTCGAGCCCCGGCGTCGCGTCGTAGCCCGGGATGCTGCCGAGCTTGTCCAGAGTCCCGCCGGTATGGCCGAGGCCGCGGCCCGAGATCATCGGCACGTAGCCGCCGCAGGCCGCCACCAGGGCGGCGAGGGGCAAGCTCACGGTGTCGCCGATGCCCCCGGTGGAGTGCTTGTCCAGCACCGGGCCGGGCAGGTCCCAGGTGAGGACGCGGCCGGATTTCGCCATCGCCCGGGTGAGCGCCACCCGCTCCGGCAGCGCGAGCCCGCGGAAGAACACCGCCATGGCGAAGGCCGCCGCCTGCCCCTCGCCGACCGTCCCGTCGACGAGGCCCCGGACGAAGGCGCAGATCTCCTCCGGATCGAGGGGCTGGCCGTCGCGCTTGGCGCGGATCGTCTCCTGCGGGAGCCGCATCCTCACAGTTCCCGCGCCTGCATCAGCGTCTCGAACAGGCTGCTCGCGCCGAGCCGGAAGGTTCCGGGCTCCACCCAGTCCGGCCCCATGATCCGGTCCGCCAGGGCGAGGTAGGCGGCGGCGTCGGCGACGCTGCGCAGGCCGCCGGAGACCTTGAGGCCGGCGGGCCGCCCGCCCGCGCGGATCTCGCCGAGCATCGCCTCGGCGGCCTCCGGGGTCGCCGAGACCGGACTCTTGCCCGTGGAGGTCTTGAGGAAATCCGCCCCCGCCTCAAGGGCGAGGCGGCTGGCCTCCCGGATCCGTGCTGGATCGGCGAGTTCCCCCGTCTCCAGGATGACCTTGAGGAGCGCGGACCCGCAGGTGTCGCGCACCGCCTCGACCATGTCGCGGGCGAGCGCGCCATCGCCCCGCAGCAGGGCGCGGTAGGGCAGGACGAGGTCGATCTCGTCCGCGCCGTCGCGCAGGGCCTCGGCGGTGTCGTCGGTGGCGCGGGCGCAATCCTCGCCGCCCGCCGGGAAGTTGATCACCGTGGCGACCCGGATGCCGGTGCCCGCGAGCGCCCGGGCGCCCTGCGCCACGAAGCGCGGCCAGACGCAGATCGCCGCGACGGTCCCGCGCTTCGCGTCCCGGCAGAGGACGTCGATCCGGGTCTCGGTGCAGGTCTCGCCAAGATCGGTGAGATCGAGGAGCGGCAGCGCCCGGCGGGCGACCGCACCGGCTTCGGGGTCAGTCATCGGCGTTCTCTCCGTCGGGCAGGCCGGCCACGAAGGCCCCGACCAAGCGGCCGAGATCCTCCGCGGCGCGGGCCGCCACCGCCTTCGTCTCCGCGTGATGGGGGGCGCCCCCCGCGATCCCCGCCGCGAGGTTCGTCACGACCGACACGGCCGCCACCGGCAGGTCGAGGAACCGGGCGAGGATCACCTCGGGCACGGTGGACATGCCCACGAGGTCGGCCCCCAGGATGCCGGCCATCCGGACCTCGGCGGGCGTCTCGAAGCTCGGGCCGGAGAACCACGCGTAGACCCCCTCCCCCAGGGGCAGGCCGCAGGCCGCGGCCGCCGCGCGGAGCCGCGTCCGCAGGAGCGGATCGTAAGCCTCCGTCATCGGCACGAAGCGGCTGTCGCTGGCCTCGCCGATCAGCGGGTTCAGGCCGGAGAGGTTGATGTGGTCGGCGAGCAGCACGAGGCTGCCGGGCCCGGTCTCGGGCCGCAGGGATCCGGACGCGTTGGTGAGCAGCAGGCCGCGGGCGCCGAGGTGCCGGGCGCAGGCGAGCGGCACGCGCATCACCGCGGGATCCCCGTGCTCGTAGGCGTGCGCCCGGCCCTCGAACACCAGGACGGGCCGTCCCGCGAGGCGTCCGCGGTGCAGCCGGCCGCCGTGGCCGCTGACGCCCGGCCCCGGGAAGCCGGGGATCGCCGCGTAGTCGAGGGCGGTGGCGTCCTCGAGGGCGGCCGCGACGCCGCCGAGGCCTGTGCCGGTTACCACCGCGCAGGCGTAGGGGCCGGCGAAGCCGGCGGCGCGCAGCGCCGCCAGGGCGGCCGCCTCACTCACCCAGCGTCTCCGGGCCGAAGGATTCCGGCAGCAGCGCCGCCAGGGTGAAGCTGCGGGCGATGCCGCCCGGCCCGGCCGCGTGGATCGGCGTGTCCGGCCCGGCGAATTCACGGATGCGCTGGCGGCAGGCGCCGCAGGGCGTCACGAGGCCCGCGCCGTCGCCGCAGACGAGGATCGCGGCGATGCGCCGGCCGCCGGCCGCCACCATGGCGGCGATCGCCCCGGCCTCCGCGCAGGTCCCTACGGGATAGGCCGCGTTCTCGACGTTGCAGCCGGCATGGATCCCGCCCCGCTCGTCCCGGAGCGCGGCGCCGACGCGGAAACGGGAATAGGGCGCATGCGCCCGCTCGCGGACCGCCCGGGCGGCCTCGAACAGGGCGGCGAGCCCGTCATCTGACTGTCCCGGATCCGCGGCCTGCATGGCCGATCTTTGGCACCCGGCGGGGCGGCCTGTCGAGTCGGGTCGCGGCGCTCAGCGCACCGCGGGGCCGGCGCCGAGGAGGCTCGCGGCCTGCCGCAGGGCGTCGTCGTCGGCCGGACCGCTCAGCGCGTAGGCTGTGTCGCCCGCATTCCACGAGAGGACGTCGCCGTCCTCCGAGCCGGTGAGCGTCGCCGGGCCGCCCCGGATGCCGCGGGTCGCGAACAGCGACGCCTCGCCGTAGCGCCCGGCCTCCAGGGCGATCTCGATGCCGGTGCCGTGCCGGGCGGGGAAGATCTGGATGTCGCGCACCCGCCAGCCGTCCGGAAGCGCCGGAAGGTCGATCCCCGTGACGGTCCGGAGACGCGCCCGGTCGTAGTCGGGGCTGTCGCCCTGGGTGGCGATGCTCTTGCGCAGCTGGGCGACGGCGCGGGCCTGCCTGGCATCCGCAATCAGCGCGGGGTCCGGCGTCGCCGCCAGGGTGTCGGGGATGCCGAAGCGGCCGATCTCGTCGTGGGCGAGCCAGCCGGCGCCGACGAGCACCGCGATGGCCGCGGCCCGCTTCAGGCGCGAGGCGACCCGGCGCCAGCGCAGGTTCCGATCGAAGCGGCGCGCGAGGACGAGGTTCCGGTCCGGCCCGGGACCCGGCACGCGGTCGAAGCAGGCCCGCAGGGCGTCGCGGTCGTGCATCTCGGCCATCACCCGGGCCGCGGCCTCGGGATTGTTGGCCAGATGGGCCTCGACCTCGAGGCGGCGCATCGGGTCGATCTGCCCGTCGACGAAGGCGATGAGATCGTCGTCCGTGATCGGATCCATCATCGTGACATCCTCGAATCCAGCGTGCCCTGGAGGCGATCCGCCGGCTCCAGTCGTTCCGTCCATGCCGGCGCCGCGCGGCGCCGGCCCGATCTCAGGCCTCCCCGGCCGCGCGGCGGAGGGGCCACGCGGCCCGGCTCCGCGGCTCGTCGGACACGACGAGCCTGAGGGTTGAGGGCGGCCCGCGCCGCGTCTCCGGCGCTCTGGGGGCGGGGTCGGCATCGCCGGCCGGCCGGTCCGCCCGGCCGCCCTCCTCGAAGGCCCGCAGCGCCGCCCGGCCGCGGCCGAGACGAGACATCAGCGTGCCGATCGGGATGCCGAGAACGGCGGCGGCATCGGCGTAGGCCATGCCTTCCAGGGTGACGAGGTGGAGCGCGGCGCGCTGCTCCTCGGGCAGGGTCAGGAAGGCCTGCCGGATCTGTGCGAGGCGCACCTGCCCCTCCTGGGCCGGCGGCGCCGTGTCCTCGGCCATCCGCACCAGCGTGTCGGCGTGGCGCGCCTCGACCTGCCGGCGGCGCTGCTCGTCGATGAAGGCGTTGTGCAGCACCGTCATCATCCAGGTGCGCAGATTGGTGTTCGGGCGCAGGGAATGCTGCATCTCCAGCGCGCGCACCAGGGTGTCGTGCACGAGATCGTCGGCCCGCAACGCGTCGCGGGTGAGCGATCTGGCATAGCGCCGCAGGGGCACCAGCAAGTCGATGATGTCCGCGCGATTCTGCTTGTCCGATGTCATAGGGTGTGAACGCGGGGGCGCCGCCCTTTAATCCCGCGTCCCGACTTGGCCGCCGGTCAGGCCCGATCGAGGGCGGCGGCGATGCCTGAGATCATCCGCGGATCCGTGGGCTCGACCTGCGTGGCGAAGGTCGCCGCGAGGGTGCCGTCGCGGGCGATCAGGTACTTGTGGAAGTTCCAGCGCGGCGTCTCCCCCGGCCGCTCCGCGGCGGCCCAGCGGTAGAAGGGATGGGCCAGCGGCATCTTCACATGCGTCTTGGCCGTCAGCGGGAAGGTCACGCCGTGATTCTTCCGGGCGGCCTCCGCGATGGCGGGGCCATCCAGCGGCTCCTGGTTGCCGAAATCCGGCGAGGGCACCCCGAGCACGGTGAGGCCGCGATCGTGGAAGCGGGTCCAGAGGGTCTGGAGCCCGGCGAGCTGCCCGGCATAGCCGCAGGCCGTGGCGGTGTTGACCACCAGGAGGGGCTTGCCCGCGTAGGCCGAGAGCGGCATCGGGCCGCCCTCCGGAGTCTCGAAGGAGAAATCCGTGGCCCGCGCGGCCTCGGCGGCGCGGGCGGTTCCGGCCAGGCCGGCGCCGATCAGGATCAGGGCCTCGCGGCGCAGCATCGTCATGGCGTCGACCTCGTCAGCCGGATCGGGCGTACGGGCGCCCGCGCGTCAACACGCCGGGGCCCCCGTCGTTTCACCGGACGGGACGGTCGATTCGACGCAGGGCCGACCGGGGTGGGCGTCCGAAGCGCCCCGCGGCGGCCTCAGGCCGCCCGGACCGTGTCGAGGAAGCGGCGCATCTCGGCGTCGAGCTGCCCGGCCTGACCCGACAGGTCGGAGGCCGCGTGAAGCACCTGCGCGGCGGCGGTCCCCGCCCCGCCCGCGGAGCGCGCGACGGCGGCGATGTTCGACGTGACGGCCCCGGTCCCGAGCGCCGCCTGCCCGACGTTCCGGACGATCTCCTGGGTCGCCGAGCCCTGCTCCTCGACCGCGGCGGCGATCCCGCTGGACACCGCGCTGATCTCGTTGATGCGGGCGACGACCGCGGCGATCGCCTCGAACGCGTCTCCGGTCCAGGACTGAATCTCGCCGATCTGCCGCGCGACCTCCTCGGTGGCCCGGGCGGTCTGGCCGGCCAGCTCCTTGACCTCCGTGGCGACGACGGCGAAGCCCCGCCCCGCCTCGCCCGCGCGGGCCGCCTCGATGGTGGCGTTCAGGGCCAGGAGGTTCGTCTGCGCGGCGATGCCCGAGATGAGGCCGACCACGTCGCCGATCCGCATCGCACGCTCGCGCAGGCTGCGCATCAGCTCCGAGGACTTCCCGGCTTCGGAGACGGCCGTGTCGGCGAAGCCGGCGGCCGTCTGCACCTGGCGGCCGATCTCGTCGACGGTGGTGCCGAGTTCCTCGGCGGCGGCCGCCACCGTGCTGACGTTCGAGGCCGCCTGCTCGGCCGCCGCCGCCACCGCGGTCGACTGGTCCGCCGTCTCGGTCGCGGCGGCGCTCATGCGCACGGCGGTGGCTTGCAGCTCGGCCGCCGCCGCCGAGACGGCGCGCACCACGCCCCCGACCGCGGCCTCGAAGCTGCCGGCCATCTCGGACATCGCGGACTTGCGCTGCGCTTCGAGGGCGGTGCGCGCCTGCGCCGCCTCCGCCTCCAGGGTCGCGGCCCGGACGAGGCCGTCCCGGAAGACCCGCACCGAATCGGCCATCGCGCCGATCTCGTCGCCGCGCCCGGCCCCCGGCACCGCGGTCTCGAGGTCGCTGGCGGCCATCCGGCTCATCGCGGCCGTGATGGCGCGGATCGGCTTGGCGATGCCGAGTTGCAGGAGCGTCAGTCCGATCAGGCCGATGCCCGCCATCACCGCGAGCCCGGTCAGGCTCGCGGAACGCGTCGTGGCGATGGCCGCGGAAGCGGCGTCGGCCCGGTCCCGCATCAGCGCGCCCTCGGTCCGGGCGATCTCGGCCGTCCTCGCGCGGATCTGGTCCATGATGTCCTTGCCGACCCCCGAGATCATGATCCGGCGGGCCTCTTCCCGGGTCGCTGCATCGCCCATCAGGGCGATCTCGCGATCCGCGAACGCGCCCCCCCACTGGTCCGCCAGGGCCTTGAGGTCCGCGAGGCGCGCCTGCTGCACGGAGTTGTCCGCCGTCAGCCGCCGCGCCTCCGTCCAGGCCTCCGCGAACGCGTCACGCCCGGCCGCCTCGGGCTCGAGGAAACGCGGCTCCGCGGAGAGCAGGTAGCCGCGCAGGCCGGTTTCCCGGTTGACGATCGCGAGGTTCATCCGGTCGACCTGCGCCTGCAGGGCCTGCGAGTGATCGATCCAGTTCTGTGCCTCGCGGATCTCGTCGATGTTCCGCAAGGTTATCGCGGCGACGATCACCGTCACGGCGAGCATCGCGCCGATCGCGAGGGCGATCTTGATGCTGATTCTGTAATCGGACAACCGCAACGCCATGGCCCACATCTCCGATGCGGGCCGGAAAGACGTTCCGGCCCGGTCCCACCATCGGATCAGACCTATTGATGTTTTGTGAAATTCAAGGGCGCGCCCCTGAAATAAACCTTACGTAAAAGCGCACGACACGCGAATGCGGAGCAGCGGAAAATCTGTCTTCGTTAAAATCTTTGGCGGAACAGCTTCGATCGGCCGGTCATCGAGTAGCCAACACCGTGTCCGCCATCGCCCTCTTCTACTGATAGGTCTGCTGCAGATCGATCGTGCAATCCCGGCCGACCCGCGCGTAGGTGTCCGCCAGCCAGGCCTGCGCGGCGGCGCGCCCCTTGTCCCGCAGGCGCTTGAACACGGTCCAGCGGGCGTCGAGCTTGGAGGCGGCGTTGTAATCCTCCAGCGCGTCGGTGCCGTCGATCCGGTGCACCAGGACCCGGCGGTACTGCCCCTGGCCGAGGACTCCTTCCTCGATCAGCCCGTCGAGGAAGTCGATCGCCCGCAATTCCCGCATCAGGTTGGCGTTGAAGGTGATCTCGTTGAGCCGGTCGCGGATCTCGCTCTCCGTGCGCGGGGTCTCGCGCCGCTCGACCGGGTTGATCTGCACGAGGAGGATGTCGCGGGTCTGGGCGCCGCGGTGCAGAGGATAGAGCGGCGGATTGCCGAGATAGCCGCCGTCCCAGTAGGGCACGCCGTCGATCTCCACCGCCTGGAAGACGGTCGGCAGGCAGGCGGACGCCATGAGGTGGTCGACGGTGAGGCGCTCGCGCTCGAAGACCGCGAGCTTGCCGGTCCAGACGTTGGTGGCCGAGACGAACAGGCCCGCCGTATCCGCCGCGCGCAGGCGCTCGAAATCCACCTGCTCGGCCAGCGCCCTGCGCAGCGGATTGATGTTGAGCGGATTCGACACGTAGGGGCTGGGCGCCAGCATCTTGGCCCAGAACTCGGCCACCGGATTGCCCTTCCACAGGTTGAACAGGCCGCTGACGAGGTTGCGCTGGGTCGGCCCGAGGTCGCCGTCGAGGCTCACCTCCCGCCAGAAGCGCTCCAGGCCCTCGCGGGCGCCGTCCGGGCCGCCCTTCAGCCAGCCATCCACCAGGACGACGGCGTTCATCGCCCCCGCGCTCGCACCGGTCACCGCCTCGAAGCCGAGGCGGCCGTCCTCGATCAGGGCATCCAGCACGCCCCAGGTGAAGGCGCCGTGGGCGCCGCCGCCCTGGAGCGCCAGGGCCACCGGCTTCTCGGCGGCGGGTCCGGCCAGCATGGGCCCCCGGCTGCGCGCCGGCTGCGCCTCGATCGCGTCCGAGACGGGCGTCCCGGGCACGGCGGTGGCGGGATTGTGCGGCTCGACGCCGCCGGACTGCTCGCTCATATGGGCCTCCTGATCAGGGCCCTTAGGTGGGATGTTGCGGTGCAGCATCAACCGCTCGCCAGGGTTTCGGCCGCCGCGGGCCGCGGCCCGAACCGAGCGAATCGGCAACAGAGGCGCAGGAAAGCGCGCCGCCGTCCCCGGCGGAGGCCGTGCGCGTGCCCGGCAAACTCGACATCCGCGCCGGGATACGACATGACAGCCGCGATGCTGTCATGCGCGATGCTGTCCTGCGTGGCGCCGGCTTGACGCGGCGCCGTGTCGTCCGCAGCTAATCCACGACAGCCCCGAAGTTCCGGCGAGTCGTGTCCCCGGGACAGGTCCGGCAGCCGTCACGGCTGCGGCATCCCGCGAGACGCGCACGCGAAGGTCCACGATGGAAGTCATGGAAGCCTCCCGCTCCGAAATCCCCGCCGAGAACCCGATGGCAAGCGGCCCGGAGATCGCCGGCCCGGCCCCGCGCCACCGCACGGTCGGCGTCACGGTCGGCGAGGGCGAGGGCGCGGTCATGGTCGGGGGCGGCGCACCGATCGTCGTCCAGTCGATGACCAACACCGACACGGCCGACATCGACGCGACCGTGGCACAGGTGGCCCAGCTCGCCCGCGTCGGCTCGGAGCTGGTGCGGATCACCGTCGACCGCGACGAGGCGGCCGCCGCCGTGCCGAAGATCCGCGAGCGCCTGGACCGGATCGGCGTCCACGTGCCGCTGGTGGGCGACTTCCACTACATCGGGCACAAGCTGCTCGCCGACCACCCGGCCTGCGCCGAGGCGCTGGCCAAGTACCGGATCAATCCCGGCAACGTCGGCTTCAAGGACAAGAAGGACACGCAGTTCTCGGCGATCATCGAGCAGGCGATCAAGCACAACAAGACCGTGCGGATCGGCGCCAACTGGGGTTCGCTGGACGGCGAGCTGCTCACCCACCTGATGGACGAGAACGCCCGGGCCCCGCGGCCGATCGATGCCCGCGCGGTGATGCGCGAGGCGATGGTCCGCTCGGCGATCAGCTCGGCCGACCGCGCCGTGGAACTCGGCCTGCCGCAGAACAAGATCATCCTCTCGGCCAAGGTCTCGGCCGTGCAGGACCTGATCGCCGTCTACCGCGAGGTGGCGCGCCGCTCGGATTACGCGATCCATCTCGGCCTCACCGAGGCCGGCATGGGCTCGAAGGGTCTGGTGGCCGCCTCGGCCGCCATCGGCGTGCTCCTCCAAGAGGGCATCGGCGACACGATCCGCTACTCGCTCACCCCGGAGCCGGGCGGCGACCGGAGCGTCGAGGTGAAGGCCAGCCAGGAACTCCTGCAGACGATGGGGTTCCGTACCTTCGTGCCGATGGTGGCGGCCTGCCCGGGCTGCGGCCGCACGACCTCGACGACCTTCCAGGAGCTGGCCCGCGACATCCAGAACTGGATCGTCACGTCCATGCCGGAGTGGAAGAAGACCTATCCGGGCGTCGAGGGGCTGAACGTCGCCGTGATGGGCTGCATCGTGAACGGCCCAGGCGAATCGAAGCATGCCGATATCGGCATCTCGCTGCCCGGCACCGGCGAGACCCCGACCGCCCCGGTCTTCATCGACGGCAAGAAGGCGATGACGCTCCGCGGCCCGACGCTGGCCAAGGACTTCGAGACGATCGTGATCGACTACATCGCGCGCCGGTTCGGCCAGGGCGGGACGCGCACGGCCGCGGAGTGAGGCGCGCATAGCCCCTCATCCGCCGCGGGGGCGGGAACGCGCGCCGCGCGCCCGCACCCTCGATCCATCCCCGCGTCGATCGACCTCCCTGCGCCGAGACCCAGCTCCGCGCTCTTCGCATCTGCACACGGTTTCCGCCCGCACGAGGGCGTGATAGCAAGGCGCCACGATCCCGTGAGCGGTCGGCCCGGTGGCCGACCCGCGCGGTTCGGCGGAGTCTTCGCGTTTTCTGCCCGGCCCCGACCGGCCCCTGAGCCGAACCGCGAAGCGCCGGCCACGCCCGAGCGTCCGACATTCCATGAGCCAGACCTTCGCACCCGGCGTAGCAGCCCAGCCCGCGCCCGCAGCGTCCGACCCCGCGCGCCAGGTCGCCCCGGCGGCCGAGGGCGAGGGTCCCGTTCAGGGCCCGGCGCCCGCCGGCACCCTCGATGCGCCCGAGAAGGCGGAGACCCGCCACGGCCCTGCCGGCTTCTGGACGCTGCTGGTCGGCTCCGTCGGCGTCGTCTACGGCGACATCGGCACGAGCCCGCTCTACGCGTTCCGCGAGGCGCTGGTCCCGGCCCGGACCGACGGCATCCTGCTCCCCGAGGAGGTGATCGGCACGGTCTCGCTGATCCTCTGGGCGCTCTTCATGATCGTGACGGTGAAGTACGTCGCGATCCTGCTGCGCATGGACAACAACGGCGAGGGTGGGATCCTCTCGCTGATGGCGCTCGCCCGGAAGGCGCTCGGCGGCTCGCGCATCGTGTTCATGCTGGGACTGCTCGGCGCCTCGCTGTTCTACGGTGACGCGGTGATCACGCCGGCGATCTCGGTGCTGTCGGCGGTGGAGGGCCTCAAGCTCGTCACCCCCGCCCTCGACGACTACGTCCTGCCGATCACCGTGGTGATCATCGTCGCCCTGTTCCTCGTGCAGAACCGCGGCACCGCCAAGGTCGCGGCCTTCTTCGGGCCGATGACCATCGTGTGGTTCCTGGCCATGGCGCTGGCGGCCCTGCCGCACATCGCCCTCCATCCGGAGGTGTTCCGCGCGGTCAATCCCATGCACGCGGTGGTCTACCTGCTGGGCCACGGCACAGGGGCGCTGGTGGCTCTGGGCGCCGTGTTCCTGGCGGTGACCGGCGCCGAGGCCCTGTTCGCCGATCTCGGGCATTTCGGCCGCAAGCCGATCCAGGTGGCGTGGGTCTGCCTCGTCTTCCCGGCGCTCGCCCTCAACTATCTGGGCCAGGCGGCCCTGGTGCTGGAGAAGCCCGACACCGCCGATCCATTCTTCCAACTGGTGCCGGCCTGGGGCCTGCTGCCGATGGTGGTGCTGGCCACGCTCGCCACCGTGGTGGCGAGCCAGGCGGTGATCACCGGCGCCTTCTCGCTGTCCCGGCAGGCGATCCAGCTCGGCCTGCTGCCGCGGCTGGAGATCCGCCACACCTCCGAGTCCCACGCCGGCCAGATCTACCTGCCGCAGATCAATTCGCTGCTGATGATCGGCGTCGTGCTGCTGGCGGTGCTGTTCAAGACCTCGTCGTCGCTGGCCTCGGCCTACGGCATCGCGGTGACCGGCACGATGCTGCTCACCGCCTCCATGACCTTCCTGGTGATCTGGCGGATGTGGCGCTGGTCGCCGATCGCGGCGGCGGCCGTGATGCTGCCCTTCATCGTGCTCGAGTTCCTGTTCCTGCTCTCCAACCTGATCAAGGTGGTGGAGGGGGGCTACGTGCCGCTGCTGCTCGCGGGCGGCCTCGTCATCCTGATGTGGACCTGGGTGCGGGGCGTCACGATCCTGTTCAACAAGACCCGCAAGACCGACGTGCCGCTCGTGGAGCTGGTCGGCATGCTGGAGAAGAGCCCGCCCCACCACGTGCGCGGCACCGCGGTGTTCCTGACGAGCGATCCCGAGATCGCCCCGGCGGCGCTCCTGCACAACCTCAAGCACAACAAGGTGCTGCACGAGAAGAACGTGATCCTCACCGTCGAGACGGTGGACACGCCCCGCTCCAACGAGGCCGACAAGGTGCGGATCGAGCCGGTGGGCC